>VFQP010000317.1_pt1 | contig 109331 bp, 102 predicted proteins | sample 3512351 | NCBI WGS metagenome assembly VFQP01 (sample SAMN10412372, study PRJNA504923) | tailings metagenome | isolation source: Relicate 1 Philex TSF1 revegetated site | place: Philippines: Tuba, Benguet | collected 2017-08-29
TGTCGGCCTATATCCCGACCAACGTGATCTCGATCACCGACGGCCAGATCTTCCTCGAGACCAACCTGTTCTTCCAGGGTATCCGCCCTGCCGTGAACGTTGGCCTGTCGGTGTCGCGCGTCGGTTCCGCGGCGCAGATCAAGGCGATGAAGCAGGTCGCGGGCTCGATCAAGGGCGAGCTTGCGCAGTACCGCGAAATGGCTGCCTTCGCGCAGTTCGGCTCCGACCTCGATGCCGCGACGCAGCGCCTGCTCAACCGCGGCGCGCGCCTCACCGAACTCCTGAAGCAGCCGCAGTTCTCGCCGCTGAAGTCGGAAGAGCAGGTCGCGGTGATCTTCGCAGGCGTCAACGGCTATCTCGACAAGCTGGCGGTCAACCAGGTCGGCAAGTTCGAGCAGGGTCTGCTCGGCTACATGCGCTCGGAGGGCAAGGCCGTGCTGGAGGCGATCCGCAAGGAGAAGGCTCTCAGCGACGATCTGCGCGGCAAGCTCCGGGCGGCCATCGACGCCTTCGCCAAGACTTTCGCCTGAAACAGGACGGGCGCCTGATCTCCGGCGCCCGGTGACCAAGGACAGAGTGGGCGGATGCCTTCACTAAAAGACCTCAGGAACCGCATCGCCTCGGTCAAGGCGACGCAGAAGATCACCAAGGCGATGCAGATGGTCGCCGCGGCGAAGCTGCGTCGCGCACAGGAAGCGGCCGAAGCTGCGCGCCCCTATTCGGAGCGCATGGCTGCCGTGATGGCCAATATCGGCCAGGCCGTCGAGGGCAACGATGCGCCCGCGCTGATGGCCGGCACCGGCAAGGACCAGACGCACCTTCTGGTCGTCGCGACAGCCGAGCGTGGTCTCTGCGGCGGCTTCAACAGCCAGATCGCGCGTTTTGCGCGCGATCATGCCCGCCGGCTGATCGCCGAGGGCAAGACGGTCAAGATCATCACGGTCGGCAAGAAGGGCTACGACATCCTGCGTCGTGACTTCGCCAATCTGATCATCGACCGTGTGGAACTGCGCGAGGTCAAGCAGGTCGGTTTCGTTAATGCTGACGCGATCGCGCGCAACGTGATCCAGCGCTTCGAGGCAGGCGAATTCGACGTCTGCACGCTGTTCTACTCGCAGTTCAAGTCGGTCATCAGCCAGGTGCCGACAGCGCAGCAGCTGATCCCAGCAGCCGCACCTGCCGCAGGTGCCACCGAGCAGGCAGCAGGCGGCGCCGTCTACGAATACGAGCCGGATGCCGGCGAGATCCTCAACGATCTCATCCCGCGCAACATCGCCGTCCAGATCTTCCGTGCGCTGCTGGAGAACGCAGCCGGCGAGATGGGCGCGAAGATGACGGCCATGGACAATGCGACGCGCAATGCGGGCGACATGATCGGCAAGCTGTCGATCACCTACAACCGCCAGCGCCAGGCGCAGATCACCAAGGAACTGATCGAGATCATTTCGGGCGCCGAGGCGCTCTGACCGCGACGCGCTGACGCGCGGAGACAGCGGCGAACGGAAACAGGAAGGGTAAGGACGATGGCGAAAGCAGCGACCCCGAAGAGTGCGGCTCCCGCGAAGGCGGTGGCGCCGGTAAAGACGGCGGCTCCTGCCGCAAAGGCACCCGCGGCCAAGAAGGCGGCGGCTCCCGCGAAGGCGGCGTCCGCCGCAACGTTCAATCTCGGCAAGGGCGCGACCGGCAAGGTTCGTCAGGTCATCGGCGCCGTCGTCGACGTGCAGTTCGACGGCCATCTGCCGGCGATCCTGAACGCTCTCGAGACCGAGAACCGCGGCGCGCGCCTCGTGCTGGAGGTTGCCCAGCACCTCGGCGAGAACACCGTGCGCACCATCGCCATGGACTCGACCGAAGGCCTGGTCCGCGGGCAGAGCGTCCTCGACACCGGGCAGCCGATCGCCGTTCCGGTCGGGCCGCAGATGCTCGGGCGCATCATCAACGTCATCGGCGAGCCGGTCGACGAAGCCGGCCCGGTCAAGGCCACCGAGTTCCGTCCGATCCACGCCCCGGCTCCCGCCTACGTGGACCAGTCGACCGAAGCCGCGATCCTGATCACCGGCATCAAGGTCATCGACCTGCTCGCTCCCTACGCCAGGGGCGGCAAGATCGGCCTGTTCGGCGGCGCCGGCGTGGGCAAGACCGTGCTCATCCAGGAACTGATCAACAACATCGCGAAGGCCCATGGCGGCTACTCGGTGTTCGCCGGCGTCGGCGAGCGCACCCGCGAGGGCAACGACCTCTATCACGAGTTCATCGAGTCGGGCGTCAACAAGAAGGGCGGCGGCGAAGGCTCCAAGGCCGCGCTCGTCTATGGCCAGATGAACGAGCCGCCGGGCGCGCGCGCGCGCGTCGGCCTGACCGGCCTGACGGTCGCCGAGTATTTCCGCGACCAGGGTCAGGACGTGCTGTTCTTCGTGGACAACATCTTCCGCTTCACGCAGGCCGGTTCCGAAGTGTCGGCGCTGCTCGGCCGCATCCCGTCGGCGGTGGGTTATCAGCCGACGCTCGCCACCGACATGGGCGCGCTTCAGGAGCGCATCACCACGACGACCAAGGGTTCGATCACCTCGGTGCAGGCCATCTACGTGCCGGCCGACGACTTGACCGACCCGGCGCCGGCCACGTCCTTCGCTCACCTCGACGCGACGACGACGCTGTCGCGCTCGATCGCCGAAAAGGGCATCTATCCGGCCGTGGACCCGCTCGACTCCACCTCGCGCATGCTCGACCCGCAGGTCGTCGGCGACGAACATTACCAGGTGGCGCGTTCGGTCCAGCAGACGCTGCAGCGCTACAAGTCGCTGCAGGACATCATTGCCATCCTGGGCATGGACGAGTTGTCGGAAGAGGACAAGCTGACGGTTGCCCGCGCCCGCAAGGTCGAGCGCTTCCTGTCGCAGCCATTCTTCGTCGCCGAAGTGTTCACGGGTTCGCCGGGCAAGCTGGTCGACCTCGCCGACACCATCAAGGGCTTCAAGGGCCTGGTCGCCGGTGAATACGATCACCTTCCGGAAGCCGCCTTCTACATGGTCGGCACCATCGAGGAAGCCGTCGAGAAGGCGCAGCGTCTGGCGGCCGAAGCGGCCTGATGGAGTTCGGGGAGCGCCCTGCCTCTGGAGGCAAGGCGCTTCTCGCCCCGCTTGCCCGGCAACAGAAGCTGCTGTGCGGAGGTCTCACATGGGCGGCGATCGCCTGCGAACCGCGGTTGCGGCCCTCCTGTGCGGAGCGGGTCTCGTGCTGATACCGGGCGCGGCATCGGCCGAGTCGGTGTCCGGCACGATCGAGTTCTACGAGTGCGGCGACAATTGCTACCTCACGCTCACTCTGCCGAGCGACGAGGAGGTGACTGGTCTCTGCGCGGCAGAAGCCTGCCAGCCCTGGAACGAGGTCGCCGAGATGCCGTCCGGTCTGATCGGCCGCAAGGTCATGGTCGAGATCGAGATGGGACAGCAGACCGACGCCGACGGCAACCTGATGGGCGAGTTTCCTGCCTTCACTGAACTGAAATTTCTGGACTGAACGACAATACGGGCAAGGGTGACAGACATGGCCGACTTCCAGTTCGAACTCGTCTCCCCCGAGCGGCTCCTCGTGTCGGAGCGGGTCGAGTCCGTCGTCATCCCCGGCTCCGAGGGCGAGATGACGGTGATGGCCAACCACGCGCCTGTCATGACCACGATCAAGCCGGGCGTGGTGACGGTAAAGCCGGTTTCCGGTTCCGAGCAGCGTTACGTGGTGTTCGGCGGTTTTGCCGACATCCTGCCGTCGGGCTGCACGCTGCTCGCCGAATCGGCGACGGCGGTCGCCGATATCGACCGCGCGGCGCTGGCCAAGCGTATCCAGGACGCGAGGGAAGACGTCGCGGACGCCAAGGACGACGCTCAGCGCACCAAGGCCGAAGCCTATCTGGCACAGCTTTCCACCCTGGAAGCCGCGCTCTGATCTGCCCTGCCTGCAGGTGGCCGGGTCGCCTGCCTGCAACAATTCCGGCATTCGCGGGTTAGCTTCCAAAGCGAGGCTTTCCCATGAAGAACATTTTTCCGTTCGTTGCGTCGATCGGCCTGGTCGTGTCGTCCGCCGCACTGGCGCAGCAGGCGCCGGTGGCGTCCGCCTTCGCCGCCATGAAGGGCCGCGACGGCACGGACCACGGGACGGTGACTTTCAATCAGCTCCAGTCAGGCCAGCTTCAGGTACTGGTCGAGATGACCGGCCTGCCTCCCGGCCCGCATGCCTTCCACGTCCACAGCGTCGGCATCTGCGACGGCGCGGGCGGCTTCGAATCCGCCGGGCCGCACTACAGCGCCGAAGGCGAACAGCACGGGCATGCACATGCCGACGGGCCGCATCTGGGCGATCTGCCCAACGTGAATGTCGGCCAGGACGGCATCCTGAAGGCCGAGTTCTTCACAACCGTGTTGTCGATCGGCGGGGACAAGGGAGCCATGCTCGACGCGGACGGTTCGTCGGTGATGCTGCACGCCGGCCCCGACGATCACGAAAGCCAGCCAGCGGGCGACTCGGGCGACCGTATCGTCTGCGGGATCGTGGAGCAGCCTGGCTGACCGGCTAACCAGATTCGCTCATGTCTGGACGTGAGACCCAGAGATCGAATACCGTGCGAAGGTGGACAAGTTCACCGAGCGGCTTCGTCTTTTCCTCAAGATGGTATCCGACAATATTGTCGAGTGCCTCGTCTTCATTGCGCTCGTTTTGCTTCTCTTTGTAAGCTTGATGTTCCTCACCGGACTATCAGAGAGCGAAGAGCTTTCGGCGTTCGTCGATGCAGTCCTGAAAGCGGCCGGCATTATGGTCGTTGCGTCCCTGCTGCCAAAGCTCGGCCGCCTGTCCAAGATGGGTTTCGGCGGTACCGTGCTCGAGTTCGAGGAACTCGTCGCCGAGACCAATCGCAAGGAAGCAGCGATACAGCAGGCGCGCGCGCAGTCGCAGGCGGTATCTGACAAGGCGCCTCAGGGGGACGTGCCGTCGGAGGGACAGCCTGCCGAGGCCGCGAAACGCCCTGAGACCGGACGGGCGACACTCCCCGATCCCACGGTTCTCGACGACACCCAGAAAGGCCGGTTCGGCGGACTGAGCAGGGACCGTGGGTACGAGTTGAAGGCTTCCTTCCTCGGCGTCCTCGCCCAGGGCAATTACGCCAAGGTGCTGATTCGGGTGCTAAGGGACGGCGGCTCGGTGGAAGGCCCCGTCGAACTCTTTCTGGATAGCACTTTCAAACCCAACCAGGTCACGCTGGCGCCCGTCAAGGGCGTGGCATCCATCGAACTGGTGGTGGCCGGCGGGTTCACGGTCGGGGCCTGGATCAAGGAGCGCGATGTGCTGCTGGAACTCGACCTGTCAATGCTTCCGGATGCGCCACCCGTCGTGAAGTACAGGTAGCCCGTCCTAGCCGGCCAGATGCCGGAACGCGGTGACGACCTCTTCGTAGACCTTGCGCTTGAAGGGAACGATCAGTTCGGGCAGTTCGTCCATCGGCTTCCACGCCCATTGGTCGAATTCGGGCTCATGGCCGCCGGGCGGCGGGTTGATGGCAATCTCGCTCTCGTCGCCCTCGAAACGGAAGGCGAACCATCTCTGCGTCTGGCCCCGATACTTGCCGTTCAGTCCGATCCCGATGAGTTCGCGCGGCAAGTCATAGTTGATCCAGTGTGGGGCCTCGGCGAGCAGGCTGACCGTACGCATACCGGTTTCCTCGTGCAGCTCGCGCTTTGCCGCCGGAAGCGGATCCTCGCCCTTGTCGATGCCGCCCTGCGGCATCTGCCAGAGCTGAGGCGAGCCGTCATATTCCGAGTTGCCGAGAGGAATCCGCCGCCCGGCCCAGACGAGGCCGCCGCGGTTGAGCACCATGATGCCTACGCACGGCCGGTAAGGCAGCGTCTCGGGATCGACGAGTCTAGCCATCTCAGCGCCGCTCCGGGTCGTCTACAAGTGCCGAGACCGGCACGATCTCGATGCCGCGCTTCCTGGCTTCCTGCACCCAGGACGCGACGGCGTCGACGGTGACGTCGAAGGCCGAGCCGGTTCCAATCGCGGAGCCCTTGGCGCGGGCGATCCGCTCCAATTCGTCCAGCTTCTTCAGGATCGGGCCGCGTTCACGCACTGCATCGATCGACGCATCGCCGCTGGCCAGCGCGACGCCGTTCTTGCGGGCGAGGTCCGGCGCGGTGGAACGAGCCGACGAGCCGTCGTCGAGATAGAGCAGGCCGCGCCTGCCGAGCTCGGCCATGACCGGCGCCATGGCCTGCGCGTCCGCGGTGAAGCGGGCGCCCATGTAATTCACCACGCCGGTATAGTTGGTGATGCGCGACAGCGACCAGTGCAGACGATCGATGTTCTCGCTGGCGTCCGCGTCGAGTGTCAGCGTCGACCGGCCCGGATTGATCGCCGGATAGTCGAAGGGCTCCATCGGCAGCTGCAGTACGATCTCGTGCCCCCGCTGCCGTGCGTTCTGCATCCAGCGGTTCAGGCTGTTGCCGCCAGAGGCGAAAGCCAGCGTCACCTCGGCCGGCAGGGACTCGATGGCATATTGGGAGCCTGTCTGCGAGACGCCCATGCCGCCGATAACCAGAGCGATCCGTGCGCCACGCGCGCCGGACCAGGGCCGCGCGTAAACATCCATCGGGCGGCGTCCGTCGGCGGCGCGGATCGGCAGCGGTCCCGCCTCCGTTTCCTCGATAAGGGCACGGTCCGGTAGGTGCGCGACGCGCAGGTTCTGGCCGACCGCAGTCGGGTCGCGGATCACGATGGCGCCGGAGCCCGCCGGTTCGTCATCCGGTTCGACCTTGATGATCGCCGGACCGCCCTTGCCGAGCGGCTCGCTGCGGACCGTTCCGGGCGCGGCGTTGACGGCTTCCACGGGTACCGGCTCCTCCGTCGATGCCACGGTCACGGGCATCCGGAAGGGACGGTCCCGCAACGAGACGGCGAAGGAGAGGGCGACGACTGCTACAGCACAGACGCTCGCGGCCGCCGCTCCAAGCGGCACGGGACGTCGCGCCGCCCGGGCGCTCGCGACGTGGCCGAGCGGCCTGTCTATCTCCCTTTCGCGGGCCATGGACTGCGTCGATGCCACGCGGCTTCCTTTCCCCGGCCCACTTCTCGGGCCGGCCCATGATCCGGAATCGAAACTGCCGGAATCGAGGATCCCGGCAGTTCGGTAGCACGCGAAACTGGGGCGGACCCTGCGGCCCGCCCGACAAGACTACTGGTTGAGGACGGCCTTCTCGGGGCTCGGCGGGAACGCCGCGTCCGTCTTCGCGCCCCTCAGGAGGTCCAGCGCATAGCCGAGCTGGACGTCGTCCTTCGGATCCGGCGGCACGTAGGCGGCCGAACCGGAGCCCTGGTCGCTTTCCTCGGCGCCCTTGATGTGACCGCGCAGGTCGGACTCGCCGCGCGACACGTCGCGTCCGGCCAGTTCCTCGGGCAGCGGCTGATCGACCTTGATGTCGGGCGTGATGCCCTTGCCCTGGATCGATTTTCCGGACGGCGTGTAATAGAGCGCCGTCGTCAGCCTCAGCGCACCGTTCTCGGCGAGCGGGATGATAGTCTGGACCGAGCCCTTGCCGAATGACTGGGTCCCCAGCACCGTCGCCCTGCGATGGTCCTGCAGCGCGCCGGCGACGATCTCCGAAGCCGATGCCGATCCGCCGTTGACCAGCACGATCAGCGGCTTGCCGTCGATCATGTCGCCCGGACGCGAGTCGAAGCGCGAGATATCCTTGGGCTCCCGGCCGCGGGTCGAGACGATCTCGCCGCGGTCGAGGAAGGTGTCGGAGACGCTCACCGCCTGGTCGAGCAGGCCGCCCGGATTCAGGCGCAGGTCGAGCACGTAGCCCTTCAGCTTGTCGTCCGGCACCTGCTTCTTGATCGTGTTGATGGCGTTCTGCAGGTCGTCGAAGGTCTTCTCGGTGAACGAGGTGATCTTCATGTAGCCGACGTCTTCCTCGACGCGGAACTTGACCGCCTTCACCTTGATGACGTCGCGCACGATGGTGATCTTGATCGGATCGACCGAGCCTTCGCGCAGGATGGTCAGCTCGATCGGCGTGTTGACCAGACCGCGCATCTTCTCGACCGCGTCATTCAGCGTCAGGCCGCGAACTTCGGTCCCGTCGATGGCCGAGATGAAGTCGCCAGCCCGGACACCAGCGCGCGCGGCCGGCGTGTCGTCGATCGGGGTGATCACCTTGACGAGCTCGTTCTCCATGGTGACCTCGATGCCGAGGCCGCCGAACTCGCCCTTGGTCTGGACGCGCATGTCCTTCGCCGCCTCGGGATTGAGGTAGGAAGAATGCGGATCCAGCGAGGTGAGCATGCCGTTGATGGCGCTCTCGACCAGCGCCTTCTCCTCCGGCGGCGTCACATACTGGGCGCGGACGCGTTCGAAGATGTCACCGAAGATGGCAAGCTGCTTGTAGGTCTCGGATCCCGCGGCGATCGCCGAGGAGCCCGGCGAGCCATAGACGAGGCTCATCGCCGAGGCCCCCATCAGGGCGCCTGCGAAGAGGAGAGACAGTTTACGTACCATTGCGCGTCCTTCCCGAGAGGCGACCCGCCCACCACGGAGCGGGATCGACGGGTTTTCCGTCCTGACGGAACTCTATGTAGAGTTCCGGGCCGCGGTTGCCATCCTCTGCCGAGGCGGCGCTTGCGACCCTGATTTCTCCCATGACGCCGACCGGTTCGCCCGCCAGGACGGACTGGCCCGCAGTCACGCTGATTCTGCCCATCCCCGACAACACGACATGATAGCCACCGCCCGCGTCGAGGATCAAGAGTTGCCCGTACGAGCGGAACGGTCCCGCATAGAGGACGGTCCCGTCGGAGGGTGCGGTGACGATTGCCGCGGATTGTGTCGCAACCGTGTCTCCCTGCATCACGCCGCCGTTATCGTCGCGCTCGCCGAAGCCCAGGCGAATGCGGCCGGGAACAGGCAGCGAAAGCTGGCCGTGGAGCGACGCGAACGGACCGGCCGCGGCCAGCCGGTTCTGCTCAGGCACCGGCATCTGGCGGAGCGCCGCTTCGCGGCGGATCCGGGTCTCTTCCGCCCGGCGTTCCTTTTCCTCGGCGCTGCGGAGCGCTGCCAGCTCGCTGTCCAGCGAGCCGATCAGGTCCTTCAGGTTGCCGGCTTTGGAGGCGAGCTCGGCCGACTTCCTGCGCTCTTCCTCGTAGACGGCTTCCGATTCCGCCTGGAGCCCCTTCTTTTCCTCGAGCAGCAGGTTCAGGCGCTGCTTCTCGGCCAGCTGCTGGTCGACGGTGGCGAGCAGCCTGCCGCGGTCGGCCTCGATCGCCGACGAGACGCGCGACAGTTCGGCAAGGTCGGCGATCAGGATCTCGGTCTCCTCCTTGAGGCCGGGCACGACCGCCCCCAGCAGGATGGCGCTGCGCACCGACGACAGCGCGTCCTCGGGCGTCACCAGGATCGCCGGCGGCGGGTTCAGGCCCATGCGCTGCAGAGCTCCCAGCACTTCGGCCAGCACGTCGCGGCGGGACATCAGCGACTGCCGGATGGCGTCTTCCTGGCCGCGCAGCTCGCCCAGCCGAAGCGTGATCGCCTCCACATCTTCGGCGAGCTTCTTCTCGGTCTTGGCGACCTGGATCAGCGACGCGGTGATTGTCGCGTGGTCCTTCTTCACGCCGTCGATTTCCGCCGCGAGCTGCGCAAGACGATCCGCCGACAGCATCACTTCCCGCGAGACGCGCTCGAACTCCTCGCGGCTGCTGGCCTGTCTCTGCTCGACGGCCGCAGTCTTCTCCTGCGCGGGCGCCAGCGAGGCGAGCGGCAGCGTGGCGAGAGCCGCCAGCGCCAGCGCGCGCAGCGTCCTCATTCGCCGATCGGATCCGGAACCTGCCTGCATCGTGCCCAGTCGCTTGCCCGCGGACTTTAGGGACGCCTTCGTTAACGAACCATCAACCATAAGAGCCGGGCTCCACGATCGATCGTTCGCGAAGAAATCGGGCGGAAGAGCGACGGTCAGGCCCGGTGGTAGGGATGACCCGACAGGATCGTCGCTACCCGGTAGAGCTGTTCGGCCAGCATGACGCGCACCAGCTGGTGAGGCCAGGTCTGCGCGCCTAGGGAAAGCACCAGCTCGGCCCGCTCGCGAGCCGCGGGATCGTGGCCGTCGGGCCCGCCGATGGCGATGGTGACGTGTTTCGTGCCGGCGTCCCGCATTCCGGCGATCCGTGCCGCGATCTCTTCCGAGCCGAGATTGCGGCCGCGTTCGTCGAGGATGATCAGGGCGCTGCCGGCGGGCAGGGCAGCGATGAGCTGTCCGGTCTCCGCGCGCTTGCGTTCCGCGCTATTCGCAGCGCGGCTTTCGGCGATTTCCGCGATGCCGGCGAAATCGAGGCTAATAGCGCCACCGGATTTCGCGAACCGGTCGAAATAGCGCGCGGCAAGGTCCTGCTCCGGTCCGGCTTTCATCCGCCCGACCGCATGTACGGCGATCCGCATTTCACGTCCTTCCCGCCGAAGGACCTCCGCCGGCTCTGACGCCTAGTGGACGGTCTCTTCGTCCAGGTCCGGAGCCTGCCACATCTTCTCGATGTTGTAGAACTCGCGAATTTCCGGCCGGAAGACATGGACGATCACGTCGCCGGCATCGATCAGCACCCAGTCGGCCGAGGGCAGGCCCTCGACACGCGCACGGCCGAGACCGGCGTCAGCGAGCGCCTTCGTCAGATGTTCGGCGACGGCGGCCACATGGCGATGCGACCGGCCCGACGCGACGACCATCCAGTCGCCGAGGCTCGATTTCTGCTGAATGTCGATGGAGACGATGTTTTCGGCCTTGGAGTCGTCCAGACTGGCAAGGACTGTCTTGATGGCCAGGGATGCGTCGTCCGTGCGGCTTATCCCGACCTGCGAAGGCACGATTTCGGCCTTCCGTCGCAAAGCTGTTCTCAGTTTCGTTCCTTTCATGAGGACCAGCAAATCACCCTGGAGTCGGGCGACACCCTGAACATAGGCAGACCGCGGTAACAGTTTCAAGACGAACATGTTCCCCTTGCGCCAGCGTTGCGGCGGAACCGGCCGCGAAAAATGGGGTTATCGGCGCGACAAACAGGACCGCCGGCATGGATTTGAGCTTCGACAATGCGTGGGCAAGCGTTCAGACAGGGTGGGCGCAACTGAGCGCGCTGATGGTCTCCTACTCGTTCTCGGTGATCGGCGCTCTGGTTCTGATCGTCGGCGGCTGGATGCTCGCAGGGCTGATCGAACGCTGGCTTTACGCCGGACTCGGACAGATCCGCGGTTTCGACAGGACGCTGCGCGGCTTCTTCGCCTCGCTCGGCCGCTACGCGATCATCATCCTCGTCGTCGTCATGGTGCTAGGCCAGTTCGGCGTCCAGACGGCATCCATCATCGCGGCGATCGGCGCGGTTGGCCTCGCGATCGGACTGGCGTTGCAGGGGACACTCCAGAACATCGCCGCCGGCATCATGCTCCTGGTGTTGAGGCCGTTCAGGGTCGGCGAATCGATCGTGGTCGGGTCCATCGACGCCGACGTGGAGGAGATTGGCCTGTTCGCGACACGGCTGCGCCAACCCGACGGGGTCTACGTGCTGGCGCCGAATTCGAAACTCTGGAACGAGCCGGTGAAGAATTCGACACGCAACGGATCGCGCCGGACCGACATCCTGGTCTGGCTGGACTACACCGTCGACGTCGAGGCTGCGGAAGAAAGTCTGCTTGCCCTTGCGGACCGCGATCAGCGGGTGAAGCGCAGTCCGAAGCCGCAGGCCTACGTCAGCGAGTTGCGCGACACGGGACTGACGATGACGCTCCGTTACTGGACGACCGACTCCGACTATCTCAAGACGAAGATCACGCTGAACAAGCTGATCAAGATGACGTTCGATCAGAAGGGCATCCAGTTTCCGGCGCCGCCGCAGCAGGTCGTGCTGCAGCCGCCTGACAAAGCCGTGACGGCACCGCGCGGCGTTGGCGCCCCGCCGACCCGCCAGTAGCTATTTCCTCGACTCGTCCGCGGGAAAGGCAAGCTCGGCCGGCAAAGGCGCCTGCGCCGACATCGGTGCAAATCCGGTTTCCGCTGGAGGTGCGGGTGCACGGGCGATGCGCCAGGCAACAAAGCCGGCAAAGAACAGGGCAATCACCACGGCGATGTACATGAAAGCCTGGGTGCCGAAGATCGCGGTCAGTGTCGTCGCCAGCGCCGGGAACAGGAAGCCCGAGAACGACCATGTCGCCAGCATCGTCGACGACAGCGCGACAAGGTCGTCCTTGCGCGCGCGGTCGTTCGCATGGGCGTTGGCGATCGCGTAGATCGATTCCGTTGCGCCGCTCCATACGAGGAAGATCAGGACGGTCACGACCAGCGGCGCGCCGATCGTCTGGCTGGCGGTGGTGCCAGCGACCATGACGAACAGCGCCGCCGCGATGAGCACGTAGCGCCGGTCGGTGCGGTCGGAGATCCAGCCGAGCGGCAGCTGGATCAGGACCGTGCCGACCTGCATCGACACCATCAGGATGGACACCTCGTTCTTGGTAAAGCCGCTCGCCGTCGCATGGATCGGCGCGAAGCCGGCCACCATCATCGACAGGCCGCCCACCGCCAGCATGGCCACCAGCCCGACGGGCGAGATGCGCCAGGCCTGCCTGACCGCGATCGAGGCGGCTTCCGGCGGCGGCGGTGGGGGCAAGGTCGTCAGTCCGACCGGGATGATGGAGAGCGCCGCGAAACCGATGGCGACGATCGGTGCGGCGGACGTCGAGATGTCGATGAAGGCGAGCGCCAGCGAGCCGAGCCCCAGCCCTGCGATGTATGAAATGTAGAAGATCGCCATGACGCGGCCGCGAACCGCGTTGCCGACCGCGTCGTTGAGCCAGCTCTGGGCGACAATGAACAGGCCGCAGATCGCAAAGCCGTAGAGCGCGCGGGACGCGATCCAGAGCCAGGGATCGACCCCGGCACTGATGATCGCCGCCGATAGCACGATCATCGCCGATAGCGTCATGTAGGTACGGGCGTGGCCGACCCGCCGCACCAGACCACCGGTCATGAAGCAGCCCAGCATGCCGCCTGCGGACAGACCGGTCAGGATCAGCCCGGCCCAGGTGGGTGCGTAGCCTTCCGCGCCCAGCCGCACGGGCACATAGGCGAACAGCAGGCCGTTGCCGATCGCAACCAGCGCCATCGACAGGATGACGCTGGCGACCGCCAGGGGGCTTGCTGCCGACCGGTCTTCGACGAAGGAATTGCGCACGTCCATCATGTCCAGTCTGCCCGGCCATCTGGTTCACGCGAAGCGGCAAAAGCGACATGGCGCCGCCCGCCCGGCGCTGGCCCGGAGGTCGGCTCGGGCTGGACCAAGCGCTGGCTCAGCGCCCCGCCGCCTTGCGGATCGCCGTCGAAGACAGGGTCGAGCGCGGTCCGTGGATGAACGTCCATGCGGGCGCCCGCATGCGGGCAAGCCTCGGGGCATCCTTTTCGTCGACGCGGGCGTAATCGAATGTTTTCGCTACCACCGACGACAGGAAGGACAGCGTCGAGCCCGGTCGGTCGACGACGGCGATCGGGAATGTCAGCGCGATCTGCCGCCAGCGCTGCCAGCGGTGGAAGTCGCGCAGGCTGTCGGCGCCCATGATCCAGACAAAATCCACGCCTGGATTGCGCGCCTTGACCAGGGCGAGCGTGTCGGCCGTATAGCGCACGCGATGCGCCGCCTCGAAGGCGGTGACCTTGATGCGCGGGTCTTCCGTCATATCCTCCGAGGTCGCGACGCGGGCAGCCAGCGGAGCCAGTTCACGCGTGCTCTTGAGCGGATTGCCGGGCGTGACGATCCACCAGAGTTGGTCCAACCGGAGACGCCTCAGCGCGATCTCGGCGACCAGCCCATGGCCGGCATGTGGCGGGTTGAACGAGCCGCCGAACAGGCCGACCGCCATGCCCGGTTCCACGTGTGGCATGCGGAGGTAGCGGGCAGGGACGCCCGACAGGGCGTCCGCTGCCGTCGTCACGGCCTCACCTGGCCCGTGCCACGCACGCGATACTTGAAGGACGTTAGCTGCTCGACGCCGACCGGCCCGCGTGCGTGCATCTTGCCGGTGGCGATGCCGATCTCCGCACCCATGCCGAATTCGCCGCCGTCGGCGAACTGGGTCGAGGCGTTGTGAAGCAGGATCGCCGAATCGATCTCTGCGAAGAAGCGCTCGACCGCGGCCGGGTCCTCGGCGACGATCGCCTCGGTGTGGTGCGACGAGTGGGTCTCGATATGCTCGATCGCCGCGCCGACACCGTCGACCAGTTTCACCGAGATGATCGCGTCGAGATACTCCGTCGTCCAGTCGGCTTCGGTCGCGGGCTCGGCATGAGGGAAGGCATTGCGGACTTCCTCGGTGGCGCGGATCGCACAGCCGGCCTGAGCCAGCGCGTCGAGGATCGGGACGAGATGGGTCGACGCCACGTCACGGTCGACCAGCAGCGTTTCCGCCGCGCCGCAGATGCCGGTGCGCCGCATCTTCGCGTTGACCGCGAGAGGCACCGCCATGTCGAGCTTTGCCGAGCGGTCGATGTAGAGATGGCAGATCCCTTCGAGATGGGCGAAGACCGGCACGCGGGCCTCGTCCTGCACGCGGCCCACCAGGCTCTTGCCCCCGCGCGGGACGATCACGTCGAGATTGCCGTCAAGGCCCTTCAGCATCTCGCCCACGGCGGCGCGGTCCGTGGTCGGAACGAGCTGGATCGCATCCTCCGGCAGGCCCGCGGCGCGCAGTCCCTCGACCAGACAGGCGTGGATCGCCTTCGACGAATGGATGGAGTCCGACCCGCCGCGCAGGATCACGGGGTTGCCCGCCTTCAGGCAAAGCGTACCGGCGTCCGCCGTCACGTTGGGGCGGCTCTCGTAAATGACGCCGATCACGCCCAGCGGCGTGCGCACGCGTTCGATCCGAAGACCGTTCGGACGATCCCATGCCGCCGTCACCTCACCGACCGGGTCCCTGAGCGCGGCGATGGTGCGTACGCCTTCGGCCATGTCGCGGATCCGGGCCGGCGTCAGTCTGAGCCGGTCCATCGAGGATTTGGACAGGTTGGCAGCCTCGCCGTTGCGGATATCGATTTCATTGGCGGCGAGGATGGCCGGCTCGGCCTTGACGATTGCGTCGGCCATGGCGCCGAGGGCTGCGTTCTTGTCGGCGGTGGAAGCGATCGCCAGCGGTCGCGCGGCCGCGCGGGCGCGCCTGCCGATGGCGGCCATCAAGACCTCGGTGTCGTTCTGCTCGCGCGTGATCGTCTTCAGCATTGTCGTAGCAGCCTTGTTCGGGCGCCTTCCCAGCCTGCGGCGTTTACAACGCCGGGCCGCCGCCCGCAACGGAACGGCCTAGCGCGATGCGACCACAAGGTCGTCGCGATGGATCATCGCCGAACGCGGCTCGTAGCCCAGCACGGCAGCGATGTCGGCGGTCTTCAGGCCGGCAATGCGGACCGCATCCGGGGCGTCGTAGGCGACGAGACCGCGTGCCACTTCGCGGCCATCCGGGTCGAGGATCGCCACCGTGTCACCGCGCGCGAAATCGCCTGAGACCAGCCTGACGCCGGCGGGCAGCAGCGACTTGCCGGACATCAGCGCGCCGACGGCGCCCGCGTCGACGGTCAGCCGCCCCGCCGGCTCGAGCTGTCCGGCGATCCAGGTCTTGTAGCCGCGCACCGGCGTGGGGCTCGGCTTGAACACGGTGGCGCGTTCGCCCTTCTCGATCGCCGCGAGCGGGTTGAGACGGCTGCCCGAAGTGATGATCATCGCAGAGCCGGAAGCGGTGGCGATCTTGCCGGCGTCGAGCTTGGTGCGCATACCGCCGCGCGACAGTTCGGACGCGGCGGCGCCCGCCATCGCCTCGATCTCCGGGGTGATCCGCTCGACCGCGGCGAGGTGGCGGGCATCGGGATCGTGGGCCGGCGGGGCCGTGTAGAGACCGTCGATGTCGGAAAGCAGGACCAGCAGGTCTCCGCCCATCATCGAGCCGACGCGGGCGGCCAGCCGGTCGTTGTCGCCGTAGCGGATCTCGCTGGTCGCGACCGTGTCGTTCTCGTTGATGACGGGCACCGCGCCCATCTTGAGCAGCGTGCCGATCGTGGCGCGTGCGTTCAGGTAGCGGCGGCGCTCCTCGGTGTCGCCCAGCGTCACGAGGATCTGGCCGGAGATGATGGCGTGGCGGCCGAGCGCGTCGGACCATGCGCCGGCCAGCGCGATCTGGCCGACCGCGGCGGCGGCCTGGCTCTCCTCGAGCTTCAGCGTGCGGCGGCCGAGGCCGAGCACCGTGCGGCCGAGCGCGATGGCGCCCGACGACACGACCAGCACGTCGGTGCCGCGCTTCCGGAGCGTCGCGATGTCGTCGCACAGTGATTCCAGCCAGTCGCGCTTCAGGCCCTTCGCGCGATCCACCAGAAGCGCCGACCCGATCTTGACGGTGATCCGCTTGTAGCCGGCAAGCGAAGTCATGACGCCGGTTGTTCCTTCGCCGCCCTGACCTCGGCCGCCAGCCCGCGCAGCGCCGCCTGCACGCCCTCGCCGGACACCGCGGAGAGCAGCAGCGGCGCGCGGCCGGCGGCGCGTTTCAGCGACGCGACCTTCTTCTTGCGCGTCTCAGCGTCGATCGTATCGACCTGACTCAGGGCCAGTATCTCCGGCTTGTCGGCGAGGTCATGCCCGTAGGCTTCAAGCTCGCGGCGCACGGTGCGCCATGCCCTGGCCGGGCTTTCCTCCTGCGCCGAGACGAGGTGGAGCAGGACGCGGGTGCGCTCGACATGGCCGAGGAAACGGTCGCCGATGCCCACGCCCTCATGCGCGCCCTCGATCAGACCGGGGATGTCCGCCAGGACGAGGTCGGCGCCGTCGACACGCGCCACGCCAAGGCCCGGATGGAGCGTCGTGAATGGATAGGCGGCGATCTTCGGCCTCGCGGCCGTCACCGCGGCGAGAAAGGTCGACTTGCCGGCGTTGGGCAGGCCAATCAGTCCGGCGTCGGCGATCAGCTTCAGCCGCAGCCAGAGCGTCTTTTCCTCGCCCGGCAGGCCAGGATTGGCGTGGCGCGGCGCGCGGTTGGTCGAGGTCTTGAAGCGCTGGTTGCCGAAGCCGCCATTACCGCCGGAGGCAATGAGGTGCCGCTGCCCGACCTCGACGAGGTCGCAGATCATGGTCTCGTTGTCGTCCTCGTAGACCTGCGTGCCGGCCGGCACCTTCAGCGTCACGTCGGCGCCCTTGGCGCCGGTCATGTTGCGGCCCATGCCGTGCACGCCTGTCTTGGCGCGGAAATGCTGCTGGTAGCGGTAGTCGATCAGCGTGTTCAGCCCGTCGACCGCCTCCACCCAGACGTCACCGCCGCGGCCGCCGTCGCCGCCGTCCGGTCCCCCGAACTCGATGAACTTTTCGCGCCGGAACGACACCGAACCGGCGCCCCCGTCGCCGGAGCGGACATAGACTTTGGCCTGATCGAGGAACTTCATCGCCTTGACATCGGAAGGGGCTGTCTTTTGATCGTCGTCAGTGCCCCGAAAGCGGGCGAGCGATAACGGAAATGCGGGACAACGGCAACGCCCGCGGTCGGGGAGCAGGTTCTTGCGCTGCGTGACCTACAACGTCCACTACGGCATTGGGCTCGACGGCCGCTATGAAATCGCGCGCCTGGCCGACGCGGTGCGGGGCGCCGACGTCATTGCCCTGCAGGAGGTCTCGCGGGGAAATCCCTTCAATGGCAGCCGCGACATGGCGGCCGAACTGCGCGACGCGCTGCCGGACTATTTTGCCGCCTACGGGTCGAATTTCGAGGTCGACATGGGCAGCGCCATCGAAAACGGCCGGGCCGTTGACCGCGCCTTCTCGCTTGGCAACATGGTGCTGTCGAAGACGCCGGTCGTCGCGTCGCGCAACCTGCTCTTGCCGCGCAGCCGCAGCTTCGAGAAGATGAACTTCCAGCGCGGCGCGCTGGAGGCGCTGATCCAGGCGCCCTTCGGTTTCGTCCGCTTCTATTCGGTCCATCTGGACCACCGCGGCGCCGACGAACGCCTCAAGCAGGTCCGCTTCCTCAAGGACCGGATGATCAACTATCCCGTCGAAGGCGGCGCGCTGACCGGCGTCGCCGAGATGAACATGCCGGAGCCGTCGGTCACGGACGCCTTCCTGGCGCTCGGCGACTTCAACATGCTGGAGGGGTCTCCGGAGCATGCGGAACTCTGCGGGCAGCCGGACAAGGAGTTCGGCATGCCGGTCGTCGCGAACCTGGCCGTCGATGCCGCCCAGCGTCTCGGCAGGACGGGCGAGGACGACACCACCCACGTCAATCCGGAGAACGCCTCGGACAGGTCGCGCTGGAAGCGCATCGACTACGCTTTCGCAAGCGCGTCGCTCGCCCCGCGCCTCAAGGAGATCCGCGTCGACCGCTCCGCGGTCGGCTCCGATCATTTCCCGGTCTGGGTGGAACTGGGGTAGGCCTATCTACAGCCGCCCCCAGCTCCTGAGGCTCATCCAGGTGCCACGGTCGAGCCGGTAGCGCTCGACCGGAACGCGCCCCGCCGTGATCGAATCCAGCATGCCCTGGCCGGCGTACTGGAATCCGCACTTGTGGATCACCCGTCGCGAAGCCGGGTTGAGCACACGGCAGGCGACGTTGAGGTCTGGGATCGTCGTGACGCGGAAGGCGAGGTCGACCAGCGCGTGCGCTGCCTCGGTCGCGTAGCCCTTTCGCCAGTAGGGCTCGCCGATCCAGTAGCCGAGTTCCAGCCCGCGATCCGTCGCGTTCAGGCCCGCGCAGCCGATGAATGCCCCGCTTCCGGCCAGCGAGATCGCCCAGGATGCACCCGCCATGCGGCGCTCGCGGCACATCGCCACGAAGGCCCGCGCCTCCGCCTCGCCATAGGGGTAGGGCATCCGCGCCAGCATCTCGGCGATGCGGCGGTTGCTGGCGAGTTGGGCCAGTTCCGGCACGTCGTCGTCATGCGGCGGGCGCAGCACCAGCCGCTCCGTCACGACGACCGGGCAGTCGATCGTCAGGTCCGGTTCCTCGCGGTCGATTTCCCTGATCATCTTTCCCTCCTGAGCCGGTTCAAGCCGCCGACCGCGCAGCGGTCGTCGCAGCGGCGGCGAATGCTTCCGCGGTGAGTTCGGTGGTGATGGAGCGGACGGTCTCTCCGCGCGGCCGGGAGAAGATTTCCCCCGTGCCGGTGACGGCGAAGCCCAGCTTCTGCTGTGTCCTCAGTGACCGCGGATTGTCGACGAAGACCGCCGAGCGGATGAGCCTTGCCTCGGTCGACGCAAAGGCGTGCGCGATCAGCGCTCGGGCGGCCTCGGTCATGAAGCCGCGTCCGTGCCACGGCTCGGCCAGCCAGTAGCCGAGCCGCGGCTCCTCGCCGCCGCCGTCGATGGATACGACGCCGATCAACCGCTCGCGGTGAATGGTGAAGACGTGGCTCTCGGGCGTTGCCGCGAGGCTGGCGATCCAGTCCCTCGCGTCGGCGCAGGCATAGGGGTAGGGCACCGGGCCCAGCATGCGCGCGACATTCCAGTTCGACAGCCAGAGAGCGATCTCCTCGGCGTCCGCGGCCACCGGCGGCCGCAGCGTCAGCCGGCTTGTCACGAGAATCTGCATTGCTTCCTCCGGGCAACGAAAAGGGGAGATGGTCACCCATCTCCCCTGATCCTTTTCCGGATTCTGCCGGACACCGGTTCCCGAGATGGGCGCCGGTGTTCGTGGTGCGGAACCGGCTACTCCGCGGCTTCTGCGGTCGGATTTACCGACACGTAGGTTCGGCCATTGGCTTTTTTCTGGAAGGCGACCGCGCCTTCGGCGGTCGCAAAAAGGGTGTGATCCTTGCCCATGCCGACATTGGTGCCGGCATGCCACTTGGTGCCGCGTTGACGAATGATGATGTTGCCGGCGAGCACTGCCTCGCCGCCGAACTTCTTCACGCCGAGGCGGCGGCCCGCGGAATCACGGCCGTTGCGCGACGAACCGCCAGCTTTCTTGTGTGCCATCGGTTTTCTCCTTCGGTCCCGTTCTTACTCGCCGTCCGCCTTGGCGGCGGCTTCCTTGTCGGTCTTGGCGCGTGGCGGCTTGCCCGCCATCAGCTCCTTCGCCTGCTCGACCCATTCGTCGCGATCGATGCGGCCGCCGAGCTTCAGCTCCTCGTCCAGCTTCGCGATGTCGTCGGCCTTGAGCGCGGCGATCGACGCCAGCGTGCCGAAGCCCGCCGCCGTCAGCTTCTTCTTGAGCACCGGGCCGACGCCGCCGATCAGCGAAATGTCGTCGGTGTAGCCCGCTTCGGCGGCGGTCGTTGCGGCCTTGGCCGGCTTCGCGGCCTTCGGGGCCGCTTCCTTGGCCGGGGCGTCCTGCTTCGCGGTATCCTCGCGCTTCGTGGATGCCTTCTTCGACGGCTTGGCGCCGCCGGTCAGGATCTCCGAGATGCGCACGGTCGTCTCGTACTGGCGGTTGCCGCGCGAGCGGCGCGAGTTCTGCCGGCGACGCTTCTTGAAAGCGATGACGGTGCGGGCGCGGCCCTGCTTCACGACCTCGCCGGTCACCATCGCGTCGGCGATGAGCGGCGAACCGAAGGTCGCGCTGTCGCCCTCGCCGAAGGCCAGGACTTCGCCGAATTCGATGATGTCGCCCGGCTCACCGGCCAGGCGCTCGACGGTGATTACGTCGTTTGCGGCAACGCGGTACTGCTTTCCGCCTGTTTTGATGACTGCGAACATTTCTTGCCTTTCGCGTTCGTCCGTCCTGACCTGCCGCCCCGGGCTGATCGGCCGTCTTCTTGTGAGTCTTTGGGTTCCGTTGCATGAAGGCACCGAAGCGCCAAACAACGACCGGCGCGGAACGGGTCCACGCCGGAATGGGTGGGCGTCTAACGCAGGCTCCGGGTCAAGTCAAGGCGAAGGCGCGATTTCGGCCTTGCGGTATGGGCTTGCGACGGTTATGGAGTGCGCCGCGCCGGAACCGGCCGACCACGCCCCGCGGAGAGGTGGCAGAGTGGTTGAATGCACCGCACTCGAAATGCGGCATGGGTGCAAGCCCATCGGGGGTTCGAATCCCCCCCTCTCCGCCAGCTACCTCCGTTAAACCGTTGAATTTTCGTAAGTTATTTGTGGCGGACCAGTTCTCGCCCCACAAGTCGCCCCACATTTCAGCAGTGCAAGATCAGTGCGTGTGGTCGCTTATCTTCCCACCGCGCCGAGCCCCATAAGGGGTCGGTACGAGGGAAAGCTGCCGTTGAAGACGAGATCCCACCGGGCGAAGGCGTCGGCAATCCTGCCACGGTTCTCGGCAGCCCATGCCTCATTGGCCCATTGTGCGGCATTTGCCGCCTGCCCGATTGCTTCCATCCTCAAAAGGGGCGTTGAGCAACCGCTGATGGTCATGTCCGCGAACCGAGGATCAACGATGTCCTGAAATCCATGGCGTGCCAGCCTCGAAAGGATATTGCTGACGTCGATCGAGTAGACGATCGCATTCTCGTGCACCATGCAGGCCGTCACGAACATTTCGAGGTAGAAAGAGCGAACAGGGACGCCCCTGTAGAACTTCCATGCCTTGAGGAAGCGGATCAGAGGCTTGAGTTTGAACCCGAGACGCTCGTCGTGCGCATCGACGAACGACTTGTGAGACTCAGGCGCGCTGAACTTCCAGCCTCCATTGCCATCCGGCATGTCGAACTGACGAAATCCGAGCAGCGTTGTTCCCGTCGCATCGACCGGGATGACTTCGGTGTGCTCCGCGCCATCGAGGCCAAATGGTAACTGGACAGCGGGTCCGTTGACGCGAATGTTCGGCGTCTGCGGAAAACGCAGCCGCAGCGCTTCTGCCATCGCGCTGAGCGTGGACGCCGAGTCGGCCTTGAGATTGGCATTCGGAATCACCGCGAAGTAATCGACATCGCTGAAATCGTAGATGCTCGTACCGGCTCCGAACGACCCGGTACGAAAGAACGCGGTCATCCCGAATTCTTGCCGGAGCTTTGCCTCGATAGTCGAGCGATGGCCGGCGGCGGCCGCAAGCTCCGCCCGTGATGTGCGAATCTCCGCAATGAACTCGTCAAAAGCAGTGGCGATGTCGTAAGCCATGACAGTCCTATTTCGTCCGATTGTCCGTCTGGCGGCGCTTCCAGTTCCGCTCGAGCTCCTCTTTTTTCAGATCGTAGATAAATGGGAGGCTGAGGGGGGTGTTTTCAACGGCCGCGTTGTAGTCGGCGAGGATCAGGAGCAGGTCGGCTTCCGGGTATTTCCGCGCCTTCGCAGAGTCGAAGCGGTGCATGATCCGGTCCAGCGTATGGACCGTATCGGAGTAGGCCCTTGCCGCGCCGAACAAGTCGGTGCCAACCGCAAACGTCAAGGCGGCGCATACGACGCGGGCAGCCGTCATCAGTTGCTCATTCGGCGTGTCCGGTATGAGCACGAAAAGGGACGCCAGCGCCGCGATGATCACGACGACGAAGAGACCCCACATGATCCTGGCGCTGATGCGCTGGATATGCAGCGTCCAGTAAGCGGATTCTTCGAGCATTTCGGCGAGGCGAACCGATCCTGCTGGTGCGTTCGATTCAAAGTAGTCGGGGTTCTCCAGTTTCTTCCCCGCCGCTTCGGAAGACGACAGGCATTCCCTGATGTCGTTCAGCTCATGCGAGGAAATTTTCTTGCCGAGCCCGCCCATGATCAGGGTCGCGCGGCGTGCGCGTTCGGCGCATGCGCGGATGGAGCGGTATTTGATTTCGAGATACGCCCACAGCGCGCCGAGCGCGAGGCTGACGAGGGAAAGCCAGTAGCTGAGAGGCGGGTCGATGATCAGAACAGTCGTCACCGCCAAAGCTGCGGTGAGCAGCTGGACGAGAAACTTGAACTGAAAAAAGCGCGCAGCGCGATTGAACTCGGCAATCTGCCGTCCGATCAGCTGTTGTATATCGTCATCCATTAGATGTGTGAGCTCCGGGGAACATATGCAGAATATCCGAGTCGGCCCTTGAAGGCGATTGCCGATCTAAAGAGGCGTCGTGCGGGAATGGCCGAAGCCCGAGGCGGTTGTGGGGTAGGCCGCCTTCGCATCTCGAAACAGTCGATGTGTGCCGCGATCTTGCGAAAATGCAGGATGCAATTTGGTTCCGCTTAAAAATCCAGCGTCACCATGTTAACGCTTCCCGAAATGGCGGAGGAAAATGGTGCCTGATCTTAGCCCGATTGAAGCCCACGAAAGAGCTGTTCGCGTTGTCTTGAGCGATGACTATGCGTTCGAAGTTCCTTCATACCAGCGCCCTTACGCGTGGGAGGTCGAACAGGCTCAAGAACTCCTCAATGACCTGACTGACGCCATGGAAAACCCAGATAGTTCCGGTGGCGTCTACTTCCTCGGAAGCATCGTGCTCATCAAGACGCCGGGCTCGCCTCAAGCTAAGGTGGTGGACGGTCAACAGAGGCTTACAACCTTAACCCTACTCCTGAGCGTCTTGCGCGACCTTACATCCGAGCAGGAACGCAGGATTGACCGGGGGAAGTACGTTCACCAGAAGGCGAACCCGGACACTGGGACGTCCTCTCGTCATCGCCTGCTCTTGAGAGAACGAGACCGCAAATTTTTCCACGACCACATCCAACAGGCAGGCTCGACGGCAAGGCTGCCCGATCAGCAAGGGTTGGAGGGAAGTCAGCTCCGCCTCATTCAAAATGCATCACTTTTCCGCGAAAGATTGATAGATACTAGAGAAGAATTTCGAGATAAGCTTTTCGCGTTCATTATTCAGCATTGCTATATTGTAGTTGTATCAGTGCCGACCCCAGACGCAGCAAGGCGCATTTTTACCGTACTCAATTCACGCGGTTTGGACCTTACAGCAACTGATATCCTAAAGGCAGATTTGCTTGAGCGTGCGGGGTCTGATCGCGAAGACGAATTGGCTAAACGATGGGAAGCGGTTGAACTGGCATTGGGGCGTGATCTCTTCCTCGAATTGTTTGGACACATACGAATGATACACGAACGTGAAAAGCCGCGGTCTGCACTAGAGACATCTTTCGCGCTTACCGTAGCCTCATTTCGCGGCGATGCTGACGATTTTATTAGCGATGTTCTTGAACCAGCGTCTGAGGTTCTGTTGTTCCTCAACGATTCGTTAAAAGTACGCGCGTCTCTCGGTCGCGATGCTTCGCGAGCGGTGGCTTCACTCAACCGTATTGACAACAAAGATTGGATCGCACCGGCTCTGCTCCGCTTGCTCTCTCGCGAAGCGGGCGATTCTGCAATTATCGCTGCGTACTTGATTGATCTTGAAAGGCTTGCTTATTTCCTATTTGTCACGCGCGCCGAAGGTATCAGGCGCAAGCCGCGATGGACGCACCGAACTGGCGACTATCTTGGACTTCCTGCGGCCCGGCGATGAGCTGATGGTGACTCGCCTAGACCGGCTTGGACGTTCCACGCGCGACGTCCTTAACCTTGTGCACGAAGCCGAGCAGAAGGGTGCATTCGTAACTGTTCTCGACCCGCATGTGTCGACGCGCGGCGAGATGGGTCACGTGATTCTCACTGTGCTTGGAATGGTGGCGCAGATGGAGCGCCGGTTCATCAAAGAGCGACAGCGGGAGGGCATTGCGAAGGCGAAGGCCAAAGGAAGCTATCGCGGCGGCAAGCGCAGGATCGATCGAGACCGTGTCGTCGAACTACGCCAACAGGGAGTTGGTGTCGGTGCAATCGCGAAGATGTTGGAGTGTTCGAGGATGCAGCTCTACCGCATTATCGGCGACTAGCAGCGCCGCATTCTGCGCATGACCGGGTAAGCCCTTCCCACGCATTCCGCGCCACTTAGAAATGGACATCACAGGAGAAGTCTTCATCTCCCAAGGACCTGTCGTCGGTTCGCAACGACGGGTGCAATGCAGTCTGTCTTGCTAACGACTATCAGAGATGCAACGTTTCGTACTTTCCGCCGGGCGGGGGTCTGGGTATGCGTGCGATCGGTAGTGTAACAAAACTCATCGTTGCCGTTGCGATAGCCACGACCTGCCTATTTGCTAACGCGCAGGCCCAATCGATCTTGGAAATCATCGATGCGCTCTCAAGAGGCGTCGAGAGGTCTGACGGCAGCAGGGTGACCGGGCGGGCAGCGGTAAATCGGACACTGTGGGTGGTCGTCGCCAGTCGGACCTCGCCACAGGACGCCATCAATCTGGGGCTCGATTTTGCCGAAGTACTAGGGTCGACATTTGTCGTGGAGGCCCGGAATGGCCGTTACGCCATCGTTGCAGGCTACCTACGCGAGGACAAGGCTAAGCAGAACCTCGAAGCTCTTAAAGCCATCCGACTTGTCCCCGCGGACTCCTTCCTGTCCGCAGGCCGTGACCTTGTGAACATTGTTTGGGCATCGCATCCGAACGAGCAAGATCCGGACTTGATCCGTTCAGCTACTCTGCGGCAGTCGACGATCCGCCTGCAGACCGCCCTATCCAAGCTCAACCTGTATAGCGGTGAAGTTGATGGGCGCATCGGGTCCGGAACAATGCGGGCGGTTACGGGCTATCTTGACAGATTCGGACCGTTGCCTGCGGACAGCATCGACAAGCTCGTCCTCGCAAGGATTGAGCAGACTGCGACCGACGGCTTCGCGACAGAGGCGGACCGGCAAGCAGCAAGGAATGGTGGCTTCCGCGATGCGGCTACGTGGGAATCGGCAACGCGGGCCGGGTTCACATTTTATGCGGACTTCGAACGTGCGAGGACATTAGGGTTTGAGGGCAAACACGAGTACGACGCATTCAAGGCGTCGGGCTTCTCAAGTAGGGCCGACTTCGAGACCGCAAAGGATGAAGGCTTCTCCGATCGAAAGGCGTTCGAGGCTTATCAACGGTCGACGTTTGTCGCCCGTTCGAAAGAGGCCGGGTACTTGCTGGATGACGCAAGCGATTTCTTGAAGCTCAACCCCGATACCCCCGGCATCCAAGAACTCGCTCGGAGGGCGGGCGAGCTGCGTGCTGCCATGTCGAACGAAAAGCTCCAGCTACTTGAAGTATCGCTCGCCGAGTTCCGGGCGCTGCTCGCTGGCGTAAACGGCTTCGCCAAATTCGGCGACGCGCGCCAAGCCGAGCGGCAGGTTGCAGAAGACAAGGAGCGCAATCGCCTGTCATCCAGCCTTATGGACCTCCGCAATGGCATCCAGCGCTGGATGGCTATGAACCTGACTAGCAGTGCGTCGGTCGCTCTGGCGGAAGAAAGTGCGGCGATAGAAGCTTCACTTAGGTCGAAGGATCTGGATCTGCTGAGGATGCAAGCAGAGGCAACCCAGAAATTGCTCCGCAAGCTGGGTATTGGAAACGACGTTGCAAAACTTGCGAAGCCGAACGACGGGGCTCCCGCAGATCCAAACGAGTTCACAGTGGCTGAGACCGCAGCAAATGCATTTCTGCTGAAGGACCAGCCCAACCAGTATGTGGTAATCTACAATGCGGCATCATCAGCTCCAGCCGTAGTGCGAAATCTAAAGGGTGGGTTTGATTTCGATCCGCCTATGGCTCAAATCTGCGCATTTCCTGGCGAGGCTTCGGCCGAGCTCAAACGCGCACTGTTGGCAGACCTTGCCGCGTTGGGTGTTTTTGAGATTTCCCTGACTAGTACCGGATGCACGACGGCATCGCTCCTCCAACACGACCTGCTCCTTGTCGATCGCAGGCAGTTCTTGAAATCCCAGCCAACTTTCGCCGTAGCGCTACTTGAACAAATCGAAGCAGGTGTTCTTCGGGAGTTTCCACCCGTGACCGGCCGCACGATCGCGAACCGCATTGCGTCGGAACACTCGTGGAGGGCAGAAATCGAAGGCAACATTCGAACAGGCGTGATGCAAGGGTATGGCGCGATCTCGATAAAGCCAGCGCCGTCAGGCGTCTGCGCCGTGGTTTCTGCAGACCGCGAGGCACACGAGGCGGCACTTGCCGAACTGCATACTTTCCTTTCGACAGAAGGAGTGGCTAGCACCGCCGTAGAGTATATGGATGCCCAAGCTGCGTTTCGGGGCCTTCAGCGGCAGGAATGCGGATACGCATATGCTGCGCAGCCTGATCTAAAGGCGCTTGCCGATGGCCTTAAGGCCGATGGCAGAGAATACGAGGTGGTGCCGATATGGTTACCTGCTGAGCAACTGAAACAGACAGTCGACAAAATCGCTGCGGCCAAACAATCTGCAGATCAGTCGGTCCAGGAGGCGCGTATCGCAGCAGCCGAAAATGCGAGGATCAAGGCCGAGAAGGCTAAGCGACTCCTGGATGAAGCTGCCGAACGCGTCCGTGGCCTCAGAAAGGAATTCGCCACGGAGGCGCGTTCCCTACAACTGACCTTCGAAGAAGGACTCCGCCAACTCATGACGGGTGTAGGTCCTGTCACTCAGTCCGGCAGGACTGACTTTTTCAAGGACGCAGCGTCGGATTTCTTCCCACGTTTTGAGCAGTGGCGGATGGGGCTCGAAGCCGATTTCTGGAGCGTGAAGAACGTCACAGATACCACCGTCGTCGAGTATGGTTTGGCAAATTGGAAAGGCCGGAAAATTCCGGCTATCGCATTGCGTTCTGAGATCAATCTGGTTAGCCGAGAACGAGGCGAAAACAGCACTCGTTGTTTCATCTTCGGGATCTTAGTTGATCAAGAGTTCGATCAACTGCGGGACGGAATCGAACTTGACTGCTCCAACGAAGCTGGACTTGGGTCTTGGACGCGGGGGCATCAGCTGGCAAGCCGATGGAATGCCCAATAGCCGTAAGTCGGCGATCGCACCGGCATCCTGCTCGCACAGAACCGGCGAGCTCCGAACGGGACATAGACTCATCGAAATCCCGCGTCTTGACCTTCATGCCGGAGTGGATCTGCAGGGCGGGAAAGTAGATGTCCCGCGCGCGCAATCCCTTGGCTTTCAGGTCACGCTGGTCGCCGCTGCCGCCAGTCTTTGCCTCGTCGCCCCGACCGTGCGGCAGGGAGAATGACTGATCGCGGTCCCCGACACTGCGCAGCCTAGCCGACAAATCTGTCAGTCGGTGCGCGACAAGATGGATGACTTCGCCTTCGCGCTGCACCTTGCCCCAGACGCCGAGCATGGACGCAGACAGGATGGTCTTGCGCTGCCGGTCGAACAACTTCGGCCAAATCACCAGATTGGCGATGTCGCTCTTGTCCTCGATGGTGATGAACATGACACCTTTGGCGCTACCCGGCCGCTGCCGCACGAGGACGAGACCGGCGACCTCGATGCGATCTCCGTCGCGCGCGCTGGCGACGTCTCGACATGGCCGGATACGTTTCGTCGTAAGCTCCTGCCGCAGGAAGGTGACCGGGTGCGGGCGCAGCGTCAGTCCGACCGTGCTGTAGTCCTCGACGACTTCCCGCCCTGTGGTCATTTGCCGGAGCACGACCGGCTGCTCCACGATTTCGGGGGCAGGCCTTTTCTGATCGGCAGCGGCGAAGAGGGGCAATGGCTTGAGCTTCCATAAAGAGCGTCCCATGCAGGGGTCGGTCGACGGCGGCGAAGGGATCGCGTGTACGACCCAGCGCGTCATGGCAGCGTTGTGCTCGCGAAGCTCCGCATCGGCAGAACGCATCCGGCGAAGGGTGAACGCAGGGATCGCCGCAGTCTCGGCCGCCAGTTGCAGGCTGCGCGAATCCATCACCGCCAGCACAATCGTGCCCACCGTGATCCAGATCGGGAGCGCCCGGGTGATGGCGTTGTCGCCGTTTGGATCGGTACCTCCCACAGCCACCAACAGATCCAGTGCAGCGACGATCAACGGCGAGAAGGCTAGTAGTTGCGCGAAGGTGTCCAGCGACTTGCTGGCACCGGGCGCGGTGTAGGGCGGCGCGGCCGGTCTGGGGATTGGAGGAACCGAACTCGAGTCCTCGCTCGGGGTTTCGGCCAAATCGACTTCGGTCAGCAGGGATGCGGATCGCACAGCGGCCGCCGTTTGTTCCACGGGCAGCGTCGGCACGGCGGGTGACATTTGGGCTGACGGGTCGTGTGGTGTGTTGCCCCCGTCGAGCTTGCCCATCCGGCCCCACGGCATACCATCAACCCGGCCAACCGGGTCGACATGCCCGCCTTCGGCCATGGCATTTGCCGGGCCTGCGGTGGCCGCTGGTGCGATTTGGCCGGTTTCGGGTTGGTAACCAGCCACCAACGCCTTTTGTGCACCAGCGGGCTCGCCTGAGTCAGGGCGGGCATGCGGCTTTTGGGGCCGGGTCGCCGCCACCCCCGGTCGGGCTGGTTTCGTCGCCCCACCCCGCCCCGCGCCTGCCGGTGATGGCGCGGTCGGTGGCAGCGGCTGTGGCACGGGCCTAGCTTCCAACAGAAAACGTCTGATAGCGCAGCTCTCGCCCGAGCTGGACGGCAATCAGCTTCCCGCTAGGAAACGAGATCACTTTACTGCTGCGGATATTTGGGTTGGGCGCAGACGAGATGCGAAAGCGCACGGTTCCCGCAAACATGGCCAGACGACTACCAGGCGTATGCCTCGGCTCTATGCGGCGGCAAAACGTCCGCTGGCATCACGATATCGTCTTACCTCGGTGATAGGGATCACGCCGGTGTAGCCGAGCATCCTGCCTTCGGCCGACAGCTTGATGTAGGCGCGCTGGTTGCGACGACCGACGGCCATGAAGACGATCCAGTCGGTATTGTGTTCGGTCAGACGCAGAGGATTGCCATCGCCGTCGATATGCGTGATTTCGTCTCCGTTCAGTTCCTCGAAGCCAAGCTTCTCCAGGAACTCTTCATTGTGCTCCGATATGGAGAACACGGCCATCCGCGACGGCTTCTCCAGCAGGCCGTACATCATGCCGACAATCCCGGAGATGGCGGCGGTGCCGAGAACGGTCAGAACGGCTCCGCGGTCGATCGGAACCCAGAGTTTCAGGATGCCGATCAGCGCCGATCCCGCGACAACGCCGCCTGCGATGAGCAAGACGCCCGTCCCTTTCGGAGCGACACGGTCCCGAGGATAACCCCGGGTCAAGGCTCGTCCGCCGATAAATGGCATGACCACCATGCCAGCGGCGAGCGAGAGAAGGAGCAGCTTGCCCGCGTTCCTCTTGGTCGCCCTCCAGGCATCGCGACCCATGGCCGCGCCATAGCCGCCGATGGCAGCGCGCCCAACGCCCAGCGCAACGGCTCCCAGTGCGGTTCGCCTCATGTCGCTTCGGCAGCAACAGCTGCAGGCGCATCGAGCTCAAAGAAGGCGATATCGTCGACGATCTTTTTCGCGACCGTCCTCCAACTGACGGCAAGCGTTCCGTCCTCGGCGGTCTCGCACTTAAGCGTGAACTGCTTGGCCAGCAAGTCCTCACGGATCAGATCGCTCTTCGATACCTTGTGTCCGTCATCGGGCCACTCGAACCCTCGCTTCGATGCCGCACCCTCTAGCGCCGAAGCCGTGGACGGTGCCGTCCCGGACAGGTCAATCAAGAAGTACAGGTCGACGCTCTCAAAGTCTTTGCTTTCGGGGTAGTCGATCATCAATCGGTACTCGACCTTGTCCCTGCGAGTCATCGTTATGGCCAAGCCGGATAGCGTTCCGACCGGATAGTCGACATCGACCGACTGTGCTGTGGTCTGAGCGATCGCTTTCTTGAGGTAGTCGTTCATTGCATAGGTCGCATCCATCACCGCCGTGTAGGCGTTCTTGTTGCTGAACCCGAACGCAATGAGCCTGTCCACGGCCTCGAGGTCGGAGGAGCCCAGCGATTCATCGGATGTGTCGAGCCGCAACTCTTCGCGGAACGCCTGGACAACACTGATGAACTCGGGCTTCTCCATATCGCTCAGCAGATGCGGCCTGAGGAAGCTCACCACCGACTCGACAGTCGCAGCCGAACTGAAGAGGGACAAATGGTAGAGGTTCTTCCTCAACTTCTTTGCCTCTACGTCGGTGATCTCGTCCTCGTCCATGGTGTCGATGATCGCGTCCATGAATACATTGTATGAATCGATCTTCCGGCGCAGGATCTCGACGTTTCTCTCCTTTGCTTCCTCGCCCTCCTTCTGGGTCTTGAGAAGCAAGGTGGTGATGGTCACGGTAAGGATTGTCGCAATCAGCGCCGAAATTATCTCGCGCAGATATTCGATCCGGGAGACCTGCTGGAAGAGCACGTAGAAAATCAGAAAACACAGCACCGAGATCACGAGAATCGAAGCGAACTCGGGGTTTCTCCCGGCAAAGCCTTTCAATCCACGAGTCATGGCATTGTCACGCATCGCCTGTCCCCTCTCCTACGGGTGGCGACCGCGGCCACCGTCCAGGCGCGCCTGTGCACCTATGTGCGGGTACAGGGCGGCCAAACAAGATAATATGTCGAAGATATTCGATGGATTGAATAGCGGCAAGTTGATGGCTTGCCGCCATGAATGGGCGCGAACGGATCAGCTGGAACTTGCGGAGGATCCGAACCGCAAAGAAGCTCACCCAAGAGCTGCTGGCCGTCGATGCCGATGTCGACCGTACGTACATCAGCGGAATCGAACGTCGGACATTCAATCCCACAGTCGACCTGCTCGATCGTCTGGCTGATGCTCTATCGGTCGATGTCGCCGAGTTCTTCCAAGAGCCGAACCCCGGCGAGACACCCCCTGCGCCACTTAGAGCCGGGCGCAAGGCGAAGGCCGCGCGACCGGCAAGGGTTAAGCCATAGGGCTTGGTGCGCGCCACGATCAGTACTCGTCCGCGCGCATGATGGTGAGCACGCGCTGGGTGACTTCCGGATCGGCGGGGTCGGGTGAGGCGTAGAGGCGCTCTCGATCGTAAGCGTCGATCTTCCAGAAGTAGCGTTCGCCTGCGAAGGTCAGCGCGCCGAAGTCGTGCTCACAGAACGGGTCGTTGTCGGGCGAGAAAGCGTCGTAGCGCTGGACGGCGATCATCAGCAGGTCGAGCATGGCGCGCCGGAGCGACGCAACACCGGGCGTCACGACGACGTCACCGGTCGGAAAGCCCTCCCGCAGCATGTCGTTCAGCATCCGGATGCGAGCTGTACGGGCCGTCGCATCCATGAGCGGCATGCCGGGTTCAGCTTGAGGCGTGGCATCGATCGATCGGGTCATCGACCTCACTCCTGGCCGGGGTGCAGGAGGGCGACATCCTCACGGCGACGTACGATGTTCGGCCAGCCATCGTAGTCGCGCCAGCGCAGGACGAGCAGCCCGCCCGCCTTGGTGTCGACCACGACGGCTTCGCACCACGGTTCCTCCGGCTCGGCGGCGAGCACCAGACTGCCCTTGACGATCGACCCCCAGTTGCTCGGACGCGGGTACAGCGGCGGCGTGGTCTTCGATGGCGTGTTGGATCCCGACTTCGCGGCTTTGCCCTTCGGCTTCTCGTCGACGGGCTTCGGTGTGGCCTTGAGCTTCGGGAGCTTGCCGCCCGGCAGGTTCTTGACCAGCTCGTCGAACACGGACGCTTTGACGAAGGGAACGAAGCCGCGACCGCTGGCGAAGACCTTGCCGCGTGCCAGCTGCTTGCTGGCCATCTGGAACAGCGCCTCATTCTCGATCTTGAGCACCGCCATGCCCATCAGACCAGCGGCCTTGGTGGCGAGCTCCGCCTCATCCGCCGAGAACCAAGAGGCATGCGACTTGCCGTTCTCGTCCTTGCCGAGCACGATCAGCACCGGCCCGGCCGGAGCATCACGCGCAGCGGTTTGGTCCGGGCCAGGATCATTCCGGCCAGCCACTACCGGTGACGATGCAGCCTCGGCACCCTCCTCGGCAACAGGCACGTCATCGAGCTCGCCGCCGGACAATGCGGCGCGGGTCTGTGAATGAGCAGCAGTCATGAAAACGATCTCCAAAACGATGAAGGGGACCGCTGTGGGTCCCCTTCGGTGTTGATGGTCATGGTTGAGAGCAGCGTTCGTGCCGCCCCGCCGACCAACGGCGGCGGCCCAGCACCGGGTACGGGTACAAACAGCTGGCGATACGGCAAACAGGCCAAGGCTAACCCCACGAAGGCCGCCGCGAGCGCGGCTGGCACGGCACGAACGGCCACAGCATATAGGAATATGTTCCTATTGTCAAATTGCACCCCCCGACAGCCGTCAACTGGGAGGGCAAACGATCGCATGAGGAACCGTGATCAGCGCTGGGGAAGATCGAGACCCGGCAGCGGCGTGTCGAGGGGCAGTCCCATGTCGCCTACCGCCTCTTCGAACGCAGCCCGCGCTTTGGTCAGCGACCAGATATGGCCGTTCGGCGAAATTACATGCGCGTCCCAGTTGGGCGGCAAGGCGTCGAGCAGCGCGATACTCCTCGACGGCGGCATCGGCACTCGATGCGTGTGACCGTGGCGATCGTTGTATTCGAGAACGAACTGCATGGGCTGGGAGCGCGGCCGGACTTCACCTTGGAGTGAACATTAGGGCTTCTTCATATGCCATGCAGGCTGGTCCGTTCACATTGAACAAACACCGGGCAGAACCTGTTTTTGCATCTGTCGCGATCATCGATCTTGTTGCCGTTGCAAATGTCCCAGCCGCCCTGTGCGCAGAAGGCCCAGATCGCGCTCTGGATCAGCCGCGGGAAGTTCGCAGGACCATCGGGGCAATAGTCCCGGGCGTCGATGCGGGCGGCGAGTTGCAGGATGATGTCGGCGCAACCGTCCGCGCCGTAACACGCGGGTCCGTACGCGTGGTCACGACCATGGCGGGCGAGGATACCGGTCCGGATGAGGAAGTTATGCACCAGCGTGTCGATGGCGATCATCGACGCGCCCGTCGTCACCCATCTCTCACGGCCTGGATCGCCGCCGAGCAGCAGGTCGGCCAGCGCCATCGACAGGACCTTCCTCGATACGCCGAAGATGTTGGTCATCGGTTCCAGTACCGCGTCGCGCATGACCAGTGCCCGGTCTGGTCCGCCGGTGTCGGCTGCTGCCAATCGCCGGTCGATCCAGGCGACGATATCGCCGTCGCAGACATCACGGACGAACAGGAACAGCGAATATGCCGACTGGCTGAGGCGGCCATTGCGGAATGGATGCACGGGCAGCGGGCATTCACCTAGCAACTCCGTCCGGGTGCAGGTGTGAGCGCCGCGACGAAAGCCGCATTCCGCGTAAGCCCAGTAGCATGTGAGCTTGCCGCAAGCGCAGGGCGGCGAGAGCGCCGCGGTCAGATCCGCGAAGGTGGCGATGCCGTGGGTGTCGCTGAACGTCTCGGCCGCCGCGTCCGACACGCCCTGCATCTGTACGAGGCCAAGAAGCCACTCGAACAGGCTGGCGGCATCACAATCCCGACCTGCGTCCACCACGCCCGCGTCGGCGAGCGCAGTTCCTATCGTCCGCACGAAACCCGGATCCGACAACGCCAAGATCGGCCGCATCACCGCGAGGGATCCTGCCCAATCTTGCTGCTCGCCCTTCATTGACATCGACCCTGTCACGCGCCGCACAGCCGAGGGGTAGCGCGTCGACAATTGGTGGCGTCAAGATCGAAGGTTCAGACGAGCTTGGCGACGTAGGCGCGCAATGCGGAAAGCTTGAGCTTGATGTATCGGCTCTCCTTGGCGATGCCTGCCTGTTGCGCCGAGGCTGTCCAGCCCGTCGCAGGCTTTATGACGATCCCAGCGCGGTGCAGGATTTCTTTTGCGCGCTCGTTAGCTCCGGCGGCGAAGTAGCGCATAAACGCCTCCGGTCGGATGTACAGAACCCGACCTTTGCGCTCCTTGCGAACGAAGCCGACAGGTTGATCAACACTAACGGGAATACCGACTACGGCGCGCGGAAAGATTGAGGTATCCCGAGTCGCCGCGTTGAGCTTTTTCAGGGACTGAACGAAACCCGGCGTCAACCCGTGAAGCTGCGCTAGGGCTTTGGGAAACACGCGGCGGAGTGCGGCTAAGAACCGCTTCTCACAAGTGATGAGTCCGGCCTGCTTCGCGAGGTGAGCGGTCGCCGCGAGCAGACCAAACGGTCGAGCGAAGCGGGTGTCGTAGACGTCGAGGTCACCAAGCGACGCGAAGAACTTCTCTCCAAGCGCGGCGACCTGACCCCTCGTCGGATTGTGCCTGACCAGTGCGTCGATCCAGAACCCGAATGCCGTCCCATGGTTTTTGCGGAGGCCGACTTCGAGCGCGTTTGCCGCCTTCTTTCCGGCGCGCTTCCCGATCTTCGCGAAAACTCCGCCAGCTTTCCGACGTGGCACGGGAATCTCGACAACCCTCACGTGTGTCCCGCCCTCGGTGGCTTTGCCCTGAGCGTCGAAACGCGCCGTGAGGCTGACTTCGTCGGACAGTAGGAGCACGCAGGCTTGCGGCGGCGTAAGCGGCAATTCCCCGGACCTGTGACGGACATCGCCGCTATGGACGGCGAACATCAGCCGCTGCAGTTTCTCCATGTGGACTTTGCCGGGGTCGGAATCGGCCTTCAGATCCTTGAAGGCAATCGCGGTGCCGGACATCGCCGATAATGTCGTGCTGATCGCCTGCGGCGCTTGGTCGAATGTCGCGAGATCGGCTTCGACCGGCGACGCGAATACTGACTGCCCGAAGCGCAGGGCGAGCGTCTTACCCGTGGTGGACTCGCCGACGAGATGAACGGCAAAACCCTGCACCTCGCCGACGCGCATCATAAGCGGCGGAGCCAGCGCGGCGAGGTATGTCACCGCCAAAATATCGCTGTCGCGGACAGCGCGATCTACGACTTTTCGGTGGCGCGCAACTGTTCCCGCCTGCGTGCGCGCGCGGCGCTTCACGCTCGGGGCCGTTGCAGAGAATTCGATCCGCTCCTTCAGCTCAGCGCCGAACACGCCCAGTTCGCACAGATAGGCCCGCCTTTTTGTCGAACTCGGCCTTTTCCGCGAGAAGCACTTCGCCGGTGCGGCTGGCGTTGAGGATCAGGAACTCGAAGGCGAGCTTGACGACCTCCATGCTGTCGGATGCCCGCAACCGCGCGATGAACGCCGGAACCTCAGCAAAGGGCAGGGCGGCATGATGCTGATCCTTGGTAGCCTGTTTCGGAAGGCCGCGGGACACCCCTTCAACCGGGTTGTCGCCGGTCCGGTAACCTGCCGCCTTCGCCCAATCCAAGACAGTGCCAATGCGTTGTCGCACCCGGCGGGCAGTTTCGGGCTTTGTCAGCCAGATCGGAGCCAGAACACGCAGGACCGCCGGTGTGTCGATGGTGTTGACCCGGTAATCCCCGATGACCGGCACAGCGTAGGTCTTGAGGGTGGTGAGCCACTGCGTCGCGTGTTTCGGGTTTTTCCACGTCGGCTCGTTCTCCGCGTGCACCAGCTCGATCGCATACTTGAACGTCGGGATCGTCTTCTTGGCCTCCCGGCGCGCCGCCAACGGATCGCCGTCATCGCGTGCGATCCTGCGCATCGCCTGCGCCTTGTCGCGAGCTTCCGCAAGCGGCACCAGCCCGGCGCTGCCGAGACCAATGTCGCGACGGCGGCCCTGGACCGTGATACGAAGCAACCATCGCTTGGCTCCGGACGGATCGACGACGAGGTAGAGGCCATTGCCGTCGGCGTAGCGGCCGGGTTCGCGGACCTGCTTCACCTGCACGGCGCTGAGCGCTTTATCGGGGTGACGGCCTTTCGATTTCAAGGGAGCCCAACTCGGTCACCCCACAATTCGTACCACAAAAAATGTGGGATGGCAGCGGTTTTCGGTGGATCGTGTTGGACAAAAGCGAAAACGATATCTCAGCCATGCAACTGATATGACATCGTTATCTGGCCAGAATGGGATTTCATTGGACGTCACCGGCCGAAGCGAAAATAATCCCCCCCTCTCCGCCAGTGCTCTCCAGGTCCTTTCATTTCTCCCGGATTGGAACCTGGGCTGTTTCTGTTTCCGCCAAGGGCTTGCCTGATAAGGCAGGGGATGAACGCCCGTCTTAACGAACAGGTCGTCCGTCGCATCGTAGATTTGCGACTTTTCCTTCATCCGAACCGTTCCTTCGTCGAGAAGACGGAAGGAACGGACATGGCCCGGACAATCGCCGCACCATATCTCGCCTGGATGGTCCTGATCGCAGCCTTTGCGCTGCCGTCCGGAGCAAGCGCGGAACCTGTGCGGATCGTCGCGCTGGGTGACAGCAACACCGCCGGTTTCCTCGTCGGCAGAACCCGCGCATTCCCGAACGTCCTGCAGTCCGCACTCAGGGCGGACGGATACGATGTCCAGATATCCAATCGCGGGATCAGCGGCGACACGACAGGCGGAATGCTTGCGCGGCTCGACACCGATGTACCACGCGGGACGCGGATCGCCATCGTTCAGGGCGGCTACAACGATCAGAGACGGGGCGTGCCGCCCGAGGTCACGGACAGCAACGTCGATGCGATCCTTGGACGGCTGAGGGCGCGGGGCGTCAAGGTCGTTCTCTGCGGCTTGTCGGGAACACGGTGGGCCTCCATGGCCCGGAGGCATGGAGCAATCTTCGTCGACGGCAGTACCTGTTACGACGCGCGCAACCGAAGTTTCGACGGTCTGCACATGAATCGCGCCGGGCACCGGGTGGTTGCCGCGCGGCTCGGCCCGGTCATCCGCAGACTGGTCGGCCGGCCCTGAGAATCGCCACAGCCGGCCGGCTCCCTTCAGGGATCTGAGGCAGGGCGGCGATGCGCGCCTGGCCCGCGCCGATCGCCGGCGCGTCGAGCGCCGTCACGGCATGACGACGACCCGCGCGCCAACCGGGACGCGTTCGTAGAGGTCCTCGACATGTTCGTTCAGCATGCGGATGCAGCCGTTGGACACCGCCTTGCCGATGCTCGACGGCTCGGTCGTTCCGTGGATGCGGTACATGGTGTCGAGCCCGTCGCGGTACAGATACAGCGCGCGCGATCCGAGCGGATTGCCCGGCCCGCCCTTCATGCCGTCAGCATAGCGTGCGTATTTCTCCGGGCTGCGCTTGATCATGTTGTCGGTCGGCCGCCATCGCGGCCACTTGGCCTTCCGACCGACCTCGGCCGGCTGCGGCACTTTCAGGCCGGCGCGGCCGACTCCGATCCCATACCGCCGGGCAACGCTCGTCGCCTCGACGTGATAGAGGAAGCGGTTCGGCGGATCGACGACGATGGTGCCGGGCAGGAAGTCGACGGAGATGTCGACCAGTTGCGGCTGGTATTCCGGCGCCAGCACGAACGGCTTCTTCTGGGCCGCGGCCATTGCCGGCGCGAGCGGCGCGGACGCCATGGCGAGGAGGAAGGAACGCCTGTTCATCGCGACGTCACTTCACCGGAGTCCAACCGCGCAGAGCGGGCACCGGGTCAACGCTCGGACCCCGGATCGTGAGGGTCGGCAAGCGCCGAGTCGGGCCGCGAGACCGGCACGGCGGAGTGCGAAGTCTTCTTCGCAAGCACCGTCGAGCCGTCGCGCTCGAGCATTCGGCGGAAGCTCGGATGCATGCCGCCGTCCGAGTAGGCATGCGCGGCAAGCGCCGTCCCGCCTGCAAGAAGCTCGTCAACCGCACGTTCGTCTGCCTGCTGTTTGGTTGCGACGAGCGCGCTCATGACTTCAGTTTCGGGCGGGCACGCGGAGAGCGGGTCCGACGGCAGGCCCTGCGTCCCGGCTGGCGCGAAGGCGTAGTTGCGTCCGCAGTAGCCAACCTGCGGCGGCTGCCGGGTGATGCCGAACAGGTCGTAGCCGCGCTTCAGATTCTGCCAGAAAGCGTAGTTGGGATCGTTGCGGTTCTTCGCCATGTTGCGCGGGGTCATCCGGAACGGATACGCCTGCACCTGGAAGACGCGCTGGCCTCCCTTGAGCGCATCGCGGGCGACCGCGTAGATCTCCGCTACCCCCTCGTCGGTCAGTGCGAAACACCCCGACGACGAGCAGGCGCCATGGACCATCAGCGCTTCTCCCGTATAGCCGAGCGCCGCTTCGAGCCTGTTCGGATAGCCGAGGTTGAAGGACAGGTAGTATTGCGAGTTCGGGTTCAGCATGTCGGCGGTGACATGGTAGAATCCCTCCGGCGCCTGGCGGTCGCCGCTGCGGGTCTTCGGCCCCAGTTTCCCCGACCAGCGGCACATCGGATAGGTCTTCAGAAGCGCGTAGCGACCTGACCGGTCCCGCTTCCAGATTTCCAGTTCGCTCTCCTGCTTGAAGATGCGCACGACGATCGGGTCCGACGGCGACATCGACCGGGAGCGCATCTCGGAGACGAGTTTCGCCGGGATCGGCTGCGTGGCCTTCTTGTCGACATCGAGGACCGTCGAGACGCATCCTGCCAGCACGAATGCTGTGGCGGCGAAAACGGCGAGACGGGATAGAGCCTTGAACACCTGGAAACCGCAAAGATTGGACTGACACTCGGGAGGTACGCGGGACCCTGCCGCAGTGTGGCGCGGCGTGGTTAACACAATCCTTGCTTCGAGACGCGCAGCCCGCGGTCACGAAAGGGTGATGCGGCGGGCGCCGGCGCCTGTCAGTGCAGCACGATCTCGCCGCTGACGTTGCGCCATTCGTTGGGTGCGATCAGGCGCCGGTGGACGTAGGTGATCGAGTGCAGCGGGCCTTCCAGCTTCGATTTCCAGAAGTCGATGAAGCCGAACAGGACCGGGAAGCTCGGGGCGAGATCGTAATCCTGCCAGATGAAGGTCTGGAGCACTGTCTTGTGGTCGGGCATGCGGTAGAGGATCTCGGCCGTGGTCAGGCCGTAGCCCTTGAGCATCAGTTCCAACTCGGCATGGTCGCGCATCTGGCGGTCCCCTGAAGTCGCTCCTTTCCTCCCGGTATCGGACTGTGCGCCGGGAACGTTAACCGCCGATAAACGAAGCCGCGAGGCGGCATCGTGATTCACAAACCAGAACAATGGGTTATGGAAAAATCGACGGAACCGGCAGGGAATTTCTGTACACACCCTGCGTTGTCCTGCCGCGCATCCAACGTCTAATATTGTCGCCCGGGGCGAATTGATAATAATGCCGCCGAATCCGCCCTGTCCGTGGCGGAGCATTGCCGGCCGTCGCCCGGACGGCCGCCCGGGGAGAAGACGACGATGTCCGAAGTGCATGTCCACCGCGTTCAGGCGGCGTGGAAAAAGCGCGCGCTGATCGACAACGACACCTACGAGAAGTGGTACGCGGACTCGATCAGGAACCCCGACAAGTTCTGGGCCAGGCACGGCAAGCGGATCGACTGGTTCAAGCCCTACACCAAGGTCAAGAACACGTCCTTCAAGGGCAAGGTCTCGATCAAGTGGTTCGAGGACGGCGTGACCAACGTCGCCCACAACTGCATCGACCGGCACCTGAAGAAGCGCGGCGACCAGGTGGCGATCATCTGGGAGGGCGACAACCCCTACGACGACCGCAAGATCACCTATCGAGAGCTGCATGGCCATGTCTGCCGCATGGCGAACGTGCTCAAGAAGCACGGCGTCAAGAAGGGCGACCGCGTCACCATCTACATGCCGATGATCCCGGAGGCGGCCTATGCGATGCTGGCCTGTGCGCGGGTCGGCGCGGTGCATTCGGTCGTGTTCGGCGGCTTCTCGCCGGATTCGCTCGCCGGCCGCATCGTCGACTGCGAATCCACCTTCGTCATCACCGCGGACGAGGGCCTGCGCGGCGGCAAGACTGTTCCGCTGAAGGAGAACACAGACAAGGCGATCGACATCGCGGCCAAGAACCATGTCACGGTGAAGAACGTGCTGGTGGTCCGCCGCACCGGCGGCAAGGTCGCCTGGGCGAACGGCCGCGACCTCTGGTACCACGACGAGGTGGCGACGGTGCCGGACACCTGCCCGCCGGAAAAGATGAAGGCCGAGGACCCGCTGTTCATCCTCTACACGTCGGGCTCGACCGGCAAGCCGAAGGGCGTGCTGCACACGACCGGCGGCTATCTGGTCTACGCGTCGATGACCCACCAGTACGTCTTCGACTACCATGACGGGGACATCTACTGGTGCACCGCCGATGTCGGCTGGGTGACCGGCCACAGCTACATCCTCTACGGGCCGCTGGCCAACGGCGCCACGACGCTGATGTTCGAGGGCGTGCCCAATTACCCGAGCGCGTCGCGATTCTGGGAAGTGATCGACAAGCACAAGGTCAACATCTTCTACACGGCGCCGACCGCGCTGCGTGCGCTGATGGGCGCCGGCGACGCCAATGTGAAGAAGACCTCGCGCAAGACGCTGAAGGTCCTGGGCTCGGTCGGCGAGCCGATCAACCCGGAAGCCTGGGAGTGGTACTACAACGTCGTGGGCGAGGGCAAAGTGCCGATCGTCGACACGTGGTGGCAGACCGAGACCGGCGGCATCCTGATCACGCCGCTGCCGGGAGCGACCAAGCTCAAGGCGGGTTCGGCGACACGTCCGTTCTTCGGCGTCCAGCCGCAACTGGTCGACAATGAAGGCAAGGTGCTGGACGGCGCCACGGACGGCAACCTCTGCATCGTCGACTCGTGGCCCGGCCAGATGCGCACGGTCTATGGCGACCACGAACGCTTCGTGCAGACCTATTTCTCGACCTACAAGGGCAAGTACTTCACCGGCGACGGCTGCCGCCGGGACGCCGACGGCTACTACTGGATCACCGGCCGCGTCGACGACGTCATCAACGTGTCGGGCCACCGCATGGGCACGGCGGAAGTCGAGTCGGCGCTGGTCAGCCACCCGAAGGTCTCCGAGGCCGCCGTCGTCGGCTACCCGCACGACATCAAGGGGCAGGGCATCTACTGCTACGTCACGCTGATGGCCGGCGAAGCCGGGTCCGAGGAGCTGCGCAAGGAACTGGTCAGCCACGTGCGCAAGGAGATCGGCGCGATCGCCTCGCCGGACAAGCTGCAGTTCGCGCCGGGCCTGCCGAAGACGCGCTCGGGCAAGATCATGCGGCGCATCCTGCGCAAGATCGCCGAGGACGATTTCGGCGCGCTGGGCGACACCTCGACGCTCGCCGATCCGGCGGTCGTGGACGACCTGGTGACGAACCGGCAGAACAAGAAGGGCTGATCCCTTGTCATCGGTCGGCCCGGTCGCCCGGCTCTGGCGCTATCCGGTCAGCTCCTTCGCGGGCGAGGCGATGGACGAGATCGATGTCGGACGCACGGGCGTTGCCGGCGACCGGCGCTTCGGCGTGGTCGATTCGGATGGCGAGCCCGGCCGGCCCGATGGAAATGCACGGTGGCATGGCCTGCCGCTGATGCGCGCCAGCCTCGCGTCCGGCAGCCTCGAGGTGGCGGTGCCGGGCCGGCGCCTTCTTGGCGGACCGGGCGCGGCCGCGGACAGCGCGATCAGCGATTTCCTGGGTTTCCCGGCGCGCCTGCTGCCGTTCGACCGGGACGTGGCTCCCGGGTTCTCCGGCGGGATCACCTCGTCGCGCTACGACGTCGCGCCGATCCACCTCCTGACGACCGCGTCGCTCGCCGAACTCAAGCGCCTGCACCCGGCCGGCGATCCCGACGCCCGGCGCTTCCGCCCGAATATCCTGGTCGACATGCCTGCCGTGGCGGGCGTCTTTCCGGAAACGGAATGGATCGGCCGCCGGCTGGCGGTCGGCGATGTCGAACTGACCATCGTCGAACCCTGCCGCCGCTGCGGCTTCACGATCATCGCGCAGGACGGTTTCGAGAACGATCCCGAGATCCTGCGGCAACTGGTCCGCAACAACCGGCACAATATCGGCGTCTACTGCTCGGTCGACCGACCGGGTCGCGTGGCGGCCGGCGATCCGGTGCGGCTCATCTGATCGCGCGCCCCTTGCAATCGCCCGATCGAGGGTCCACCTTCCTCCTCGTGTTCAACGAAACGAAAGGAGGTGATCCAATGTCGAGTGGTTTCAACCGTAGCGTGGCCCCGGCGGATCGTCCTTTCGGGAAGCATTCTTCCTGACAGGCGCGTGACGCGCGGCCGGCAGCCCAGGCTGCCGCCCAAGGGCCGCGCCACGGACGGAAAGCACGGAAGGCCGCCCGCGAGGGCGGCCTTTTCCGTCCGGCTGGTTGCAGGTCCTGGAGGTTCGCGTTTCAGACCCATTCCGAACGAGGACCGTGTCGAAACGTTCGTAGTCATTGCGGCAGAGGGAGCGCCGCGACCGCCAGACATTCCGGCGCGGTTCAGGAATGGACCCCGGACAACCGCATCTCGCTTCGCTCGATCAGGCTTCCGGGATGACGCCGATCGTTCTCCCGAAGGACACAGCGGCGAAGGACACAGCGGCGATCGACGTTCAGCACCAGCCTCCCCGCCGCCCGCCGCCATAGGGCCTGACCAGCGCCATGGACAGCATGGCTGGCGCGATGTTCCGGCCGTCCGGCGTCGCGACGTCGGCAAGGACGCGGCCATAATATTTGGCGCCGGCGACATTGCTCACGGAGATCGTCCCGCCCGCAATCAGCCGTGCGAGCTCGTCGCGCGCCGCCTGCGCGGCCAGGCGCTCGGCATGGCACCGGCTCTTCATTTCGGGCGCGTCGATTCCCCTGATGCGGATTGAGACCGTCAGTCGGTGGCCGGGCCAAAGAAGCGCCTCGGCCTTCAGCGTGTCGCCGTCGATAACATCAAGCACCCGTGCTTCGACGGGCCCGGCAAAGCGTTCGCCGGCTGCGGCAGGCGCGATCAGAGCGACCGTCAGGGCAAGGATGGCGCGAAGCATGGAAAGGAATATATTCCTTTCCATGCCGGAGCGTCAATCGTCACGCGAGAACGCGCGCCGACATGGTGCGGTCGATGCCGTGCATCGGCGGCGTCGCCGGATGCTGGTCCTGTTCGTAGGTCCAGACCTTGAAGAGGCTGAGCCGATGCGGGCCGAAGGAGTGCAGCAGCGGCACGTCGGTCGCGTCGCGGCCGCGCGCGATGACGATGCGGCCGATGCGGCGCTTGTTGTGGCGAGCGTCGAACGTGTACCACTTGCCGTCGATCCACGCCTCGAACCAGGCAGAGAAATCCATCGGCGCCGGATCGGCCGGCACCCCGATATCGCCAAGGTAGCCGTTCACGTAACGGGCAGGAATGTTCATGCAGCGGCAGAACGCGATCGCCAGATGCGCGAAGTCGCGGCAGACGCCGACGCGTTCCTCATGCGCCTGGGCCGCGGTGCGGGTCGGCCGCGCATAGCCGTATCCGAAAGACAGGCGGTGGTGGACGTAGTCGACGATCGCCTGGACGCGCGCCCATCCGGCCGGGATGTGACCGAACAGGCTCCACGCCAGCGTGCTCAGATGGTCGGTCTCGCAGTAGCGGCTGCCGAGCAGGTAGCCCAGCACGTCGTCCGGCAGGTTCTCGACCGGCACCTCGCGCGCGGCGACGTTCACCTCGTCGGGAAGGCCGCTGTCCTCGATCACCGCGTCGTAGAGCACGCTGAACCGTCCGGCCGGGGCGGTCATGCGCCGACAACTGTTTCCGTAGCGGTCGACATAGGTCTTCGTCGCCACCGTCGGGGATGTGAGCACCCGTGTCTGGCGCTTGATGTCGCCCTGGCGGTCGGGATGGATGTCGAGGAGCGAGACGATCGGTGTCGGCTGATCGCATTCGATGGCGATTTCATAGCCGAGGCGGATGAGCATCGGAGAACCTGCGCTGTCTGGAGGGAAGTCCGAACAGTCAACGCACCCCGCCCGATCCGGTTCCGGCGGGCATCGAATATCAGAAGTCGCTTGCGAGACCCTTGATTTCCCAGTCGCCGTAGCGGACCGGCTCAAGCCCGCCGCGACCGCCCCGCTCGGCCGGCAAGGCGGCTTCGGCCGCCAGATAGGCCTTGCGCCTCGCCTCCGCTTCGGCGAGCGCGCGCCGGGCGGCCGGCGCCAGTTCGCGGTCGTTCTCGTTGTCGCCCGATGGGATGGCTGGTGGCCGGTCCTGCGTCATTGAAACCTCGTGCGTCTTTTCCCATCATATAGCGGGTCGTTCATGGCGGGGCGACCCCGGCTGCTGGACGGGGGTGCGCGGCCGGGACGCTTGGCCCAGGCAGGTTGGTGAGGAAAGGTCGGTAATGAACACGATGCGCACGGCGATGCTGCTCGCCGTCATGACCGCGCTCTTTATGGGCGTAGGCTATCTGATCGGCGGCTCGGGCGGCATGTTCGTCGCGTTCCTGATCGCGGCCGGAATGAACCTGTTTTCCTACTGGAACGCCGACAAGATGGTGCTCAGGATGCACCGCGCGGTGGCGATCGACGAAAAGAACGCGCCCGAATATTTCGCCATCGTGCGTGACCTCTCGCAGCGGGCGGGCCTGCCGATGCCGAAGGTCTACCTGATCGACAACCCGCAGCCCAACGCGTTTGCCACCGGACGCAATCCCCAGAACGCCGCCGTCGCGGCGACGACGGGCCTGCTTAACCGCCTCTCCTACGAAGAGGTGGCCGGCGTGATGGCGCACGAGCTCGCGCACATCCAGAACCGCGACACGCTGACGATGACTGTGACGGCGACGCTCGCCGGCGCGATCTCCATGCTGGGCAATTTCGCCTTCTTCCTCGGCGGCAATCGCGAGAACAACAACCCGTTCGGCTTCATCGGCGTGCTGGTGGCGATCATCGTCGCACCCTTCGCGGCCATGCTCGTACAGATGGCCGTCAGCCGCACGCGCGAATACGCGGCAGACCGGCGCGGCGCCGAGATCTGCGACAACCCGCTGTGGCTCGCGTCGGCGCTGAAGAAAATCGCGGCCGCCAGCCACCAGATCCGCAATCCGGACGCCGAGCGCAATCCGGCCACGGCGCACATGTTCATCATCAACCCGCTGTCGGGCGAACGCATGGACAATCTCTTCTCAACGCATCCGGCGACGGAGAACCGCATCGCCGCGCTGATGAACATGGAGCAGGAGTTTTCCGCAGGCGCCGGCGGCGGGGCGCCAAGCCGCGCCGAGACCGCGCCGCCTTCTTCCCATGAGCCCGAGCAGTCCGACACCGGCAACGCAGGACCGTGGGGCTCCTCACCCGCCGATCAGCAGGCGCCGCCGCCGGAGCCGGAGCCGCCGCAGCCGAACCCGTGGGGTCGCAACCCGACCGGTCCGCGGAGCGGCCGCCGGTGACCGCCGGCCCGCAGCGCCGCGATCGCCGCCCGCCTTCCCGCAACAACCCATCGTCGCCGTCCGCGCCAGGCGTTGCCGCCCGGCAGGCGGCGACACGGCTCATCGCCGCCGTGGTGGACGCCCATACGCCGCTCGACGGGCTGACGGACGCGGAACACGGCCATCCGCAGTTCATGACGCTGGACAGTCGCGACCGGGCGCTGGTGAAGGCGATCCTGGCGACGGCGCTCAGGTTTCGCGGGACGATCCTGCGGCTGATCTCTGCGCGCCTCGACCGGCCGCTGCCGCCCAACGCCCGTTCGCTCGAACACATCCTTGCAATCGGCGCGGCGCAGATCCTGTTCCTCGACGTGCCGGACAGCGCCGCCGTCGACATCGCGGTCGAACAGGCGAAGGCCGATCCGCGCAGCGCGCGCTTCGGCGGCCTGGTCAATGCGGTGCTGAGGCGACTGGCGCGCGACAAGGACGAGGCGCTGCCGGCCGAACTGGCAAAGGGCGACGATGCGCCTGAATGGTTCGCGACGCGACTCGCCGCCGCCTATGGCGCCGACAGAGCGAAGGCGATCCTCGAGGCGCACCGCCACGAACCGCCGGTCGACCTGACCGTGAAGGACGATCCGGAGGCGTGGGCGGCGAGGCTCGGCGGCGTCGTGCTGTCGACCGGCAGCGTGCGGCTCGAAAGACTTCCGGCCGCAGTGCCCGACCTGCCGGGCTATGGCGACGGCGCGTGGTGGGTGCAGGATGCCGCCGCCGCGCTGCCCGCCAGGCTGCTGGGCGAGGTGGCCGGACTTTCGGTCGCCGATCTCTGCGCCGCGCCAGGCGGCAAGACGGCGCAGCTGATCCACGCCGGCGCGCGCGTCACGGCGGTCGACCTTTCGGCCAGCCGGCTGAAGCGGCTCAGGATCAATCTCGACCGCCTCGGGCTGTCGGCCGAGATCGTCGAGGCCGATCTTGCCGCGTGGGCGCCACCGACCCTGTTCGACGCCGTGCTGCTCGATGCGCCCTGTTCCTCGACCGGCACGGTAAGGCGCCATCCCGACGTGCCGTGGACCAAGACGGCCGCCGACATCACGAAGCTCGCAGGTGTCCAGAAGAGGCTGCTGCTCGCGGCGGCCAGACTTGTGAGGCCCGGCGGGCGCCTGGTCTTCTCCAACTGCTCGCTCGACCCGGCCGAGGGCGAGGACCTCGTGCGGGACGTCCTGAAGTCGGCAAACGAGCTCGCCATCGACGCAATCCGGCCCGACGAATTCGCCGGTCTCGCCCCGTTCGTGACGCGTGATGGTCTTGTGCGCACGACGCCCGCAGACCTCGATCTGGGGCTTCCCTCGCTGTCAGGCCTCGACGGCTTCTTCGCGGCGCGCCTCGTCCGGTCTTAACCCACCCGGAAAAAAGTCCTTTCGCCCAAACAGGTTAATTGTCTAAGTTCCGCGGCGACGGGACGGAAGTTTGGGGACAAAACGGTTGGCGACCGCTGCCGGCAGCAGCATGCCGCGCCTCTGGGCGCTCGTGGCGCGAGAGATATGGCGCCGCGCGCGACGGCGGCTGCGCGCCGGTCCGGTCTATCGCTGGCGCTATACGGGCCGCACGCCGGAGCGCGTGCTGATCGCGCCGCCCGACCTGAGACTCGCCGATCCGCAGATCGCCGTCGAAATCTATCACGGCCGCTTCCCGCTCGCCGGCCATCTGGTCGAGACCGGCGGGCGTTCGCCCTTCCAGCTGGACGTCGCCAACGGCAGCTGGGTCAAGTCGCTGCACGGCTTCCGCTGGCTGCGCCACATGCGCGCGTCGGGCACGGAACTCGCCGCCGCGAACGCCCGGGCGCTGGTCGGCGAGTGGATCCAGATGCATGGCGGGCGCATCAACGGCATCGCCTGGGACCCGGCGATCACCGCGCGCCGCATCATCGCCTGGCTGCAGCATTCGTCGGTCGTGCTGCAGGGGGCCGAGTTCCCGTTCTACCGCGCCTACCTGCGCTCGCTCGCGGTGCAGATCCGCTACCTGCGGTCGATGGCGCCGGAGATGCCGGCCGGCAAGGACAGGCTGCGTGCCCGCATCGCGCTGGCGCTCGCCGCCCTGTCGCTGCCGGCGACGCAGTCGTCGCTGCGCTCGGCGACGCGCCACCTGACCGACGAGCTGGAACAGCAGATCCTGCCTGACGGCGGGCATGTGTCGCGCAACCCGATGGCGGTGCTGGAGCTCGTCGCCGACCTGCTGCCGCTCAGGCAGACCTATGCGAACCAGGCCGAGGCACCGCCGCCGGCGCTGATCGCGGCGATCGAGCGCATGCTGCCGGCGCTGCGCTTCTTCCGTCACCAGGACGGCAGCCTGGCGCGCTTCAACGGAATGGGCGCGACGATCTTCGACCGCATCGCCGCCGTGCTGCGCCACGACGACACGGACGGTGCGCCGCTGATGCAGGCCAAGCATTCAGGATACCAGCGGATGACGATGGGCGGCGTCACGCTCATCGCCGATGTCGGTCCTGCTCCGCCGGCCGAAATCTCCGGTTCGGCGCATGCCGGCTGCCTCGCCATCGAGATGTCGTCGGGCCGGCATCTCTTCATCGTCAATGCCGGCGTCGACACCTATGGCGCCGACGATTTCCGGCCGCTGGCGCGCGCCACGGCCGCGCACTCCACCGCGACGCTGAACGACACGTCGTCGGCGCGCTTCAACCTCTCCAATTCCGTCAACGACCTGATCGGCAGCCCGCTGGTCGGCGGTCCGAGGTCGGTGCCCTACCGGCGAATCGATAAGCCCGGCGTGCAGGGTTTCGTCGCCAACCATGACGGCTATGCGCAGCGCTTCCAGCTGTTCCACGAGCGCGAGGTGACGCTGTCGAACGAAGGCAACGTGATCGACGGCTTCGACCGATTCTACCGGGCGGGCGGCGCGCCGGCCAAGAACAACGGCCGCGACTTCGTCTCGGTGCGGTTCCATGTCCATCCCGACGTGACCGTGGCGCGCGACGAGCAGGAGCGGCTCGTGCTTTCGGTCAACGGCGGCGACACGTGGATGTTCAGCGCCACCGGCGTCGAGCCGGTCGTCGAGGAATCGATCTTCTTTGCCAACCTCGCCGGGCCGCGCCGCAACCGCCAAATCGTCCTGGCCTACAAGGCCTCCGAACTGCCGGAGGCTCGCTGGCGGCTTACCCGCACCAAGGTCGGCAGTCGTCCGCCAAGGGCGTAACCGCGAACGCCATACCGGCTGCCAGCCGGCGCGCATTCCCATCAGACCGAGCCTGTGTTAGGCGGCGCCGTCCCAGCCGGAGTCCCGCCATGGCCGTCGCATCCCGGAAAATTCCGCCGCCCGACCTCGTGCCGGTGCGCCGGGCGCTGCTGTCGGTATCGGACAAGACGGGGCTGGAGGACTTTGCGCGGGCGCTGGCCCACGCCGGTGTCGAGATCATCTCCACGGGCGGGACGGCGAAGGCGCTCGCCGCGGCCGGCATCGCCGTTCGCGACGTGTCGGAATTGACGGGCTTTCCCGAAATCATGGACGGGCGCGTCAAGACGCTCCATCCTGCAGTGCACGGTGCGCTGCTCGGCATTCGCGGCGACGCGGAGCACGTCGCGGCGATGGAGCGGCATGCGATCGAGGCCATCGACCTGCTTGTCGTCAACCTCTACCCGTTCGAGCGGGTGCGTGCGGCGGGCGGCGACTACCCGTCGATCGTCGAGAACATCGACATCGGCGGGCCGGCCATGGTGCGCGCCGCCGCCAAGAACCACGCCTATGTCGCGGTCGTCACCGATCCGGACGACTATGCCGGCGTGCTGAACGCGCTGGAGCTGAATTTCGGCTCGCTGTCCTTCGAGTTCCGGCAGCGTCTCGCCGCCAAGGCCTACGCCCGGACCGCCGCCTACGACGCGGCGATCTCGGGATGGTTCGCGGATGCCCTCGGCATCGAGCGCCCGGCGTGGCGCGCCTTTGGCGGCAGGCTGGAGACGGTGATGCGCTACGGCGAGAACCCGCACCAGCAGGCCGGCTTCTACGTGACCGGCGAGAGGCGCCCGGGCGTCGCGACGGCGCGGCAGCTGCAGGGCAAACAGCTCTCCTACAACAACGTCAACGACACAGACGCCGCCTTCGAGCTGGCCGGCGAGTTCGATCCGGCCGTTTCGGCCGCCGTCGCGATCATCAAGCACGCCAACCCATGCGGCGTGGCCGTCGGTCCGACTCTGAAGGACGCCTACCTGAAGGCGCTGGCCTGCGACCCGGTCTCAGCCTTCGGCGGCATCGTCGCGATGAACCGGACGCTCGACGCCGAAGCGGCAGAAGAGATCGTCAAGACCTTCACGGAGGTGATCATCGCGCCGGACGCCACCGAGGCGGCGCAGGCGATCGTCGCCGCCAAGAAGAACCTGCGCCTGCTGGTAACCGGCGGGCTGCCCGATCCCCGCGCCGCGGGGTCGATGGTGAAATCGGTCGCGGGCGGGCTGCTCGTCCAGAGCCGCGACAATGCGGTGGTCGACGATCTCGAATTGACGGTGGTCACCAGGCGCCCGCCGACCGATGCCGAACTGGCCGATCTGCGCTTCGCATTCCGCGTCGCCAAACACGTCAAGTCGAACGCCATCGTCTATGCACGCGGCGGGGCCACCGTAGGTGTCGGCGCCGGTCAGATGAGCCGCGTCGATTCCTCCCGCATCGCAGCCCGCAAGGCCGAGGATGCGGCGAAGGAGGCCGGGGCATCGGAGCCGCTTACCAAGGGCTCCGTCGTCGCTTCGGACGCCTTCTTCCCCTTCGCCGACGGGCTGGTCTCGGCGATCGAGGCCGGTGCCACGGCCGTGATCCAGCCGGGCGGTTCGATGCGCGATGATGACGTTATCGCCGCCGCCGATGCCCACGGCATCGCCATGGTGTTCACGGGCGTGCGCCACTTCCGTCACTGAACGGCGTCACGCCTGCTTCGAAGCCGGGAGGGGGCGGATCATCCACCCCGCGACCGCCGCGGCGACCAGCGATCCGACAAGCTGGGCGACGACGAAGGTTGGCACGTCGACAGGCCGAATACCCGCAAAGCTGTCGGTCAGTGACCGCGCGAGCGTCACGGCGGGATTGGCGAAGGATGTCGACGCCGTGAACCAGTAAGCGGCCGTTATGTAGAGGCCGACGAGCGCGGGAAGTGCGAGCGGCCGGGTACGCCCACCGACAATGATGACCGACACCAGACCGAATGCGGCGACCGCCTCGGCCAGCCACAGGTTCGCGCCATCGCGTTGCGTCGTGGAAAGCTGTAACATCGGCTCCGCGAACATCAGATGCGCGAGCATCGTTCCGGCGATACCGCCTGCCGACTGGACGGCGGCGTAACCAAGCGCCTCCGCCGGTCCGATTTCGCGGCGCAGCGCCAAGACGGCAGTCACGGCCGGATTGAAGTGAGCCCCGGACAGAGGCCCCAGCGTCGCTATCAGCACGACAAGGATCGCGCCGGTCGGCACCGTGTTGCAGAGAAGGGCGAGCGCCGGGTCGTCGGTCAGCCGCTGCGCCATGATTCCGGAGCCGACGACCGCTGCGACAAGGAACGCGGTGCCCAGCGCCTCGGCGGCAAGGCGCCGTGGCATGTCCATCAGGCCTCGCTCTTCGCCGATGAACCCTGCATGGCGCCGATATCGCGCAGGCGCGACTTCAGGGCCATGCGGTCGACGCTGTCGAGCGGCAGGTTGACGAAGGCGGCAACCCTGTTGCGCATGAAGCCCATCGCTTCGGCAAAGGCGGCGCGCCGGCGGAACTCCGGACCTTCGGCGGATGCGGGATCCTCGATGCCCCAATGAGCCGTCATCGGCCGGCCGGGCCAGACCGGGCAGGCTTCGCCGGCCGCGTTGTCGCAGACGGTGAAGACGAAATCCATCTGCGGCGCACCCGGCACGGCGAACTCGTCCCATGCCTTGCTTCTCAGCCCATCGGTCGCGACGCCTGCTTCGCGAAGCACCTCGATCGTCATCGGATGGACCTGGCCCTTCGGCGTGCTGCCGGCCGAATAGCCACGAAACCTGCCATTGCCCATATGGTTCAGGATGGCTTCGCCGAGGATGGATCGCGCCGAGTTGCCGGTGCAAAGGAACAGGACGTTGTAGACACGGTCAGCAGTCACAGCGGTTCTCTTTCAGCGTGGGGTCTGTAGTGAATTCGGCCACGAGCGGTTCGCAAAGTTCAGGTCGCCCGCCGCAGCAGTCGGCGACGAGATAGCTTGTCAGGTCGCGGACCCGGTCGATGTCCGCACGGAAGATGATCGAGCGGCTCTGTCGCTCGGACGAAACCAGCCCGGCCCGCACCAGCACCGCCAGGTGGGTGGACATCGTGTTCTGCGGCACGCCCAGATGGCGCGCCACTTCGCCAGCCGAGATTCCTTCTGGGCCATGGCGGACGATCAGCCGGAACGCCTCCAACCGGGTGGCCTGGGCGAGCGCCCCGAAAACGTCGATCGCGTCGTTCATTTCCATACTTCGACGAATATCGAAATAATGTGCTGCCGGCAAGTGAAGGTTTTGTGACGGTCGGCGGACGCTCCCTATTGGCCGCGTGCGTCCTCGAGGATCATCGCCGCGCCCTTCTCGGCGATCATTACCGTCGGCGAGTTGGTGTTGCCGGAGGTGATGGTCGGCATCACCGAGGCGTCGACGACTCTCAGCCCGTCCACGCCTCGCACGCGCAGCCTCTCGTCAAGAACGGCGTTGCGGTCGCCGTCCGGTCCCATTCGGGCCGTTCCGACAGGATGGAAGATCGTGGTGCCGAGGTTGCCGGCGGCGACCAGCAGGTCCTTTTCCGATGCTACATGGGCGCCGGGCTTGTACTCCTCAGGCCTGTAGGCGGCCATCGCCGGCTGCGCGACGATGCGGCGCGCCCATTTCAGCGAATCGACCGCCACCTGCCGGTCCTCCTCGGTCGAAAGGTAGTTCGGCCGGATGTCTGGAGCGTCGTCGGCATGGCTGCCCGACACGTGCACCGAGCCGCGGCTGGTCGGCCTCAGATTGCAGACGCTCGCCGTGAAGGCCTGGAACCGGTGCAGGCCGTCGCCCCAATTGTCGAGCGACAGCGGCTGGAAGTGGAATTCGAGGTTGGCCGTGGCGTGCTCGGGCGACGAGGCGACGAAGGCGCCCATCTGCGACGGCGCCATGGTCAAAGGGCCGCGCCTTCTCAGCGCGTAGTCGATGCCCATCATCGCCCGGCTGAAGAGGTTGGCGTAGTCGCCGTTCAGCGTGCGGATGCCGTTGACCTTGTAGACCGGCCTGATCTGGAGATGGTCCTGCAGGTTGGCGCCGACGCCGGGCGACTCGACGAGCGGCTCGATGCCATGGGCCTTCAGCACCGCGGGATCGCCGACGCCCGAGCGTTCGAGGATCAGCGGCGAGGCGACCGCGCCGGCCGCGAGCACGACCTCGCCGGCGCGGGCGCGCTCGACCTGACCGTCGCGGTGGAACACGACGGCGCGGGCGCGGCCGTCCTCGATCTCCACCCTGTCCACCAGCGCGCCGGTGACGACGCGCAGGTTCGGACGGCCAAGTGCCGGCTTCAGGAAGCCGCGCGCCGCGCTCCAGCGGCGGCCGCGCTTCTGGTTGACCTGGAAATAGGACGAGCCGGTATTGTCGCCGGTGTTGAAGTCGTCGATCTTCGGGATGCCTGCCTGCTCGGCCGCGTCGCGCAGCCGGTCGAGCACCTCCCAGCGGATTCGCGGATGCTCGACCCGCCATTCGCCGCCGGCACGGTGGAATCTGCTCGGCGGGTTCTCATGGTCCTCATGCCTGAGGAAATATGGCAGCACGTCGTCCCAGCCCCAGCCGGTCAGGCCGCGCTGGCGCCAGCCGTCATAGTCCAGTGCCTGGCCGCGCATGTAGATCATCGCATTGATGGCCGACGAGCCGCCAAGCACCTTGCCGCGCGGATAGGCCAGCGAGCGCCCGTTCAGTCCCGGCTCGGCGGCCGTCTTGAACAGCCAGTCGGCGCGCGGGTTGCCGATGGCGAAGAGGTAGCCGACCGGGATGTGGAACCAGATCCAGTTGTCGCGGCCACCGCCTTCCAGCAGGAGCACGCGGTTCTTCGGGTCGGCGGAGAGCCGGTTGGCGAGGACACAGCCGGCCGAGCCGGCGCCCGCGATGATGTAGTCATATTCGCCCGCGTCCTGCATCGGCGCCCTCATCCCTCTGTCGATTCCCATTTCCGTCAGTGCGCCGGATTCAGTACCCTGAGCGGCGCACCGGCGCGCCAGGCCACGATGTCCTCGACCGCATCGCCGAAGAAGACGCGGTAGGTCTCGTCGGTCACGTAGCCGAGATGCGGCGTCGCGACGACGTTCGGCAGCCGGCGGAACGGGTGGTCGCGCGGTAGCGGCTCCTGGTCGTAGACATCGAGCGCCGCGCCACCGAGGCGTCCGCCCTCCAGCGCGGCGACCAGGGCCGTCTCGTCGACGACAGGTCCGCGCGACGTGTTGACGAGGATCGCGCCGGGTTTCATCAGGCCGAACTCGCGGGCGCCGATCATGCCGCGCGTCGCGGCGTTCAGCGTCACCTGGAGGGCGACGACGTCGGCGCGCGACAGGAGGTCGTCGAGCGAGGTTGCAGCCGCGATGCCGAGCCCGCCGCAGCGGGCAGCCGCGTCGGTTCGGGTCCAGCCCAGCACATCCATGCCGAAGGCCTTGCCGTAGCCGGCCATGCGCTCGCCGAGCCTGCCGAGGCCGACGACACCGAGCGTCCTGCCCTGCAGACCCTTGCCGACGCCAAGCTGCCACTGCGAGCCGCCGGCGCGGAAATTCGCGACCTCCTCGGGGATGCGGCGGGTCAGCGCCAGCAGCAGCGTCCAGGCGAGTTCGGCGGCCGGCCCGGCAATGCCGCGCGTGCCGCATACGACAATTCCGGCCCGGCTTGCCGCGTCGAGATCGATCGAGGCGTTGACCATGCCCGTTGTGACCAGCAGCCTCAGACGCGGCAGGTTGGAGATCAACTCGGCATCGAAGGGTGTCCGCTCGCGCATCGCGACGATCACGTCGTATCGCGCGAGATCCGCGGCGAGACGGTGGGCGGGCATGGCGTCGGCGCGGAAGTGCAGGTCGATCGCGTCGTCGAGCTGCGACCAGGCGGCATAACCGGCGGCCACGCCCTGATAGTCGTCCAGAATCGCGCAGGCGAGCTTCGTCACCAAGTCCTCCCGAGCCCTACTATGACACGAGCGGATGCGACGCCGAAAGTTCGTCATCGCATCGCTCCGGGCTACCCGTCGCTCCTATCATCTGTTATCAAGTGTCGACAATTGGAAAATGAAGCGGGGGACGAATGGGCCTGCATTACAAAGAATCCGGTTCCGGACCGCCCTTGCTGCTGCTCCATCCCGTGGGCCTCGACACCGGTTTCTGGGAGGGCGTCGCCGACAGGCTGGCACAGCGTCGACGGGTACTTGCTGTCGACACAGCAGGCCACGGGATTTCCACCGACGCGGCCCGGCCGGGCCGCATGGCCGACCGGGTCAAGGACGTGGTTCAGCTGATTCTCGAGCGAAATCTGGGACCCGTGACCCTGCTCGGCGTGTCGTTCGGCGGCATGATCGCGCAGAATGTCGCGCTTGCCCGTCCCGACCTTGTCAGCGCGCTTGTGCTGGCCGGATGCCCCGGCCGCATGCCGCCCGAGGCGCGGCCAGTCATCCTCAAGCGGGGCGCGGACGCCGAGGCCGGAGGGATGGCTGCCGTCGTCGCGACGACGCTGGAGCGCTGGTTCACCCAGCCGTTTATGTCGACAGAAGCTGTGGAGAAGGTGCGGCGGAGGCTGCTCGCCAACAAGCCGTCCAATTGGGCGGCGGCCTGGGAAGCGGTGGCCGAACACAACGCGCTGCCGCGGCTTGGCGCACTCGACATGCCGGCGCTCGTGATCGCTGGCGAGAACGACCTTGCGACGCCGCTCGACGCCAAGCGGGCGCTGGCCGCCGCGCTGAGGCGCAGCCGGTTCGTCGTGCTGGAAGGCGCGCCGCACATGATGCAGATCGAGCAGCCGGGACCGTTCCTGGCGGCGGTCGAAGAATTCCTCCTGGAGATCGAAGCGAGGCACGCATGAAGACCAGAGGCTTGCTGCTCGTCCATGTGGACCCCGAGCCGGCCTTCGAGGACGAGGTCAACGCGTGGTACGACACCGAGCACCTTCCCGAACGGGCGGCGGTGCCGGGATTCGAGACCGCCATGCGCTTCCGCTCGCTCGGCGACGGACCGCGCTACCTCGCCGTCTACGACCTCGAAGAACTCGCCGTCCTGCAGTCCGAGGGCTACCTCGCCGTTTCCGGAGAGCGCTTCAGTCCCTGGACCAAGCGGGTCAACGCTCGCGCCAGGCCGGTCCGCATGACTGCGCACCAGGCGGGCGACGGTGGCGTCACCGGCATCTGCACGCGGCTCGCGCTGTTCAAGTTCGCGGCGTCGTCGGCAAGCGACGCGTCAGCGGTGGAGGCGGGGCTCAAGGCGAGTTTCGGGTCACATCCCGGCCACCTCAAGTCGCGGGTCTTCATCGGCGCCGAGCCGCAGCCGGATTTCCTGCTGGCGATCGTGGAGTTCGCAGGCAACGACGTGCCGGCGCTCGCCATCGAGGCTTTCGGGGATGTCGGGCGAAAGCTGGTCGTCGCAGCCAACTACAGGCCGTATCGCGCCTGAAGGGGCGCGGTCAGTCGACCGCGCGAGCCAGCGCCCTGACCGGCGAGCCGTCGGAACCGGTAATGTTCAGGCCCGCGAAGATCGCCTCGATGCGGCGGTTGGAGAGCAGCGGCAGGTTCGCCACGTGCTCGGCGATCAGGATGCCGTTGGGCAGGAGCGTGTGGTGGACGGGCCAGTAGAAGCCCTCCGGCCGGTTGGACGGCGCGCGGTCCGGCGTCGCGAAGTCGACGCCGATCATCTTGACGCGCTTCTCCAGGAGCCATTCGGCCGCTTCCTGGGTGAGCGATGCGTGACGCGTGTAGGCGCTGTCATGGATTTTCGCTGCCCAGCCGGTGTCGAACAGCACGATGTCGCCCGGCTCGACCAGCGGCCGCGCCTTCTCGAGATCGGCGACGTCGATCAGCCCGTATTCCTCGACCTCGAACGACCACACGACGCCGGGGCCGTAGAGGCGGTCCAGCGGAACGCCGTCGATGGCCGGCGCGTCGATGATGAAGTGGTTGGGCGCATCGAGATGCGTGCCGTGATGGGTGATCATCTCCATGATGGTCAGGTTGGCGTTGTAGTCGGGCATGCTCTTCCATTTGCGGAAGGACGGCTTCGGATAGTTCGGGATCGCCGACAGGTCCTCGGTGAGCCGGTGCGACAGGTCGATCCAGGGCGAGGCGGATTGCGACATGACGGGCTTGGGCACGTCGACCCAGCCCTTCCAGCGGGTATGCTTGAAATGCGTCTGGTCGCACATGGTCAGGATTTCCCGCCCTTGGCCTCGCGCGCGGCCTTGCCGATCACCTCGACGCCGGCCCAGCGCTCGACCACCTTGATCAGGCTGGTGTAGTCGTCGTCGCCGCGGCCCTCGGCCATGCCCTGGAACCAGATCTGCGCGGCGCTCGACGAGACATGATGCGGCACGCCGCGCCCGCGATATTCCTCGAGGCACAGCATGACATCCTTGTACATGGTGGCGAGCTTGCCGCCGTAGTCGAAGGTGCGCGGCAGGATCGAGGCCGGGAACTTGTCCAGCGTCGCGCCGGTGCGGCCGGTCGAGACGTTGATGAGGCCGACCAGCGTGTCGGCGTCGATCCCTGCCTTCACGCCCATGGCCACCGCCTCGAACGAGACGGCCATCGCGGTCGCCGAGATCATGTTGTTGCAGAGCTTGGCGACCTGGCCCTGGCCGGGCTTCGTGCCGACCCGGAAGACGTTGCCGGCAATCGCCTTGAGCACAGGCTCGCAGGTCGTGAAATCCTCGTCGCTTCCGGCGACCATGGTGGTCAGCGTGCCGGCATTCGCGCCACGCGGTCCGCCGCTCACCGGCGCGTCGAGGAAGCCGACGCCACGCTTCGCGAGAGCCGCTGCGATCTCCTCGACCAGTGATGAGCCGATGGTCGACATCTCGACATAGGCGCCGGTACCTTCTGCTTCCTGGATGCCGCCCCTGCCGAGGCCGACGATGCGGCTCACGTCCTGATTCGGCAGGCAGGCGATGGCGACGTCCTTGCCGGATGCAGCCTCGGCGGCCGACGCGGCGCTTTTCGCGCCGGCTTCCAGGAATGGCGCCACGGCCTTTGCGGACGGATCGTACACGGTCAGGTCGAATCCCGCCGCCAGCACCCGCCGGGCCATGGGCGCGCCCATCTGGCCAAGCCCGAGGAAAGCAACTCGCGTCATCCCGTCTCCTCCGCCTCCCCGCTGAAGTTGCGAAGAAACCAATTATGTCGACACCTTGATGCGTGATACGCGCGGCGTTCCGCAGCCGTCAAGTCGATACCGAATGTTCCTCGCCTTTCCCGCGGCTGCGCGAGAGACGGGAAATATCAGCGGGACCGGCGGATTTCTCCATATTTGGCGGAATCCGCGTGCCGCACTGATCGGTTGCAGGGCGTCATGGCCTCGCAAAGCCGCAAAAAGAGAAAATCACAGAATCGAGTGTCGACACTGTTGACGACCCTTCCGATACGTGGAAATGTGTCGACAGTCAGGCCGCGCCACCGCGCGGACATGTTTTGATTGGGAGGACTTCCGCATGACCGCCGGCGCGCTGGTTACGGGCAACATGGAATACCTGCGCAAGCCGCTGGTCAGAAATATCAAGAAGGGCGACCGGACTCTGATTCTCACGGATACCGCGCATGATCCGCGCGTCTGGCAGGTCGTCATGAGCATCTGCCAGGAGATCGGTGCCGACGTGACCGTCGCGCTGTTCGAGCGTCGCCCCGCCGACTACTACGATCCGCCGGCGGCCGTCTGCGAGGCGATGATGAAGTCGGACGTCAACATCCTGCTGGCGTCGACCGGCATGCTGCATTCGCCGGCGAGCTTCCGTGCCATGGAAGCGCGAATCCCGTCGATCTGCATGGATGGCGGCATGTCGCTCGAGTGGTTCCAGTCGGGCGCCGTCACCGACGACTACAAGCAGATCATGGTGCGCAAGCACTACGTCGCCAAGGACATCTTCGGCGCCAATGCGCAGGAGTGCCGCGTCACCTCGAAATACGGCACCGACTTCACCTATTCGGTAAAGGACCGCATCTTCGTGCCGCCGCTGCCGGGCGAGAACTTCGATCCCTACAAGATCGTCGACTTCGACAAGGACGAGAACCGCAAGGGCGGCAACCTCTACTACTACCTGTTCCCGACCGGCGAGTTCAACGTCGCCCCCGTGGAGTACACGGCGAACGGCAAGCTGGTCATCGACCTCACGATGCATCACCTCGGCCGCCTCGAGGACCCGATCGAGCTGAACGTCGAGAAGGGCAAGGTGGTGAGCATCGAGGGCGGTGCGTCGGCCCGGGTGCTGCGCGACTACCTCGCCGAATACGGCGACGAGAATGCCTACATGTGCCCGGCCGAGGCGTCGATCGGCGTCAACGCCAAGGCGCTCATCCGCGGCATCCAGCGCGAAGACAAGAACGTCATGGGCGCAATGCATTTCGGCCTCGGCACCAACATCGACGTCGGCGGCTCGATCCGCTCGAAGATCCACATGGACGGCGTGATCCTGCATCCGACGCTCTACGTCGATGGCGAGATGCGCATGGAGGAGGGACGTTTCCTGCGGCCGATCGAGGGCAACTGAGAGCGGGCAGACAAGGATTTTCCTCCCGGTCGCGCGGCCGGGAGGGCACATGGGTGGAAATTCGCGCGTGAATCATCCTGGGAGGAATTCGATGCTGAAGACGATGAAGACCCTTCTGGCGGCCGTGGCCGCCACCGGCGCCCTGACGGCGACGGCTTCTGCCGAGAACACGCTGCGCTGGGGCGAGCACCTGCCGCAGTGCTGCTCCATGTATGCGGCCGCCGCGCAGTGGTTCGTCGACGAGACGGCCAAGCGGTCGAACGGCGAGCTCAAGATCGACATCCAGTACGGCGGCGTGCTCGCGACGGTGGGCGAAATCCCGACTGCGATCGAGAACGGCGTCATCGACATGGGCAACCTGGTCACGCCGTATTTCCCTGACCAGTTCGTCATCAACAATGCCATCCCGTTCTTCTGGCCGCAGCCGAAGAGCCAGCAGCAGCTCGGCGAACTGATGCTGAAGTGGCACGAGCAGATCCCGGCGTTCGGCGAGGAGCTCGCGAAGTTCAAGCTGAAGCTGGTCGCGGTACGTCCGCTGCCGCCGTATGGCTTCATCTGCAACAAGCCGATCCGCACCCTCGAGGACTTCAAGGGCAAGCGCATCCGCTCCTACGGCGTGGCCCTGCCGGCGACGCTCGAGGCGCTGGGCGCGGTCTCGGTCGGCATGCCCGACGTCGAGGCCTACGAAGCGATGGCCAACAACGTGCTCGACTGCTCGGCTGCCGACATCGCGCTTGTCGACGCCTTCAAGCTGCACGAAGTCGCCAAATATTTCATCGACGTGCCGATGGGCGCCTCCTGGGGCCACATCATCGTCATGAACACCGACAAGTACGCCTCGCTCACCGACAAGGAGAAGCAGGTCATCGACGGTCTCAAGGGCGAACACCTGACCGAACTGCTGCGCCTGTTCCGCGCCAAGGAAGAGGAGCTGAAGGCGAAGTGGGTCGCCGAGAAGAGCGTCGAGATCATCACCTCCGTGCCGGCCGACGAGTTCCTCAAGGTGACCCTCGGCTCCGACAAGGTGCAGGGTGTGCGCAACAGCTGGAAGGACCGCGCCGTCGCAGCCGGCATGCCGGCCGCCGACGCCGACCGGGTTATCAAAGAGCTCACGGAGTGATTTGATCCGATCCGACACGGGGCGCGCTTTCCCGCGCGCCCCGCTTCATTACGGGAGGCGGCGTCGTGACCGACGGTTTTCTGAAAACGTACCGGGCCTACAGTCGCGTGCTCTGGGCCTTCGCGATCATCTCCGGCGCATCGACCTTTGCGATCATGACCGTCATCACCCTGAACGCGGTTCTGCGGAAGGGGATCAACTGGCCGCTGCCGGCCGCGCTTGAGGTGACGCAGGCGCTCCTGGTCGTCGCCATCATCCTTCCCTTCGCATTCACTCAATATCTTCGCGAGCATGTCAGCACGGTCTTCTTCACATCGCGCCTTTCGCGCCAGGCCCAGCGCTGGCTGCACTGCTTCTGGTGTGCCGTGGCGTTCGTGCTTTTCGTCTCCGTTACGTATGGCACGTTCCAGTACGCGCTCCGCTCCTACGCCATGAACGAGCAGATCTGGGGAGCCACGATCCAGTTCCCCGTCTGGCCGGCGAAGATGGCGATCAGCCTCGGCACGCTTCTGGCGGCTGTCCAATTCCTTCTAGATGCCATCGGGTATGCCATCGTTCCGGACTTCCGCGCCCGGGCAGACCACGAAGCCGAGACCAGCGCCCATGTCTAACCTCCTGATTGGATTCCTCGGCGTTTTCGGCCTGCTCGTCTCCATCATGCTTGGCGCGCCGATCATGGTCGCGCTCACGGCGGTGGGCTTCGCCGGTATCGTCCTGCTGACCAACTTCACGGCGACCGTGGCGATCGTGGGCACGCTCTATTATTCGATCGTCTCGTCCTTCCACTTCAGCGTCATACCGATGTTTCTGCTCATGGGCTTCTTCGCCATGCGGGCAGGTATCGGCAACGATCTCTTCGATGCCTGTACCAAGTGGTTCGGCAGGCTGCCTGGTGGCCTTGCCATTGCCAGCACGGGCGCGGCTGCGGCCTTCGGAGCGGCCTCCGGATCGAGCGTCGGCACGGCGACACTCTTCACCAAGCTGGCTCTGCCGGAAATGATCAACCGCGGCTATGATCGAGGTTTCGCTGCGGCTTCCATCGCGATTGCGGGCACGCTTGCGGTGCTGATTCCGCCAAGCGCCCTGATGGTCGTCTACGGCATCCTGACCAACTCCGCGATCGGCAGGCTGCTGGTGGCCGGCATCATACCCGGCGTCGTCTTCGCCGCCATCATCGGCATCACGATCTACATCGTCGCGCTCATCACGCCGAACCGGGCGCCGGCGGACAGCCGCCGCTACACACTCAAGGAGAAGCTCTGGTCCCTCAGAATGGTCGGGCCGCTGGTTCTCGTGATCGCGATCATGCTGGGCGGCCTCTACGGCGGCGTATTCACTCCGACCGAGGCAGGTGGCATCGGCGCCGTGGTCACCTTCATCATGGCTCTGGTCCGAAGCCGGGGCCTCCGGGGCGTCGAGCTGGGCAAGACCCTGATCGAAACGGTCACGCTTACCGCCATGATATTCGCCATCATCGTCGGCGGCCTACTGTTCGCCCGCTTTCTCGCCCTGAGTGGCGTATCCAGCGCAATCCACGGAGTTCTCGTCGATGGCGGCCTGCCGGTCTGGCTCGTGGTCGCGATGGTGACGGTAATCTACCTGATCCTCGGCATGCTCATGGACGCACCGTCGCTTCTCGCCATTTCGCTGCCGATCACCCATCCCGTCATGATGGGCCTGGGGTTCGACCCGCTCTGGTTTGGCGTCTACGTCATCGTCCTGTGCGAGATCGGCGCGATCACACCGCCCGTCGGAATCAACTGCTTCGTCGTGAAGGGGGCAGCCGGAAACCTGGTTACGCTCGAGGAGATATTTGGCTCCCTCTGGCCGTTCATCATCGCCTGCGCGGTCATGCTGGCCCTGCTGCTGCTCTTCCCCGAGCTGACGCTCTACCTGCCGAGCAAGATGGTATGATCGCCGACGCCGACCGCCAGCCTTACGCCGGCGTCCGCATCCTCGACCTGACACACCGGTTCGGCCTCTATGCCGGACGCCTGTTCGCCGATCTCGGCGCGGAAGTGATCCTGGTCGAGCCGCCCGGCGGACTCGCTGACCGCGCCGGCCTTGCCGGCGGGGGCACGGACGGCCGTTTTGCATTCCTCAATGCCAGCAAGAAGAGCGTCGTCATCGACGCGTCCTCCCAGGCCGGGCGTGCGGCGATCGAGAAGATCGCCGCACGCTCGGACATCGTCTTCGTCGAACGGGACGGTCCCTTCTTCGAGGAGACGACGCTTCTCAGGCAGCTCAATCCACGCGCGGTGGTCACGGCGATTTCGCCCTTCGGATCGACCGGGCCGATGGCCGACGCGCCGGCCACCGACCTCGTCCTGCAGGCGGCCGGCGGCATCGCCTGGATGTCGGGGCGCATCGACGACGCGCCGCTGTCGCTGCCGTTCGAGCAGGCGACGATGGTCGGCTCGATCTATGCGGCGACGGTGACGTCGATCGCCTTCGCCGACGCCGAGCGCACCGGAAACGGCCACCTGATCGACGTGGCGGTGCAGGAATGCATCGCCCATTCGCTGCAGAACGCCTTGCAGGTCTGGGACCTCGAGCAGCGCGTCTCGATCCGCGGCGGCGTCGGGACGCGTGACGCCACCGAGGACATCTTCCCGTGCCGCGACGGCTACGTCTTCCTTGCGTCGCCCCTGTCTCTCGGTGGTTCCTGGAAGGCGCTGGTCGGCTGGATAAAGGAGACCGGTCATCCGACAGGCGACGCCTTGAGCGACGAAAAGTGGTCGAGCCGCGAATGGCGCCTGACCGGCGAGGCGCGGGCCGAGTTTCGCGCGCTGTTCACCGCCTTCACCGCCGACCGCACCAAGGACCAGATCACCAACGAGGCGATCGCGCGACGCATCGTCATGGGGCCCGTCAACAAGGTGGCCGAGACCTTCGACGATCCGCAGCTCGCGCATCGCGGATTCTATCGCGAGATGAATCTTGCGGACGGACGGTCGGTCACCTTCCCGGGCGCGCCCTACAAGCTGACGCCGCAGGTCTGGCGCAGCGAACCCGCGCCCGAGCTGGGCGCCGACGGTGTCGGCGGGGGGCAGGCAGCATGAAGCCGCGCTTCCTCGAAAACGTCCGCGTCGCGGACTTCACCTGGGCCGGAGCGGGGCCGTTCGGCACCAAGATCTTTTCCGACTTCGGGGCCGACGTCGTGAAGATCGAAAGCTCGATCCGGCTCGATTCGGTGCGGACCGGCGGTCCTTTCAAAGACCGCAAGTTCGGCGTCAACCGCAGCGGCTACTTCGCCTCGCGCAACACCGGCAAGAAGAGCGTCGTGCTCGACATGAAGTCGGACGCGGGCCGCAGGCTCGCCTTCGACATCATCCGGCAGTCCGACGTCATCACCAACAATTTCGGTCCCGGCGCCATGGACCGCATGGGTCTCGGCTACGAGGCCGTCAAGGCGATCAAGCCGGATATCATCTACCTGTCGATGCCGATGTATGGCGAGGACGGACCGCGCAAGGAACTGCTCGGCGTCGGCATGACGATCAGCGCGGTCACCGGCCTGATGTGGTCAACGGGCTACCGCGCCGACGACCCGGTCGGACCGGGCACGCATTATCCCGACCACGCCGCCAACCCCTATCACGCGGCCTTCGCGGTGCTCGCCGCGCTGCGCCGCAAGCGGCTGACCGGCCAGGGCATGAAGATCGACCTGTCGCAGGTCGAGTCGACGCTGAATTTCATCGGAACGGCCGTGGTGCGCGCCGGCCTCGAAGGCGGCGACCGGCCACAGATCGGCAACGGCTCGGCGACGATGGCGCCGCACGGGCTGTTCCGCTGCGCGGGCGACGACAGCTGGTGCGCGATCACGGTGCGCGACGACGCCGAGTGGCGGGCGCTGGCCAAGATCATCGGCGGTAACGAGGCGGCGTCACCCGAGCTCGCGACGACGGCGGGCCGCATCGCGCGCCGCGAGGAGGTCGAGCGCATCGTCAGTGCCTGGACGGCGAACCGCGACACCGAGAGTGTTGCCTCCACTTTGAGAGACGCGGGCATCCCCGCGGCGGTCGTCGCAAACTCGCGACATCTGATCGAGCGCGACCGGCACCTTGCCGAGCGCGGCTACTGGCAGCGCGTCGACCATCCGGAGCTCGGCCAGAGCCTCTACGCGTCGCCGCCCTACCACGTGGACGGCGAGCGCGTGGAGCTGTCGCGTCCGCCGCTGCTCGGCGAGCATACGCGGCCGGTGCTGCGCGACCTGCTCGGCATGGCCGAGCCCGACATCGATGCGCTTGAAGTGGCAGGAGTGTTCAAATGAGGTCGCTGAAGCGCGTCGCCGCCGTGGTCGGCGTCGGACACACCGACTGGGTGCGCGACTGGAATCGCGTGCGCGCCGGCGAGCGCCCGGACGACTGCTACGGCTATGCCGCCGGCGCGCTCCGCAATGCGCTGGCGGACGCAGGGATCGACCGCAGCCGCATCGACGGCCTGATCGTCGGACCGACGACGGCCTACGAAAGGATGGCGGAAGTTCTCGGCATGAACGTGCGCTGGGGCGACCAGGCCGACGCAGTGCTCTCCGTCGTGCAGGCCTGCATGGCGATCGAGTCCGGGCAGGCCGACGTCGTCGCGCTGGTCTACGGCAACGACCAGCGCTCGGTCGGCACGCAGTATGGCGGGCCGCAGGCGATGGGTGGCGACGCTTTTCTTTCCTATGTCTACCATGCCCCGTGGGGACTGACGTCGCAGGGCGCGCTCTATGCGCTGATGTTCAAGCGTTTCGCGGAACTTCATGGCGTGACCGAACGCGATCTCGGCCATGTCGCGGTGGCGCAGCGGGAAGGGTCGTCGCGCAACCCGAACGCAATCCAGCGCAAGCTGATCTCGATCGACGACTACATGGCGGCGCCGTACATTACCGAGCCGCTTCGGCTCTTCGACTATTGCCTGATCAATGACGGTGGCGTGGCGCTCATCATCGCCGAGGCGAGCATCGCGAAGAAACTGTCGAAGAAACCGCCGGTGTTCATCGAGGCCGTCGGCCGTCACGACCTGAACCAGGGGGCGACCAGCCTCGAGCCGCGGCTCACCGATTTCTACCGGCCGGCGCAGCAGGCCGTCGCCGAGCAGATATTCGGCGCGTCGGGTCTCGACCCGTCCGACATCGACGTGCTGCAGGTCTATGACAGCTTCTCGGTTCACGTGCCGCTGGCACTGGAAGGCTACGGCTATTGCGGCATCGGCGAGTCGGGCACGTTCATGCGGGAGTCCGGCATCGGGCTCGCCGGCAAGCTGCCCACCAACACCAGCGGCGGCCATCTGTCCGAGTCCTACATGCAGGGCTGGAACCACCAGATCGAATGCGTTCGGCAGGTCCGCGGCGAATGCGGCGAGCGCCAGATCGCCAATGCGCGCCGCGTTCATTACACCTCGGACGTCGCCGGCAAGGCCGTCTCGATCATCTATGGAGCGTAGTCATGGCCCTGACTCAGACCGCCGCGACGCCGCCCCGTGTTCTCGCCCTCTATGACGGCCCGTTCTGGGACTATCTCAAGAACGACGGCCAGATGAGGCTGCAGTGCTGCCGCGCATGCGGCACGTGGCGTTATCCGCCCGGTCCGGCGTGTCCTGCCTGCCTCTCGCCCGAGGCCGACTGGAAGCCGGTTTCGGGGGAGGGCGAGCTCCTCACCTGGGCCAGGTTCCACAAGCAGTATCTGCCGGCCTATCCCGCGCCCTATACGGTCATCGCCGTTCGGCTCGACGAAGGCCCGACGATGATCAGCAACCTCGTGGCGGATCCGCCGGAGGACAAGATCGTCGGCCGGCGCGTCCGCCTCAAGATCGCGGCCATGGACGACGGCGTCGCGCTGCCGCGTTTCGAACTGGTAGGCTGACATGGTCAAGGCTGTCCGCATCCACGAATATGGCGGCCCCGACAAGCTTCGCTACGAGGACGTCGAGGTCGGTGCGCCGGGCCCGGGACAGGCCTATGTCCGGCACACGGCGATCGGCCTCAACTTCGCCGATACCCACAACCGGGAAGGACGCTATCCGCTGCCCAGCCTGCCTCACGTGCTCGGCGGCGAGGCGGCCGGCGTGGTCGAGGCGGTCGGTCCCGGTGTCACCGACGTGAAGGTGGGCGATCGCGTCGCCTATGCCGCGGGCGGCCCCGCTTTTCCGCCGGGCTCCTATTCGGAAGCGCGGCTGTTCGATGCGAGCCGTCTCGTGCTGCTGCCGAAGGAGATCGACGACGTCACCGCCGCAGGCATGATCGTGAAGGGGTTGACGGCGCAGTACCTGCTGAAGAGCGTCTACGCGGTCGGCCCTGGCGACACGATCCTCGTCCATGCGGCCGCCGGCGGCGTCGGCACGGTGCTGACGCAATGGGCGAACCATCTCGGCGCGCGGGTCATCGGTGTTGTCAGTTCGTCGGAGAAAGCGAAGACGGCGCTCGCCAATGGCTGCCACCACGCGCTCGTCTCGACCGAGGAAGACGTCGCGGCCCGCGTCAGGCAACTGACGGCCGGCGAAGGCGTGCCCGTGGTGTTCGACGGCGTCGGCGCCGCGACGTTCCAGTCGTCGCTGGCGAGCCTGAGGCCCCGCGGCCTGCTGGTCAGCTATGGCACGGCGTCCGGCAAGGTGCCGCCCTTCGACCTCTTCGACCTGAACCGCATGGGTTCGCTCAGCGTCACAAGCGCCGCCTTCGCCTGGTTCATGCGCAGCCGCGCCGAACTGCTGATGCGCGCCGCCGACCTGCTCGACGTGGTGCTGCGCGGCGCCGTGAAGATCCAGGTCAACCAGACCTTCCGCCTCGCCGACGCAGCCGACGCGCACCGGGCGCTCGAAAGCCGGGGTACGCAAGGCGCCAGCGTCCTGATTCCCTAGATCAAGCGTGGGCAAGCCTCGCCGGCTACGCTCCTGCAACGCGCCGCAGCGCGGCGACGACCTCGTCCGGCGTCTCGAAAGCACCGGCCGCCAGGATACGGCGGCGGTTCTCTGCCGAGCGATCGAACGGCATGCGCACCGGTCCGCCACCTTCCACTGGTCGCGCCGCGCGGACCAGCGCCGCATATTCGGAGACGCGACCCCGATACTCGGCTTCGTCCATGAAGAGGTCCGGCCGGATCGCCAGGAAGAAGAAGCCGCAATCCATATAGTCGGCCGGCATCAGCCCGCCGCCGGCAAGGATGCCGAGCAACTGCACGACGATGCCGAGCCCCGAGCCGCGATGACCGCCCCATGCCTTGATGGCGCCCGCCACCGCCGCGAACGGGTCGGTGGTTTCGATCCCGTCGGGACCGTAGGCAACTCCTTCGGAAAGCTGTCTGCCGGTACGCTGCGCCAGCACGGCCTCGGCGATGGCGATCGCCGACGTGGCGGCATCGAAGATGATCGGGTCGCCGTCGGACGGGAAGGCGAAGGCGATTGGGTTGGTTCCGAACCGGCCCTCGGTGGCGCCGTGCGGGGCGACGCGTGGCGCGGAACTGCCGACCGCCATGGCGACGAGGCCTGCCTCGGTCGCCTGCTCGAGGTAGTGGACATACATGCCCGAATACCAGGTGTTGTTGGCGCCGACCGCTCCGATGCCGTTGGCGCGTGCTTTCTCGATACCGAGCGCGACGGCGTGCGGCGCGACAATGTAGCCGCAAGTGTTGCCGCCATCGATCAGCGCCGAAACAGGCGATTCGCGGACGATCCGCATCGGCGATTGGGGCGGGCCGCCGACCGTCCGCTCGATCAGGGAGAGTGCCCGCGAGAGGCCCGCGAACGCCACGCCCCGCAACTCGCAGCCGATGATCTGGCCGGTGATGGTCGCCGCGTCGCCCGACGAGTAGCCGCTGCGTTCCATGGCGCGCTGGACCAGGGCGCGGGCGTCTTCGATCTTGATCTGCATAGCAGTCCTCCCGTCAAATCCACTAGAAGAGACACACGCATTTTGTCGACACAATTTGCAGCCTTAAGCGCCTTCGTGCCATAATTGGTCGCGACAAGTCTGCCAATGTCGACACTCATACAAGGCGCCCGTATTCGATGACTGCATCCGCCAAGCCGCTGAAGGCCCGGCACATTCCGATCCGCGCGGATTGGCTGGCGCTGCGTTCGGAAGCCGTCATCGAGCCGGAGCGGCCCATCGTCGACGCCCACCACCATCTCTGGGACAAGGCCGGCAACCGCTATCTGCTTGCCGAGATGCTGGACGACATCGCGGGCCACAACGTGGTGGCGACGATCTTCGCGGAGGGCAAGGAAGGCTATCGCAAGGAAGGTCCGGAGGAGCTGCGCTCGCTGGGCGAGACGGAGATGGTCGCAGCCATGGCCGAGGAAAGCCTGGCGCTGCCGGGAGGCCGTACTCACGTCGCCGCAGCGATCATCGGCTACGCGGACCTCGGCCGCGGGGCGACTGCCGGCGCGGTTCTCGATGCGCATGCAGAAGCGGGTCGCGGCCGCTTCCGCGGCGTGCGCAATTCGAGCGCCTGGCACGCCGATCCGGAGGCGCGCGGGTCGGTGCTGGTGCAGCCGCCGGGCATGCTCTACGACCCTGAATTTCGTGCTGGCCTGGCGGAACTCGAAAAGCGCGGCCTCGTTTTCGACGCCTGGCTCTACCATACGCAACTTATCGACCTGATCGATCTCGCCCGCGACTTTCCGGGCCTGCCCATCGTCCTCAACCATCTGGGCGGTCCCATCGGCATCGGGCCCTATGCCGGAAGGCGGGGCGAGGTGTTCGAGGACTGGCAGTATCTCCTGCGCCGCCTTGCGGCCTACGACAACGTGTCGATCAAGCTCGGCGGCTTCGGCATGCTGATGGCCGGCTTCGATTTCCAGGACAGGTCGTTGCCACCGACTTCCGAAGAACTCGCGGAGGCCTGGGGACCCTACATGCTCGCGGCGATCGAGATGTTCGGACCCGAGCGCGCGATGTTCGAGAGCAATTTTCCGGTGGACAAGGGCACGGCTTCCTATCTGGTCACCTGGAATGCCTTCAAGAGGATCGCAAGACCCTGTCCGGCGGGGGCGAAGGACGCGTTGTTCTTCGATACCGCGGCGAGGATCTACGGGTTGGCGTTGCCGGACTGAGAATGAACACCGCCGAGGCGGTCGGACAACGGGAAGGTGAACCGATGCCGGGCCTGACCAGCAGACGGGACGAAGAGGGGGTGGTGTCGGCCGGCCTTCCGCCCCAGGGGCTGGACTGGCCGCGTGGCAAGAACGGCAAGATGACGCCCGAGGCGTCTCTGGCGCAGGCCCAGCACGTCATCCGGCAGATCGTCGCCAGCCGCCACGACCGGCCCTCGCTGGTTGCGCAGATCGCCTGCGAGATCGGGGCGGAGATCGTCGAGGCGGTGACGCCGCCCGGCCATGACCTCAACACGGTAGAACTCGCCCGCCGCTACCACACCAGTCGTACGCCAGTGCGCGAGGCGCTCATCCTGCTGGAGAACGAGGGGCTGGTCGACATCCCGCCGCGCCGTCGGCCGCGCGCGCATGTCCATACGATCACCGAAGTATCCGAAATCTACCGGACGCGAACGGTGCTGTTCGAGCTGATGGCGGTCGACCTGGCCAAGAAGGCCACCGACGACCACATCCGGCTGCTGGAGGACATCCTCGACCGGATGCGGGAAGCGGCGAGGATCGGGGACGTCGCGGCTTTCTCGTGGCTCAGCGTCGAGTTCCACGACGAGGACACGCGCGCTTCCGGCAACCAGATCGCCAAGCGCATCCATGACTCGCTGCTGCTGAGAACACTGGCCATCCGCCGCCTCAGCCTGTCGCTGCCGACGCGCATGGGGAAATCGCTCGAGGACCACGCGCAGCTGGTGAAGGCCTACGAGAACCACGATTCCAATCTCGCCGGCGCCATCCTGCGCGCGAACCACACCGCAGCGCTCGCCGCGCTGGAGCGCTATTTCCGCGACACCGGGACCCTTGGCCTGCCTGCCGGCGGCGCCCGCAAGACGGACGCGAAGGGACGCGCCGACGCCCGGGTCTCTTCGTGACGCGGCCGCCGACGACTGTCCTGCACCATGTCGCCGGAGGCCCTCTCGGCGCTCCCGTCCTGTTGCTCGTCCATCCGATGGGTACGGACATCGCCTTCTGGGACGCCTGTCGCGCCATCCTCGAGAAGTCCTTCCGCTGCGTGGCGGTCGATCTCCGCGGTGCCGGTCGGTCGGAAGCGGCGATCAGGCCGATCTCGATCGAGGAGAATGCGGCGGACCTGGCGGCGTTTTGCGACGCGCTGAAGCTAGGGCCGGTCGTGGTCGTGGGCTGCGCGGTCGGGGCGATGATCGCGACGGTTTTCGCGGGACTACGCCCCGATCTCTGCGGCGGCGCCGTGCTCTGCAATCCAGGTTTCCGGACCCTGCCCGGCGCGCGAACCGCGCTGTCGGCGCGCGCCGACAGGGCCCGGGCGGAAGGCATGGCCGCCATCGTGCCCGCCGCGACCGACGCGGCTTTCGCCGGCTGCCCCGACGACGATCGCAAGCGCGGCTACATCGCGCGCTTCGCCGCGCAGGATCCCGACCAGTACGCGCTGCAGATAGAAGGCATGCTCGATGCCGACACGTCGCCCTGGCTGGATGGGATCGCTTCGCCGGTCCTGATCGTCGCCGGCGGTCGCGACACGCTTCTGCCGCCCGCCAAACATGCCGAGCCATTGAAGGAAATTGTCGCCGGGGCCGAGTACGTCCTCGTTCCCGACGGCGCGCATTTCATCCCGTACCAGCGGCCCGGCGAGTTCGCCGGGCTGGTCGAAGGGTTCGTGCGCGGGCTTTGACGCTCAGCGTTTCTCGTAGAGCGCGCTGCCCTTGACCCAGGGCAGCATGACCAGGCCGATCAGGAACAGTGCGATGATCGGCGTGACGCCGAGGCGCTGTGCGTCCTCGGTGGACAGGCCGAACGCCTCGCTGGCGAACCAGGTGGTGGCGAGCGCGATGGCGAGCGGTCCGATGAAGGTCGTCGCCTTGCCGGACAGCGCGTAGAGCCCGAAGGCCTCCGTCACCTTCTCGCGCGGCACCTGGTCGACGAGGAGCGTGCGCGACGCCGCCTGGATCGAGCCGCCCGCCGCGCCGATCAGCGCGCCGGCCACGTAGAAGACGATGTCGGGCAAGCTGGATTTCGTGCCTTCCGCGGCGACCGTGATGAACAGCACGTCGGTCTTGGTGGTGGAGATCACCAGGATGCAGCAGAGCGTGAGCAGCACGATCGACAGGCTAACCACGTATTTCGGGCCGTAGCGCTGGTCGAGCCGTCCGCCGAACCAGGCACCCAGCGCACCCGTAAGGTTGGCGAGGATGCCGAAGATGCCGATCTGGATGATCGACCAGCCGAGCACGCCGGCCGCATAGATGCCGCCGAACGAATAGAGCGCGTTCAGTGCATCTCGGTAGAACATCGACGACATCAGGAACGAGAAGTAGCTGCGGCGGCCGGGAAGCGACTTCAGCGTCGCCGCGAGCTCGCTCAACCCCTTCGACACGGCGCCGCCGACCGAGGGTCGCCGAACCGCGTCAGGCGTGAAGAGAAACATCGGCAGCGCGAAGACCACGAACCAGAGCGCCGTCAGGGGGCCGGACGCGCGATCGCCTTCGCGGGTCGCCGGGTCGAGGCCGAACAGCGGCTCGAGGCCGAACAGCGTCTTGCCGGTTGTCGGCGGCGCGGCGAGAAAACCCAGCACCAGCACGAGCGTGATGATGCCGCCGACATAGCCAAGGCCCCAGGCCGAGCCCGACAGGCGGCCGAGTTCTGAGCGCGGCACGAGGTCGGGCATCATGGCGTTGTTGAAGACGGCGGCGAACTCCATGCCGACCAGCGCCAGGATCATGGCAATCATGAAGAAGGTCATGTCGGGCATGCCCGGCACCACCCACCAGAGCATGAAGCAGCCGATGACGCCGAGGACCGAGAAGCCGAAGATCCATGGCTTGCGCGGCCCCGAGGCGTCGGCGATGGCGCCCAGCACGGGAGACGATATGGCGATCAGAAAGCCGCCGATGCCGGCGGCATAGCCCCAGTAGGCCTGGCCCTGCGCCGAATCCGCCGCGACGGCGGACGCGAAGTAGGGCGCGAAGACGAAGGTGATGATCAGCGTGTGGAAGGGCTGCTGCGCCCAGTCGAACAGCATCCAGCTCCAGATGCCGCGCCGCGAGGCGCGTTTCGTCTCCGGCAGCCCATCCGCGATGACGCTCATGCCCCAGCCTTCCCGATTCCAGACATGACTGCGAGATCGCCGATCAGGCCCGCGGCCACCGAGAGGCGCGACAAGGTGATGTCGCCGCCTTCGGTGAGCGCCTGCAGCCGCTCGCGCACCCGCGCTATTCTCTCCCCGCCCGCCGCCAGCCACGCGGCGACCGGATCGGCGTCCTTGCCATACCCGGTGAGCGCCGCGACGGTGATGCCCCTGCGGGCGCCGTCGATCATGTCACCCGCCCGTGAAAGCGCAAGGCCGTCATAGTAGTCCACCGTGGCGATGCCGCGCGCTGCTTCTTCCATGCGGCCGATCCGGAACGCGTCGCTGACGGCGAAGAATGCCTTCGCCGCCGCGTCCAGTGATGCCCTGGTCGAGGCAGCGACCGTGGCGATGTCGGGCACCAGTTCCGTCGCGTCTGTCATGGCGAGGCGGCTTGCCAGCCTGTCGGGTGCGCCGGCGGCGACCAGTCCGGTCTTCAGCGCGGTCGCCTTCTCCTTCAGGAAGGGCGGCAGCATCGAGCCGAGTTTCGGTTCCAGTACCCCGCGCGCGGCGGCCAGCGCCGCGGTGCGGTCGGCGAGCCTGCCGTCGCCGCCATTCTTCAGTTCCCAGGCGGAAGCCGTTTCGAGGAGACGCCCGACCATCGCGTACAGGTCGAGTTGCGCCTTGCCGCCGACCTTGTTGTCCAGCGCGTCGATCTCGCGGTAGCAGGGCGTCAGGCCGAACCCGTCGCGCGCAACGGCGAATGCGCGCACGACGTCGGCGGCACTGCGGCCCGTTGCATCCTGCATGCGGCTGACGAAGGCCGGGCCGCCTCGGTTCACGACGTCATTGGCGACGACACGCGCGACGATCTCGCGGCGCAGGCGGTGTCCGGCGATCTCCGCCGCGTATTTCTTCGCCATCCTGTCAGGGAAGTAACCGGTCAGATCGCGCTCGAAATGGGCCTCGTCGGGCAGGTCGGAGGCGATCAGGTCCGCGAATAGAACCAGTTTGGCGTAGGCGAGCAGCACCCCGATCTCGGCGCGCGTCAGGCCTTCGCCTCGGGCCTGACGCTCGGCCAGCGCCGCCGGCGATGGCAGCGTCTCGACCTTGCGGTCGAGCAGGCCGCGCGCCTCGAGCGCCGTCATGAAGCGCGCCTGGTGCGCCAGCGCGGCGACGCCACGCTTGCGCTCCAGCGAGATTGCCAGCGTCTGCTCGTAGTTGTTGGCGAGCACCAGCCCGGCGACTTCCTCGGTCATCTCGGCGAGCAGCTTGTTTCGGGCAGGGCGTGTCAGCCTGCCTTTCCGCATGGCGGCGGCCAGTGCGATCTTGATGTTGACTTCGACGTCCGAGGAGTTGACGCCGCCGGAATTGTCGATCGCGTCGGAATTGCAGGCGCCGCCTGCCAGCCCGAACTCGATGCGGGCGCGCTGCGTCACGCCGAGATTGGCGCCTTCGCCGATCGCCCTGGCGCGGACTTCCGCTGCCGTGACACGGATCGCGTCGTTCGCCCGGTCGCCGACCTCGGCGTTGGTCTCGCTCGAGCCGCGCACATAGGTCCCGATGCCGCCGAACCAAAGCAGGTCGACCGGCGCCTTCAGGATGGCGTTCATGATCTCGGCCGGCGAGGCGACGGTCTTGTCGAGGCCGATCGCGGCCGCGGCGGCGGCCGACAGCGTGACCTGCTTCTGGGCGCGCGAGACGATGATGCCGCCTGCCGACATCTTCGACTTGTCGTAGTCCTGCCAGGACGAGCGCGGCAGGGCGAACATGCGCTCACGCTCGGCCATCGAGGCGGCTGCGTCCGGCGCGGGATCGATGAAGATATCGCGGTGGTCGAATGCGGCGATCAGCCGGATTTCCGGGGACAGCAGCATGCCGTTGCCGAACACGTCGCCCGACATGTCGCCGACGCCGACCACGGTGAAGGGCTCTTTCTGGATGTCCCGGTCCATCTCGCGGAAATGCCGCTTCACGGCCTCCCACGCGCCGCGCGCGGTGATGCCCATCTTCTTGTGGTCGTAACCGGCCGAGCCCCCCGACGCGAAGGCATCGTCCAGCCAGAAGCCGTGCCGCTGGCTGATGCCGTTGGCCGTATCGGAGAAGGTCGCGGTGCCCTTGTCGGCGGCGACCACGAAATACGGGTCGTCGCTGTCGCGTCGCACGACATCCTTCGGCGGCACCACCTTGTCTCCGTCGAGATTGTCGGTGACCGAGAGAAGGCTGGAGACGAAATTGACGTAGGCTTTCGTGCCGGCCTCGAAGACGGCGTCGCGACTGCCTCCCGCCGGCAGTCGCTTCGGGAAGAAGCCGCCCTTGGCACCGACGGGCACGATGACGGCGTTCTTGACCTGCTGGGCCTTCACCAGTCCGAGCACCTCGGTGCGATAGTCCTGGGCGCGGTCCGACCAGCGAAGGCCGCCGCGCGCCACCGGGCCGAAGCGCAGGTGCACGCCCTCGACTTCCGGCCCGTAGACGAAGATCTCGCGCCACGGCTTGGGATCCGGCAAGCCCGTGACCGCACGTGAATCGAGCTTGACGGCGAACGACACGCTGTCGGAGCCGATCGCGCCGGCGAAGTAGTTGGTGCGGAGCGTGCAATCGATCAGGTTCTGAAGGCGCCGGATGATCGTGTCGTCGTCGATGTTCGGAACCGTGTCCAGCTCGTCCCGGAGCTTGGCCTTCAGGTGCTTGGCGGTTACCTCGCCGTCCTTGCCCTTCGGGTCGAAGCGCGTGACGAAAAGCTGGTGGAGCCCGCGCGCGATCTGCGGGTAGCGGTTGAGCGCCGCGGCGACGAAATCCTGGCTCTGCGGGATGCCGGCCTGCTGCAGATAACGCCCATAGGCGCGCAGCACGGCGATCTCGTGCGACCACAGCCCCGCCGTCTGGGCCAGTGCGTTGTAGCCGTCATTGTCGGCGAGGCCGCGCCAGACCGACAGGAATACGTCCTCGAACAGCCGGCCGCCATTGCCGAGGTCGATCGGCCGGCCGTAGGCGTTCTCGAGTTCCATGTCGTGCACGAACACCGTCGCCGTGTCATCGTCGGCCACCTCGAAGGTGCGCTCGCTGATGACGCGAAAGCCCATGTTCTCGAGGATCGGCACACGCCTGGACAGCGCCACGGCAGAGCCGTGGTGATAGATCTTCAACGCCGCCTGTTCCGGCTTCTGATCGGCATGACGGTAGTAGTCGATGGCGATCGGGTTTGCGCCCGACAACGCCTCGATGCGGCCCGCGTCGGTCAACGCTTCGTCGGCGCTGAACGAACCCCGGTAGCTTTCGGGGAAGCGTGCCGCGATGCCGACCAGCGCCGGGTCGTGGCCACTCGCCTCCGCGGCATCGGCGAGCGCGTCCTCCCACGTCCGCACGATGTCACGGATCGCCGTCTCGATCGATGCCGGGTCCACCCTGGGTGTTTTCCCGCCCGAGCGGCCGATGATGAAATGGACGCGCGCCAGGCTGCCTTCAGGGAAGGCCGGATAGAATGCCGACAGGCGGCCGTCGAAGGCAGCCCTGAGGAAATCGCCGATCTTCTCGCGGACGCGGCTGTCGTAGCGGTCGCGCGGCACGAAGACGATCACCGACACGAATCGGTCGAACTGGTCGACCCGCACGAGCGCCCTGATGCGCGGCCGCTCGCCAAGCGCCAGGATGGCCTCGGCATGTTTCTTGAGTGTCGGCAGCTGGACCTGGAATAGCTCGTCGCGCGGATAGGATTCCAGCACGTTGATCAACGCCTTGCCGGAATGGTCGCCGGCATCGAAGCCGGAGCGTCCGATCACCCATTCTGCTTTGGACCGCAGATACGGGATCTTCATCACCGAGCGCGTGTAGGCGGTCGAGGTGAAGAGGCCGACGATGCGAAGCTCGCCCGACAGCTTGCCCTTGGCGGTGTAGGTCTTGATGCCGATGTAGTCGAGGTAGATGCGCCGGTGGACGACCGACTTGGCATTGGCCTTGGTGACGATCAGCGGGTCGGGCCCGTGCAGGAATGCGCGGATTTCGGGCGTGGTCGTCACCGCCTCGTTGCCTCGCCGCAGCACCAGCACGTCCGGGTCGGCGAGGATGCCGAGGCCGGGTGCGTTCGCACGCTCAAGCGTCCCGCTCTCCTCGCCGCCGCGATAGACGAACTCGCGCATGCCGAGGAAGGTGAAGTTGTCGTCGCGCAGCCATTCGAGGAAGGCGATCGCCTCCTCCACCGCCTTCTTGTCCAGCGGCACCGGCGCGTAGCGGAACTCGGAAATCGCCTTGTCGAGGCGCGCGAGCATCGGTTTCCAGTCGGCGACCGCGGCGCGCACCTGCGCCAGCATCTTCTCCAGCCGGTCCTTCAGTCCCGGCGCCTTCTCGGCAGCAAGCCTCGGAACGTGCACATGGATGACGCTGATGCGGTCGGCGCCTTCGGTTTTCTGACCGGCGCCTTCGACCACGAGTTCCGTCGGGCCCCGCCCGTGGCGTGCCGAGACGACCGGATGGATGACCAGCACCGGCTCGCCGCAGGTGTCGGTGATCTCGCCCATCACCGAATCGAACAGGAAGGGCATGTTGTCGTTGACGACGGTGATGACGGTGACCGGCCGTCCGTCGCGCGAGACCTGCCCGTCATTGTCGATGGCGACGTGGGAGCCGCCCTTTCGGTGACTGGCCACCGCGCGCTCGGCCAGTATCGCCGCTTCGGCCAAGTCCCTTGCCTGATAGGCAGAGAGATCCTCTGCCGGCGCCCGGCCTATCAAATCCAGAAACGGGCCCGCCGCGGCCTTCTTCCCCTTGCCGGCAGCGGCCTTCGCCGCCGGTTTCGTTACCCGGACGCTGGCCATGGACGATTTCCTCCCGCCCCGCTTTTTTGGGCTATCGTAGCAGAGTCGCCGGCTTTGGCGACCGCCGAAGCGCCGCCGGCCACAGCATTAAGCGGCGCCGTATGATGAGGAGATGACGGGATGGCGGAGAAGATCACCGCGCTGGATCTGAAGCAGACCGAGTTGAGCGATGCGACGAGAGCCTATTTTGCCAAGGCGAAGGAGAAGCTCGGCCTCGTGCCGAACGTGCTGCTCGCCTACGCCTTCGACGAGAAGAAGCTGCGCGCCTTCACCGACATGTACAACGACCTCATGCTGGGCGAATCGGGCCTGACGAAGCTGGAACGCGAGATGATCGCGGTCGCCGTCTCCAGCGTGAACCATTGCTATTACTGCCTCACCGCCCATGGCGCGGCCGTGCGCCAGCTCTCCGGCGATCCTGCGCTGGGCGAGATGATGGTCATGAACTACCGCGCGGCGGACCTCACCCCGAAGCAGACGGCCATGCTCGACTTCGCCGTCAAGCTCACCGAGCGGCCGGACCTGATCGTCGAGGCCGACCGGCAGGCGCTGCGCGACCACGGCTTCACCAATCGCGACATCTGGGACATCGCCTCGACCGCGGCCTTCTTCAACATGTCCAACCGCGTCGCCGCCGCCACCGACATGCGCCCCAACGCCGAGTACCATTCGCTGGCGCGGTAGCCCGCGTTGCGCGGAGGCGGCCGAAGGACTATTTTTGCGTCAATCGCGTCAGGATGCTGCCGATGAAAACCGTCGTCGCCTTCGAAGACAAGAAGTCGCTTTCCGCCTTGCTCGACCTCGTAGAAAAGGGAGACGAGGTCACCATCACGCGTGCCGGCCGCCCTGTGGCGCGGCTTGTGGCGTCGGAACCGGACTTCGATCGCGAAGGAGCGCATCGGACGGCGGCGGAAATCAAGGAGATGCGCAAGGGAGTTACGCTCGGCGGCATTGCACTCAGGGACCTGATAGAAGACGGCCGCCGGTGACGCTCGTCCTCGATGCGTCCACGACCTTGTCCTGGTACTTCGAAGATGAACAGTCGGCCAAGGCAGATGCGATCCTGGACATGATCATCCGGACGCGAGCCTTTGTGCCGGGCATCTGGCCGCTTGAAATCGCCAACAGCCTCAGGTCCGGTCTACGACGCGGGCGTTTGACGAAGGACTATCGAGACTCTGTGATCGTCAAGCTCCGGACGCTGCCGATCATCATCGATCCGGACACGGCTGATGTTGCGTGGCAAGCTACCCTGCGGCTGTCCGACGCTCATGATCTGAGCGTTTACGACGCGGCCTATCTCGAACTCGCCCAGCGCTTGCGCCTGCCGCTCGCGACCCTCGACGCCAAACTGAAAACGGCGGCCGAAGCGGCCGCCGTCGAGATCGTCTAGATATGGTTCTGACGGTTTAAGCCGCGCCGGCGGACTTGGCCGACTTCTCGAATCGCTTGCGCTCGTTGGGGTCGAGGTAGAGCTTGCGCAGCCGGATGGTCTTCGGCGTGACTTCGACCAGCTCGTCATCCTGGATCCAGGCCAGCGCGCGCTCCAGCGTCATGCGGATCGGCGGGGTGAGGCGCACGGCCTCGTCCTTGCCGGCGGCACGGATGTTGGTGAGCTTCTTGCCCTTCAGCACGTTCACTTCGAGATCGTTGTCGCGGCTGTGGATGCCGATGATCATGCCCTGATAGACCTTGACGCCGGCGTCGATGACCATCGGCCCGCGATCTTCCAGGTTCCACATCGCATAGGCGACGGACTCGCCCTGGTCGTTGGAGATCAGCACGCCGTTGGTGCGGCCGGGCAGCTCGCCCTTGTAGGGCTGGTAGGAGTTGAACAGGCGGTTCATCACGGCGGTGCCGCGCGTGTCGGTCAAGAGTTCCGACTGGTAGCCGATCAGGCCGCGCGTCGGTGCATGGAAGACCAGGCGCTGGCGGTTGCCGCCCGACGGGCGCAACTCGATCATCTCGGCCTTCCGCTCGCTCATCTTCTGGACGACGATGCCGGAATGCTCGTCGTCGACGTCGATGACGACCTCCTCGATCGGCTCAAGCAGCTGACCCTGCTCGTTCTTCTGCATCACGACGCGGGGACGCGACACGGCGATCTCGAAGCCCTCGCGGCGCATCGTCTCGATCAGGACGGCCAGCTGCAGCTCGCCGCGGCCCGACACGAAGAACGAGTCCTTGTCGGCCGATTCCTCGATCCTCAGCGCGACGTTGCCTTCCGCCTCCTTGAGCAGTCGGTCGCGGATGACGCGGCTGGTGACCTTGTCGCCCTCGGTGCCGGCGAGCGGGCTGTCGTTGACGAGGAAGGACATGGTGACAGTCGGCGGGTCGATCGGCTGCGCCTTCAGCGGCTGCGTGACCGAAGGGTCACAGAACGTGTCGGCGACGGTGCCTTTCTGGAGTCCCGCGATGGCGACGATGTCGCCCGCCTGCGCCTCGTCGATCGGCTGGCGCTCGAGGCCGCGGAAGGCCAGGATCTTGGTGACGCGGCCCGTTTCCAGGAGTGTGCCGTCGTGGTGCAGCACCTTGACCGCCTGGTTGGGCTTCAGCGATCCAGAATTGATGCGGCCGGTGATGATGCGGCCGAGGAACGGGTTGGCCTCGAGGATGGTGCCGATCATGCTGAACGGGCCGGGGTTCACGGTCGGCTCCGGCACATGCTTCAGCACCAGGTCGAACAGCGGGGCGAGGCCCTGATCCTTCGGGCCTTCCGGCTTCTCCGAAACCCAGCCGTCGCGACCCGAACCGTAGAGGATCGGGAAGTCCAGCTGCTCGTCGGTCGCGTCGAGCGCGGCGAACAGATCGAACACCTCGTTGACGACCTCGACGTGGCGGCCGTCCGGACGGTCGATCTTGTTGATGACGACGATAGGCTTCAGGCCGACCTTCAGCGCCTTGCCGACCACGAACTTGGTCTGCGGCATCGGGCCTTCGGCGGCGTCGACCAGCACGATGGCCGAATCCACCATCGAGAGGATGCGTTCCACCTCGCCGCCGAAATCGGCGTGGCCGGGCGTATCGACGATGTTGATGCGCGTGTCCTTCCAGTCGACCGAGGTCGCCTTGGCGAGGATGGTGATGCCGCGCTCCTTCTCGAGATCGTTCGAGTCCATCGCGCGCTCGGCGACGCGCTGGTTCTCGCGGAACGAGCCGGACTGTTTCAGGAGCTGGTCGACCAGCGTCGTCTTGCCATGGTCGACATGCGCGATGATCGCGATGTTGCGCAGTTTCATTGAATGTCTTCCGGGAACAGAGGAGGCGCGCTCGGGCGCGCCGATTTGCGCGGGCTCATACCCGGTTTCTCGCAAATGCGAAAGGGGGAGGATGGGCCCCGCTCCTGACGGCAGGTGTCAGGGGGCCGCGCGGGCACGGGTTGGACGCCGGCGGGCGACGCCCCATATGGACGCGACGGGCGGGGACAACGGCCCGCGGAGAATCGCAAGATGAACGAGATGGTGCGGCCCGAAAGGGTCATCCCCGGCGCGTCCGCCGAGGTGGTGATCCGTGTCCAGGGCCTCTCAAAGACCTATGCTTCCGGTTTCGAAGCGCTGAAGGGCGTCGACCTCGACGTGCGCAAGGGCGAGATCTTCGCCCTGCTCGGACCTAACGGGGCCGGAAAGACGACGCTGATCTCGATCGTCTGCGGCATCGTCAATCCGGGCGGCGGGTCGGTCGCGGTGGGCGGCCACGACATCATCCGCGACTGGCGCAAGACCCGCTCGCTGATCGGCCTGGTGCCGCAGGAGATCGCCACCGATGCCTTCGAGACGGTCTGGGCGACGGTCAGCTTCAGCCGCGGCCTTTTCGGCAAGCCGAAGGATCCGGCGCTGATCGAGAGAATCCTTCGAGACCTGTCCCTGTGGGACAAGAAGGACACGAAGGTCATGGCGCTTTCCGGGGGCATGAAGCGCCGGCTGATGATCGCCAAGGCGCTCAGCCACGAGCCGGAGATCCTGTTTCTCGACGAACCCACTGCCGGTGTCGACGTGGAGCTGAGGCGCGACATGTGGGCGCTCGTCCGCGGGATGCGGGACCGCGGCGTCACGATCATCCTCACCACCCACTATATCGAGGAAGCCGAGGAGATGGCCGACCGCGTCGGCATCATCGACAAGGGCCGCATCGTGCTGGTCGACGACAAGGCGGCGCTGATGAAGAAGCTCGGGCGCAAGCGGCTGATCATAGAGCTCGTCGAGCCGGTCGACGCCGTGCCCGACAGCCTGTCATCGCGACTGACGCTGGGAGAGGGCGGACGGACCCTGCTCTACGAATACGACACGCAGGCCGAGCGCACCGGCATCACGACGCTGCTCGGCGACCTCGCGGCCGCCGGCCTGCGCTTCCGCGACATCGAGACCCGCGAAAGCTCGCTGGAAGACATCTTCGTCACGCTGCTGAGGCATCAGTCATGAACCTGCACGCCGTCCGCTCGATCTATGTGTTCGAGATGTCGAGGACCTTCCGCACGCTCCTGCAGAGCATCGTCTCGCCCGTCATCTCGACCTCGCTCTATTTCGTCGTGTTCGGCGCGGCGATCGGGTCGCAGATCAACTCCATCGACGGGGTCAGCTACGGTACCTTCATCGTGCCCGGACTGATCATGCTGACGGTGTTGACCCAGAGCATCTCCAACGCGTCGTTCGGCATCTATTTCCCGAAATTCGTCGGCACGATCTACGAGCTCCTTTCGGCGCCGGTCTCGCATATCGAGATCGTCATCGCCTTTGTCGGCGCCGCCGCCACGAAATCGCTGATGCTGGGCATCATCATCTTCCTGACCGCGGGCCTGTTCGTGCCGCTGCATGTCGAACATCCGCTCTGGATGCTCGCCTTCCTCGTGCTGACCTGCCTTGCCTTCAGCCTGCTCGGCTTCATCATCGGCATATGGGCCGACGGGTTCGAGAAGCTGCAGTTCGTGCCGCTGCTGATCGTCACGCCACTGACCTTCCTCGGCGGCTCGTTTTACTCGATCAGCATGCTTCCGCCCTTCTGGCAGACCGTGTCCATGTTCAACCCGGTCGTCTATCTGGTGAGCGGTTTTCGCTGGGCCTTCTTCGGCACATCGGATGTCGGTATCGGCCTCAGCCTGACGATGACGCTGGTTTTCCTCGGCCTCTGCCTCCTCGTCACCGGCTGGATCTTCCGCACCGGGTATCGCCTGAAGGCATAAGTTCACGCGGCGCGGGAACCAATTTTCCGCGCCGCCCTTGAACCGACGCAATCGCCATGCCGGTATGGCGACGGGTCGGCGGGGATGCGTACGTGGCGGTGGCAGCGTCGGAAGATGAACGTCCTGCGGTGCGGTGGCCGCTCGTCGTCTTCGTCATTCCTCTCTTTCTCGCCGCGGTCGGCCTAGCACTAAGATATCTCGCGTTTCGCTGGGCGGGCGGCGATGCAGCCGCCGGCTTCGAGGCATTCGCAACATCCCAGTGCCGCTGGGACTGCTCCTGGTATATCGGCATAGCCGAGCGTGGCTACGACGGCTTCCCGGTGCCCGACCGCGGCAATGTCGGCAACTGGGCCTTCTTTCCACTCTATCCGCTGCTGGTAGGCCTGATCCTGCCGCTCGCAGCTTTGCCGACGATCGCCATTGCGACGGTCACGTCGAGCCTCGCGACGATGGCCACGTGCCTCATCGGCTGGCCGCTGCTCGACCGCAACATCCGCGCCTACCTGCTTTTCTCGACCTTCCTGCTCGCCGGACCGTTCTCGGTCTATTTCTCGACCTTCCTGACCGAGTCGCTCTTCATCCTGCTCACTTGCGCGGTGCTGCTGGCGCTTAAGCAGCGCGCCTGGCTGGCAGCCGGCTTCCTGTCGACGGCGTTGTCGGCCACGCGCATCGTCGGCGTCTTCATCGTCTTTGCCACGGTGATCGCCATGCTGCGCGATCACCTCAGGGCAGGCGGGCGCATCATCTCTTTCCCCCGCCACGTCCTTGCACGGCCGGACCTGCTGCTGGCCATCTTCGTCTCGCCGCTCGGCCTCTTCGCCTACATGCTGTTCCTCTATCTCACGATGGGCGACGGGCTGGCGTTCAACCATGTGCAGCGCGCCTTTGGTCGCATGTTCGGCGACCCGTTCACCTTCATGGCGATCGCGCTCTCCGACACGCCGCGCGAGGGCTGGTGGCCGACGGCCCGCCAGATGGGCGGCATCGCCGCGCTTGTCGGCCTTGGACTGACCGGACTGCTGGTGGTGCGGCGGCGCTTCGCCGAAGCGGCTTTCTGCGCGGTCTGCGTGATCATTCCGATCGCCGGCGGCCTGTTCTCCATGACCCGCTACATGGCCGGGCTGGCGCCGCTGGTGCTGGTCGCGGCCGCCGAGACCGGCCGATCCCGCATCGCCGCAGCCATCGCGAGCGTCGCGATGATTGCGGCCTGTCCTTTCACAACGCTTGCCTGGATGGAGGCACACCTTGCCCTTGTCTGAAAATGCTCCCGCGCGCCGCGAATGGCTCTACGGCGTGGTTGCGGCCATCGCCGTGTTCGAACTCGCCGTCTTCGCGCTGCTCTTCATGCCGGACGTGTCGCCGGCCTATGCGGCCTTCTATCTCGACAAGACCACGACCTGCCTCGACAAGGCCGTCGCGGGCGACCTGCCGGCGGATGGCGTCGTGTCCTTCAGGCCCGAAGGGCGAGACGCGGCGATGCGCATCCGGGTCTGCGGCTGGTCCGGACCGGCGGGTGACGGCACGCATTCGGTCGGCGAGCAGTCGCGGCTGAGGATGAAGCTGCCGCTGCCGTCGCGCACCTGGACGGGCCGGCTGGACATCGAGGCCATCGCCAATCCCGCCGCCCCGCTGCAGCGCGTCGTCGTGCGGGTGCAGGGCGTCGAGATGGCGGAGGCTACCATCCCAGCGGGAAAGACGCTGGCGTTCGATTTCACCATTCCCGCCAATACGGCGCTTGCCGACGGGACGGTCGACATCGAACTGGCTTATCCGGACGCGGTCCGTCCCGATGCGCTTGCCGCCGACACCAAGAAGCGGGCGATCAAGCTCAGGTCTCTGTCACTTACCGCTGCCGGACGCGGCTAGCCCGCGTCGATAGAAATACGAAACGGTCGAGCAGCACGAAGTTGACGACCGGCACGACGGTGCAGGTCGCGACGACCGGGACGATGTTCGGCATACCAAACCAGCTGGAAAGGACCAGCGGCAGCGCGGTCGCGAGCCCAAGGCCGAGCGCCGTCGATGCGACGAAGCGCGGCAGTTCGCTGGAATGGCTGCCGGGCGACATGAACGTCAGGAACTTGTGTCCGGCGTACGAAAACGCGGCGGCGAGCACGTACGCCGCCACGGACGCGCCGACGGCGCTCCAGCCGAACGACCCGAAGAGCAGGGCCAGGGCCGCATAAAGCGCTGTCGCGGCAAGGCCGACGACGGCGAACCACGACAGCTTGCGCACGTCGATCGCCGCCACGATGCGCTCAGGCTCGTGCGCTGCAGGCATATTGCGCGCCGAGCGGGATGCCCGCGAAAACCCTTTCGATCGCCCGTGCCGCCCGGTTCTCGCTTGGCAAGAGGAGGAAGTGCTCGTTGCGTGTTTCGGAGAAGCCCGCGCCCTCGAGGATGCGGGCCGTCCTGCCGGCTTTCAGCAGCACCGCGTCCTCGTCGAAGGGGCAGCGGAACACGGCGAGCCGCGTCAGCGGATTCCACGGATTGTGCTCGATGATCACAACGACGCCGCCCGGCCTCAGGACGCGGCGCATCTCTGCGGCGAAGACCGGCCACTCGGCCGGCGGCACGTGGTGCATCACGCAGCTCGCCATGGCGAGGTCGAAGCTGGCGTCCGGGTAAGGCAGGCGCGGTGGATCGTAAGCCGCATAGGTGTTGCCGGGATTGTCGAGGCGGGCGCGCGCGACGGACTCGCCGGATATGTCGCAGCCATCCAGCCGGTCGAATACGCCTGCCAGGTGGGGATGCAGGGCGCCGACCCCGCAGCCGACATCGAGCGCCTCCACATTTCGGCCTCCGGCCCGAAGCCCGCGTTCGTCGATGATCCGCTCCAGCACGTCGGCCTTGGCCGACAGGAAGAAGTCGTGCTTCAGGCCCGAAAAGTCGATGGACCCCTGGACTTCGTCGCCATAGCTCGCCCGGTAGCGATCGAAACCGGCGCTCAACCGAGCCTCCGATCCTGGCTGGCGGGGAAGCTCGTCGCGGCGGTGCGGATCGCCTCGTCGAAACCTGTCAGCCGGTCGATGACGTAGAGCGGACGCCGCTTCACCTCCGAATAGATGCCGCCGACATAGAGGCCGACGACCCCGGTCATGAACAGGTTGATCCCGCAGAGGAACGATACGACGACCATCGTCGAGGTCCAGCCGGTGACAACGCCCGTCTCGAATGCCCAGGCAAAGACGGCATAGAGGCCGAGCAGCATCGACAGGCCTGCTACGGTCAGCCCAGCCCAGAGCGCAAAGCGCAGCGGCTTTTCCGAGAAGGACACGATGGCGTTGGTCGCCAGCCGAAGCATCTTGAAGAAGGGGTACTTGGTCTCCCCGCCGGCGCGGGCCGCGCGTTCGAACGGAACTGCCGTCTGCTTGAAACCCATCCAGCCGAACATGCCCCGCACGAAGCGGTCGCGCTCCGGCATGCCCTTGAACGTCTCCAGCGCCTTGCGGCCGACAAGGCGGAAGTCGCCGACGTCGCGCGGGATGTCCACGGACACCATCTTGTCGAGGATTCGGTAGAACAGGCTGGCAGTCGTGCGCTTGAACCACGTCTCGCCCTCGCGCTTGACGCGCCGGGCGTAGACGATCTCGTAGCCTTCCTTCCACTTCTCGACGAGCTGCAGCACGACCTCCGGCGGGTCCTGGAGATCAGCGTCCATGACGACGACGGCGTCGCCCGCCGCCGCGTCCATGCCGGCGGTGATGGCGATCTGGTGACCGAAATTCCTGGAAAGCTCGATCAGGCGGAACCGCTGTTCGCCCCGCATGCTCTCCCGGAGCACGGCGACCGAGCGGTCGCGGCTGCCATCATCGACAAAGATCGCCTCCGCTTCCCCGTCCAGCCGGTCGAGAAGTGCGACGACGCGGTCCAGCAACAGAGGCAGGACCGCTTCCTCGTTGTAGATCGGAATGACCAGGGAATAGCGGGGATGGCGCCCCTCGGGTTCTATGCGGATCCGATGGGCAGCGATCTGTTCCAACAAACCACCTTTACTGGGAAAACTTCGGCATACGCCAAAATGTGCGCCGCCCTCCGAGGTTCCGGAGCCTCTGATGTTGCGAGTGCACAGACATCTTTGTGCATTGCACACAAGATGCCCCGGTTGCCGGCGGCGTGGCAAGGGTGATTCGCGCGGCCCGTCGCCTTGCACCTGGGCGCGCGATTGGCTAATGAGCCGGCGTTTTCGCGCCTCGGCGGAGCCGGGGCGCTTTCGTTTGGACTGGCATGCGGCCGGCAGGCCGCCAATTGAAGGCTTCCATGGCGCGCATCGTCATGAAATTCGGCGGGACGTCCGTCGCCGACCTGCAGCGCATCCACAATGTCGCGCGTCACGTCAAACGCGAGGTCGACGCTGGCCATGAGGTCGCGGTGGTGGTGTCCGCCATGTCCGGCAAGACCAACGAGCTGGTCGGCTGGGTCCACAACATGCCGAAGGTCGCCGGCTCGAACGCGCCGTTCTTCGATGCGCGGGAATATGACGCCGTCGTCGCCTCCGGCGAGCAGGTGACGTCGGGCCTGCTCGCCATCGCACTGCAGTCGATCGGCGTGCACGCCCGCTCCTGGCAGGGCTGGCAAATCCCGATCCAGACCGACAACGCGCACGGCGCCGCCCGCATCACCGGCATCGACGGCTCCTTCCTGAAGCAGCGGTTCGCCGAAGGGCAGGTCGCGGTGATCGCCGGCTTCCAGGGCATCGCGCCCGACAACCGCATCGCGACGCTCGGGCGCGGCGGATCGGATACGTCGGCGGTCGCGATCGCGGCTGCCGTCGGCGCGGACCGCTGCGACATCTATACCGATGTGGACGGCGTCTACACGACCGACCCGCGCATCGAGCCGAAGGCGCGGCGCCTCGCCAAGATCTCCTTCGAGGAGATGCTGGAGATGGCCTCGCTCGGCGCCAAGGTGCTGCAGGTCCGCTCGGTAGAACTCGCCATGGTCCACAAGGTGCGCACCTTCGTGCGCTCTTCCTTCGAGGACCCGGACGCGCCCGGCATGGGCGATCTTCTGAATCCGCCCGGAACGCTCATTTGCGACGAGGATGAAATCGTGGAAAGCCAAGTCGTCACCGGCATCGCCTACGCCAAGGACGAAGCCCAGGTCTCGCTGCGCCGTGTCGCCGACCGGCCCGGTGTCGCAGCCGGCATCTTCGGGCCGCTGGCGGAGGCGAACATCAACGTCGACATGATCGTCCAGAACATCTCCGAGGACGGCAAGTTCACGGACATGACCTTCACGGTTCCGACCGGCGACCTCGACAAGGCGCTCGCGGTGCTCGCCAAGGTCAGGGAAACGGTCGGCTTCGACGTCGTCCAGTCCGAAGGCGGCATGTCGAAGGTGTCGGTCATCGGGATCGGCATGCGCAGCCACGCGGGCGTCGCCGCCACCGCCTTCAAGGCGTTGTCGGAAAAGGGCATAAACATCCGCGCCATCACCACTTCCGAGATCAAGATTTCCATCCTCATCGACGGCGCCTACACCGAGCTGGCGGTGAGGACTTTGCATTCCGTCTACGGGCTGGATAAGCAGTAGTCGGACGAGCGGCGTCGGCCCGGGGTTACCGGGCGGGGCGGCCGCCGGGAAAGGCATGATGCGCGAACAGGCCGCCGGACCGCGGGTGCTCTTGCGTCGCCTCCGCGAGATCATGGCGGAGGCGCTGGAACCGCAGGCGCGCCTTGACCGCATCGTCCGCGAGATCGCCGCCAACATGGTGGCCGAGGTGTGCTCGCTCTACGTGCTTCGTGCCGACTCCGTCCTCGAACTCTACGCCACCGAGGGCCTCAATCCCGGCTCGGTCCACCTGGCGCAGCTGCGCCTCGGCCAGGGCCTCGTCGGCACGATCGCGGCCAGCGCGCGGGCGCTGAACCTCTCCGACGCCCAGAAGCATCCGGCATTCGCCTACCTGCCGGAGACCGGCGAGGAGATCTACAACTCGTTCCTCGGCGTCCCCGTGCTGCGCGCCGGCCGCACGCTCGGCGTGCTGGTGGTCCAGAATCGCGTCAAGCGCACCTACCGGGACGACGAGGTCGAGGCGCTCGAAACAACTGCGATGGTCATCGCCGAGATGGTGGCCACCGGCGATCTGGCGCGGCTGACCCGGCCCGGCCTCGAACTCGACCTGCGACGGCCGACCAGCTTCTCGGGCATGGGCTTCAACGAAGGCATCGGTCTCGGACATGTCGTGCTGCACGAGCCGCGCATCGTCGTCACCAACCTGTTCAACGAAGACAGCGAGGAGGAGGTCCGGCGGCTCGAAACGGCGCTCGGCTCGCTCAGACTCTCCATCGACGACATGCTGTCGCGTCGCGACGTGGCTTTCGAGGGCGAGCATCGCGCGGTGCTGGAAGCCTACCGCATGTTCGCCAACGACCGTGGCTGGGTGCGACGGCTGGAAGAGGCCGTGCGCAACGGCCTGACGGCGGAAGCCGCGGTGGAAAAGGTGCAGAGCGACATGCGGGCCCGCATGCTGCACGCCACCGACCCGTATCTGCGCGAACGCATGAGCGACTTCGACGACCTCGCCAACCGGCTGCTGCGGCAGCTAATGGGGCTGGGACCAGGCGAGATGGCCGCGGCGCTGCCGAAGGACGCGATCATCGTCGCGCGTTCTATGGGCGCGGCCGAACTGCTCGACTACCCGCGCGACAAGCTGCGTGGCCTGGTGCTGGAGGAAGGCGCCGTGACCAGCCACGTCGCCATTGTCGCGCGCGCCATGAGCATCCCGGTCGTCGGCCAGGTCAAGGGCGCTGTGTCGATGTCGGAGAACGGCGACGCCGTGATCATCGACGGTGACGAGGGCCGCATTCACCTGCGCCCGCAGCCGGACGTCGAGTCGGCCTATGCGGAGAAGGTGCGCTTCCGCGCGCGCCGGCAGGAACTCTACCGCGCGCTGCGCAACAAGCCCTCGACAACGAAGGACGGCGTCGAGGTCGCGCTCCTGATGAATGCCGGCCTGTCGGTGGACCTGCCGCAGCTGGCCGAATCCGGCGCGGCCGGCATCGGCCTTTTCCGTACGGAGCTGCAGTTCATGGTGGCGGCCGCCTTTCCGCGCGCCGAAGCGCAGGAGCGGCTCTACCGCGACGTGCTCGACGCGACGAAGGGCAAGCCCGTCACCTTCCGCACCATCGACATCGGCGGCGACAAGGTGCTGCCCTATTTCAAGAACGTCGCCAACGAGGAGAACCCGGCTCTCGGCTGGCGGGCGATCCGGCTGACGCTCGACCGTCCGACCCTGATGCGCACCCAGATCCGCGCGCTGCTCAAGGCGGCCGGGGGGCGCGAACTGCGCGTCATGCTGCCGATGATCACGGAACTCGGCGAGATCTTCCAGGCGCGCGAGATCATCGATCGTGAAGTGCGGCATCTGTCGCGTTTCGCGCACGACCTGCCGACCATCCTGAAGATCGGCGCGATGCTCGAAGTGCCGTCGCTGCTCTGGCAGCTCGACGAACTGATGAAGACCGTCGACTTCGTCTCTGTCGGTTCGAACGATCTGTTCCAGTTCGTGATGGCCACCGACCGAGGCAACACGCAGCTCGCCAACCGTTTCGACCCGCTTTCCGTCCCCTTCCTGCGGGTACTGAAGCAGATCGTGGATGCCGGACGAGCGGCCGATACGCCGGTGACGCTGTGCGGGGAACTGGCAGGCCGCACCATTTCCGCGATGGCGCTGATCGGTCTCGGCTACCGCTCGATCTCCATGTCTCCGGCCTCGATCGGCCCGGTCAAGGCGATGTTGAACGAGCTGCCGCTTGCCGAGCTGGAGACGTTCCTGAATGACGCCCTGGCAAAGCCCGGCCTCGGTCGCGACATGCGCGCCGAGCTGACCGCCTTCGCCGAAAAGCACAACGTGCCGCTCTGATGGTCTCGCTTCCCGCCGAACGGATGGACCAGCTGGTCAAGCGCTTCGACATGCTCGAGGCGCAGATGGCGGCCGGCGTCGAGCCTGACGTATACGTCAAGATGGCGTCCGAATATTCCGAACTGCAGGACATGGTCGGCAAGATCCGCAGCCTGCGGGGCGCGGAGCGGGAAGAGCACGATCTCGAAGCCATGCTGGCCGACAAGGGTACAGACGCCGAGATGCGGGCGCTGGCCGAGATGGACCTGCCCGATGTCAGGGAACGCATCGAGGCGCTGCGGAAGGACATCCAGATCCTCCTGCTGCCGAAGGACGCCGCCGACGAACGCAGCGCCATCCTCGAAATCCGCGCCGGCACCGGCGGCGACGAGGCGGCCCTCTTCGCCGGCGACCTCTACCGCATGTACGAGCGCTACGCCGCCACGCAGGGCTGGAAGGTCGAGCTGATGTCCGCCAGCGACGGCGAGGTCGGCGGCTTCAAAGAAATCATCGCGTCGGTCTCCGGCAAGGGCGTGTTCGCCAAGCTCAAGTTCGAGTCTGGCGTGCATCGCGTGCAGCGGGTGCCGGCGACCGAAGGCTCGGGCCGCATCCACACCTCCGCCGCCACGGTCGCCGTGATGCCTGAGGCCGAGGAAGTCGACATCGAGATCAAGCCGGACGACATCCGGATCGATACGACCCGCGCCTCCTCCTCGGGCGGCCAGCATGCCAACACGACCGAGACGGCAGTGCGCATCCTGCACATCCCGACCGGGATCATCGTCGTGCAGGCCGAGAAGTCGCAGCACCAGAACCGGGCGCGGGCCATGCAGGTGCTGCGGGCGCGGCTCTTCGATCTCGAGCGGACCCGGCTGGCCAGCGAGCGCTCGGAATCCCGGCGCCTGCAGGTAGGTTCCGGCGATCGCTCCGAGCGCATCCGCACCTACAACTTTCCGCAGGGACGGCTCACCGACCACAGGATCAACCTGACGCTCTACAAGCTCGAACGGGTAATGGAGGGCGAACTCGAAGAGGTCGTCGAGGCGCTGATCACCGACCATCAGTCCAAGCTGCTGGCGGCCGAGGGGATGCAATAAGGCGCGATGGCCGGCGTGACGCTCGCCGAGGCTATCCGCGAGGCAAGGGCCGCGCTCATATCGTCGCCGACCGCCGACCTCGACGCCCGCCTGCTGGTCGAGCATTTCACAGGCACCAGCCGGGCGGACGCCATTACCGGACCCGGCCGCGAGGTAAGGCCGGATCGGGTCGCCGCACTGCGCGCGGCGCTGGCCCGTCGCGGCGCCGGCGAGCCGGTTCACCGGATCATCGGCTGGCGCGAGTTCTACGGGCTGAGACTCGTGATGTCGTCGGAGACGCTGGAGCCGCGGCCCGACACCGAGACGCTTGTCGACGCAATGGTCGAGCGGCTGCGATGGGTGAAGGCGGGAGGGCGCTGTCGCATTCTCGACCTCGGGACGGGAACGGGGGCAATCGGACTGGCGCTGCTCTCGCAGCTTCCCGGCGCGACCGTCGTTGCGACCGACATCTCGGCGCAAGCGCTGTCGACCGCCGCCGCGAATGCCGCTGCGCTCGGGTTGGCTCCCCGGTTCTCGACGCTGGCGTCCGACTGGTTCTCGGCTGTCGCTGGACGATTTCATGGGATCGTCTCGAATCCGCCCTATATCAGGTCTACGGACTATGAGGCGCTCGACCGGTCGGTGAAGGATTTCGACCCGGTCCGCGCATTGGTCGGCGGCGAAGACGGGCTGGATGCCTACAGGAAGATCGCCGCCCGTGCCGGTCGCCATCTGGAGCCCGGAGGCTTCGTCGGTGTCGAGACGGGGTTCGACCAGCGCGAGGACGTGACTGCTATTTTTGCCGACCAAGGGTTCGCGCTCGTCGAGGCGAGAAACGATCTCGGCGGCAACCACAGGGTGCTGGTTTTCGATCGCTAGGAACGCGATGACGCACCGCGAAATAGGGCTTGGAATCGCCGGCGAATGAATATAGGGTCGCCGCGCCGGATAAGACGAAGCAGGCAGTGCTCTTGCTGATTCGGTTCCCTGACGAGACAGGCTGACTCTTGCGCAACTGACGCCCCTAGCTTCGTGCGGGTCGTCCGGCAAGTGAACCGGAACTAGGGTGGTACGTGGCGCCGACGCGACTGATGCGGGCGAACACCGTCAAAGTGGTACCTGAAAGCGGGCACGGAAGGTGCGCCGCTTCAAACGAAACTTTCCATTTGTGAGATCGGGATGAGGCCAAACCAGCAGAACCGGCGCATGCGCGGGCGCAACAACAACAACAACAATAATAACAACAACAACCGCAAGGGTCCCAACCCCCTCACGCGCAACTACGAGAGCAATGGCCCTGACGTTAAGATCCGGGGTTCCGCTCAGCAGATCGCCGAGAAGTACACGACGCTGGCCCGCGACGCGACAAGCTCCGGCGACCGGGTGATGGCCGAGAACTATCTCCAGCACGCCGAGCACTACAATCGCATCATCGCCGCCGCGCAGGCGCAGATCGCCCAGCATCAGCAGCAGTTCGCCCGCGATGACATGGACGACGACATGGACGATGACGGCGACGACATCGGCCTGCCGGACTTCGCGCAGCCTGTCCAGCAGCCGCCGATCAACGTGGGCGCCGGCCCGCAGCCCGTGATCGAGGGCATGCCGGCCGAGGTTGCCCTGACGCAGGGCGAGCGCAGCGACCAGAACGGCCAGCGCCGACACAACAACAACGGGCACCCGAACAACGGCGAAGGCGGCGAGGACAACCAGTTCCGCCGCAACCGACGCCAGCGTCGCGGTCGCGGTCGCGGCGATTTTTCGGCGGGCGAGGCGAACGGGGCGGAAGGACAGGAAGGCGGCGATGAAGCGCCGATGCAGGCCTCGCCGGTCTCGTCGGGCGCAGCCGTCGAGCAGCCGCAGCCGGCCAGCGAACCGGAACCGGTCGGTCAGGACTGACACCCACTTCATCGATGGATGCTTCAGAACGGCGGGAACCTTCCCGCCGTTTTTTGTTGACCCTCGTCAAGGCAGCTTGAGAGCCATCGCGGCAATACCCATATCGGCGCGGAGTGGGTTCGCTTCGTCGAAGGGACCCGTCGCCATCAGCCGATCCGGCGCTGCCCAGCAGGCCGAGGAGGAAAGGGAGACAGACATGAACCTTGAGAAATACACGGAACGCGTCCGCGGCTTCATCCAGTCCGCACAGACGCTTGCGCTTTCGCGCAACAACCAGCAGTTCACGCCGGAGCACATCCTGAAGGTCCTCGTCGACGACGAGGAGGGCCTCGCGGGGTCGCTGATCGAGCGCGCCGGAGGCCGTCCCCGCGACGCGCAGCTCGGCGTCGAGGCAGCCCTGAAGGCGCTGCCCAAGGTCGAGGGCGGCAACGGCCAGCTCTACCTCGCCCAGCCGCTCGCCAAGGTGTTCTCGACCGCGGAGGATCTGGCGAAGAAGGCCGGCGACTCGTTCGTGACGGTCGAGCGGCTGCTCCAGGCGCTGGCCATGGAGAGTTCCGCTGCGACGTCGCAGATCCTGTCGAAGGCCGGCGTCACCGCGCAGGCGCTTAACGCCGCGATCAACGACGTCCGCAAGGGTCGCACCGCCGACAGCGCTTCCGCCGAGCAGGGCTACGACGCGCTGAAGAAGTACGCGCGCGACCTGACCGCCGACGCCCGTTCCGGCAAGCTGGACCCGGTGATCGGCCGCGACGACGAGATCCGCCGCACGATCCAGGTCCTGTCGCGCCGCACCAAGAACAATCCCGTGCTGATCGGTGAGCCCGGCGTCGGCAAGACCGCGATCGCCGAGGGGCTCGCGCTGCGCATCGTCAATGGCGACGTGCCAGAGAGCCTCAAGGACAAGCGCCTTATGGCGCTCGACATGGGCGCTCTGATCGCCGGCGCCAAGTATCGCGGCGAGTTCGAGGAGCGGCTGAAGTCCGTGCTGTCCGAGGTCACCTCGGCGGATGGGCAGATCGTCCTGTTCATCGACGAGATGCACACGCTGGTCGGCGCCGGCAAGGCGGACGGCGCGATGGACGCATCCAACCTGCTGAAGCCCGCGCTGGCGCGCGGCGAGTTGCACTGCGTCGGTGCGACCACGCTCGACGAGTATCGGAAGCATGTGGAGAAGGATGCGGCGCTCGCCCGGCGCTTCCAGCCGGTCTTCGTCGAGGAACCCACGGTGGAGGACACCATCTCCATCCTGCGTGGCCTCAAGGAGAAGTACGAGCAGCACCACAAGGTGCGCATCTCGGACTCCGCGCTGGTGTCGGCCGCGACGCTGTCCAACCGCTACATCACCGACCGTTTCCTGCCCGACAAGGCGATCGACCTTGTCGACGAAGCCGCGTCGCGGCTGCGCATGCAGGTCGATTCAAAGCCGGAGGCGCTGGACGAGATCGACCGGCGCGTCCTGCAGCTGAAGATCGAGCGCGAGGCGCTGAAGCTCGAGAAGGACGACGCATCGCGCGACCGACTGGTCCGGCTCGAGAAGGAGCTCGCCGACCTCGAGGAGCAGTCCGCCGAGGTGACCGCCAAGTGGCAGGCCGAGAAGCAGAAGCTCGGCCTCGCCGCCGACCTGAAGAAGCAGCTCGACGAGGCGCGCAACGAACTCGCGATTGCGCAGCGCAAGGGCGAGTTCCAGAAGGCCGGCGAACTGGCCTATGGCCGCATCCCCGAACTCGAGAAGAAGCTCGTCGCGGCCGAGGCGCAGGACGGGAAGGGGTCGATGGTCGAGGAGACGGTGACGCCGGACCATGTCGCGCACATCGTGTCGCGCTGGACCGGGATCCCCGTCGACAAGATGCTCGAAGGCGAGCGCGACAAGCTGCTGCGCATGGAAGACGAGATCGGCAGGCGCGTCGTCGGTCAGGGCGAAGCCGTGCAGGCGGTTTCTAAGGCCGTGCGCCGCGCCCGTGCCGGGCTGCAGGACCCGAACCGGCCGATCGGCTCGTTCATGTTCCTGGGGCCGACTGGCGTCGGCAAGACCGAGCTGACGAAGGCGCTGGCCGACTTCCTGTTCGACGACGAGACCGCGATGGTCCGCATCGACATGTCGGAATTCATGGAGAAGCACTCCGTGGCGCGACTGATCGGTGCCCCTCCGGGCTATGTCGGCTACGAGGAAGGCGGCGCGCTGACCGAGGCGGTTCGTCGCCGGCCTTATCAGGTCGTGCTGTTCGACGAGGTCGAGAAGGCGCATCCGGACGTGTTCAACGTCCTGCTGCAGGTACTGGACGACGGTCGCCTGACCGACGGGCAGGGCCGCACGGTCGACTTCCGCAACACGCTGATCATCATGACGTCGAACCTCGGCGCCGAGTATCTCGTCAATCTCGGCGAGGACGAGGACGTGGATGCTGTCCGCGACCAGGTGATGGGCGTTGTGCGCTCATCGTTCCGGCCGGAGTTCCTGAACCGTATCGACGAGGTGATCCTCTTCCACCGGCTCCGCCGGCAGGACATGGGACAGATCGTCGCCATCCAGCTCAAGCGCCTGGAGAAGCTGCTTTCCGACCGCAAGATCGCCCTCGACCTCGATGCCGACGCAATCCAGTGGCTGGCGACCAAGGGCTACGATCCCGCCTACGGCGCGCGCCCGCTGAAGCGTGTCATCCAGAAGGAGCTTCAGGATCCGCTCGCCGAGAAGATCCTGCTGGGCGACATCCTCGACGGCTCGACGGTCAAGGTGACGTCGGGCTCCGACCGGCTGAATTTCCGCGCCAGGCCAACGCTCGTCAAGGACGCGGAAGCGGCCTGACGGTCGCCTGCCGCACATGAAAGGGCCCTCGCCGGCAAGGCGAGGGCTTCTTCGTTCCTGCGAACCGCGCTAATGCGGCGCTCTTGCGGAACCTTCCGGTCGCCTCGATTATTTTCGCGCGGGCGGGTTCCTTGAAGTGCCGCCCCAGAGGATCTTGTATTGCCTACACCTGAAGCCCGCCTCCAGGCGACCAACGAGAGCCGCGACCAACTGGCGAGGATGTTCGAACAGGCGCCGACATTCATGGCGCTGCTGAATGGGCCCGAACACAGGTTCGTGCTCGCGAACCCCGGCTATCTGAAGCTGGTTTCCAACCGCGACGTGGTGGGCAGGACGGTCGTCGAAGCGGTGCCCGAGGCGGCCGAGCAGGGGTTCGTCGCTCTCCTCGACAATGTCTTCAGGAGCGGCAAGCCGTACACCGCCTACGCCAGCCGTTTCGTGCTCGACGCCGGGGCCGACGGGCAGCCTTCCGAACGCTTCCTCGACTTCGTCTACCAGCCGATGCGCGATCGTGACGGCGCGGTCACGGGTATCTTCGTGCAAGGCGTCGACGTCACCGATCGCGCGACGTCGGCCGCTGCGCTGCGTGAAAGCGAGGATCGCTACAGGACTCTTTTCGACACCATCGACGAGGGCTTCTGCATCATCGAATTTCTCGACGGGCCGCAGGGTCCGCTCAGCGACTACATCCATGTCGAGGCGAACGCCGCCTATGCGCGCCACGCCGGCATCCCGAACGTCGTCGGCCAGAAGCTGCGCGAAATGGTGCCGGACGAGGCCGACGGCTGGCTGGAACTCTACGGTGGCGTCCTCAGAACCGGCGAGCCCATCCGGTTCCAGCGGGAGCTGGTCGCCACCGGTCGCCATCTCGAACTCTCCGCCTACCGGATCGAGCCGCCGGAACGTCGGCAGGTGGCGGTGCTGTTCCAGGACATCAGCGCACGGAAGCGCGCGGAAGTGGCGGTCCGCCAGAGCGAGGAGCAGTTCCGCGTCTTCGCCCAGACAGTTCCGAACCATGTCTGGGCGAGCCGGCCCGACGGGTCGCTCTACTGGTTCAACGAGCGGGTCTATTCCTATGCGGGGGGCGACGCGGGAACCCTCGACGGTAGTTCCTGGACGGCAATTGTCCATCCCGACGATCTGCCCGAAGCAGGCGCGGCATGGGCCGATTCCCTGGCGTCCGGCCATGTATACGAGACCGAGTTCCGCATCCGGCGCCACGACGGCGCCTATCGATGGTTCCTGGTCAGGGCCGAGCCGGTTCGCGACGCCGACGGCATCATCCAGAACTGGATCGGCACAAACACCGACATCCACCACAGCCGCCGCCAGGCAGTCGAGCTGGAAACGCTGGCCGCGACCCTGGAGCAGCAGGTGCAGGAGCGCACCGGCGAACTTATGGCGGTCGAGGAAGCGCTGCGCCAGTCGCAGAAGATGGAAGCTGTCGGCCAGCTAACCGGCGGCCTCGCACACGATTTCAACAACCTGCTGGCCGGCATCACCGGCAGCCTTGAGCTGCTCGGCCGCCGCATCGCGCAGGGACGCACGGCGGAGGTCGAGCGCTACGTGACGGCGGCTCAGGGCGCGGCGAAGCGCGCCACCGCGCTGACGCATCGGTTGCTGGCGTTCTCGCGCCGCCAGACGCTCGATCCCAAGCCGACCGACGCCAACCGGCTCGTGGCCGGCATGGACGATCTAATCAGGCGCACGATGGGCCCGGAAATCGGCATCGAGGTCGTCGCAGCGGCCGGACTCTGGCCGACGCTCGTCGACCCCAACCAGCTGGAAAATGCGCTGCTCAACCTGTGCATCAACGCGCGCGACGCGATGCCTGACGGCGGCAAGCTGACGATAGAGACCGGCAACCGCTGGATGGACGCGCGTGCCGCCCGCGAGCGCGACATGCCGCCCGGCCAGTACATCTCGATGTGCGTGTCCGACAACGGGACGGGCATGACCGCGGAGGTGATCGCAAGAGCTTTCGACCCCTTCTTCACCACCAAGCCGATCGGCCAGGGCACGGGGCTCGGCCTGTCGATGATCTACGGCTTCGCTCGCCAGTCGGGCGGGCAGGTCCGCATCTATTCGGAAGTCGGCAAGGGAACGATGGTCTGCATCTACCTGCCGCGTCATATCGGCGAAGCCGAGGATGGCGCCGCGGATCTGGAGGTCGCTGCCGCGCCGGTTGCCTCGGAAGGCGAGACCGTTCTCGTCGTCGACGACGAGCCGACCGTTCGCATGCTGGTCACCGAGGTGCTTGAGGACCTCGGCTACGTTGCGATCGAGGCGGCTGACGGACCGTCCGGACTGAAGATCCTGGAATCCGACAAACGCGTCGACCTGCTTGTCACCGATGTCGGTTTGCCGGGGGGCATGAACGGCCGTCAGATGGCCGATGCGGCGCGGCGCAAACGTCCCGACCTGAAGGTGCTCTTCATCACCGGCTATGCCGAAAACGCCGTGGTCGGGCATGGCCATCTGGCGCACGGGATGCACGTGATGACCAAACCCTTCGCGCTGGAAGCGCTCGCGGCCCGGATCAAGGACCTGATCGCCTCGTCGTGAGCTTCGTCAACGCGAGAATCTCCGCGCGCCGGCAACACACAGGATCACGCCGGCCGACACGGCGAGCATCGCCAGGCTGACGGGTTCGCCGAGCAGCGCGGCGGCGATGGCGAGCCCGAAGAACGGCTGCAGCAACTGCAGCTGCCCGACCGCGGCGATGCCGCCCTGCGCAAGCCCGCGGTACCAGAAGACGAAGCCTATCAGCATCGAGAACAGCGAGACGTAGGCAAGGCCAGTCCAGGCCGGCCAGCCCACGGTTGCGAAGGACGGCGGCAGGGTGGCAACGCCGAGCGCGGCCATCACCGGCAGCGACAATACCAGCGCCCAGGAGATCACCTGCCAGCCGCCCAGCGTGCGCGACAGTCGCGCGCCCTCGGCATAACCAAGCCCGCAGACGATGATCGCCGCCAGCATCAGCGCGTCGCCGACGAGCGAGCCGCCACCGCTTTGCGACAGCGCGAAGCCGGCGACCAGCGTGCTCCCGACCAGGGAGAACAGCCAGAAGGCGGGGCGCGGCCGCTCGCCGCCGCGGATCACGCCGAAGATTGCCGTCGCAAGCGGCAGGAGGCCGATGAAAACGATCGAATGAGCCGAGGTCACGTGTTGGAGCGCAAGGGCGGTGAGCAAGGGGAAACCGACGACCACGCCGAGCGACACCACGACCAGCGACGCGAGGTCTCGCCGCGACGGCCGAGTCTCGCGGAAGGCAAGCAGCAGGCACGCGGCCAGCACGCCGGCTATGGCTGCGCGCGCCACCGTCAGGAACAGGGGGTCGAAATCGGCCACCGCCACGCGCGTCGCCGGCAGCGAGCCGCTGAAGATCAGCACGCCGATCAGCCCGTTCACCCATCCCGCCGCCGTGCGACCCATGTCCGGCCCCGATACGCTTCTTTGCCGGGGCTCTAGCGCTGCGGTCATGCGGCGCGCCAGCGGCGCGCCAAACGATTGCAGCCAACTGGCATCACGGCGAAGTTCAGTCGCCCTTGGGTTTCCTTGCCGGCTTCTTTTTCGACTTGTTGAGCGCGATGGCCGCCCGCACCAGCGCGGTCAGCGCGTCGGCATCGATCTTGTCTACTTCGCGGAAGTCGATGGCTCGACGCACGTTTCCTTCGAGACTGGAATTGAAAAGTTTCGTCGGGTCGTCAAGCGAGGCGCCCTTCGCGAAGGTCAGCTTCACCGCCGCCTTGTAAGTCTCGCCCGTGCAGATGATGCCGTCGTTCTCCCAGACCGGTACGCCGCCCCACTTCACCGTCTCGAAGACCCCGGGGTCGGCGCCGCGGATGACGGCGCGCGCACGCGCCAGCGTTTCGCCACGCCAGCCACCGAGCTGTCTGATGATCTGGTCGATCTCGGCCGAGGCGTCGCCCTTCTCCGGTTCCTTGTCCATCGTCTCCTCCTCGGTCGGTACGCCCGACGCGCGCCTCACATCTTCTCGCCGGGCAGTCTGCACGCCTGTCGCACCCAGTCGGCGAACTGCCGTTCGTCCAGCGGCTCGTCCTCGCGGATGTCGAGATAGCGGACGTGTTCCTGCTTCGAGGTTCCGGGCGGGACAGGGTCGAGCGACGTGCCGCGAAAGAACGCGACCTTCACATATTTCGCGAAGACATGCAGGCTCATGAACCAAACGTCACGCTCGACGCCGTAGAAGGGCGAGTTCCACTTCACCGCCTTCGACACGCCGGGCACCGTCTTCTCGACGATTTCGTCGATGCGCGCGCCGACCGCGCTTTTCCAGCCCGGCATCGCGGCGATATAGGCCTTTACCGGCGCGTCGCCGTAACCCTTCGCGATCTGCGGGTTGCCGCCGGAGAGCAGCTTTGGCGCGGCATGTTTTTTCGGCCTGGCGGGGCTGGTCATGGCATTCCTCGTTCCGCACATAGTCGTGCGGAACGGAGGCGATGTCACGGGTCGACGTTCAGGCCGAACTCGACAGCTTCATCAGCACGATGCCTGACACGATGAGCAGCGCTGCGACGAGCCGCAGCGGTGTCGCAGCTTCGCCCAGCACCAGAACACCAATCGCAAAGGCGCCGACCGCTCCGATGCCGGTCCAGATCGTATATGCCGTGCCGAGCGGCAAGGACCGCATCGCGATCGACAAGAGCGCGAAGCTGGCGATCATGGTCGCGATAGTGATCGCGCTCGGCACCAGAAGCGTGAAGCCCGCGGACTTCTTCATCGAGAACGCCCACACGATTTCCAGCAGACCTGCCAGAAAAAGATAGATCCAGGCCATGCTCGGCCCTCCTGTCTGGGCCGGGCCGTCCCGGGCGGAATGTGCGGAAGAGAGAGGTCGTCCTCTCTCGCCCTGAGATAGGCCGCAAGAACCTGCCGATCAATGGCCCGGATGCATGGCATCGTTGAGGTGCACGCATGTCTCAATGGCGAGGATCCACGCGCTGGCGGCGGCGGCGTGCTCGAGTCGGCTTGGATCTGAGGACTCCGGCGCCGCGTAGGGTCAAAACTTAGCCAGTTGGCAAAGTTTTGCTTGCGCCGCCGCCCCTGTCGCGATAGTTAGTGGCATGGCTAAGCATGATCCCGACCTCTCGCTGCTGTTCCATGCGCTTGCGGACCCGACGCGTCGGGCGATCCTGACCCGCCTCGGCGAAGGATCGGCGCGAGTGACTGACCTGGCAGGGCCGACGGGACTGCGTCTGCCGACGGTGATGAGGCACCTGTCGGTGCTGGAGGAGGCTGGCCTGATCACGACGTCCAAGGACGGCCGGATACGCACCTGCGCCATCGTTCCGGAGGCTTTCCTGCCGGTTCGGACCTGGCTCGACGAGCAGCGCATCATCTGGGAAGCCCGGCTCGATCGGCTGGATGCCTTTGTAATGAACGTGATGAAGGAACGCACGAAATGACGACAAAGTCCGGCCTGAATGCAACGCATGCGGCACGAACCTCAGGGCCGAGCGGGCGCTTTGCGACGCTGAGCTTCGAACGCGAGGTTGCCGCACCGCTGGCCGTGCTTTGGCAGGCCTGGACGGCGCCGGCCGCGCGCGCCGTCTGGGCTTCTCCGGCGCCGTCGGTGACGGTGGAATTCCTGGAGGCGGACACAAGGGTCGGCGGACGCGAGGTCTCGCTCTGCAAGGTCGAGGGCGAGCCTGACATCCGCGCCGAATGCGGCTGGTTGTCGTTGCAGCCTGAAGCGCAAAGCGTGAACTACGAGGTAATCTCGTCGGAGGGCACCACGCAGTCGGCGGCTCTCGTCACGGCCGATTTCTCCGGTACGACTGAAAGAAGCCGGCTGATCGTGACGATTCAGCTTTCGTCGCTGGCCGCCGACATGGAGGCCGGGTACCGCCAGGGCTTCGACGCGGGGATGAGCAACCTTGCTGGCGTGGCTGAGCGGACCATGCTGCTGCAGCGGGTCATCCACGCCCCGCGAAGCGTCGTCTGGGGCGCTTGGATGAACAACGAGACGCTGCCGCAATGGTGGGGTCCCGACGGCTTCTCCTGCCGCACCAGGAGGATCGACCTCAAGTCCGGCGGCGAATGGGTGTTCGACATGATCGGGCCGGACGGAACGGTCTATCCCAATCATCATCGCTATGGCGAAGTCAGGCCCGAGGAGCGGTTCGGCTACACGCTTCTGTGGGGCGAGGACGGGCCGAAGCATGCCGACGCGTGGGCCTCGTTCGAGGACCATGACGGAGCGACCAGGGTCACGCTCGGCATGGTGTTCAGCAGCGCGGCGGAGTTCCAGCAGGCCAAGGGCTTCGGCGCTATCGAGCTTGGTCATCAGACGCTGGGCAAGCTCGATCGCATGATCATGTCACGCTGAGGGAGCTGCATCGACATCCCTGCTTCGGGATTCACGCCCTTCCCATCGCCGCGGCTTTCGCCCACAATGTCGAACGCGAGGTGGCCATCTTCATGCCCCGTTCATCTTCGATGCTCCAGCGTCGGCGATGGCGGGTGGTTCGATCCGGTCGGGCAGGGGCTGCCCTCCGGACCAACGCAAGTTGAGGGTGGAATGTTTCGCAAGCTCCTCGTCCTGTCGGCAACCGTCGCCGGCCTCGTTTCGGTGGAGGCCAGCGCCGCACCGTCGCCGCTGTCCGGTGAAGGTTTGCCAGCGCCGCGTGCCGGCGCCGGCCTGGTGCAGCTGGCGCAGTCGAGCGGCATCCAGGTCTATTTCGACGGCCAGGGCCGCCGCGTGCTCGTCGATCGCTGGTCCGGCGAGATCATCGCGATCGAGCGACCGCGCAGCGCGGAGAACCGCCGCGCCATCCGCGAGCGGCTGCGCGAGCGCGAGCGGCCGCGCGGTCAGGATCGCTTCTACCTCGACGACCCGGAGGACATGGCGCGCCTCGACCGCCTGAAGCGCGGCGAGCCCGTCGAGCCCGAGATCTATGTCGAGCCGGAACCCGAGGTTGTCCGTCCGAGGCCCCGCCGCGTGGAGCGCGAACGTCCGCGCCGGCCGAGCGCCGAAGAGCGCCGCATGGTGCTGCGCGAGCGCGTGCCCTTGCCGGAATTCCTCGACCGCGATGAAGACGATTTCGAACCGGAGATCATCGAGCCCGACTTCTCGGATCCCGATGTCGCACGTCCCCGTCTCTACGAGCGCGTGCCGTCGCCCGACTTCATGAACCCGGACGGCGATTTCGTCGAACAGGAACAGCCTGAGCGCCGCCGCGTCGAACGCCAGCCGCTGCCGGGCGCCATCGAGGTGCCGCGCGGCCAAGCGCGAGAAGAAACGCCGGTCGATCCCGACCCCCAGGTCGCGGCACGCGATCCGGACCCGCTGGACGAACTGCCCGGCGAGACCATCGTCGAGGAACCGATCAAGCCGTCCATCCAGCCATCGACCGGTCTCGGCGCGCGCGAGGACGTGGCGGGTCTGCAGGTCCTTCTCGACCGCACCGGCGTCTCGCCCGGCGTCATCGACGGCAAGTTCGGCTCCAACGTCGACAAGGCGCTGGCGCTCTATGCGCAGGTTACCGGCCAGGTACTGCGTTCGACCGACACGGCAGGTATCCGCGAGGCGCTGGCGTCGACGGGTGGCGACGCCCTCGTCGACTACACCATCACCGCCACCGATGCGGCCGGGCCGTTCGTCGCTTCGGTGCCGCACGACTACGGAGAGAAGTCCAGGCTCGAGAGCTTGGGGTTCACCTCGGTCGCCGAGATGCTGGCCGAACGCTTTCACATGGACGAGGCCTACCTGAAGGCGCTCAATCCGGAAGCCAATTTCGGGCGGCCGGGCACTATCATCCGCGTCGCCAATGTGGGCGCCAACCGCCAGGGGATCGTCACGCGGATCATCGCCGACAAGGGCAAGAAGCAGGTCCGCGCCTACGGCGCCGACGGCAGGCTGGTCGCAGCCTATCCGGCGACGATCGGCTCGGCCGACACGCCCTCGCCGACGGGTTCGCATACCGTCGCGCGGGTCGCGTTCGACCCTGAATACACCTACAATCCGAAGGTCAATTTCAAGCAGGGCGACAACGACAAGGTGCTGACCATCCCGCCGGGCCCGAACGGGCCGGTGGGGACGATCTGGATTGCGCTGTCCAAGCCGACCTACGGCATCCACGGAACGCCGGATCCCTCCAAGATCGGCAAGACCGAGAGCCATGGTTGCGTGCGCCTGACCAATTGGGACGCGACGGAACTGGCCAAGATGGTGACGCCGGGCGTCTCGGTCGAGTTCACGGAGTAGCCTCCTGTCGTGGCTCCGTCGGCGGGCGTCGCTGGCGTCTGACCGGCGGCCGGGCGGCGCGATAGGGTCCGCGCCATGGACGCCATGCCCGACGACCCGCCCACCCGCTCCGCCGGCCAGGGTTTCAGCCCGCCCGAGGCGCGGCGCTTCGCGCTGATCGCGGCGATCCTTGCCTCGTCGATGGGCTTCATCGACGGATCGGTCGTGGCGCTCGCCATGCCGGCGATCCGCGCCGACCTCGCCGCCTCGCTGACCGACGCGCAGTGGATCTCCAACGCCTACCTGCTGCCGCTCTCGGCGCTCGTCCTCATCGGTGGCGCGGCGGGCGATGTCGTCGGCGTCCGCAACATCTTCGGCATCGGCATCGCGCTCTTCATGGTCACCTCGCTGGCGTGCGCGGTCGCCACCGACGCCGACATGCTGATCGCCATGCGTGCGGCGCAAGGCGTCGGCGCGGCGCTGATGGTGCCGGGCAGCCTCGCCCTGATCGCCAAGACCTATCCTGCCTCGACGCGCGGCTGGGCCATCGCCCAGTGGTCGGCGTTCTCGTCGGTTACCACCGCCTTCGGCCCTTTCATCGGCGGCATGGTGCTGTCCTTCGGCGACCCCTGGATGTGGCGGGTCATCTTCGCGATCAACGTGCCGGTCGGGCTGGTCGCGTTGGCGATGCTGTGGCTGAAGGTGCCTCAGGATCGCCCCTCGGAGGCGCGACGCCTCGACATCGGCGGCGCGGTGCTGGCGACGATCGGCCTCGGCCTGATCGCGTGGGGGCTGACAGAATACGGCCTCGCCGATGCGGAACGGGTGCTCGATCCGACTCTCTCTGTGATCGCCGGTGTCGCTGTGTCGGTGCTGTTCGTCGTCTGGGAATGGCGCGCGCGCTCGCCGATGGTGAAGCTCGAACTGTTCCGATCGAAGGCATTCTCCGGTGCCAATGTCTACACGCTCATCCTCTTCTTCGCCCTGACCGCTGTGCTGTTCTTCCTGCCGATGACGCTGGTGTCCGCGTGGGGCAAGCCGGAATGGCAGGCGAGCCTCGTGATGCTGCCCTTGTCGGTCGCCATCGCCACGCTTTCGGGGCGCGCCGCCAGATGGTCCGACGCGGTAGGCCCGCGCACGCCGCTCACCATCGGGGCGCTGCTGATGACGGTCTCCTATGCCGGCGTGGCGCTCACCATGCCGGCGATGGCGATGTGGTCGGTGACGCTGCCCATCCTGGCGCTGCATGCCGTCGGCATGGCGCTGCTTGTATCGCCGCTCTCGGCGGCGGTGATGCTGGCGACGCCGGACACCGACACAGGGCTCGCGTCGGGTGTCAACCATGCGGTGGCGCGGGCCGCGGGCCTGCTCGCGGTGGCAGGTCTCGGTGCGCTCGCCGCGCTGATTTTCGCCGCTCAGGGCGCCGGCGCGCTTCCCGGCGTCGAGTATGGCGCGGTGGTCGAACCGCCCTTGGACGCCGCGGCGGAGGCGATCAGGGTAGGGGCGGCCAACCGCGCGTTTGCCGCGGTCGCGGGCGTGGCCGCGCTGATGTGCCTGATCTCGGCGGCTATTGCCTGGTTCACGCAGCCGTCGTGGGAAAGGGGACGAGGCCCGGTACGCGACTGACGATTGGTCGCCGGCTCTAGCGGACGACGCTGGCGACCTTCAGCGACCGCGAATCGTCGTCCTTCAGCAGGTTGTCGATGCGATCGCGCTCGCTCTTGAAGGCTTCGAGCTCGTTGCCCTTCAGCACCTTGCCGGTCGGCAGGCGTACGCGCATCGGGTCGACCTTGCGGCCGTTGACGATCAGCTCGTAGTGCAGGTGGGCGCCGGTCGACAGGCCGGACGAACCGACATAGCCGATGACCTGTCCCTGACGGACGTGCGCGCCGGGCACGATGCCTTTCGCAAAGGCATTCTGGTGATTGTAGGAGGTCTCGTAGCCATTGGCGTGGCGGATGATCGTCTGGCGGCCGTAGCCGCCCGACCAGCCGGCCTTCTCGACGATGCCATTGCCCGAAGCGATGATAGGTGTGCCGCGCGGCGCGGCCCAGTCGATGCCTGTGTGCATCTTCACGTAACCGAGGATCGGATGGCGCCGGCCGCCGAAGCCGGAACGGAACTGGCCGTTCGGCACCGGGTTGCGCAGCAGGAACTGTCGCGCGCTCCGGCCTTCCTGGTCGAAATAGTCGGCCGAGCCGTCTTCCATCTTGAAGCGGTAGAAGTTGCGCGTGTTGCCGCCGAAGGTGGCCGACACATAGAGCAGTTCGGACTCTTCGGAGAAGCTGTCGTTCTGGTCGGGCTGCGAGACGAAGACGTCGAGCCGGTCGGTCGGGTTCAGGCGTGACTGGAAGTCGACATCGGCGGCCAGCAGCCGGACCAGCTGCTTCGTCATGTCCAGCGACATCCCGTAGGAATAGGCCGCCCTGTAGATGCCGTCATAGATGGAAGGCAGCTTGCCGCGGACCTTGACCGGCGGCGGGGTGGTGTCGAACGCCGTGTCGATCTCCGGATTGGGCTCCGGTTCCTCGGCTTCCACGTAGCGCTTGCGGTCATCGAGCGCCACCGACACGCGGTGCCGGGACCGGTCATAGACGCTGGTGCGCACGATCTCGGCGCGGTCGCCGGTGATCTGCAGCCCGACGCGCAGGACCGAGCCTTCCGGAAGAGTCTCCGTGTCGACCTGCCTGGCGATCTCGGCTGCCATGCCCTTGGCGTCGTCGCCGTCGTAGCCAGAATCGGCGAAAGCCTCGACGATTGAGCGTTCGGCCACGAAGGGGATGATCTCCTCGGCGTAGGTCACCGACCCGGCGCCGAGATCAGGATGCGCGACCGACATGTTTTCCGGCACGATGCGGAAACCGAAGGGGGCGGCGATGGTCTCGGTCGAGATCGAGGCGCTGAAGCGCTGCGGGTCGACATAATGAAGAGCGGCGACACGGACGGCGCCCTCGTCGAGGGCCACGCCTGCCGTGCGGACCACCGATTCGACCTCGGCGGCCGAAAGCGTGTTCTTCTCGTCGAAATCGGAGCCGCGCAGCGGGAAGTCCACCGTCTTCAGGCTCATCTCGCTTTCGACCTTGGCGCCATAGATCAGGCCCGTGGTCGTCGCGACCTGCGCGGCCTCGCCGTCATCCGCGAAAACGGAAAGGGGGTCGAAGGCGGGATAGGTGCGGGTCGTGCTGTGACCGGCCGCCAGCGCCATCTTGATATGCATGAACGGCATGGCGCGGATCACGTCGCGGTCGCCGACACGGCTGACCGTCGAGAGTTCCATCCGGCGCTTGTCCTTGGCGCGCGATATCTGCCGCATCTGCGCCAGACGATCGGCCTTGGCCTCCTCGCCGCCGGCGACGTCGTCGGGGCTCTCGAGGCGCGCGATTTCGGGCGGGGTGGCGAGCTGCTCGCGACCGTCCAGCGCGGCCAAGAGCGCGACGCCCATGAGGACGGCGGACGTCACGCCAGTCAGGAAGGTGCCCGAAAGCCAACGCGCCGAGATCTCGCGCCGATCGGGAGGACCGGAACGTCCGTCCGCGATCAGCGGCGGCTCATCGCCGAGATCGACTATGGTCTGTTCGTTGTCCTGCATCCGGACGGACGACTTCTTCCCCTGCCTTCCGGCGATATCTTGTTCTATTGCCGCGACAATTGCCTGCCGCGGCACGCGAAGTCAACGAAGGGAGGGTTCTCCCCAGGCGCCGCATCCGCCGAAGGCACGATGAAGCGCGGCTTCTCCCCCGATACGGCCCCGCGAAGCTGCGATGGCTTTAAGGCTGCAATGGGGCTTGAACGTGGCATCGGCACCGGCCACGTATCGAGACGTCCGAGCGACACATGTCCGTCGCGCCGGTCAGGCGAATTGGGGTTCCGCAAGGTCGTCGCAAAAAATTCAAAAAAGCGATTTTCGCTGTTGACACCCGGAAGCACCCCCGACTATATACGCCACACCAACGACGGCGGCGACGCTGCTGGCGACGAAGAAGTTCGCTTCTGAAAGTCGAGAGTTGGACGAAATCATGAGAGCCGCGTGAGCGACACTCGACCGGGCAAGAAGCCAAAAGCTGACCCGCCCATGACATCGCGTTTGCGAAGTCCGTTCTTTGAAAATTGAATATTGAAGAAAGAGAAACGTGGGCGGCAGAGTCCTGCTGAACCCTCGACCCGCAAGGGAAGATGGTTCGAACGAGACTTTGGCGGATCACGTTTCGTGAGAATAAGTCTACCAAGATGCAATCGGGTTCGCCTGATTGTCGTCTAGGTGTGAATGTTCTCGTCGATTCATGCGTGACCAAAAAGCCAATCAAAGTCTTTTCAACTTGAGAGTTTGATCCTGGCTCAGAACGAACGCTGGCGGCAGGCTTAACACATGCAAGTCGAGCGCCCCGCAAGGGGAGCGGCAGACGGGTGAGTAACGCGTGGGAATCTACCCATCACTACGGAACAACTCCGGGAAACTGGAGCTAATACCGTATACGTCCTTCGGGAGAAAGATTTATCGGAGATGGATGAGCCCGCGTTGGATTAGCTAGTTGGTGGGGTAATGGCCTACCAAGGCGACGATCCATAGCTGGTCTGAGAGGATGATCAGCCACACTGGGACTGAGACACGGCCCAGACT
>VFQP010000318.1_pt1 | contig 109035 bp, 101 predicted proteins | sample 3512351 | NCBI WGS metagenome assembly VFQP01 (sample SAMN10412372, study PRJNA504923) | tailings metagenome | isolation source: Relicate 1 Philex TSF1 revegetated site | place: Philippines: Tuba, Benguet | collected 2017-08-29
GGATCGCGCTGCGCAGCACGTTGCGCCCGATTCGGCCAAAGCCGTTGATGCCGATGCGGAGAGGAGCTTTCTGTGTCATGACGTTGGAAGGGAAAGGGTTCAGTTCAGCAAGGCGGAGATGTCTTCGATGACGCGGTCGGGATTGCAGGCGGTGATGGCCTCGCCCATGTTGTAGCCATAGGGCAGCGCCCACACGCGCACGCCGGCGTTGCGCGCGGTGGCCACGTCGATGGACGAATCGCCCACGAACAGCGCGCGCCCGGGTGCGGCGCCGAACTGCGCGAGGCAGCTGTGGATGCCGGCCGGGTCGGGCTTCTTCGTGGGCAGGCTGTCGCCACTCACCACGCGATCGAACAGCGGCGCGAGGCGGTGCGCGTCGAGCACGGTGGCGGTGTAGCGGCTTTCCTTGTTGGTCACCACGGCAAGCTTCACGCCGCGTTCGCGCAGGGCGATGAGCGTTTCGCGCACCTGCGGGTAGAGCTGGCTGCGCGTGCCGCAGCGGCGCTGGTAGTGGCGGTCGAACTCGGCGGCGATCAGCGGCAGGGCGCTGCTCGCGCGCACCACGTCCACGCCGGTCTTGCCGGCCGAGGCCAGGGCCTGGATCAGCAGCTCGCGCGTGCCGTGGCCGATCCAGCGCTCCACCTGCACCTGCGAGACCGCGGGCAGATCGAAGCGCACCAGCGTGTCGTTGACGGCGTCGCCGATCTCGCCGGCGGTGGCCACCAGCGTGCCGTCGAGGTCGAACATGACGAGGTCTGCCGTGCTCATGCTGTGGCCGCCTCGATGCCGGCGCGCACGCGCGGGCGCGGGTGCACGAGCGCGCGCACCTCGTCGGCCACGCGCGCGGCGGTGATGCCGAAGTGCGCGTACAGGTCTTTCGCCGGTGCCGATTCGCCGAAGCTGCTCATGCCCACCACGCGGCCGGTGCGACCCACGTACTTGCGCCAGAAATCGGGGTGCGCGGCCTCCACCGCCACGGCGGGCAGCGCGGGCGGCAGCACGGCGTCCTGCCAGGCGGTGTCCTGCCGGTCGAACAGGTTGGTGCAGGGCATGGAGACCACGCGGGTGGCGATGCCCTCGGCCGCGAGCGCGGTCTGCGCCTGCACGGCCAGCGCGGTTTCCGAACCGGTGGCAAGGATCACTGCCTGCGCGCCTTCCATGTCGGAGAGCACGTAGCCCCCGCGCTGGATCGCCACGGCGCGCGACGCGTCGCCCAGCTGCGGCAGGTTCTGGCGCGAGAGCGCGAGCGCGGTGGGGCCGTCGCGCCGCTGCAGCGCGTGGGCCCAGGCCACCGCCGTTTCCAGCGCATCGGCGGGCCGCCACACGTCCAGCCCGGGGATGATGCGCAGGCTGGGCACGTGCTCCACCGGCTGGTGCGTGGGGCCGTCCTCGCCCAGGCCGATGCTGTCGTGCGTGAACACGTGGATGACCTGCAGCTTCATCAGCGCGGCCATGCGCACCGCGTTGCGGCTGTAGTCGCTGAACGCCAGGAAGGTGCCGCCGTAAGGAATGAAGCCGCCGTGCAGCGCCAGGCCATTCATGATCGCGGCCATGCCGAATTCGCGCACGCCGTAGCTCAGATGGTTGCCACCGGTGAAGCGGCCGGCCTTGTTCGGCCCGGCGGTCACACAGCCCTTGAAGTTGGTGAGGTTGGAGCTGGTGAGGTCGGCGCTGCCACCGAAGATTTCGGGCAGCTTCGGCGCCATCGCATCCAGCGCGAGCTGGCTGGCCTTGCGCGTGGCGACCGCGTCGCTGCGCTGGCCCAGCGCGGCCACGAGCGCCGGCAGGCCGTCGGCGAAGCCCTCGGGCAACTCGCCGGCCATGCGGCGTTCGAACGCGGCCGCCTCGGCCGGGAAGGCCTCGCGGTACGCGGCCAGGCGGCCAAGCCATTGCGTTTCCAGCGCGCAGCCGCGCTCGGTGGCGTTCCACGCGGTGGCGATGTCGCCGGGTATCTCGAAGGGTGCCGCGGTCCAGCCGAGCGCATCGCGCGTGGCCTGCACCTCGGCCGTGCCGAGGGCGGCGCCATGCACATCGTGGCTGCCCTGCTTGTTGGGTGCGCCCTTGCCGATCACGGTCTTGCAGCAGATCAGCGTGGGCTTGCCCTCGGCCTGCGCGGCGGCGCTGCGCGCGCGCTGCAGCGCGGCGTGGATCAGGCTGGGGTCGTGCCCATCCACCGTGACCACGTGCCAGCCGTAGGCGGCGAAGCGGCGCGGCGTGTCGTCGGTGAACCAGCCCTGCACATGGCCGTCGATGGAGATGCCGTTGTCGTCGTACAGCGCGATCAGTTTGGACAGGCGCAGCGTGCCCGCGAGCGAACACACCTCGTGGCTGATGCCCTCCATCAGGCAGCCGTCGCCCAGGAACACGTAGGTGTGGTGGTCGACGATGTCGTGGCCCGGGCGGTTGAATTCCTGGGCGAGCAGCTTCTCGGCCAGCGCCATGCCCACCGCGTTGGCCAGGCCCTGGCCCAGCGGGCCGGTGGTGGTCTCCACGCCCGGCGTCACGCCCACCTCGGGGTGGCCGGCGGTCTTGCTGTGCAGGCGGCGGAACTGGCGCAGGTCGTCCATCGACACGTCGTAGCCCGTGAGGTGCAGCAGCGCGTAGAGCAGCATGGAACCGTGGCCGTTGGAGAGCACGAAGCGGTCGCGGTCGAACCAGGCGGGGTTGCCCGGGTTGTGTCGCAGGTGGCGGTTCCACAGCACCTCGGCGATGTCGGCCATGCCCATGGGCGCGCCGGGGTGGCCCGAGTTCGCGGCCTCCACCGCGTCCACCGCGAGCATGCGGATCGCATTCGCCATGCGGCGCGCGAGATCGAGGTTGGGTTGTTGCCGCGCGCTCATGCGAAGGCCCTCTGCTTGCGTTCCATCATGCGCCAGATGAAGGGCGTGAAGATGAGCTGCATGGCCAGTTCCATCTTGCCGCCGGGCACCACGATGGTGTTGGCGCGCGACATGAACGAGTCGTGCACCATGCTCAGCAGGTACTGGAAGTCGATGCCCTTGGGCTTGGCGAAGCGGATCACGACGAAGCTTTCGTCGGGCGCGGGAATCTCGCGCGCGATGAAGGGGTTGGAGGTGTCCACGCAGGGCACGCGCTGGAAGTTCACGTGCGTGTGCGCGAACTGCGGGCAGATGTAGTTCACGTAGTCGGGCATGCGGCGCAGGATGGTGTCGGTGACGGCCTCGGTGCTGTAGCCGCGCTTGGACTTGTCGCGCCAGAGCTTCTGGATCCATTCGAGGTTGATCACGGGCACCACGCCGATGAGCAGGTCGGGGTGCTGGGCGATGTTCACCTCGGGCGTGACCACCGCGCCGTGCAGGCCTTCGTAGAACAGCAGGTCGGTGTTGCCGGGCAATTCCTGCCAGGGCGTGAAGGTGCCGGGCTCCTGTTTGAACGGCGCGGCTTCCTCGTGGTCGTGCAGGTACTTGCGCGACATGCCGGTGCCGCTGCGCCCATAGCTGGCGAACAGCGCCTCGAGTTCGGGGAACAGGTTGTTCTCGGGCCCGAAGTGGCTGAAGTGGCCGTTGCCCGCGCGCTCGGCCTCGGCCTGGCGCAGCTTCATCTCCTTGCGGTCGTGGCGGTGGAAGCTGTCGCCTTCGATGATGGCGGCGGTGACGCCTTCGCGGCGGAAGATGTTCTCGAAGGTGCGGGTGACCGACGTGGTCCCCGCCCCCGACGAGCCGGTGATGGCGATGATGGGGTGGCGCTCAGACATGGTGATGTCCCGTGGAGTTGAAGAATCGGTGCGAACGCAGGCGCGTTCCGCTCAGACGCGGAACAGGCTGCGCTCGTGGAACAGGGGGTTGTCCAGGTCCTTGCGGGCGGGCTCGGCGTGGTAGCGCTCGATGCGCTCGACCTCGTTCCTCGAACCGAACACCAGGCCGATGCGCTGGTGCAGGCCTTCGGGTTGCACGCCCAGCATGGGCACGCGCCCGGTGCTGGCGCGCCCGCCGGCCTGTTCCATGATGAAACCGATCGGGTTGGCCTCGTACAGCAGGCGCAGGCGGCCGGGCTTCGCGGCGTCCTTCGTGTCGCGCGGGTAGAGGAACACGCCACCGCGCATGAGGATGCGGTGCGCCTCGGCCACCATGCTGGCGATCCAGCGCATGTTGAAGTCCTTGCCGCGCGGGCCGGTCTTGCCCGCCAGGCACTCGTCGACGTAGCGCTTCACCGGCGCTTCCCAGAAGCGGCTGTTGGACGCGTTGATGGCGAACTCCTGCGTGTCGGCGGGCACGGTGAGGTCCGGGTGCGTGAGGATGAATTCGCCCAGGTTCGGGTCGAGCGTGAAGCCGGCCACGCCGTTGCCCACGGTGATCACCAGCATGGTGGTGGGGCCGTAGAGCGCGTAGCCGGCGGCCACCTGTTGCGTGCCGGGCTGCAGGAAGTCGGCCTCGGTCACTTCGCGGTCTTCGGTTGCCGGGGCGCGCAGCACCGAGAAGATGCTGCCCACCGAGACGTTCACGTCGATGTTGCTGGAGCCGTCGAGCGGGTCGAACACCAGCAGGTACTTGCCGCGCGGGTAGGTGCCGGGGATCTGGTACGGCGCGTCCATCTCTTCGGAAGCCATGCCCGCGAGGTGGCCGCCCCATTCGGTGATGCGCAGGAAGTATTCGTTGCTCAGCACGTCCAGCTTCTTCTGCGTTTCGCCCTGCACGTTGACCGACCCCCCCTCTTCCGCGGCGTGGTTGCCCAGCACATCGCCCAGCGCGCCGAAGGCCACCGCGCGCGCGATCGCCTTGCAGGCCATGGCCACGTCGAGGATGAGCGCGTTGAAGTCGCCGCTGGCCTCGGGGAAGCGGCGGCGTTCCTCGATGAGGTACTGGGTGAGGGTCTTGCGGCCGGTCAATGGCATGGGGTTCTCCGCGTGGCGTTGCTGGAATGGAAGTCCGGTGTGGCGGCGGCCTGGCGCAGCGCGCTCATCACGCCGTGGTAGCCGCCGCCCGCGTCGGGCGCGCCGAAGACCGCGCTGCCGGCCACGCAGATGTCGGCGCCGGCCTGGACGATCTCGCCGATGTTGTCCAGCTTCACGCCACCGTCCACCTCCAGCCAGATCGGCTGGCCGCCGGTGGCGGTGTGCGCATCGATGCGGCGGCGCGCCTCGCGCAGCTTGTGCAGCGTGGCGGGAATGAAGGCCTGGCCGCCGAAGCCCGGGTTCACGCTCATCAGCAGCACCATGTCGAGCTTGTCGAGCACGTGGTCCATCCAGGCCAGCGGTGTGGCCGGGTTGAACGCCAGGCCGGCCTTGCAGCCGTGCGAGCGGATCAGTTGCAGGGTGCGGTCCACATGGCGCGAGGCCTCGGGGTGGAAGGTGATGCAGTTCGCGCCGGCCTTGGCGAACAGCGGCACCAGCGCATCGACCGGTTCGACCATCAGGTGCACGTCGATCGGAATCTGCACGTGCGGGCGAATTGCCTCGCACACCAGCGGGCCGATGGTGAGGTTGGGCACGTAGTGGTTGTCCATCACGTCGAAGTGCACGAAGTCCGCGCCGGCCGCCTCGATGGCGCGCACCTCGTCGCCCAGGCGCGCGAAGTCGGCCGACAGGATGGAAGGCGCCAGCTTCAGCGCGGGCGACGGGGTGAACTTCGGCGAGCGGGACATCGTGGGGCGACCCTGTTTCTGGATGAAAGGAAATGCGGGGGCGCTCAGGCCGACTCGAACAGCGTGCTGCCCGCGTGCCAGCCGCGCAGCGCGGCCACGGTGACCCAGCGCTGCTCCATGCCGGCCACGCCGCCGGGCAGCGGCTGGTCCACGTCGCCCAGGTGCGGCAGCACCAGCAGCGCGTCGTCGAAGCGGTGGTCGGCGGTGTGCACGGTGGGCGTCACCAGGGTCTGCAGGCCGGCGGCGGTGGCCGCGCGCAGGCCGTTGGCCGAATCCTCGAACGCGATGCAGGCCCGCGCGGGCAGGCCCATGGAGGCGAGCACCTGTTCGTAGACCAGCGGGTCGGGCTTCTTGCGCGGCGCGGTGGACGCATCGCCGATGGCCGCGAAGTGGCGTTTCCAGTCGGGCCCGAGCGGTGTGCGCAGCAGCGCGTCGATGTTGGCGGGCGTGGTGGTGGTGGCAATGGCCAGGCGCAGGCCGCTGGTCAGCGCCTCGCGCATGAGGCGCAGCACGCCGGGGCGCAGCGGCAGCTGGCCCCCGCTCACGCGGCTTTCGTAGATGCGCGTCTTGATGGCGTGCACGCGCTCGATGGTGGCCTTCATGGCCGCGCCCTCGGCCACATCGGGCTCGACCATGCGCCAGTGGTGCGCGATGCGTTCCTTGCCGCCCGAGACGCGCAGCAGGCGGATGTAGGTGGCATCGTCCCAGTGCCAGCCCAGGCGCACTTCGGCAAAGGCGTCGTTGAAGGCAGCGCGGTGTGCGCCCTCGGTGTCGGCAATGGTGCCGTCCACGTCGAAGATGAGGGCTTCAAGCATGGGCGGCCCCTTCACCGGTGAACAGGCGGCTGCCGAGGATGTCGGGCGCCTGCAACGTGGTGAGCTCTTCGGCGGTGAGCTCGCGGTGCGGCTGCGAGAACAGGCGGCTGGCCTGGCGCAGGCGGGCGCGGTCCAGCGCGTTGCGTGCGCTGCGCGCGTTCGCGAAGTGGGGTTGCGCCAGGCGCAGGCCCAGGTAGCGCTCGAAGGCCTCGCCCGCTTCGGGGCTGAAGCGGTAGTTCTGCTCGGCCAGCATCTTGCGCGAGATCTCCATCAGCTCGTCCGCGCTGTAGTCGGGAAAGGTGAGGTGGTGCGCGATGCGCGAGCGCATGCCCGGGTTCGACTGGAAGAAGGTGTTCATGCGGTCTTCGTAACCCGCGAGGATCACCACCAGGTCGTCGCGGTGGTTCTCCATCACCTGCAGCAGGATCTCGATCGCCTCCTGCCCGTAGTCGCGCTCGTTCTCGGGGCGGTAGAGGTAGTAGGCCTCGTCGATGAAGAGCACGCCGCCCATGGCCTTCTTCAGCACCTCGCGCGTCTTGGGCGCGGTGTGGCCGATGTACTGGCCCACCAGGTCGTCGCGCGTCACGGCCACCATGTGGCCCTTGCGCACGTAGCCCAGGCGGTGAAGGATCTGCGCCATGCGCAGCGCCACCGTGGTCTTGCCGGTGCCGGGGTTGCCCGAGAAGCACATGTGCAGGCTGGGCGGCTGCGACGGCAGGCCCAGGCCGGTGCGCAACTTGTCGATGACGAGCAGCGCCGCGATGTCGCGCACCCGCGCCTTCACCGGCGCCAGGCCCACGAGCTCGTCGTCCAGCTCCTGCAGCACGGCCTCCACCTGCGTGTCGGCCAGCACCGCGCCGACCGAACGCGGTGGCTGCGCGGGTGCTTCCACCGGTGCCGCCGCGGTGGTCACGGCGGCATCGGTCGGTGGCGGCGTGCTGCCGGGAATGAGGTACGACATGGCGGCGCGCTCCTTCGTGCCGGGGTCAGGCGGCGGTGTCGCGGTAACGTTCACCTTCAGGCTGCACCGCGCCGTAGCCGCGCGTGGTGTAGCGCAGGCTGCGGCCGTTCACTTCCTGGCGCTCCAGCATGAAGCCGGGTTCGGTGGCGGGCCGGTTGACGATGAAGCTCATCACGATGGTCTCGACGTTGCGCGTCGAGTCGAACGCCATCATGCGGATGTAGTGGCGCGGGAACGCCTTGCGGCAGGCCTGCAGTTCCTGCAGCACGCCGGCGGCGTCGTGCAGGTCGAACATCGGGTGGCCGAACATCGACCAGTAGGTGTTGCGCGGGTGCGGGTCGTCGGTGTATTCCACGCTCCAGGCGTAGCCGCGCTTCAGGCCGTATTCGATCTGTGCGGTGATCTCGGCGTCGGTGAGGTCGGGCAGGAAGCTGAACTGGCCTTGCGTGATGCGGCCGGTGGCGTTGGTCATCATGGTGTGCGGTCCTCGTGGTGCAAAGGGGAAGTTCAGGCCATCGCTGGCGTGGCAACGTAGTCGCTCGAATCGGTGCTCTGGTAGTTGAAGCTGATCTCGCCCCAGGTATCGAGCGCGGCCTTGAGCGGGCTGCAGTGCTGCGCGGCCTGCTTCAGGATGGTCGGGCCCTCCTGCAGGATGTCGCGCCCTTCGTTGCGCGCCTTCACCATGCATTCCAGCGCCACGCGGTTGGCCACGGCGCCGGCCTGGATGCCCATGGGGTGGCCGATGGTGCCGCCGCCGAACTGCAGCACCACGTCGTCGCCGAAGAGGTCGATCAGCTGGTGCATCTGGCCGGCGTGGATGCCGCCCGAGGCCACGGGCATCACCTTCTTGAGGTCGGCCCAGTCCTGGTCGAAGTAGAGGCCGCGCGGCAGGTCGGTCCTGGTGTAGCTGTCGCGGCAGACGTTGTAGTAGCCCTGCACGGTCAGCGGGTCGCCCTCGAGCTTGCCCACGGCGGTGCCGGTGTGCAGGTGGTCGCAACCCGCCAGGCGCAGCCACTTGGCGATCACGCGGAAGCTCACGCCGTGGTTCTTCTGCCGCGTGTAGGTGCCATGGCCCGCACGGTGCATGTGCATGATCATGTCGTTCTTGCGGCACCAGTTCGCCATGCTCTGGATGGCGGTGTAGCCGATCACCAGGTCCACCATCACGATGACCGAGCCCAGTTCCTTCGCGAACTCGGCGCGCTCGTACATGTCTTCCATGGTGGCGGCGGTCACGTTCAGGTAGCTGCCCTTCACCTCGCCGGTTTCGGCGCTGGCCTTGTTCACCGCGTCCATCACGAACAGGAAACGGTCCCGCCAGTGCATGAAGGGTTGCGAGTTGATGTTCTCGTCGTCCTTCATGAAATCGAGCCCGCCCTTGAGGCCTTCGTAGACCACGCGGCCGTAGTTGCGGCCCGACAGGCCCAGCTTGGGCTTGGTGGTGGCGCCCAGCAGCGGGCGGCCGAACTTGTCGAGCCGCTCGCGCTCGACCACCAGGCCGGTCGGCGGGCCCTTGAAGGTCTTCACGTAGGCGACCGGGATGCGGATGTCTTCCAGCCGCGCGGCCTTCAGCGGCTTGAAGCTGAAGACGTTGCCGATCAGGCTCGCCGTCATGTTGGCGATGGAGCCTTCCTCGAACAGGATCAGGTCGTAGGCCACCCAGGCGAAGTACTCGCCCGGGCGGTTGGGCACGGGCTGCACCTTGTAGGCCTTGGCGCGGTAGCTGTCGCAGGCGGTGAGGCGGTCGGTCCACACCACCGTCCAGGTGGCGGTGCTCGACTCGCCGGCCACGGCGGCGGCGGCCTCTTCCGGGTCCACGCCGTCCTGCGGGGTGATGCGGAACAGGCACAGCGTGTCCGTGTCCTTGGGCACGTAGTCGGGCATCCAGTAGCCCATCTGCTTGTACTTGAGCACGCCCGCGCTGTAGCGCTTCCTGGCGTCCTTGATCTCGGTGGAACCTGCGGGGGCGTTGCTCATCGGGTGCTCCAAATAAGGGGTTTTGCTGGGGTGGAGCGGACTTTAGGTTTGGGGCTGAATAAAGTAAATTCACGATTCCTTGCATCTCGATTAAGGAATTGCTTAATGAAGAACGCCACCTTCCGCCAGCTGCGCGTGTTCAGCGAAGTGGCGCGCCACCTCAGCTTTGCGCGGGCGGCGCAGGTGCTGCACCTCACGCCTCCCGCGGTGACGATGCAGGTCAAGGAGCTGGAAGGGCACGTGGGCATGCCCCTGTTCGAGCGCAACGGCCGCAAGGTGGCGCTGACCACCGTGGGCGAGTACATGCTGGTCTACGCGCGCAAGGTGCTGGCCACGCTGAAGGACGCCGAGGACGCCGCCGCGCGCCTGCAGAAACTGGAGACCGGCACGCTCGTGATCGGCATGGTGAGCACGGCCAAGTACTTCCTGCCGCACCTGCTGGCCGAGTTCCGGCGCGAGCACGGCAGCATCGACATCCGCCTGGCCGTGAGCAACCGCGAACAGCTGGTGAAGATGCTGCACGCCAACGAGGTGGACATCGCCATCATGGGCCGACCGCCCAAGGAACTCGCCACGCGCGCCGAGCCTTTTGCCGCGCACCCGCACGTGTTCGTGGCGCCGGTGGACCACCCGCTCGCGCACGCCGGCCACGTGCCCGCGTCGCTGCTGCGCGAATACGATTTCATCGTGCGCGAACAGGGTTCGGGCACGCGCGCCGCGCTGGAGAAATTCCTGCTGGACGAGCACGTGGAACTGCGCGTGATCATGGAGATGGCCAGCAACGAAACCATCAAGCAGGCCGTGATGGCCGGCATGGGTTTGAGCTTCCTATCGCTGCACACCATCGGCCTGGAGCTCAACAACAAGCTGCTGACGGTGCTCGATGTGGAGGGCGCACCGGTGGTGCGCGCCTGGAACGTGGTGCACACGCAGTCGAAGCTGCTGTCACCGGCGGCCGAGGCGTTCCGCTACTTCGTGCTGGAGCGCGGGGAGGCCTACCTGGCGGAGAGTTTTCCGGTGGCGCTGCCTGTGCATGGGGCCTGAGCCCCCGGGAGACCCGCTCTCTGTGCCGTGCCGAACAGTCGCAGCGCGCGCGGCAGCGCACCATGCGCTGCATGGACTGGATCGACTTCCTGCAATGGCCCGCGATGGTGGTGACGCTGGCCGCCTCGTGGCTGGTGGCCTCGCGCAGCGCGGTGCGGCGCAACGTGGGTTTCTGGGTGTTCCTGGCGAGCAATGTGCTCTGGGTGGCCTGGGGCTGGCACGCGGGAGCGCTTGCGCTGATCGCGCTGCAGGTGGGGCTGGCGGCCATGAACATCCGTGGCGCCTTGAAGACCGAAGAACAGGAACACGAGCAGCGGCGCGGCGGTTGAGAAAAGCGCTGCCGTTCGCCGCTTCCCGCTTTCCGTCGTGAGAATTGGCACGCGTCCTACAAGGCAGTAACACGGACTGTCATATTCTTGCCCCGCAACGGTGGCAGCATGTGATCACAAAGTTTGAAGCGCATGCAGATGGTCCCCATTCACTGACTTTGTTTTTTGGGAGCGCGTTCGTGTTTGCCTACAAGATTTCTGGTTTTCAACCCGGCTTTTCCGAAGGCCTTGTGTTCAACAGCTGCGTACCCGACCTGCAGTTCCACCCCGAGCTCTGGCTCGACGAGTGCCCCTACCTCCAGCCGCATCTGTCGTCGCGCCTGCCCGAAGGGCTGCGCGTGGAACTGGTGTCGGTGGACGATGAGGTCTACACGCCCGCGGCGCTGGCGCAACCCGCGATGGCCCAGCAGCCCATGGCACTCGCCGCCTGAGGCGGCGCGGCCTTTTTCAACCCACCGCTGCGTTCAGGCGGCGCCGCCCGGCTGGTTGAGCGGCGGCAGTATCTGGCGCAATTTCTCGAGGCTCACCGGTTTGGTGAAGTAGTGGTCCACCAGCTCGGCGGCCTGGGCAACGCGGGGCTCGTCAATGTCCCAGCCGGTGCACATCACGAGAACGATCGAATTGCCGTGCTTCGCGCGCACCTCGCGCACGATCTCCAGGCCGTCCTTGTCGGGCAGGCCGAAATCCATGAGCATGCAGAGCGGAAAGTCCCGCTCGATGGCGGCAAGTGCGTCCTTGCCGCTGTGGCAGGTCTGCACGCGGTAGCCATCCAGGCTGAGGGCCATGGCCAGGGTGTCGGCCGCTTCGGTCGAGTCGTCGACGACCAGCACGTCGAGCACGTCGACGGGGGCTGGCTGGCTGGGGTGGTTTGCGTTCAAGTGGGGTTTCCGGGTTCGGCCGAACATCATGCACGAAGGGGGCCGTTTCCCCGACTCGCCGCGCATCGTGGAACAGGGCAAACGGCGTGCCCGCTGATACGCCACGCCCGTCAGGCAGCTCCTACAAACTGTTTTTTGGCCCTCCTACAGATTCGCCCAGGTTTCAAATTGACACTCGTGTCTCGGTTTCAAACCCCCTGTTCACAGTGACTTCAAGGAGATGGCGATGAAAGAATTTTTCAAGCTGTGCGTCATCACGGTCGCCGGCATGGCCGCAATTGCATCCCTCCTGCATCTGGCCGTGGCACTGGGCAACCAGCAGTCACCGCTCGATGCACTGATCTACCTGGGTGTGTCCGCCGGGGCGCTCGGGGTGATGGGTCTGCTGGACACGGAAAAGCAGATCGAACAGATGGGTGCCTGAAGTGGTCCCGAAGAACACGGTCTGCCTCTGGTACGAGCGCGATGCGCTGGAGGCCGCGACGTTCTATGCGGCCACGTTTCCGGACAGCCACGTGGGCTCGGTGCACCACGCCCCGGCCGACTACCCCGACGGCAAGGAAGGCGACGTGCTGACGGTGGACTTCACCGTGGCGGGCATTCCCTGCATCGGGCTCAACGGCGGCCCGGTGTTCAAGCACAGCGAGGCGTTCTCGTTCCAGATCGCCACCGACGACCAGGCCGAGACCGACCGCCTGTGGAACGCGGTGGTGGGCAACGGCGGCCAGGAAAGCGATTGCGGCTGGTGCAAGGACCGCTGGGGCGTGTCGTGGCAGATCACGCCGCGCGTGCTCACCGAAGCGTTCACCGGCACCGACCGCGCGGCGGCGAAGCGCGCCTTCGACGCCATGATGACCATGAAGAAGATCGACGTCGCCGCCATCGAAGCGGCGGTGCGCGGCAAGGCGCGCTGACGCCCGCAACGCCGTGCCTTGCAACCCCGCTCAGGCGGGGTTTTTCTTGTGCTTTCTGTGCCAGTCGGCGAGCGAGAAGTCCGGGTACTCGTCGAAGCGCGGGTCGCCCTTGCGGCCTTCCACACGCACCCACGGCGCTGCCGAGCCCAGCATGATGTGAACGTTCTGCGAAGGCTCGGGCAGTGGCGTGTCGATGGCGCCCGCGTGCGGGTGCACCAGGTCGGGCCAGCTCGGGTCGTACAGCCAGAGCGCGCTGCCGCATTTGCCACAGAAGTGCCGCTGGCCGCTGCTGTGCCGCGCCTCGTCGCCTTCACGGATGACGGCCTTGTACACGCGCAGGTGGCGCTTGCCCTTGACCTTCAGCGTGCGATGGTCCGCCCCGAGGTTGATGGCGTAGCCGCCCGTGCCAGCCGTCTTGCGGCAGATCGAGCAGTAGCAGCGCATGAAAGGCACGAACTCGGTGGACTCCACCGTGAACGTGACGCTGCCGCAGTGGCAGGAACCTTCGAGCTTCATGGCAATGGCCTCCGGGTTGTCCGTTCAGCGGCCCGGTGCAGCGCCCTCAGCGGTTCAGCTGCGCCAGCGCCGCCTGCAGGCCTTGCAGGCCGCCGACGCGCTGGTCGTTGATGAAGATCTGGGGCATCTGGCGCACCGACGGGCCGCACTTCTCGTAGAACGCCAGGCGTTCGGCTTCGTCGTCGATCCTGATCTCTTCGAATGGAAGCGATTTCGACTTGAGCAGCATCTTGGCCGACTCGCATTGCGGGCAGGCGGACTTGGAATAGACGGCGATCTTGAGGTTCATGGGCAGAAGTTTACGGGCCGGCCCAAGACCCCTCAGTCGATCTGGATCTTCGCGTCGCGCACGATGCGTGCGTAGGTCGCGATTTCTTTCGTGATGTAGGGCGCGAACTGTGCCGGGCCCATGGGCGCGGCGACGAAGCCCTGCGCGCCGAGCCGTTCGGTCACCAGCGACGAGCGCATGGCCTTGGCGCTTTCTTCGGTGAGGCGCTTGCTGATGGCTTCGGGCAGCTTGCCCGGCGCCCACAGGCCGTACCAGGTGACCATCTCGAAACCGGGAATGCCGGACTCGGCCACCGTGGGCACATTGGGCATGCTGGGGATGCGCGCCTTGGTGGTGACAGCCAGCGCCTTCAGCTTGCCGCTGGCGATGTGCGGCGCGGTGGACGGCAGCGCGTCGATGATCACGCTGATCTGGCCGCCGAGCAGGTCGTTCAGCGCGGCGGCGGTGCCGCGGTAGGCGACGATGGGCATTTCCAGCTTGCCGCCGAACTTGATGGCTTCCAGCGACACGTGCATGGGCGAGCCAATGGCCGAGGTGCCGAGGCTGAAGCCCTGCGGTTTGGCGCGCGCGGCTTCCAGGAACTGCTGCAGGTTGTCGGCCGGCACGCTGGGGTGCGCGGCCACCACCATGGGCACAGAGCCGAGGAAGGACACGGGCGTGAAGTCCGTGATCACGTCGTACGGCACCTTGCGCACCATGAGCGGGTTGGCGATGAGCGTGGGCGATTGCACCAGCAGCGTGTAGCCATCGGCCGCGGCCTTGGCCACCACGTCGCTGCCGATCACGCCGCTGGCGCCCGCGCGGTTCTCCACCACGAAGGGCTGGCCCATCTGCTCGGTGAGGCGCTGCGCGAGCACGCGCGCCACCAGGTCGACCGTGCCGCCGGGCACGTACGGCACGATGATGCGCACCGGGCGGTTGGGATAGTTCTGGGCCTGCGCGTGCGCGGCGTTGAGGCCGATGGCGGCCAGCAGACCGGCGAGCAGCGCGGCGGTCCATGTCTTCTTCGTCATCGTCTTGTCTCCTTGAGGGTGAGAGGGTGCGACTAGCAGCAGGGCATCTTCAGCAAGCGCAGCGCGTTGCGGAAGTAGATGCCTTCCCGCTCGTCTTCGGGCAGGTTCAGCGAGTCGATGGCTTCGGGAATGGAGCGGATGAACATGGGCCCGCCTTCGGGGTCGAAGGGGCAGTCGGACGCGAACACCACCTGCTTCGCGCCGAAGAAGTCGAGCCCGCAGCGCAGGCCGGAACGGCCACCGGCGAGCGCTGTGTCCGCATAGAACATGCGGAAGTAATCGATGGGCCGCTTGGCCATGCTCTTGAGCAGGCCTTCGTAGTCTTCGTCGGACGTGCGGCTGCCGAACTGGTCCAGCCCGGGACCGACGCGGCCGTCAAAGAACGGGATCATCGCGCCCATGTGATGGGTGATGAGGCGCATCTCGGGCAGCTTGTCGAAGAAGCCGGAGAACACCATGCGCGTCATGGCGGCGCTGGTTTCGTACGGCCAGCCGAAGGTCCACCAGATTTCGAACTTCGACTTTTTCTCGGACGCGTAGTCGGCCATGTTCGCGCCGCGCGCCGGGTGCATCCAGATCGGCACGTCGTAGGTCTTCACCGCCGCTTCGAAGATCGGCCAGAACTCGGGCTCGTCGAGCGGGCGGCCGTTCACGTTGGTGAACACCTGGATGCCCCGCGCGCCCAGCACGTTGATGGCGTATTCCATCTCTTCCAGGCACGCGGCCGGGTTGTTCATGGGCAGCGAGGCCACGAAGGCGGGGAACTTGTCCGGGTGCGCGTCGCGGATCTTCGCCATCTCCTCGTTGGCCAGGCGCGCGAGCGCGGGCGACTCGTCCGGCCCCGCGATCATTTCAATGGGCGGGTTCGAGAGCGTGAGGATCTGCTGGTACTCGGGAAAGCCTTCCATCATCTTCAGCCGCGCGTCCAGGTCGTAGAGCACGGGGATGGTCAGCCAGCGCTTGATGGCGCCTTTGTCCTTCGCGAGCTCGGCCATGCGGTCGAAGTACTTGCGCGGGAGGATGTGGGCGTAACTGTCGATCTTTCGCATGGGTTTCTCGTCCCTTTATTCACCAATTGGAGAATTGTAGGCCCAAGAAAAGGGGCCGAAGCCCCGTGTTTTCCCTGAATGGTGAAATCTTGTGTCTACGCGAGCACGAAGGCCGACACCACCTCGGTGATGTGCGCCAGCCGCTGCGTGAGCTGCTTGGGCGCCTTGAAATCGCGGTTGAAACCGGCCGACAGCGTGTGGATGTTCGACAGGTAGAAGTACGAGCAGCCGGCGATGGTGATGTAGAGCTGCACCGGGTCGATGCCGGCGCGGAACAGGCCCTGCTTCTGGCCGCGCTCCAGGATGTCGCTCAGCGAATCCACCAGCGGCGAGTTGAGTTCGCGGATGCGCGGCGAACCCTGCAGATGCCGCGCCAGGTGCAGGTTCTCGCTGTTGAGCAGGGTGATGAATTCCGGGTGGGCGATGTAGTAATCCCAGGTGAATTCGATCAGCCGGCGCAGGGCGATGAGCGGTGGCATGCCCTGCAGATCCAGGTACAGCTGGGCGTTGCGGATCTCGGCGTACACGCTCTCCAGCGCGGCTGAGAACAGGCCGTCCTTGTCCTTGAAGTAGTAATAGACCAGCTTCTTGTCGACCGCCGCCTTCTCGGCAATGCGCTCCACCCGCGCGCCACCCAGGCCGGTGCGCGAGAACTCCTCGCGAGCGGCCATGAGGATGGCGGCGCGGGAGCGCTCAGAGTCACGGATCTTGGGCTCGGAGGGGGCCTTTCTGGCGGTCACGGCGGGGGTCCTTCTGGTGGGGCTGGGTGGCCGACAAAGCGTACCCGAACTCCCCTGCCGCACCCTCTATTCACCATTAAGTGAATAAAAGCCTAGCCAGCAAGGCCTGCACCCGCCGGGGCCGAACGCAGCGGCAGGCGCCACAGGCGAGATGCCCGACCGATGAACACACCCGTGAACGCGCCATACAGCGCGGCGACGGATAGCACGTACGCCGTGTCCCGCACCAGCTGCGGCGCCATGGCCAGATCCACGCCGACCACGTACTTCACCAGGAAGATGCCCACGATCAGCAACAGCGGCACGGCGCTGCCCGGCAGGTGGTACAGCCGCTGCACCGGGTCGTACTGCGCATTGGCACGACCGCGCGCGAACAGCGCGAAGGCGAGCAGCGCGGCAGTGAGCCAGGCCGCGATGGCCTGGGCCAGGTGCGGCGAAGAACCCAGGGCCGAGAACGTGCCCGACACCGAGAACACCGTCATCGCCACCGGCATGAGCGACACGCGCACCAGGCTGGCGGTGCGGTCGCGCAGCTGGCTGATGCCGAGCGCGACGAACGCAGCGAGCAGGCCCCACACCCACAAAGGTGTCTGGCGCAGGACGGGGACGATGGCCTGGGGTTGGTTGGCGAGGAGTTGCAGCAGCATGGGGTTTCCTGGGGGTGTTGGCGGAAAGCCGATGGCATGACTGTGCGGGGCGCGGGCGCGGCTGGCGAGCGGCTTGCGACGAAACCACGTTTGCATGGGGTGAAACGCCTCTAACGGAAGGCAAACAGAGCTTGCTTGGCTGAGACCTGCGCCGTGTTGTCTGTCTGCTTAGGACTGAACTAAGACGTTTACCCTCGCGGCGTGGCCGGCTGCTTTCGACCCTGAAGCGGTATCCGCAGCTTCGGATTTCGCCGCCCCGAACCGTCGGTCGTAACTGACCCGAGCAAAGTCGAGATAGGGCCGTCCATGGGCATGATGTAGTGAAGGTCCTCGAGAAGCTCAGTCACGCGGAAGTAGAAATTCCCCCCAGCAGGAGCCACTCGGTGTCAGGCTTTTCCCCAACCTAAACTTCTGACTGGCTCAAAAGTTCGGAGAGACTTTGCTACCTCTGGCTTGGAGACCTAGATGGGCATCCCAAAAGAAATGTTGCTTCTCACCTCTGGACCAAGCTTTTCGCAAGAGCAGCTTTGCGACGTCTCCCCGGCAAGCGATTTCATTCGCTACGTCGAAGCCGACCTCGGCTACGACTTGTTCTGGGAAAACAATGTTGAACTGTTCATCGGCCTTGTCAATGAGAGCGGTCTTATTAATGCGGCACACCGGGTTCTTGGGAGCGGCGCTTCAATCGAACCAATGATCGTGCAAGTGCTCAAATACGCATTTGTATTTAGGCTAGCTCTAAATGGCCTTTCTAGTGAGGATGATGCAAACGTTCTTGGCCTACCGCACGCATTTGAAGCCTGTGACGACCTTGAGTGCGCAATGAAACTTGCTGCTGATGGGCATTACAAACAATCGCTTCAAACTCTTCGCAGTGCTCTAGAACTTTCCGTCTGCCACGCATATTTTTCGGTGGCCGGCTTGCACTACGAGGAGCTTGAAGCCACCATCGTGCCGCCTCTAAAGGACAGGCGACGAGGAATGATCAACCGCCTCTTGTCTTGTCGGAGAATCACGACACAAGCCGCTGAGGAAATTGCCTCCACCTACAGCGAGCTGAGCCACGCAACACATTCAAATTACAGATACCTCAACTCAAAGTTTGAAGAGGAGGATGAGGGTACGAAGCTCTTGTGCTTCCTATCAAACTTGTGTGTTGTCAGCCATCTTTGCACGCAGACAGTGCTAGGTGCAAAGGGCATTTCTCTTTACACGGGTACGTCGTTTCAATGACGTTCGCTCTTCGTCTTGCTTTGCGGAATTTGGGAGCACCCCTGCGATCGAAGGATCGATATTGGCCAACTTGGCACTAGTCATGTCAAGTCCGCCACCTACTTCACTCGGCCGCTTGCAGCAGTCTAGCCGTCACCGCGCCAGCAGCAACAAGTCGGTCGGGTTGAGTGGGGGAGGAACAACTGCTACATGGGGTAGAGCACACGGAGGCGAGACGGCTCGAGAGGCAGCAATCGCTGCATTGCTGACATCCCTAAGCGCAGCCCCTCAGTCTGCCTAGGCTCTCACTCCGGCTTGAACCCCGCCTCCTTCAACAACCCCGCACTCTGCGCCACATCATTCGCGATGTACTTGCGGAAGGCGTCCACCGACTCCACCACCGGCTCCACGCCCAGCGCGGCGAGTGAGCCGGCCTTGGCAAGCTCTTCGGTGGCCTTGTTGATCGCCTTGTTCAGGAACTGCACGCGGTCGTCCGGCGTGCCTTTGGGTGCCCACACGCCGTACCACGACACGTAGACCAGGCCCGGGTAGCCGCTTTCGGCGGCGGTGGGCACATCGGGCGCGACGCTGCTGCGTTTGGCGCTGGTCTGGGCGATGGGTTTGACGCGGCCGCCCTTGGCCATGGGTTGCAGCGAGATGATGGAATCGACCAGCAGCTGCACGTGGCCGCCGGCCACGTCGGTGGCGGCGGGGGCGGTGCCGCGGTAGGGGGTCATGGTGAAGTTGACCTTGCCTTGCTTGGCGAGCAGCAGCGTGGCCAGGTGGCTGGGTGCGCCGAGCGCGGGGATGGCGGCGTTCCAGTTGTTGCCGCTCTTGGCCGCGTCGATCACTTCGCGCAGGTTCTTCTGTGGCGCGGTGGGCGGGATGACGATGAGCAGCGGCGCTTCGCCGGTGCGGGCCACGGCGGTGAAGTCGGTCACCGGGTCGTACGGTGGCGTGGCCATGACGTGGCTGGCCAGCACGTGGGTGGCGGCGGAGAAGAGCAGGGTGTAGCCGTCGGGGTGCGCGGTCTGCACGGCCTTGCCGCCGATGGTGCCGCTGCCGCCGGCGCGGTTGTCCACCACCACGGTGACGCCCAGGTCGGTCTGCAGTTGCTTGGCGAGCAGGCGCGCGGCGTTGTCCACGCCGCCACCGGCCGCGAAGGGCACGACGATCTTGATCATGTTGTCGGGGAACTTGCCTCCGCCCTGTGCGAATGCGGGCACGGCGGCCACTGCAGTGAGGGCCAGGCCGGTGATCCATTGCTTCATCTTCAACTTCATGTTTGTCTCCTTCTGGGTTGTGATCAATCGGGTTGAGGGGCGGTGTTCGGAACCGGGCGGCGCGGGCGGCGCCGTTCAAAAACGCTGAGCGTGGCGTCGATGTCTTCGGCATCGATGCCGCGCGTGATGAACACGATGCGGGTGCGCCGGTCGTCGCTGGGCCAGCGGGGCAGCGTTTCGGGCGGGTGGAAGAGGTGTTGCACGCCGTGGATGACGAGCGGGTGTTCGGGGTCGTCGCTCATGTGCACGATGCCCTTGACGCGCAGCAGGTCGTCGCCGCGCATCTTCGCGATCATGTCGAGCCAGGCGAAGAAGCCTTCGCGCGAGAGCGGCTGTTCGCGCACGATGACGTGCGAGCGGATGCGGTCGTCGTGGTGGCTGCCACTCGACGTGGACCCTGGGAAGAAGTTCGATCGGCCTGCGTCGGGCAAGGCGGTGAACGCAGCGGCGGGGCGCGCCAGCAGGGCCTGCAGTGCGTTCAGCGCGCCACCGGCATCGGTGCGGATCTCGGCGAGCGGGTTGATGTCGCGCAGGCGCTGCATCAGCGCGTCGGGCACGGGCTGCAGGTCGGTCTTGGTGAGCAGCAGGCGGTCGGCCACGGCGGCCTGTTTCACGGCCTCGGGGTGCTGGTCGAGCGTGGCCATGGCGTGGCAGGCGTCCACCGTGCAGGCCACGCCGGCGAGGCGCCAGGCGCCTTGCATGCGCGGGTCGCCCATCAGCGTGTGCAGGATGGGTGCGGGGTCGGCCAGGCCGGTGGTTTCCAGCACCACGTGGCGCAGCTCGCCACGCTGTGCGGCGGGCGTTCCGGCGAGGCGCTCGAAGGCCTCCACCAGGTCGCCGCGGATGGTGCAGCAGATGCAGCCGTTGGCCAGCAGCACCATGTTCTCTTCGGTGTGGTCGACGAGGTCGTGGTCGAGCCCCACCGAGCCGAATTCGTTGATGACGACGGCCGTGCCGTGCATGCCGGGCTCGCGCAGCAGGCGGTTGAGCAGCGTGGTCTTGCCGCTGCCAAGGAAGCCGGTGAGCACGGTGACGGGCACAGCCTTCATGTGGCGCTGCCCCCCGGGCCGTGCAGTTTGGCGAAGGATTCGAGCGTGCGCGCCAGGCGCGTGAGCAGCCAGTCGGCGTCGCGCTCGCTGGCTTCGCCCGCTTCCAACCGCGCCAGCAATTCCATCACCGGCTGGCGCTGTTCGTTGATGGGGCCGGGTTGCAGCAGGAAGGCTTCCACATCTTTCTCACCCAGCCGTTCGCTCTCGGCCCAGAGGTAGTCGGCGATGTCGAGCTCGAAGTCCTGCAGCGAGACGCTGACCCCGCCCACGCCGCAGCCGCAGCCCGAACCCAGCGTGACGTGCTGGGCGCTCAGCCGGCTCCACAGGCCGAGCAGGTGGGCGGCGCGCGGGTCGGCTGCCACGGTGGCGTCCATGCTCAGGCCTGCGCAGCGGGAGCGCGCAGTTTGGCGGTGGCGGCGGCGTCGACGTTGTACTGCGCGTCGAGCGCCACGCGGTACACCTCGCGCGCCACCTCGGCGCTCACGTAGCCTTCGCGCACGTCTTCGGCCACCTTGTCGGCCTCGCGTTCCAGCGGGCTGCCGAAGCCGCCGCCGCCGCCAGAGAGCATCTTGTACGCATCACCGCGTTCCAGGCGCACGTTGAAGATCTTGGCGTTGAGGTGGTCGGTCTTCCACTCGCCCTTGTGGCGCACGGCCAGGCCGTTGCCCATGGCATCGCCGCCGCCTTCCAGGCCCCAGGGCTTGCAGTGCACGCGGTCGATGCGGGTGGTGACGGTGAAGGGCGAGAGCGCCTGCACCACCATCTCCGCGCCCAGGCCGCCGCGGTACTTGCCGGCGCCCGCGCTGTCCTTGCGGATCTCGTACTTCTCCACCAGCACCGGGTACTTGGCCTCGAGCTGTTCGGTCGGGCTGTTGTGGGTGTCGCCGTCGTTGATGCAGACGGTGACGGACACGCCGTCTTCCGTGCTCTTGGCGCCCCAGCCGCCGCCCAGCGGGCCGATGCCGACGATGAACAGGCGGCCGTCTTCCGGCGAGATGCCGTGGATGTTCGGGAACACCAGGTCGGCGTGGTGGCCGGCGATGGCGCGGTCCGGAATGGCGGGCGCGAGGGCCTTGAAGATGGTGTCGATCACCGTCATGGGGAAGGTCATCCACACGCGCATGGGGTACGGGCGCTCGGCGCTGATCACCGTGCCCATGGGCATGACGACCTTGAGCGAGCGGAAGCTGCCGTCGTTGACCGGATAGTCGGTGGGCGTGGTGAGGCACTTGTAGGCCACCTGCGCGCAGGCAATGCCGGTGGTGAAGCCGGAGTTGTAGAAGCCGCGAACCTGCTTGCTCACGTCCGACAGGTCGACCGTCATCTCGTCGCCCTTCACCGTGACCTTCACGCGGATGGGAATGCGCTTGCCGATCTCCAGGCCGTCGTCGTCCATGTAGGACTCGGCTTCGTACACGCCATCGGGAATCGACAGCGTGTTCTTGCGCGCCACGGCCTCGCTGGAATCCATGATCTGCTGGATGGAGCCGTTCACCGCGTCGGCGCCGTAGCGCTGCAGCAGTTCCACGTAGCGGCGCTCGCCGGTGGTGATGGCGGTGATCTGCGCGCGCAGGTCGCCCAGCGCGCGTTCGGGCATGCGCACGTTCATCGCGATGATGTCGATCAGGTCCTGGTTGACCACGCCTTCGCGCTGGTACTTCACGATCGGGATCTGGATGCCTTCGCTGAAGATGTCGGTGGTCACGTTGCCCAGCGTGCCGCCCACGTCGAGCCAGTGCGCCATACAGCAGGTGAAGCCTTCAAGCTGGCCTTCATGGAACACCGGCATGGTGAAGGTGAAGTGGTTCAGGTGGCTGCCGGTGGTGTACGCGTCGTTGGTGACGAGGATGTCGCCCGGCTTGATGTTGTCGTAGCCGAAGTGCTTGATCTTCGCCTTCACGGTTTCGGCCATGCCGCGGATGAACATGGGCAGGCCCAGGCCGATGGAGACGGTGTCGCCTTCCTTCGTGAACAGGCCCACCGTGAAGTCCAGCGCCTCATAGATGATGAGGTTGTACGCGGTGCGCGTGAGGTTGGTCTTCATCTCCTCCGTCACGGCGAAGAGCCCGTTGCGGATGATCTCGACGGTGACTGGGTCGATCGCCGTTGCGGTGGCTTGCAGGTTGTCTCGTGCGTTCATGATCTGTAGCTCCCGATGGCGATTTGCAGGTTGCCCAGGCCGTCGACGCGCAGTTCGTCGTCGGGTTGGACCACGGTGGTGGAGGCGTGTTCCTCGATGAGGGCCGGGCCGGCGATGAGGTTGCCGGCGCGCAGCGCGTCGCGCTTGTAGACCGGCGTGTCGGCCCAACCGCCGGTGCGGAAGTACACCGGCTTGGTGCCGCGCAGCGCAGCGGCCTCAGGCTGTGCGGCGCCTTCGGCCACGTGGTGGCGCGGTGGCTTCTTCATGGTGCCGAGCACGGTCACGCGCAGGCTCACCAGGTCGGCCGCTTCCTGAGGTGCCGAGGTGCCGTAGCGCACCTTGTGCACCTGGTCGAAGTGGTTCTTGATGGCCGAGCGGTCCTTGTCCACGAAGAAGGCGCCGGGCAGGTCGACCGTGACCGCGTGTTCCTGGCCCACGTAGCGCATGTCGGCGGCGCGTTCGATCACCACACCATCGGGCGTGATGCCGGAGGCGGCCAGCGCGGCGCGGCCTTCGTCTTCCATGCCCTTGTAGAGCGCCTCGATCTCGTCGAAGGACACGTCGTTGAGCTTGCGGAACACCGAGCGCACGTAGTCGTAGCGCAGGTCGGAGAACAGCATGCCGTAGGCCGAGAAGTAACCCGGCGCGTACGGAATGAGCACCTTGCGGATGCCGATCTCGCGGGCAATGGCCGAGGCGTGCAGCGGGCCGGCGCCGCCGTACACCACCATGGTGAAGCTGCCGGCGTCCAGGCCGCGTTCGGTGGTCACCGCCTTCACCGCGTGCGACATCTGCGTCACCGCGATGCGCAGGATGCCATCGGCGGCGGCGGTGGCGTCGAGCCCCAGGGGCTTGGCCACGCGCTCTTCCATCTGGCGCTGCGTGCCGGCCAGGTCCAGCTTGAGTTCGCCGCCGAGGAAGTGGTCCGCGTCCAGGCGGCCGAGCAGCAGGTTGGCGTCGGTCACGGTGGGTTCGGTGCCGCCCCGGCCGTAGGCCACCGGGCCGGGAATGGAGCCCGCGCTCTGCGGGCCCACGCGCAGCGCGTTACCGGTTTCCACGCGGGCGATGGAACCACCGCCGGTGCCGACCTCATGGATGTCCATCATCGGGATCTGGATCGGCAGGGCGCGTTCGTAGCCGCCGATGAGCGCGCTGCCGGTGGTGAGCGGCCGGCCTTCGCTGATCACGCCGGCCTTGGCGGTGGTGCCGCCCATGTCGAACGCGATCGCGTCGCCCATGCCGAGCTGGGCGCAGATGGCCTGCGCGCCGATCACGCCGGCCGCCGGGCCGGATTCGAGCATGCGCACGCAATCGCGCCGGGCATGCTCGCTGGGGAACAGGCCGCCGGTGGACTGCACCACGTAGAAGTCGCCTTCGAAGCCCTTGTTGCCCAGGTGCTCTTCGAGCTGGCCGAGGTAGGCCGACACGCGCGGGCCCACATAGGCATTGGCCACCGCGGTGGAGACGCGTTCGAACTCGCGGTATTCCTGGCTGAGTTCGTGCGAGGCGCAGACGAAGGCGTTGGGCATTTCCTCTTGCAGGATCTGCTTCACGCGCTGTTCGTGCGCCGGGTTGCGGTACGAGTGCAGCAGCAGCACCGCCACCGCTTCAATGTCCTTGCCGCCGAGTTCGCGGGCCAGTTCGCGCACCGCGTCTTCGTTCAGTGCCTTGTGCGTGCTGCCGTCGGCGCGCAGGCGCTCGGCCACTTCAAAGCGCAGCGAGCGCTTCACCAGCGGCTCGTGCTTGTTGAAGAAGAGGTTGTACGCATCGGGCCGGTTCACGCGGCCGATCTCGTAGATGTCGCGGAAGCCTTCGGTGATCAGCAGCGCGGTCTTCGCGCCGTTGCGCTCCAGCAGCGTGTTGATGGCGATGGTGGAGCCGTGCAGGAACAGGTGACCATCGCGCAGGTCGATGTCGGCGCTGTCCAGCGTGGCCTGGATGCCGTTGACCAGCTGGCCGTGCGTGGACAGGGCCTTGCCGAACAGCAGCTGGCCGGTGACTTCGTCGAAGGCGGCCATGTCGGTGAAGGTGCCGCCGATGTCGACGGCGACACGCAGGCGCGCGTCGTGCGGGGTGAGGTTCGTGTTGCTCATGGTGTTGTGTCTCTGGTCATGCCGTGACGCCGATGGGATTGCGGAGAACGCCGAGGCCGGTGATCTCGACCTCGACCACGTCGCCTTCCTTCATGTAGAGCGGCGGTTCGCGGCGGTCGCCCACGCCGCCGGGGGTGCCGGTGGCGATCACGTCGCCAGGCGAGAGCGGCGTGAAGCGCGAGACGTAATGAACGATGGTCGGGATGTCGAAGATCAGGTCGCCGACGCTGGCGTTCTGCACCACCGTGCCGTTCAGGCGCGTCTGCAGCTGCAGCTTCGTCACGTCGGGCACCTCGTCGCGCGTGGCCATGTACGGGCCGAAGGGGCCGGTGCCGGGGAAGTTCTTGCCGGGCGTGAACTGGTGGGTGTGTTTCTGCCAGTCGCGCACGCTCACGTCGTTGAAGCAGGCGTAGCCGGCGATGTGGTCGAACGCGTCTGCCTTGGCGATGTGGCGGCCGCCCTTGCCGATGACGAAGGCGAGTTCGCCTTCCCAGTCGAAGCGTTCGGAGAACGCGGGGCGCTGCACCTCGTCGCCGTGCGCGGCCAGGGTGTCGTTGAAGCGCAGGAAGAGCGAGGGGTAGTCGCTGTCGGCGCGCTTGGTCTCGGCCACGTGGCTCTTGTAGTTCAGGCCCACGCAGATCAGCTTGCCGGGGTTGGGGATGACGGGCAGCAGGCGCACCTGTTCGGGCGCGAGGGAGGCACCAGTCAGGCCTTTGAGTTCGCCCAGCGCGTTGGCGGCGATGGCGGCTTTCAGGTCCGCAAAGCGCGCCTGGAACGCGGCGGGAACGGGGGTGTGGCGGCCGTCGGTGCCGACCACGCCGTAGGTGGCGCGGCCTTCGGTTTCGAAGCTGGCGAAACGCATGGTGGTGTTGTCTCCGGGTGAGGCTGCCAACAGCGGCAGGGGGTGATGGGGACGCAGTCTAGAAAAGCACCGGCCATCTGCCTAGAATGCAAACCGAGATTTCAGACATGCCAGATCTGGCATGGCTTGCAAGGAGACGCCCCATGAACCCCAACGACTTCCGGCTCTTCCTCGAGGTGGCCGAACTCGGCAGCTTCACCAAGGCGGCGGTGCTGCGGCAGACGGTGCAGTCGCACATCAGCCGGCAGATCGGCGAGCTGGAAAAGCAGTGCGGCGGCGCGCTGTTCCGGCGCACCGGGCGCGGCGTGGTGCTGACGGACCTGGGCCACCGCGTGGAGGCGCGCGTGCGCGGCTGGGTGCGCGACACCGACCAGCTGCTGGCCGACATTCGCGTGGACGCCGGCGAACCCATGGGCGAGGTGCGGCTGGGCATCCTGCCCTCGGCGGCGCACCCGCTTATTACTCACGTGTTCCTGCGCCTGAAGACCGAGTTTCCGAAGATCAAGCTGAACGTGCGCGAAGGCCAGGGCGGCGAGCTGGACGCGCTGCTGGACATGGGCAGCGTGGACATGGCGATCCTGTTCCGCTACCAGAAGCCGACCAGTGCGGACGAGCAGCTGCTCGCGGTGGCGGGCACGTACCTCGTGTCGCGCCCCGGCGATGCGCTGACGCAGGGCGACGCCTTCGATTTCAACCGGCTGGCCGGCATGCGCCTGGTGCTGCCGCGCCGGCCCGCGCACTGGCGCGCGGTGCTCGACGAGACCGCGCGCAGCAAGGGCTTCATGCTGCAGGCCGAGGTGGAGGCGGATTCGTTGCGCGTGCAGAAGGAGCTGGTGGCGCACACGCCCGGGCTGTACTCGCTGCTCGGGCCGTTCTCCATCGACGCGGAGCTGCGCGCGGGCCGCCTGCAGGCCGCGCGCGTGGTCAACCCCGACCTACGGCGCCACGTGACGCTGGCGCTGCCCAAGCAGGGCCAGCTCACGCCCGCGAGCAAGATCGTCGCGCGCATGCTGCGCGAAACGGTGGAGGCCTGGGGCCACCGGCTCAGCGAGCCGGACGAATCGCCGGTGCTGGGCTAGCGGGTTTCAGCCGCCCCAGCCTTCCAGCACCACCTTGCCCCGGGCCTTGCCCGATTCGACCAGCGCGTGCGCGCGCTTCAGGTTGGCGGCGTTGATGGGGCCGAAGTGCTCGGCCAGCGTGGTGCGCACCAGGCCTGCATCGACCAGCGCGGCCACCTCGTTGAGCAGGCGGTGCTGGCCGATCATGTCGTCGGTGCCGAACAGGGCGCGGGTGAACATCAGCTCCCAGTGCACCGAGACGGACTTGCGCTTGAACTTCGTCACGTCGAGCGATTGCGGGTCGTCGATCAGGCCGAAACGGCCCTGCGGCGCGATGGCCTCGACGATCTGGTCGAAGTGCGCATCGGTCTGCGTGAGGCTCACGATCAGGTCCACCGTGGGGTGGCCGATGCGCCTGAGCTCTTCGGTGAGCGGGCGGCTGTGGTCGATCACATGATGCGCGCCCAGTTCCTTCACCCAGGCCTGGGTTTCGGGCCGCGACGCGGTGCCGATGACGGTGAGGCTGGTCAGCCGCGTGGCCAGCTGCGTGAGGATGGAACCCACGCCGCCGGAGGCGCCGATGATGAGCAGCGTCTGTTGCGTGGGCTGCTTGCCGGGCGCCACGCCGAGGCGGTCGAACAGCATTTCCCACGCGGTGATGGCGGTGAGCGGCAGCGCGGCGGCCTGCGCGAAGTCGAGCGACGTCGGCATGTGACCGACGATGCGCTCGTCCACGAGGTGCAGCTCGCTGTTGGTGCCGGTGCGGGCAATGGAGCCGGCGTACCAGACGCGGTCGCCGGGTTTGAACAGGGTCACATCGGGGCCGACCGCCTTCACGACGCCGCTGGCGTCCCAGCCGAGCACCTTGTGCGCCTGGCCTTCGGCGGGCAGGGCGCTCTTGCGCACCTTGGTGTCCACCGGGTTCACGGACACGGCCTTCACCTCGACCAGCAGGTCGCGGCCGGTGGCCACGGGTTCCGGCAGGGTGATGTCGAGCAGCGCATCGGGCTGGTCGATGGGCTGGGGCTTCTGGTAACCGACGGCTTTCATGTCAATCCTTCTGGAAGAAATGGGAAAAGAGGGGATGTCGCTATGGTCACTTGAAAACATCCATTGAAAAACTGGCTGTGACTGAATACAGTTTCAAAAGAAAATTGAAAGCTGACGATGAAAGCCCTGCAGGACCTGGACATCTTCGTGCGCACCGTGGACAGCGGCAGCCTCTCGGCCACCGCCCGCGCGCTCGACCTCACCCCCGCCGCGGCGAGCGCCGCGCTCAAGCGGCTGGAGGCCGAGCTGGGCGTGCCGCTGTTCGTGCGCTCCACGCGCAGCCTGCGCCTCACACAACAGGGCGAGCGTTTCCTGGCGCAATGCCGCCCGGCACTGGAAGCGCTGCAGCAGGCGAGCCACGAACTGGGCGAGGGCGGCGAGGCGCTGCAGGGCGTGCTGCGGCTGTCCGCACCGTCTGACCTCGGGCGCAACGTGCTGCTGCCCTGGCTGGACGAGTTTCAGCAACTGCACCCGCGCGTGGACATCCGGCTGCAGCTCTCCGACAGCATCGCGAACGTCTACAGCCAGCCGGTGGACGCGGCCTTCCGCTACGGCGAGCCGCCCGATTCCAGCCTGGTCGCGCTGCCGCTGGCGGCTTCGCACCGGCGCGTGCTGTGCGCCTCGCCCGCGTACCTGGAAAGGCACGCCGCGCCCGCGTCGCCGCACGAACTGGCGGAGCATGACTGCCTGTGCTTCATGCTCAACGACGAGGTGCACGACCGCTGGCGTTTCTGGCTGGGGGACGCGCCGCCGATCACCGTGCAGGTGAAGGGCGTGAACGTGTCGAACGACGGCGACGCGGTGCGGCGCTGGGCGCTGATGGGCCGCGGCATTGCCTACAAGGCGTTCTTCGACGTGGCCGCCGACCTCGCGCAAGGCCGGCTGCAACCGCTGTGCACCGACTGGACGACCGAGGCCACGCCGCTCTACCTGGTGCTGCCGGGCCGCCGCCAGCTCACGCCACTGCTGCGCAGCCTGCGCGATTTCGTGGCCGAGCGCACCGCGGCGCTGGCGCGCTGAAGAGGCGCCGTCACCCGCCCGACTGCGCCTTCGCCAGCAGCGTGGCGCGAATGTCCTTCTTCATCACCTTGCCGACCTTGGAACGCGGCAGGTCGGGCCAGATCTCCACCCGCTTGGGCGCCTTCACGCTGCCGATGCGCGCCTTCACGAAGGCAATCACTTCTTCGGCCTGCAGTGTGCGGCCGGCGTGCGGTTGCAGCACGGCCACCACCGCCTCGCCCCACTTGTCGTCGGGCAGGCCGATCACGGCGCTGTCCTGCACGTCGGGGTGCTGCATCAGCGCCTGCTCCACTTCCACCGAGTACACGTTGAAGCCACCGGTGATGATCATGTCCTTCGCGCGGTCGACGATGTAGAGAAAGCCATCGGCGTCGAGGCGGCCGATGTCGCCGGTGTGGTGCCAGCCGAAGCGGCCCGCCTCGGCGGTGGCCTGCGGGTCCTGGTAATAGCCCATCATCACGAGCGAACCGCGCACGACGATCTCGCCGGTCTCGCCGGTGGGCAGCAGCCGGCCGTCCTTGCTCATGGTGGCCACCTGCACCAGCGGGCCGGGCCGCCCGGCGGAAGACAGGCGTTGACGTGCCACCGCGCCGTTCGCATCGAAGTGCTCGCGCGGCGACATCATCGAGACCATCATCGGCGCCTCGGTCTGGCCGAAGAGCTGCGCCATCACCGGGCCGATCTTCGTGAGCGCCTCTTCCAGCCGCGCGGCCGAGATGGGCGCGGCGCCGTACCAGAAGCACTGCAGCGAATCGAGCTTCGTCGTGGCCAGGCGCTCGTGCTGCAGCAGCATGTAGATCAGCGTGGGCGGCAGGAAGGTGTGGGTGACGCGGTGGCGTTCGATCAGCGCGAGGAACTCGCCCAGGTCGGGCTTGGGCATGATCACGATGCGGCCACCCAGCGCCATCACCGGCAGGCACAGCACGCCGGCCGCGTGCGTGAGCGGCGCGAGCGCGAGGTAGGTTGGCCGGCCCTCGAACGGGTAGCCCATGAGCGTGAGCGCGCTCATGGTTTCCAGGTTGCGGCCCGAGAGCATCACGCCCTTGGGCTGGCCGGTGGTACCACCGGTGCCGGCGATCATGGCGAGGTCGTCCACCGGCGGCACCTCCACCGGCTCGTCGCTGGTGGCGTCGGCCCACTGCGCCCAGGAAGGCGCGAAAGGCTGCACGGCGTCCAGGCACACGTACACGCGCACTTTCGGCAGCTGCGCGCGCATCTGTTCGACCATGGGCGCGTAGGCGCTGTGGAAGATCAGGCAGCTGCAGTCGAAGGCGTCGAGCACGTGGCGGTTTTCCGCGGCCTCGTTGCGCGGGTTCACCGGGCACCACACAGCGCCCGCGCGCGAGATGCCGAACACGCAGGCGAACGCCAGCGCGTCGTTGCTGGAAAGCACCGCCACCTTGGCGCCGGGGTTGATGCCGGTGCGCGCGAGCGCACGCGTCACGCGGTGGCTGATGCGCTGCACGTCGCTGTAGCTCAGGTCCATGCCGCCCATGGAGAGGCAGGGCGCGTCGGGGCCGAGCATGGCGCCCTTGTCCAGATAGTCGATCAGGCGCATGCGCGGCTCCTCCGCTTCACTGTTGCACGGTCAGCACGGGTGCCTGCACCAGGCCGAAGCCGCGCAGCGCGCCGAGCAGCTCGTGGTGGCCGAAGGCCTGGCAGCCCGACGCGAAGCCGACGCGCTTCGGCGCCTGCTGCAACAGCCAGTTGGCGGCGAAGGCCTGCATCATCCCGGTCTGCTTGTAGTTGCAGTTGCCGTAGATGACGCAGTGCGCGCGCCCCAGCGGGCCCGAGGCGTGCACCGAGTCCACCGACTTGTTGATGCGCGGGTTCTCGCGCGGCGGCATGGTGTTCATCACACCGGCCGCGGTCTGCGCGAGCGCGGCGTAGCGGTCGTCCGGGTTCATGTCCTTGGTGGCCTCGAGCGCGGCGGCCACGATCAGCGGCACGCCCTGCATCAGCGGCTTGTTGAACACGCCACCGAGCACCTTCACGTTGGCCACGCGCGGGTCGCGCTTGAACCACACCGGGTGCGAGGTGCCGCCCCAGGGCAGCGCCAGCGCCAGCTCGTGCTGGCCGGGAATGGCGAGCTGGTAGAGCCCGGCATCGGGTTGCCATTCCACGTACTGGTTCTGCTGCAGGTGGTAGGCCTTGGCCATCGCGGCGTTGACCAGGATGGTCTGCGTCGACGCGATGGTGGGGCTGCCGCCCCAGAACACGGCGATGTCCAGCGTGTCCAGGCCCGGCGTCTCCAGGCAGATCTGCGCGGCGATCTCGCCGGTGGTGTACATGTGGGCCAGGCCGGGCGCGAGCAGCAGGCCGGCAGCGGCGAACTTCTCGCCGTACTGCTCGTCCAGCGTGATCAGCCAGTCCTGCTCGCCGGTGGTGTCGGTGTAGTGGCACTTCGAGGCCAGGCAGGCCTGCACCACCTCGGGGCCGAATTTCGCGAACGGGCCGACCGTGTTCAGCACGACCGACGCGCCCTTGAACAGCTCGGTCAGCGCCTTCACGCTGTGCTCCACCTCCACCACCTCGTAGCTCGCGGTCTCGATGCCGGCCACGTTGGCCTGCATGGCGGCGTTGAGCTTGTCGGCGCTGCGGCCGGCGGCGATGAAGGGGATGTTGTACTCGCGCAGGTACTCGCAGACCAGGCGGCCGGTGTAGCCGGAGGCACCGTAGACGACGACGGGTTTCTTGGTGTTCTTGCTCATGGTGTCGTCTCCTTCACATGCCCATGCCGCCGTCGACCGGCAGGCCCGCGCCATTGATGAAGCGCGCGGCATCGGAACACAGGAACACCACCGCGTCGGCCATGTCGCCCACTTCGCCGAGGCGGCCCGACGGCGTCTGCTCGATGATCGCGCCCACCGCCGCGTCGGGCGAGGGGAACAGGCCGGCGGCCACCACGTCGCCCGCGAGCTTCATGCCCATCTCGGTCGGCACCAGGCCGGGGTAGATGCAGTTCACGCGCACGCCGTAGCCGAGCTTGCCGGCCTCCATGGCGGCCACGCGGGTGAGGCGGTCCACCGCCGACTTGGTGGCCGAATAGCCGGCGATGGCGGGGAAGGCGATGGTGGCGGCGACCGACGAGATGTTGACCACCGCGCCGCCCTGGCCGGCGGCGCCATCGGGCCGCATGGCGCGGAACGCGTGCTTGAGGCCGAGCGCCGTGCCGACGATGTTCACGTCGAGCATCTTGCGCAGCGCTTCGGGTTCGATGTCGGCCACCAGCGCTGTGACTTCGATGCCGGCGTTGTTGATGAGGATGTCGAAGCCGCCGAGCGTGTCCACCGTGGCCTTCACCGCGGCCTGCCAGTCGGCTTCCTGCGTCACGTCCAGCTTCACGAAGCCGGCCTTGGCGCCGCCGGTGACGGGCAGCTTGCCCGCCGTTTCCTTGCCGAGCGACGTGAGCACGTCGCCAATCATCACCGAGGCACCCGCCGCCGCGAGGGCCTGTGCCATGCCTTCACCGAGGCCGCGCGCGCCACCGGTGACCAGGGCCTTGCGGCCGGTCAGATCGAACTTCGCCATGTTTGTCTCCAGGTTTGTTGAGCCGTGTTCATCGAGGAACGGTTCCATGCTACGGAGCTTTCTTGACAAGTGTCAAGATTTTTCTTGACGAGTGTCCAAACCCGGATGGCGCGAAGCCCGGGCCCTTCGTACAATGGCCCGATGACCAAAGCGCCCCCCCGCAACGACAAGTTCAACGAGCGCCGCGCCGAGCTCGGCGAGGCCGCGCTGCAGACGCTGGCCGACCTCGGCTACGCGCGCACGAGCCTGCGCGAGATCGCGCAGAACTCGGCGTTCTCGCACGGGGTGCTGCACTACTACTTCACCGACAAGCTCGACCTGATCCTGTGCAGCGTGCGCCAGTACAAGGCGCGCTGCGTCACGCGCTACGACGAGGTCACCACCACCTCCACCAGCTTCGAACAGCTGCTCGACGGATTCACCGGCGCGCTCGGCGACACGCTGCGCAACGAGACCACGATGCACCGCCTCTGGTACGACCTGCGCTCGCAGGCCTTGTTCGAGGAAGCGCTGCGCGACGACGTGGAGGCGATCGACAAGAGCCTGGAGAAGATGATCTGGCGCGTGATGCAGCGCCTGTCGGAGCTCGCGGGTTCGCCGGTGAAGGCGTCGAGCGAGGCGGCCTACGCCATGCTCGACGGCCTGTTCCAGCAGTGTCTGCTCAAGCACCTCTCGGGCGACAAGAAGGCCATTGCGGCGATGCAGGCCAGCGTGCGCCAGGTGCTGCTGCAGCTGATCGATGCGCCGGCCGCCACCGCAGCGCCGCGCGCGAAGCCGGCGCGGCGCAAGCTCGCCACGGCCTGAGGCCGCGCTTCAGCGCACCGCTTCTGCGGCGAAGCGCCCAGCGCGCCGGCCCGACACGAAGGCCCACGCCAGGTGGTGGCCATGGCCCTTGAGCAGCAGCCCGCCCTGGCCCGTTGAACCCGCCGCGTAGAGGCCGGGCAAGGGCTGATCGCCCGCGCCGAGCACGCGGTGCTGTTCGTCCACCATCAACCCGCCTTCGCTGTGCACGAACACCGAACGCACCGGGCCGAGTGCCACGTAAGGCCCATCGCCGAGCGCGCGCACGCCGCCTTCGCGCGCGCTGCGCTTCAGCGCGTCCGCGTTCATGCCCAGGCGCTGCGCCAGCGCGTCGAGCGTGGGTGCTTCGGTGAACACGTCGGGCCGGTTGCGGCGGTAGTCGGGCACGTAGGCGTAGGCCACGCCGGGCGCGGTGGAGATGAAGTCCGGCCAGGCCGAGAAGCGCTGCGCCAGCGCGGCATCGATGAGGATGTAGCCGACCTTGTCGGGCTGGTCAGGCAGGCGCCAGGCGGGGCGCTCGCGCTCGTCGCCGAAGCGCTCGCCGCGCCGGTTCACCAGCACGGCGCCGGCGTCGAACAGCGTGGTCGACGGCGCCAGCGCGGTGGTGAGGAACTTCATCATCAGCGGCCGCAGGATGAGCGGCGGCACGTGGTCGATGGCCCACTCCATCGTCACCGCGAGCCAGCGCCACGGTGGCAGGCGGCGCACGAAGTTTTCCGTGGCCGGCGCGATGAAGCGGATCTCGGGCCCGAGCGCGAGGTCGCCGTTGACGATGCGCGCGCCCAGGGTTTCGCCCAGGCGCTGGCCGTCGCCGGTGGCGGTGACGTTCACGCCCTCCACCTTGGCTTCCTGCGGGCCCATGAAGCGGGCCTTGAACTCGGGGCCGTTGGTGAAGTCGCCCGCGGCCAGCACCACGCCGCCGCGCGCGAGGAAGCGGCGTGGCGTGCCGTGGTGGTCGGCGTCCACGCCGGTGACGCGGCCACCGTTGTCCTGCACCAGCGCGCCCACGCGCATGTCGGTGCGGATGTCCACGCCCGCGCGCTTCGCGCGCCGCGTGAGGTGGTAGATGAACGAGCGCGAATTCGGCAGCACGTTGTGCATGCGCGGCTGGCGGTGCGGCGGCTCGGGCATGGGGCCCATGAAGCGCACGCCCGAATCGAGCAGCCACTGGAAGGTGGCGGGGATCTCGTCGCACAGCACGCGGCGCAGCGCATGGTTGTCGCGCTCGGCCAGGTCACCGGCAAAGCCGGGCATGTCGGCCCAGTGGTCGGCGGCGGAATCCACGATGCCGCGCTGGCGCTGGTGCGGCGTGCCGCTGGAACTCACCGAGCCGATGGACCACCAGGTGGAGCCACCGGGTTGCGGGTTCTTCTCGAGCAGCACCACGCTGCGTCCGCTCTCGCGCGCCTCGATGGCGGCGGCCAGGCCGGCACCACCGCCGCCCACCACCACCACGTCGAACGTTTCTTCCCCCGGCATCAATCCACCTTGATGTTGGCGGTGGTGATCACCGCGTTCCATTTCGTCGTCTCGACCTGGTTGCGCTTCACCGCATCGGCGGGCGTACCGCCCAGCGCCACCACGCCCTGCGACTGCCAGCGCTCGATGAGATCGGGTGCCTTGAGCACGGCGTTGATCTCGGTGTTGAGCTTGTTGACGATGGCGGCGGGCACACCGGCGGGCGCCGAGATGGTGTACCAGGGCACCGACGAATAGCCCGCCACGCCGGCCTCGGCCACGGTGGGCACATCGGGCAGGCTGGGGTCGCGCTGGGTGCCGGTGACGGCGATGGCGCGCACCTTGCCGGTCTTGAGGTGGGGGTGCGCCGTGCCCAGGCTTTCGAACAGCAGCTGGATCTGGCCGCCGAGCAGGTCGGCCATGGCGGGCGCGCCGCCCCGGTAGGGCACGTGCACGTAGTCGACCTTGGTCATGTAGCGGAACAGCTCGGCCGCCATGTGCATGGCCGAGCCGTTGCCGGCGGAGCCGTAGCTCAGCTGGCCGGGCTTGCTCTGCGCGAGCGCGAGCAGCTCTTTCACCGAATGCACCGGCAGGCTCTGGTTGACCAGCAGCACACTCGGGCTCTCGGCCACCAGGATCAACGGCTGCAGGTCTTTCGCGGGGTCATAGCGCAGGTTGTTGTAGAGCTTCACGGCGCCGTTGTGCGCGATGGTGGCGAGCACCAGCGTGTAGCCATCGGCCGGGCCCTTGGCCACGCCTTCGGCGCCGGTGTGGCCGCCGGTGCCGGGCTTGTTCTCGATCACCACCGGCTGGCCCAGGCGCGGCGCCAGGCGTTCGCCCACCATGCGCGCGAGCATGTCGGCCGGGCCACCGGCGGCGTAGGGCACCACCAGCTTGATGGGGCGGGAAGGGTACGCATCCTGCGCGAAGGCGGGCAGGGTGAACGCGCACAGGCCCAGGGCCAGCAGCGTGCGGTGGAAGGCTCTTTTTTTCATGTCGCTTGTCTCCGGTTTTTCTTTGTGGGGTCAGTCGAGCTGCAGGTTGGCCGCTTCAATGACGCGGTTCCACTTGACGGTCTCGGTCTTGAAGAAGGCCGCCGCTTCGGCCGGCGTGTTGGGCGTGAAGTTCAGGCCCAGCCGGTCGTAGCGCGCCACCACCTCGGGCGAGGCGAGCACGCGCTGCACGTCCTTGTTGAGCTTGTCCACCAGCGCGGGCGGCATGCTGGCCGGCGCGGCGAAGGTGAACCACGAGGTGCCGCTGTAGCCGGGCACGCCGGCCTCGGCGATGGTGGGCACGTCGGGGAAGCGCGGGTCGCGCTTCGGGCCGGTCACGGCGAGCACGCGCAGCTTGCCGCCCTGCACGTGCGGCATGCTGGAAGACATGTTGTCGAACATCACCTGCACCTGGCCGGCCATGAGGTCGACCAGCGCCGGGCCGCTGCCCTTGTAGGGCACGTGGCCCATGCGCGTGCCGCTGGCCAGTTCGAACAGCGCGGTGACCATGTGGATGGAGGTGCCCGCGCCGGCCGAGGCGTAGTTGATCTTGCCGGGGTTGGCCTTCACATCGGCCAGGAAATCGCCGAAGGTCTTGTACGGCGAATTCGCCGGCACCACCACGATGTTGGGCGCCTCGCCCAGGATCAGGATCGGCTGCAGCTCGGTGGCCGGGTTGTAGGTCAGCTTCTTGTAGCTCGCGTACGCGGCGTGGATGCCGATGGTGCCGACCATGAGCGTGTAGCCATCACCGGACGACTTGGCCACGAACTGCGCGCCCAGGTGGCCGCTGGCGCCGGGCTTGTTCTCCACGATCACCGGCTGGCCGTACTGCGCCTGCAGCCGTTCGGCCACGATGCGCGCAAGGATGTCGACCGCGCCACCGGGGGCGAGCGGCGCGACGATGCGCACGGTGCGGTTGGGGTAGTCCTGCTGCGCGAAGGCGCCTGCGCTGCTGAGCGCGAGCAGACCGGCCAGGCCCAGCCGGGCGAGGGAACGTCGTTTCATGGGGTTTGTCTCCGATGTTTGAGTTGTTCGAGCGTGATCACCGGCCGTTGCTCGTACGGCAGGTTCCACTGCTGGCAGTTGCCCGCGTCCACGATCTGCACCGGCAGTTCGATGCGCTCGGGCACGGGCTCGCCACGCAGGTGGCGCACCGCGCATTCGGCGGCGAGGTAGGCCATCTGCATGGCGTTGAAATCGGCGGTGGCCAGCATGCGGCCGGCGGCAATGGCGTCGATGGCCTGCGGGATCGCGTTCACACCGACCACGGTGGCGGTGCGGCCGGCCGCGTCGAGCGCGTCAAGCACGCCCACGGCCATGATGTCGTTGGCCACCAGGCAGGCGTCGAGCTGCGCGTGGTCCTTCAGCCATGACGCGGTGCGCTCGCGCGCCACATCGCGCGCGTAGTCGCCGGCGATGGTGTCCACCACCTCGATGCCGGGGAAGCCGGCCAGCGCATCGCGGAAGCCGCGCAGGCGCTCGTTGCTGGTGTAGGACGCGGTCGGCCCCGTCACGATGAGCACGCGGCCCTGGCCTTGCAGGTGCTGGAACAGGTGGCGCGCGATGGCGATGGCCAGCGCGTGGTCGTCCGAGCTCACGTAGGCCACGCTGGGCGCGGCATCGATCGGGTTGACGAAACCGATCATGGGAATGCCGGCCTCGGCCACGCGGCGGATCGCCGGGTCCACCTCGGTGGCGTGCACCGGCGAGAGCACGAAGGCGTCGGGCAGCGGCTGCAGCGCCAGCGCCTCGGCGATCAGCGCGCGCTGCTGCGCGGGATCGTCCGGCGTCTGCGGCACGAAGTGCAGCACCTCCACGCCACCCAGCGCGGCGGCGGCGCGCTCGGCACCCAGCCGGGCCGCGCCGTAGGCCGGGTTGGTGAGGTTCTTGGTGAAGACAGCGAGTCTCATGTTGCGCCGTGGCTTCAGACCATGCCGCCGTTGGGTTGCACGATCTGGCCATGCACCCACGAGGCCTTGTCCGACGCGAGGAACGCCACCACCTCGGCCACCTCGCCGGGCTGGCCCACGCGGTTGAACGGGCTCATGCCGGCCGAGCGCCCGATGGCGGCCTCGTCCTTGCCGGCGCGGAACAGGTCGGTGTCCACCGGGCCGGGCGCCACGCCGTTGACGCGCACCTTGCGCGCGGCCAGCTCCTTCGACAGCGAGCGCAGCAGGCCTTCCACCGCCGCCTTGCTGGCCGTGTAAGGGCCACCGCCGGGCACGGCCACGCGCACCATCGAGGTGGTCAGGCCGATGATGTTGCCGCCGTCGGCCACGTGGCGCGCGGCCGCGCTGAGCACGTTGAAGGCGCCGACGATGTTGACCTCGACCAGCTTGCGGAAATTGGCCGGGTCGAACTGGGCCAGCGGGCCGGGTGGCACGTTGATGCCGGCGTTGGCCAGCACGCAGTGCACGGCACCGCCGAAGTCGCGCGCCACGTCGGCGAACACCTGTTCCACCTGGGCCGCGTCGCAGATGTCGACCGAATAGCCCTTGGTGCGTGCGCCACCGATCTGTTCGGGCAGGCCTGGCGCGCTGCTGACGTAGGTGTAGGCCACGTCGTAGCCGCTCTCGGCCAGCTTCTGCACACAGGCCGCGCCGATGCCGCGCGTGCCGCCGAATACCAGTGCTGTCTTCTTGCTCATGGGAAATCCTTGGTCGGTGAAAACGCTCAAGCCTTGAAGGGCTTGCCGTAGATCGGTTCTTTGAACGGGATGGGGGGCAGCTGCCAGGTGCCTGTGGAAGGCGGGCGCACCTCGGCGTCCACGTGCACGTCGATGACGCAGGGGCGCTTGTTCTTCAGCGCCTGCTGCACCGTGGCGCCCAGGTCCTGCGGGCGCGTGACGGTGTAGCCATCGGCACCGCAGGCGCGGGCCCAGGCGGCGAAGTCGGGGTTGTAGCGTTCGCCGGTGGCACCGTGGTAGAACGCGGTGCCGATCTCGCGGCCGTCGAACAGGCCGTACTGCAGGTCGCGGATGGCGCCCCAGGCGAAGTTGTTCCAGACGATCCAGACGACCGGCAGGTTGTATTCCACCGCCGTGCACAGCACGTAGGGCGCCATGGTGAAACCGCCGTCGCCGACCACCGCCACGCAGGGCCGGTCGGGGGCGGCGAGCGCCGCGCCCATCACGCCGCACACGCCAAAGCCCATGCTGGAATAACCCCAGCTGTTGAGCATGCTCTGCGGCCGCTTCGCCTGCCAGAACTGCATGAACCAGTTGTGGTGCACGCCCGAGTCGAGCGCGAGGATCACGTCGTCGGGCAGCACCTTCTGCAGCGTGCCGACCACGAATTCGGGCCGCAGCGGGCTGGTGGAATCGCCGAAGTGCGGGCGCACGAACGCTTCCCACTGCGCCTGCCAGCCCTGCACCTCGGCCAGCCATGGCGCGTAGCGCGTGGCCGTGATGCCGGTGCGCGCGGGCAGCGCGTTGAGCAGCTGGCGCGTGAAGACCTGGATGTCGGCGATGACGCCGAGCGTGGGCGCGTAGTTGCGGCCCAGCTCCTGCGGGTCGATGTCCACGTGCACCAGCTTCGTGGTGGGGAAATTCCACGAGTAGCCACCATGCCAGCTCGACGAACTGCGGTCGTCGAAGCGCGTGCCCAGCGTGATCACGAGGTCGGCGCGGCGGCCAGCTTCGTTGGCGGGGAACGCGCCGTTGCGGCCGATGAAGCCGAGCGCCAGCGGGTGGTCGCCGGCGATGCAGCCCATGCCGTTGGGCGAGGTGATGACGGGAATGCCGAGCTTCTCGGCCAGTTCGGTGATCTCGGCGCCGGCCTCGGACAGCGTGGCGCCGTGGCCGATGAACAGCACCGGCTTGTGCGCGGCGGCCAGCAGGTCGAGCGCGGTGGCCACGTCCACGTCGCTCGCGCCGGGGCGGTGCGCGCGGTGCACGTGCGAGGGCGGCGGCAGTTCCACGTCGGCCTCTTCCTGGTACACGTTGTACGGAATGTCGAGGTTCACCGGGCCGGGGCGGCCGGTGACCATGGTGTCCATGGCCTGGCGCAGCGCCAGCGGCAGCATGTCGACGCGGGTGGGCTGGAAGGCGCGCTTGACCACCGGGCGCATCACCTGCGCGAAGTCGGCCTGGTTGTGGGTGTAGAGCTCCTGGAACGGCGCGCGGTTGTGCTGCGAGGTCGGCACGTTGGAGGTGATGCACAGGAAGGCGGACGAGTCCGACAGCGCGGTGGCGCAGGACATCACCATGTTGGCCGAGCCCGGGCCGGTGCTGGTGAGCGTGGCCACCGGCTTGTGCTTCACGCGGAAATACGCGTCGGCCATGTGGCCGGCGCACTGCTCGTGGCGCGGCGAGACGAGCTTCAGATCGTCCTTCACGTCGTACAGCGCATCCAGGATGCCCACGTTGCCGTGACCGCAGATGCCGAACACGTACGGCACCTTTTCCTGGACCAGGTATTGGGCGATCAGTTCGCCGCCTTTCATCTTGGGCATGTCTTGCTTTCCATCGGTTGTTCAGTCGGGTCGTTCACTCCGCAATGTCTCATGCGGTGGTGAAGGTCACGACCCGTTCTTCGGTCATTTCGTGCACGGCGTAGCGCGGTCCTTCGCGGCCGAAACCGCTGTCCTTGGAGCCGCCGTAGGGCATCAGGTCGACGCGCGAGCTCGACGTTTCGTTGATGTGCACGCCACCCACCTCGAGCTTCTGCGCGGCCGCCAGCGCGTCGCCCAGGCGGTTGGTGAACAGGCCGGTGGCCAGGCCGAAGGGCGTGGCGTTGACGCGGTCCACCGCCTGCGCGAGGGTCTTGAACGGCACGATGCAGACCACCGGGCCGAAGATCTCACTGCAGCCCACGCGCATGCTGTCGCTGATGCGGGTGAGCAGCGTGGGCGCCACCACCGCGCCTTCGCGCGTGCCGCCGGCCAGGCACTGCGCGCCCGACGCGATGGCCTCGGCCACCCAGGCCTCGATGCGGCGCGCTGCCTCCTCGCTGATGACCGGGCCGACCACGGTGTCCGGGTCCATCGGGTCGCCGTAGCGCAGCGCCTGCACCAGTTTCGCCAGGCGCTGTTCCACAGTGGCCAGCAGCGATTCGTGCACCAGCAGCAGCTGCACCGAGGTGCAGACCTGCCCGGCCTTGCGGTAGCCGGCGTTGACGATCTTGGGCAGGGCCATGTCGAGGTCGGCGTCCTCGCAGACGATGGTGCAGGCGATCGAGCCCAGTTCCATCTGCGTGCGGCGCAGGCCGGCGGCCTGCTGGATCTGGCGGCCCACCTCGGTGCTGCCGGTGAAGGCGAAGAAGCGCACGCGGTCGTCGGCCTGCAGGTGCTTCACCACCTCGGCGCTGCCGTGCAGCACCGAGAGGAAACCGGGCGGCACGCCCGCGTCGAGCAGCACCCGGGCCAGCAGCGTGGCCGTGAGCGGCGTGTGCGTGGACGGCTTGAGGACGACCGCGTTGCCCGCCGCCAGCGCCGGCGCCACCTTGTGCGTGACGGTGTTGAGCGGCGAGTTGAACGGCGTGATGGCGGCCACCACACCCAGCGGCACGCGCAGCGTGAAGCCCAGCCGGCCGGCCTGGCCGGGCGCGCCGGCCAGCGGGATCACGTCGCCGGCCAGGCGGCGCGCTTCCTCGGCCGAGAGCTTGAGCGTCTGGATGCAGCGGCGCACTTCGCCGCTGGCGTCGGACTGGGTGAAACCGGCCTCGATCTGCATGGTGCGCACGAAGTCGTCGAGCCGCTGCTCCATGAGCACGGCGGCGCGCTCGAGCACCGCGCCACGCTCGTACGCCACGGGTGCGCCGCGGCGGAAGGCGGCGTGCGCCACGTCCACCGCCTGGCGCACCTGCGCGGCGTCGGCCGTGGTGAGGGTGGCGTGCGGCTGGAGGCGGAACTTGTCTTGCACGGTGACGCGGTCTCCCGCGCCCTCGACCCACTCGCCGTCGATCAGCAGGTGGTGCGTGGCAAGCGATGCCGTGTCGGCCTGTCGGTCCATCAAAGCGTCTCCTCGTCGTCGCTGGCCGGGGTGGTGATCACCAGGAACACCAGGCCCTGCGTGCCGGTGTTGGTGAAGCTGTGGCGAATGCCGGGCGGCACATAGACGTAGTCGTGCGGGCGCATCAGGTTCTTCGTGTCGTCCAGCGTGAGGATGCCTTCGCCTTCCAGCACGTAGTACACCTGCTCCTGCACCTTGTGCACGTGCTCCTGCACGTAGGCCATGGGCGCGTAGCGCGAGATGCGGAAGTCCACGCGCGAACTGCCGGTGGTTTCGGGGCCGGCCAGTTCCTTGGACAGGGCACCGCCGAAATGGCCGGGGTACTCCTTCCAGGGCATGTTGGCCATCTTCTCCAACAGCAGTCGGAGCTCTGGTTTCTGGGTCATCGTCATTCCTTCCTTGCGTGTGTGTGTCAGAGCCAGAGGATCTGCTTGCGGTAATCGAGGTTGGTGAGCAGGGGTTCGGCCGGGCCTTCGTGGAACACGGCGCCGCGTTCCAGCGCGTAGGCGCGGTCGGCCAGCGCGAGCACCAGGTCGAGGTTGTGTTCAACGATCACGATGGAGATGTGCTGGCGCAGCCGGTCGAACACGGTGAACAGTTCCTGCACCACCGTGGGCGCCAGGCCTTCGAACGGTTCGTCGAGCAGCAGCAGCTTCACGTTGCCCGAGAGCGCGCGCGCCACGGCCACCATCTGCTGTTCACCGCCGGAGAGGTAGTCGGCGGCGATGTGCATGCGCTCCTTCAGGCGCGGGAAGTACTCGAAGATCTTCTCTTCGTTCCACACCACGCCGGTGCTGCCGTCGGTGGGCCGCGCCAGGCGGCCGAGCGAGAGGTTTTCCGCCACGGTCATGCCGGCGAACAGGCCACGCCCCTGCGGCACATAACCAATGCCCAGGCGCGCGATGTCGGGCGCGCTCAGGCCGGCGATCTCGCGGCCGTTGAAGCTCACGCGGCCGCTGGCCGGCGGCACCAGGCCCACCAGGCTCTTGAGCAGCGTGGACTTGCCCGCGCCGTTGCGGCCCAGCAGCGCCACGATCTCGCCCTCGCGCACCTGCAGGCTGGCGTCGTTGAGGATGTGGCTCTTGCCGTAGAACGCGTTGACGCCGTTGAAGTCGAGCACCACCGCGCGGTCGCCCGTGGCCACGCCGGTGCGGCCGGTGACGGGTGGCGTGCCGGTGCCGGTGTAGATCTCCTGCACGCGGCGGTCGTCGCGCACCTGGTCGGGCGTGCCGCTCATCAGCACCTCGCCCTGGTTCATCACGGTGACGCGGTGCGAGAGCTCGAGCACGCGGTCGATGTCGTGCTCCACGATCAGCACCGGGATGTTGCTGGCGATGGTGGCCACCAGGCGCGAGACGCGCTCGCGCTCGGCCGCCGCCAGGCCCGCCAGCGGTTCGTCCATCAGCAGCACCTGCGGCTTGGAACCCAGCGCAATGCCCAGGTCCACCAGGCGCTGGCCGCCGTACGACAGGTCACCCCCGCCCACGTCTTCCATGCCCTGCAGGCCGAGGAACTTCATGAGTTCCGCGGTTTCGGCGTGGATCTCGGGGTAACTGTCGATGTCGCGCCAGATGTTGAAGCGCGCCGGGTGCCGCGCCTGCAGCGACAGGCGCAGGTTCTCCTCGATCGTCAGGCCCTTGAAGAGGTTGGTGATCTGGAACGAGCGCGCCAGGCCCTGCTGGCAGATGCTGTGGGGCGCGAGGCCCTGGATCTCCTGGCCGTGCAGGCGCACCGTGCCGGTGCTGGGCGGGAACATGCCGGAGATCAGGTTGAAGGTGGTCGTCTTGCCCGCGCCGTTGGGGCCGATCAGCGCGTGGATCTGGCCCGCGTCCACGCGCAGGTGCGCACCGCGCACGGCCTGGATGCCGCCAAAGCGCATGCCCACGTCGCTCGCCTCCAGCACCGCGCCTTCGCGCCGTTTCGGCCGCAGGAATTCGGGCAGTGGCAGGCCTTCGTAGATCTTGCGCTTGCTCATCGCCGCGCCGTCTTCGGGCGGCGGGCGCAGGCGGCGCTGGATCTGGCCCCAGATGCCGGTGAGGCCCGAGGGCGAGAAGATGATGAAGCCGACGAAGATGAGGCCGAACCACAGCAGCCAGTTGTCCGTCCACATCGAGAACAGTTCGCGGAACAGCAGGAAGAACACCGCGCCCAGGGCCGGGCCGAGGAAGCTGTGCATGCCACCGATGACGACCATGGCCAGCAGCTCGCCGGAGAAGTGCACCGCCGTCGACTCGGCCGCCGCCAGCCGGTGCAGGAACACCATGAGCGAGCCCGCCAGGCCGGTGACCGTGGCCGACAGCACGAAGGCCAGCAGCTTGTAGCGCTCGACGTTGTAGCCCTGGAAGGTGGCGCGCTGCTGGTTCTCGCGGATCGCCACCAGCACGTGGCCAAAGGGCGAGCGCACCACGCGGTGCAGCAGCACCAGCACGGCGAAGCCGACCAGCGCGGCGAACACGTAGTAGCCCAGGTGGCTGTTGAGGTCGATCGGGCCGAAGCTCGCGCGCTCGATGCCACCGAGCCCGCCCTCGCCGCCGGTCAGGCTGGTCCAGCGGAACGAGATCGCGAAGGTCAGCGCGCACAGCGCCAGCGTGAGCAGCGAGAAGTACACGCCGCGCCGGCGCAGGATCAGGAAGCCGACGATCAGCGAGAGCAGCGCGGTGAACAGCACCGAGAACAGCATGGGCAGCAGCATCTGGTTCTTGAACCAGTGCAGTTGCGCCAGGCCGGCGGCGTAACCGCCGATGCCGAACCAGGCCGCGTGGCCGAAGGACACCAGGCCGGTGTAGCCCACCAGCAGGTTCAGGCCCATGGCCGCCACGGCCAGGATGACGACCACGGTGGCGGAGTCCAGCGTGAGGCCGATGGCCTGGAACACGATGGGCAGCAGCACCAGGCCGAGCGCGCCGATCCAGAGGGAGCGGTGTTTGTTTTTCAGGAAAGCAGGCATGTTGGTTCTCTCACTCGAAGCGCTCGATGCGCTCACCCAGCAGGCCGCGCGGACGGAACATGAGAACGAGGAACATCAGCACGTACATCGATGCCTCGCTCGCGGCGGGCATGAAGTGGGTGGTGATGCCACGCACCACACCCACCAGCAGCGCCGCGGCCACCACCCCCCAGAAACTGCCCAGGCCCCCGATGACCACCACCACGAAGGCGACGGTCATGATCTCCATGCCCATGGCGGGGTGCACGATGGCGATGGGCCCGAACAGCACACCGCCGAGCGCAGCGGTGGCCACGCCCAGCACGACGATGGCGGTCATGTAGGGCTGCAGCTTGATGCCCAGCGCCGCCACCATGTCGGGCTTCTGCACGCCGGCGCGCACCACGCGGCCGAAGGCCGTCTTGTGCATCAGCAGCCAGATGCCGGTCATCACCACGATCACCACCGCGAGGATGAACAGCCGGTACTTGGAGAGCATGAACTCGCCCAGCATCACGTTGCCCTTGAACTCCGGCGGCATGTTGGAGGCGAGCGGGGCCGAGCCCCAGATCATGCGCAGCGCCTGTTCGGCCACCAGCGCCAGGCCGAAGGTGACCAGCAGGCTGAGGATGGGGTCGGCCGCGTAGAAGCGGCGCAGCAGGAAGCGCTCGAACAGCACACCGAGCAGGCCCACCAGCACCGGCGTGATGAGGATGCTGGGACCGAAGCCGGTGAACTTGATCACCTCCAGCGAGAGGTACGCGCCCAGTGCGTAGAACGCGCCGTGCGCGAGGTTGACGATGCCGCCCACGCTGAAGATGAGCGACAGCCCCAGTGCGAGCAGCAGGTAGTAGCCCCCGAGCACGAGGCCGTTGACGACCTGCTCGAGCAAGAACACGATTTGCATGGGATTCCGGACGGATGGAAGGGGGCCGGCACCGTCAGGGCGCCGGCCGGAGGGAACGGCTCAGGGCGCGTTCACATCTTGCAGGCGCTCTCCGATTTCGGTGGCGCCAGCTTTTCCAGTGGCTCGTTCGCGGCAGGCACGGCATCGCCGAAGGCCAGGAAGTCCTGCTTGTGTTTCGCCTGGCCCTTGGGCTTGACGGTGAAGGGATAGGCCTCCTGCATGAGCTGGTGGTCCCAGCTGCGGAAGTAGGCCTTGCGCGCCTTGAGCACGTCGAACTGCGCTTCGCTCTCGAAGTACGCAATGATCTTGTCGGTGTCGGTCGACTTCGTCTCGCGGATCGCCTGCACCAGCATCATCAGCGAGACGTATTCGATCCACGCGTGGTTCTCGGGGATGCGGCCGTACTTCTTCGTGAACTTCTCGACGAAGGCCTGTGTGCCCGGTGTCTTGAGTTCGTGGTGCCACACGGTGGGCCAGATGCCGCCCAGGTTGCCTTCCCCGGCGGCCCAGGCGTCGGCCGTGTTCAGGTTGAAGCCCGCCACCGGAATCTGCAGGCCGAACTCGGCGTACTGCTTGACGAAGTTGGTGACCTGGTTGCCGCCCAGGTTGGTGGCGATGAGGTCGGGCCGCGCCTGGCGGATCTTGATCATCTGCGAGCTGAAGTCGGTCAGGTCGGTGGGCACCAGCTCGTCGCCGATCACCGTGCCGCCGTTGGCGGTGAAGAAGCGCTTGGCCTGGCGCGAGAGGTCGTGACCGAACAGGTAGTCGGAGGTCAGCGCGTAGATCTTCTTGTCCTTCACCAGGCCCTGGCGCAGCAGCGCTTCGCCGGCGGCGTTCACCATCACGGTGACCGGGATGTCGACGTGGAAGGTGTAGCGGTTGCAGTCCTTGCCGCGCAGCGCGTCAGAGCGCGCGCCGATGCTCATGAACAGGGTCTTGTTGCGCGCGGCCACCTGCGAGATCGTGAGCGCCGAGGCCGAGTTGATCTCGCCCATCAGGAACAGCACCTTGTCGCGCTCGATCATGCGCTGTGCCTTGGTGGACGCGGTCTGCGGGTTCACCGAGTCCTCGCTGATCAGGTCGATCTGGCGGCCCAGAACGCCACCCGCGGCGTTCACTTCCTCCACCGCCATCTTGATGCCCTGCACCGCGTAGTCGCCCAGCGCACCGAGGAAGCCGGTGAGTGGCGTGAGGTGCCCCACCTTGATCTTCTCGGCCTGTGCGCTCACGAGCGTGGGCAGGCCCAGAACGGCACCACCGGCCACCACGGCGCCGGTCTTGAGCATCGTGCGGCGATGCGCCGAAAGCACCTTCGATTGCGTTGTCGATTCCATGCGCTTGTCTCCTGTTGTTGGGGTCGTACCGTAAGGCAGGAGCGATCATAGGAAGGAGCCTCTCCGAGGGAAAATACTGTTTTCCGAGATGGGCTATCGCTTTTGGTTATAGGCGTTTCCACTATGCTTGGCGCTCCCCACAAGGAGACAAGACATGGACCTGCGACAGCTCAAGTACTTCGTGCAGATCGTCGAGAGCGGCAGCCTGGCCAAGGCGTCGCGGCAGCTCTACATCGCCCAGCCGGCGCTCAGCCAGCACGTCGCGAAACTCGAAGCCGAGGTCGGCAAGCCGCTGCTGATCCGCACCGCGAAGGGCGTGACGCCGACCGAGAACGGCGCGGCCCTGCACCACCACGCGCGCTTCATGCTGCGCCAGCTGGACCAGGCGCTGTCCATCGCGCGGCAGGAGCCCGGCACGGTGCACGGCATGGTGTCGGTGGGCCTGGCGGCCACCACGGTGTGCGCGGTGGGTGTGCCCTTCATGCGCCGCATCCGCGAGAAATACCCGGGCATCGTGCTCAACGTGGTGGAGGGCATGAGCGGCCACCTCGCGCAGATGATGCGGCTCGGCCAGCTCGACCTGTCCATCCTTTTCAGCCGCGACGCCGTGCCCGACCTGCCGGCCGAACCGCTGGTGGAGGAAGAGCTGTTCGTGATGCTGCCGGGCGACAGCGAGCTGGTGGCGCCCAGGCGCATCAAGCTCAGCTGCGCGGAAACGGCCGAGCTGCCGCTGATCCTGCCGACCGGCATCCACGGCCTGCGCCGCCGCATCTCGGCCGAGTTCGAACAGCGCAACCTCACCACGCGCATCGTGGCCGAGATCGATTCCCTCTCGCTGCTCATGACCTGCGTGCGCGACGGCATGGGCGCCACCATCAAGCCCATGTCGGCCGCGCTGCTCGAAGGCCAGATGCGCAAGGACTGGCGCACGCTTGCGTTTTCAGACGCCGACATGAAGCGGCCGAACTACCTGTTCTCGGTGGTGGCCGACCGCCTCACGCCCGCCGCGGCGGCGGTGCGGGCGGAACTGCGGGAAACGGTGAAGGACCTGGTGGCCACGGGGGCCTGGCGTGGGGTCAACCTGATCTGACCGCCGCCGCATGGCGACAATGGGCGGAACCCGGCGGTCATTCCGACCGCATGCCGGGACCTGACCGACACACACCATGAAAACCATTGACGAGATGCTGAACCTGGCCCTGCTGACCCCCGACCAGCACCACCAGATCAGCGCCTGGATTGCACAGGCCGATTCGCCCGAAGAGATATTGAAGATGCCTGCACCCCTGTGGCAGGCGGTCGAGCGGGCCAGCGCGGCCATGGGCATCGACGACGACCTGCTGCGCCCGCCTTCGCTGGATGCGGGTGGCGTGGTGTCCTGACGGGCCTGCGCACTGCGGCGGACTGCCCTCACGGGCGACCCGCGCATTCCATACCTGCTATATATCGACGTCTGCGCAACACACCATTCGAGAGGACCGCATGCCGATCACATCCCTTCTGAAATCCACCGTGGCGGCACTGGCGATCGTCACCGGCGGCTCGCTTTTCGCGCAGGGCACGCCCATCAATGCCGCGGCGTTCGACGCGCTGGTGGCGCAGGGCCCCGTCGCGAACGCCGCGACCATCGCCTCGAGCACCTGGGCCAGCAAGATCAAGCAGGCCGGCACGCTGCGCCTGGGCGGCACGCAGACCTCGAACCTGTTCTCGCTGCTCAACGAGAAGGACAGCCGCATGCGCGGCTTCGACGCGGGCCTGGCCCAGCTGCTCGCCCGCTACATCCTGGGCGATGGAGCCAAGGTCCAGTTCACGCAGGTGAACTCGTCCACGCGCGAGCAGGTGCTCATCAACGACCAGGTGGACGTGGTGCTCGCCACCTACTCCATCACGCCCGCCCGCGCCGAGAAGATCTCGTTCGCCGGGCCTTACTACACCTCGCAGGCCGGGGTGCTGGTCAAGTCGAACAACAACACCATCCAGTCGTACAACGACCTGGCCGGCAAGAAGGTGGCCACGCAGGCAGGCTCCACGGGGCCCGCGATCCTGGCGCAGCACGCGCCCAGGGGTGTCGTGCAGGAATTCCAGACGCACCAGGAAGCGCTCGACTCCCTGCGCCAGGGGCGCGTGGACGCCTACGTGACCGACCACACGCTGCTGCTCAACGCCCTGAGCCTCGGCACCGGCGACGCAAAGCTGGCCGGCGCACCCTTCGGTGCGCAGGACCCCTACGGCATCGGGCTGCCCAAGGGCTCGGACGGCGTGGCCTTCGTCAATGCCTTCCTGAAGAAGGTGCAGGCCGACGGCACCTGGGCGAAGCTCTGGACCATTTCCATCGGACAGCGCACCGGCAGCACCGCGGTGCCGACGCCGCCCGCCATTCCCTGAACGATGGGTGAGGTTTCCAGGCTCCTGGCCGAATACGGGCCTGCCTTCGGGCAGGCCCTTTTTCTGACATGGAAGCTCACGCTCGTGTCGTTCGTGCCCGGCTTCCTGCTGGGCATGCTCGTCACGGTGCTCCGGCTCTTCCCGCTGCCGCCGCTGCGCTTCGTGCTGACCGTCTACGTCGAGATCTTCCGCAACATCCCCAGCGTGGCGCTGCTGATCTTCATCGTGTTCGCGCTGCCCGATCTCAACGTCCTGATCGACTATGAGCCTGCGGTGATCCTGACGCTGACGCTGGTCTGCTCCGCGTTCACGGCGGATTACCTGCGCACGGGCATCAACACCGTCGCCAGCGGCCAGATCGAGGCCGCCCTCAGCCTGGGCATGCGACCGGTCCGCGTGATCGTTTCGGTGGTGCTGCCGCAGGCGCTGCGCGCGGTGGTGCAGCCGATGACCTCGCTGCTCATTGCGCTGATGCTGTCGACCTCGCTGGCGTCGCAGGTGCCGTTTCCGGGCCGGGAACTCACCACGCTCGTCTCGAAGATCGCCACCGACTCCGCCGCCGGCATGGCCGCGTTCGCGGTGGCGGCCGCGATGTACGTGGCAACCGGCCTGCTCATGGCCTGGGCGGGCGCCGCGCTGGAAAAGAAGGTGCGGATACTGCGATGAGCCGCACGCTGGAAGACATCCTGTTTGGCGCCCCCAGCCCCCGGGCCCAGACCATCACACGGCTGGTGAGCGCGATCGCCGCGGTCGTTCTGCTCCTGCTGGCCGCGGGCATCGTGTTCCGGTTCCATTCCGCGGGGCAGCTCGAGGCCCGGTACTGGAGTTTCTTCACCTGGCCCACCACCTGGGCCTTCCTGGGCAAGGGCCTGCTCGGCACGATGGCCTCGGCGGCCATGGCCGCCGTGATCGCGCTGACCCTCGGGCTGGTGCTGATGCTGGGGCGCGTGGCGCGGACGCGGCTCGTGCGCTGGCCCAGCATCGCGCTCATCGAGTTCCTGCGGGGCACGCCGACGCTGCTGCTCATCTACGTGTGTTTCCTGGTGCTGCCATCGCTCGGGATCAAGCTGAGCACCTACTGGATGTTGACCCTGCCGGTCGGCCTGAGCACCGCCGCCGTGGTGGCCGAGGTGTACCGCGCGGGCGTGCTCGCGGTGCCCCGCGGCCAGACCCTGGCGGCGCGCAGCCTGGGCATGACCGAAGCCCAGGTGTTCTTCACCGTCGTCTTTCCTCAGGCCCTTCGCTACATCGTCCCGGCACTGGTTGCGCAGCTGGTCATCGTGGTCAAGGACACGACCTTCGGCTACGTCGTCACCTACGGCGAACTCATGCAGAACGCCCGGGTGCTGATCGCCAACTACAACTCGCTGGTACCGGTGTACCTCGTGGTGGCGGCGCTGTACTGCCTGGTGAACTACGCGATATCCCGCGCGAGCAAACGGCTCGGCCGGCCGGTGCACTGACCTTCAATCCGCTCCGAGCCCCACCGGGTTCGGCTGCCGCTTCTCCACCGCGTGCCGCAGCAGCGACGCCGTGCGGAACACGCCGTGCGCGAACTTGCCGTAGGGCAGGGTGGCGAACAGGGCCATCACCGCGCCGAGGTGCAGGCACAGCATGATGGCCAGGGCCGGGGTGCCGCGCGTCAGCCACAGCGCCAGGCCGGTGGCGCTGGTGAGGAAGAGCAGGGCGATGAAGCCGAGGTCCATCGGCTTCTGCGCCACGTCGCCATGCAGCGGGTGGCGGCGGCGGTTGAGGCGCCACAGGCCGGCGGTGCCGATGAGCAGGCTCACGCCGCCGACCACGCCGAGCAGCTTGGGCAGGCTGGGCAGTTCGTAGGGCGCGACCCAGCCGAACACGTAGTGGTAGATCGTCGCGACGCTGGTGGCGGCGAAGCACAGCATGAAGCCGTAGAAGGTGAAGTGGTGGTAGCGGCGGCGTGAGAGCGTGTAGGCGTCGTCCTCGTTGTGGCAGCCGTCGCCGTGGCCGCCGTCGAGGTACTTCAGCTGCAGGGCGTTGCCCGTGGCTTCGGTGGCCGCCGGCAGGCTCAGCGGCGCGCCGCTGGTGGCCGGGGTCACGTCGCGCCAGAAGCGCGTCACGCCCATGCCGAGCGCGAACACCACGAAGATGAACACCGGCGCGAACATGCTCACCAGCAGGTTGTGCGGGAACAGGTTGTAGAAGTTGCCGGCCAGGTCGGTGGGCCACAGGCTGCCCTTGAGCGCCACGGCCAGCAGCAGGAAGATGGCGAGGCCGGCCGCGAGTGCGACCGACAGCGTGAGGCCGTTGCGCTGGTAGAGCTTGCCGAGCGCGGGCGGCCAGGCGTAGTCGGCGTAGGTCTGGCCGCGCACCTCGGCCATGGCCTTGGGCACGTTGATGGCGAATTCGTGCGGTGGCGCGTACTGGCAGGCGTGCAGGCAGGCGCCGCAGTTGTGGCAGAGGTTGGCGAGGAAGTGGATGTCGGCCTTGCCGAATTCGAGCCGGCGCGTCATCGCGGGGAACACGGCGCAGAAGCCTTCGCAGTAGCGGCAGGCGTTGCAGATCTGCATCTGCCGCGCCACTTCGGTTTCGGGTGCGGAGAGCACCACGTCGCCCTGGGCGAGCGCGCGGGCGTCGCGGGTGAGGGCTTCAAGCGCCTGCATGCTGCACCCCCTGTTGCTTCGCCGCCTTCGCCGCCTTCGCCGCCTTCGCCGCCTGCGTACCGGCGATGCGGCCGAAAGCGGTGCCGATGGACATGCCCACGCCGGCGGTGTAGCCCTTGCCGAGCACGTTGCCGGCCATCATCTCGCCGGCCACGAAGAGGTTGGGGCTGGGCTGGTCGTTGAAGCGCACGGCGGCGGTGTCGTCGGTGCGCAGGCCGAGGTAGGTGAAGGTGATGCCGGGGCGCACCGCGTAGGCGAAGAAGGGCGCGGTGTCGATGGGCCGTGCCCAGTGCGTCTTGGCCGGCGTGAGGCCTTCGGTGTGGCAGTCGTCGAGCGCGGTGTGGTCGAAGGTGCCGACGCGGCAGGCGGCGTTGTACTGGTTCAGGGTGTGCATGAAGGTGTCCACGTCCAGCCCGAGCTGGCGGGCGAGGTCGGGCAGGGTGTCGGCTTTCACGCCGGGAAACACCGGTGGCATGAAGCGACCGATGGCCTTGCTGTCGATGATCGAATAGCCGATCTGCTGCGGCTGCTGCGCGACGAGGCGGCCCCAGATGGCGTAGCGCTTGGGCCAGAAGTCCTCGCCCTCGTCGTAGAAGCGGCGCGCTTCCTGGTTCACGACCACGCCGAGCGAGACACAGTCGATGCGGGTGCAGATGCCGCCGTCGTACAAGGGCGCGCGCGCGTCGATGGCGACCATGTGCGCCTGCGTCGGGTCGCCGATGCGGTCGGCGCCGTGGTCCTCCAGCAGGTGGCGCAGCAGCACGCCCTTGTTGTAGGCGGTGCCTCGGATGAGGAAGTTGTCGGCCGGCCATTCGCCGCGCTCGTTCTGGCCCCAGGCCTCGCGCAGCCAGGCGAGGTCGGACTCGAAACCGCCGGCGGCGAGCACGCAGCTTCTGGCAGCGATGCGCTCACCACCCCGCGTGTGTGCGGCGACGAAGCGGCCGTTGTCGAGCTCGATGCGGTCCACCGGGGTTTCGTAGCGCACGCGCACGCCGAGTTTTTCGGCGCTGCGGTAGTAGGCGTTCACCAGGGCCTTGCCGCCACCCATGAAGAAGGCGTTGGTGCGCGCCACGTGCAGCGCGCCCGAGAGCGGCGGCTGGAAGTGCACGCCGTGCCGGCGCATCCAGTCGCGGCAGGTGGACGAGGCCCGGATGGTGAGGCGCGCGAGGTGCTCATTGGTCTGGCCGCCGGTGACCTTGAGCAGGTCCTGCCAGTACTCTTCTTCGGGGTAGGCCTCGATCAGCACGTCCTGCGGGGCGTCGTGCATGCAGCGCAGGTTGCGGGTGTGGCCGGAGTTGCCGCCGCGCCAGGCGCGCGGCGCGGCTTCGAGCAGCAGCACGCTGGCGCCTGCCTCGCGCGCCATCAGGGCGGCGCACAGGGCGGCGTTGCCGCCCCCGATCACCAGAACATCGGTTTCCAAGAAATTCGCTCCTCATCCGGCCCGGCGTGGGACCGGTTCGAGGACGCACTGTAGGCAGATGACGGCCCGCGGTGAAGCTCAGCGCGGGCATGGGGGCATCACGACTCGTGATGCCACAGGTGCGTGCCGGGCCACTGACCGCCTTCCACCAGCCCCCGCACGGTGTCGCGGATGACGACCCGGGTGGCCAGCGCGGCGGGCGACAGCTCGTCTTCGGACAGGCTGCACAGCAGGTTGGCGCGGCTGGCCTGCGCGTCGTCGATGTGCACCAGGGAAAAGCGCTGGTCCGCGTCGGGGAAACGGCCCAATGCGGCCCGCGGCTGCAGGGTGACGCCCAGGCCGGCGTCGATGGCGGCCATGAGCATCGGCAGCGAGTCCACTTCCAGCACCACGCGCGGCACCACGCCGGCGCGGGCGAAAGCGGTGTCCAGCGTGCTGCGCAGGCCGTGCGGCCCGGTCGGCAGGATCAGGGGTTCATCGCCCAGGTCGGCGAGGCGCAGGGTGGCGGGCCGAGGGCGGGTATCGCGCCGCGAGCCGATCAGGAACAGGTCTTCCGACAGCAGCGGCTGCACCTGCCAGAGCCGGCTGCCAGGGCCGTCGGGCTGGGCATGCAGGCGGGCATCGAACAGCACGGCGAGGTCGAGCTCGCGCGCGTTGAGCAGGGTGGCCAGGTGGCCGGACATGCTTTCGACCATGTGCAGGCGCACGTCCGGGTAGCGGGTCTGCATGGCCTGCATCAACGGCAGGCCGAGCATGGCAGCGGTAGTGGGCGCCAACCCCACGCTCACCGTGCCCGAGAGGCGGGCCTGCTGGGCGGCGCGCACGGCCTGCGCGGCGTGGCGCAGCGTGAGCTGGGCTTCTCGGAAGAAGGCGGCGCCGGCGTCGGTCGGCACCACGCCGCGCGGCGTGCGCTGCAGCAGGCGGGTGCTGAGCTCGCTTTCCAGGCGGCTGATCTGCTGGCTCAGGGCGGACTGCACCAGGTCCAGGTCGATCGCAGCCCGGCCCATGGAACCCAGTTCCACCACCCGGACGAAGTAGCGCAGCTGCCGCAGTTCCAAACCGTGTTCCCCGCATTTGCCATCACACATCGTGATGCCGTCGATGATCGCATGCGTCCAACCCGGGAGCACCGTCAAACCGTTGATCGGGTCAAATATGACGATCATCATATTCAAGCCTACAATCCCGCCACCATGGAAGTCGCACCCAACCGCAAGGCACTGACACACGAGCGCATCGTCGATACCGCGTCGCGCGCGATCCGTCGCGCCGGTTTCCAGGGGGTGGGCGTGGCCGACATCATGAAAGAGGCCGGCCTGACCCACGGCGGCTTCTACGCGCACTTCGCTTCGCGCGACGCCCTGCTGGCCGAGGCCCTGGTGCATGCGGGACAACAGAGCGCGGAACGCATTGCCAAGGGCAACGCCACGCGCGAGGCGCAAGGCGCCAGCCCCTTGCGCGCGCTGGTGGACGGCTACCTTTCCGAGCGGCACCTGAGCGGCACCGAAAACGGCTGCGCGGTGGCGGCGCTGGTGTCGGAGATGCCGCGCCAGTCGCCCGATGTGCGGGCCGCCGCCGCGCAACGCGTGCGCGGCCTGATCCAGACGGTGGAGCGCGCCCTGCCCGAAGGCACGGCACCGGGCAGCGCCGCCGCCATCGCCAGCCAGCTGGTGGGCGCGCTGCAGCTCGCACGCGCGCTGGGGGACAACGCCGAGGGCAAGGCGCTGCTGGCCGACAACCGCGCGGCACTGCTGGCGCGTTACGACATTTCTCCTTCGGCCTGAGCCCCATGCCAGGCCATTTTCCTTTTGCTCGATCCAAAATATGACGACCGTCATATCAAAGACTCTTCACCCCCTCCACAGGAATCGCGAACCATGAAACTTCAGAATGCCACCGTTCTCATCACCGGCGCCAACCGCGGCATCGGTCTGGCCTTTGCGCGCGAGGCGCTGGCGCGCGGCGCGCGCAAGGTGTACGCCGGCGCGCGCAACCCGGCCAGCGTGAACCTGCCCGGCGTGGAGGCGATTGCGCTCGACGTGAACAACCCGGAGCACGTGGCCGCGGCCGCGCGGCGCGCGGGCGATGTGACGCTGGTGATCAACAACGCCGGCATCGCGGCGTTCGGCGGCTTCCTTGCCGAAGGCAGCATCGAGTCGGCGCGCGCGCACCTGGAGACCAACTTCTTCGGCCCGCTGCGCTTGGGCCAGGCGTTTGCGCCGGTGCTCGCGGCCAACGGCGGCGGCGCGCTGCTCAATGTGCTGTCGGTCGCAAGCTGGATCAACTCGCCGATGCTCGCTGTCTACGGCGCGAGCAAGTCCGCCGCGTGGGCGCTCACGAACGGGCTGCGCAATGAACTGCGCGCGCAGGGCACGCAGGTGCTGGCGCTGCACATGGGCTTTGTGGACACCGACCTCACCCAGGGCATCGAGATGCCGAAGTCGACACCCGAGGCGATCGTGCGCCGCGCCTTCGACGCGCTGGAAGCCGGCGCCGAGGAAGTGCTGGGCGACGAACTCACGCAGCAGGTCAAGCGCGGCCTCTCGGCCGAGCCGGGCGTGTACCTGCGCGACCCGCGCGCCTGAGCAAGGCCTCGCCATGAGCGCCGTCCTGCCCGTCGACACCGCACCGCGTGCCGACTCCGCCCAGACCCGCGTGCAGCAGATGCTGCACGCGCCCCTGCTGCCCACGCTGTTCCGCCTGGCCACGCCGAACGTGATGGGGCTGTTCGCGATGACCATCGTGATCGGCTACGACGGCTACATCCTCGGACTCGTCGGCGCCGATGCGCTGGCGGGCATCGCGCTGGTGTTCCCGCTCTCGATGCTGATGCTGCAGATGTCCGCCGGCGGCATTGGCGGCGCGACCACCGCCGCCGTGGCGCGCGCGCTGGGCGCCGGGCGCAGCGATGACGCCAGCCGGCTGGCGCAGCAGGCCCTGCTGATCGCGGCCGTGCTGGCGCTTCTGTTCATGCTGGTGATGCTGGGCGGCGGGCGTGCCATCTTCGCGGCCATGGGCGGCCACGGCGCGGCGCTGGACGCGGCGCTCGCGTATTCGAACGCGCTGTTCGCGGGCGCGGCGGTGATCTGGTTCACCAACGTGCTCGCGGCCGTGGTGCGCGGCGCGGGCAACATGCTGCTGCCTTCGCTGCTGCTGCTGGCCACCGCGCTGCTGCACCTGGGCCTGAGTCCGCTGCTGGTGTTCGGCTGGGGGCCGGTGGGCGGCATCGGCGTGGCGGGCGCGGCCGTGAGCACCCTCACGGTCAACGCACTGTCGGCGCTGGTGATGGTGGCCTGGCTGCTGCGCCGCGACGGCGCGGTGCACCTGCGGCGCACGCCGTGGCGGCCCCGGCTGGCGCTGTGGCGCGAGATCCTGCGCGTGGGCCTGCCGGCGTCGATGAGCCCGGTGATCAGCAATGCGTCCATCGCCGTGGCCACGGGCTTCGTGGGCCACTACGGCACGGCAGCGCTCGCGGGTTACGGCGTGGCCGCGCGGCTGGAGTACATCCTGGTGCCGATCGCGTTCGGCTTCGGCACCGCGCTGACCGCGATGGTCGCCACCAACATGGGCGCGGGCCAGTCGGCGCGCGCGGTGCGCGTGGCCTGGACGGGCGGCGCCGTGGTGGCGCTCATCACCGGAGCCATCGGCGTGGCTACCGCCATCGCGCCCGGCCTCTGGATGAACCTCTTCACGCAGGATGCGGCGGTGCTGGCGGTGGGCGGTACCTACCTGAACATCGTGGGCGGCGCATACGGCTTCTTCGGTCTTGGCCTTGCGCTGTTCTTCGCGTCGCAGGGTGCGGGCCGCATGTTCTGGCCGCTCGCCGGCAGCATGGGCCGCCTGGTCATTCTCGCGGTGGGCGGCTGGCTCTGCGTGCACGTGTTCCACGCGCCGGCCAGCGCGCTCTTCGCGCTCGTGGCGCTGAGCCTCGTCGCCTATGGATCCACCCTGGCCATCGCGATCCGCATGGGCAGCTGGACGCGCTGAACAGCGGCATCATTCACACACAACAAGGAGACGCACATGAACGACCTCACCCAGCAATTCAACGAACGCGGCATCGGAAAACTGCCCGGCCACCTCGGCCTGGTGTTCACACAGGTGAGCGCGCAGGAGGTGCGCGCCGAGCTCGCCGTGCAGCCGCACACCATGGCGCCCAACGGCTTCCTGCACGCGGGCAGCATCGTCACGCTGGCCGACACGGCCTGCGGCTACGGCTGCGTGGCGAACCTGCCGAAAGAGGCCAGCGGTTTCACCACCATCGAGCTCAAGAGCAACCACCTGGGCACGGCACTCGAAGGCACGATCGAATGCGTGGCGACACCGGCGCACATTGGCCGCACCACGCAGGTGTGGGACGCGGTCGTCACGCACCGCGAGACCGGCAAGACCATTGCGCTGTTCCGCTGCACGCAGATGGTGTTGTATCGCTGACTCCCCCCTGCGCCGCTTTGCGGCTTCCCCCCTCTGTGGCGCGCCTTCGGCGCTTCGAGGGGGGACGGCATCTCGGGCCGGCGGAGCCGGACCCTGGATGACTCTGGTCCAGGTTGTGCCATTCGTTGCGGGTCGCGCTACAGTGCTGCCCCATGACCCGCATCGCCGTCATCGACTTTGAAACCACCGGCATCTCTCCGACGCAGGGCGACCGCGCCACCGAGGTGGCGATCGTCATCACCGAGCAGGGGCGGGTGGTGGACCGTTACCAGAGCCTCATGAACGCGGGTGTGCGCATCCCGTCCTTCATCACGCAGCTCACCGGCATCACCAACGCGATGATCGAAACGGCGCCGCCTGCCGAGGTGGTGATGCAGGAGGCCGCGCGCTTCGTGGGCGGCGTGCCGATGGTGGCGCACAACGCCGCGTTCGATAGCCGCTTCTGGATGGCCGAGCTGGCACGTGCCGGTGCCGGCGCCACGCAGCCCTTTGCGTGCACCGTGTTGCTCTCGCGCCGGCTCTACCCCGAGGCGCCGAGCCACAAGCTGGGTTCACTGGTGGATTTTTTCCAGCTGCCACGCACCGGCCGTGCGCACCGTGCACTGGCCGACGCCGAGATGGCAGCCGAATTGCTCGCGCGCATCCAGCACGACCTGCGCGAGCGGCATGGCGTGGGTGAACCCGATCATGGTTTCCTGATGGCCCTGCAGCGCTGCGCGCGCGCCGCCCTGCCGCGCTTCCTTCAGGCGCACACCGGGCGCCAGGCTTCGGCGGGCTTCAGTACACGCGCAGCTTGAACTGCACGATCACCGCGCCGTCGACCTTGCCGATCGACGGGATGATGCCGACGTTGATGCCGTAGCGCTTGCCTTCCCAGGTGGCCATGGGCAGGGCCGCGAAGAAGGTGCCGCCCTTGGCCAGCGATGGGTAGCCATTCATCACACCCAGCGTGCCCCCGAGCCGGATCGGGCCCACGGACCAGGGCTGCCAGTTCATCGCCACATACGAGGTCGTCTTGCGCACGCTGTTGTAATACGCGCCCGCCATGTACGACACCTCCGGGCTGGTGCGGTACTCGGCGCCGAGGCCGAGGTTGTTCTCGTTGTAGCCGCTGCTGCGTTTGAAATGGCGCGAGAAGCCACCCACGTTGATCCAGACTTCATTGCGCGGGGCGTCCAGCTGCAGGGCTGCGGGCGTCTCGGCGGGTGCGGTGCTGGCGAATGCCGGCGGGCTTGCCAGGCACAGTGCCACGAGCATGAGGTACAAAGTCTTCATCTTCCATCCCTTGTTCAAGCAACCCTCGGAGCGGGTTTGTCACAACTTGTTTCGACCCCCTTCTCCGCGGCCTGAGGCAACCCGTGAGCCAGAATCCTGGACAGCGTGACTTTTTCGGCGGTCCAGGCGGTTCTTTTCCGGCGTCTGTCATCGGCCCGACATTTCCCCCACCATGAAAACCCACACCCCCCACACCGTTCTGTCCACCCACGACACCACCCGCATCGACGACCTGCGCATCGGCGCGGTGCGCCCCCTGATCACGCCGGCGCTGCTGCAGGAGTGGCTGCCCACGCCCGAGGCCGCGCAGGCCCTGGTGGAGTCCAGCCGGGCGGCCATCTCGCGGGTGCTGCACGGGCAGGACGACCGCCTGGTGGTGGTGGTCGGGCCGTGCTCCATCCACGACCACACGCAGGCCATCGAGTACGCACAGCGCCTCAAGGCCCAGGCCGATGCGCTGCAGGAGGACCTGCTGGTGGTCATGCGCGTGTACTTCGAGAAGCCACGCACCACGGTGGGCTGGAAGGGCTACATCAACGACCCGCACCTGGACGGCAGCTTCGCGATCAACGAAGGCCTGGAGATGGCGCGCGCCCTGCTGCTCGACGTGCTCGCTCTCGGCCTGCCGGTGGGCACCGAGTTCCTCGACCTGCTCAGCCCGCAGTTCATCAGCGACCTGGTGAGCTGGGGCGCGATCGGCGCGCGCACGACGGAAAGCCAGAGCCACCGCCAGCTCGCCAGCGGCCTGAGCTGCCCGGTGGGTTTCAAGAACGGCACCGACGGGGGTGTGAAGGTGGCGTCGGACGCGATCCAGGCCGCGCAGGCGGCGCATGCCTTCATGGGCATGACCAAGATGGGTCAGGCCGCGATCTTCGAGACGCGCGGCAACGACGACTGCCACGTCATCCTGCGGGGCGGCGCACAACCCAACTACAGCGCCGCAGACGTTGATGCCGCCTGCGCACTGCTGCGCAAGGCCGGGCTGCGCGAGCAGGTCATGGTCGACGTGTCGCACGCCAACAGCAGCAAGCAGCACCGCCGGCAGATCGAGGTGGCCGCCGATGTCGCTTCACAGGTGGGCGCGGGCGAGCGGCGCATCGTCGGCGTGATGATCGAGAGCCACCTGCACGAAGGCCGGCAGGACATCGTGCCCGGCCAGCCCCTGCAGACCGGCGTGAGCGTGACGGACGCCTGCATCTCGTTCGAACAGACCGTTCCCGTGCTGCAGGGCCTCGCTGCGGCCGTGCGAACGCGGCGCGCAAATCGCTGAGCGCCATGGCACTGCACTGGCGCGGCACACCGACCGTCAACCTCGCACTGCAGGGCGGTGGCGCGCACGGCGCCTTCACCTGGGGCGTGCTCGACGCCCTGCTGGAGGACGGCCGCCTGCAGTTCGATGGTGTGAGCGGCACCAGCGCCGGCGCCATGAACGCGGTGCTGCTGGCGCAAGGCCTGATGGCCGGCGGGCCTGACGGTGCACGTGCCGCCCTGCGCCGCTTCTGGACCGCCGTGGCCGACAGCATGCCATTCGAGGTGGCGGTGCCCACGGCCAACGGCAAGGACATGCGGCTGGCGCCCGCCATGCAGCTGATGCTGCAATGGACACACTACTTCTCACCCGAGCAGCTCAACCCGTTCGACCTCAACCCGCTGCGCAAGATCCTGTCGGCGCAGGTTGACTTCGAACGCCTGCGCGCGCACAGCCCGGTGAAGCTGTTCGTGGCGGCGACCAACGTCAACACCGGCAAGCTGCGGCTGTTCCGCGCGCCCGAGCTCACGCCCGACGCGGTCCTGGCGTCGGCGTGCCTGCCCACCATGCACCGCAGTGTGGTGATCGACGGCGAGCCGTACTGGGATGGAGGTTACGCGGCGAACCCGGCGGTGTTCCCGCTGTTCCACGAATGCCGCGCGCGCGACATCGTGCTGGTGATGCTGGCGCCGCTGAAGCACAGCGCCACACCCCAGTCGGCGGCGGACATCAAGAGCCGGATGATGGAGCTGGCGTTCAACGCCACGTTCCTGCGCGAGATGCGCATGTTCGCTCACCTGCGCGAGCGCGCCGCCCGCAGTTCATGGTGGCGCCGCGGCGAACTCGACCGCCGCCTGGCGGGAACGCACTTCCACGTGATCGAGGCCGGCGAAGTGATGCGCGAATTGAGCACCGAGAGCAAGGTCGCGGCAAACATGCGCTTCTTCGAGATGCTCTTCGCGCTGGGCCGTGAGCATGGCAGCGCCTGGCTGTCGGCCCACCAGGCCGACGTCGGCCGACGCAGCAGCGCCGACCTGCAGGCCCTTTTCTACTGAGAAAGACGGATCAGCGCGGCTTGCGCGGGGCCATCGGGCCGCGGCCTTCGATGTGACGGAAGTTGATGCGGCCCTTGGTCAGGTCGTAGGGCGAGAGCTCCAGCGAGACCCGGTCACCCGCCAGGATGCGGATGTGGTTCTTCTTCATCTTGCCGGCGGAATAGGCAATCAGCTGATGACCGTTGTCCAGCGTGACGCGAAAGCGCGTGTCGGGCAGCACCTCGTTGACGATGCCCATCATGTCGATCAGTTCTTCTTTGGCCATGGTGTTTCCTTTGGGTATGAAGTGTATCGGTCAGTTCGGAAGGCTGCTCGGGCGCGCCGTGTCGTGGTCGTGCACCCAGTCGATGCCCTGCGCCAGGGCGTAGTCGGCCGCGGCGGCGTGTGTGGAAAACGCGCTGTCGAACCGGATCACCCGGTCCGTGGAGGCACTGCCATGCCCGCTGGCAATGGACACCTGCGCGGCAAACAGCCCGCCGGGCAGCGCGCGGGGCAGGGCCGCAATGCGGTACTTGCCCAGAATGAGGGGGGACGGTCTCGTCGTCCTGGTGGTGTGGTCGTTTGTGTGAATCATCAAATACATCGGTGGGCGTGACGCGCGGACGTTGCCGCAGCTTCGTGAAGCCCGAAAAAACAGGTGGCAGCCCCATGCCGGGGTGCCCCGCAGGTTGTCCGGATCGATCCGGCGCGACAAGCGTCAGATCAGCACCAGCGCACGAGCCACGGCAGAGGCATCGGCAACAGCAGGGAGGAAGAGGGCCACGGTGCCGTGAGAGGGCGTTGCGGCATGGCAACCTTGAAGGGGCTGGACCAGCGGCCCCTTCTGCCGGGGGGCGAATGATCCTGGCTGCATGCCAGGATCGGCTGGTCGCTCAAGGCGACTCCGCATTGTAACACGAAAGCGCCCAATGCGATGGAAACGCCGGTGGGCACGGGTCACCGGCGACGTCAGCGGTTGGCGGCCGGGCCGGCAATGCCGTAGGAAGAATGGGTTTCCTGTATGAGGGCGGCCAGCTTCTCGTAGGGCAGCGGCTTGTAGGCGATGACCACCGCGGTCGCCGTGCTTTCGGGGCCATGCCTGATCTCCACATCGCCGGTCAGCAGGATGGACGGAATCTGGCGATCCTGCCGTTTGCGCACGCGCTTGATCAGCTCGTACCCGGACAGCCCGGCGTCCAGGTGGAAGTCCGTCAGGATCAGATCGATCGGGCTCACCGTCATCTCCAGTTTGGCCTCAAGCCCGGCCCAGTCGCTCGCGGCGATCACCCGGCAACCCCATTCTTCCAGCGTGCGCGCCATGCTTTCCAGCACGATTTCATCGTTGTCGACCACCACGATGCGCAAGCCGCGAAGATCACTCTCCTTGGCTTGCTGACCCGCCACCTCCGGGTCCTCGCTCCGCGCCAGGGTGATAAAGAAGGTCGTGCCACCTCCCAGTTCGGACTCGACCTCGATGGGCGCCTTGATGAGGTCGGCCGTCTGCTTGACGATGGCCAGACCGAGGCCGATCCCGTCCACCGTGCCCTTCCGGTGGGGGAGGCGGACGAACGGATCGAAAATCCGCGTCAATTCGTCCGGCGGAATGCCGATGCCGTCGTCTTCCACGCTGATGACCACGGTCTGCGGAATGGGCGAGACGGCCTGCATGCGCACCATGCCCCGGGAGGAGTACTTGATCGCGTTGGACAGCAGGTTCGTCAGGATCGTCCGCAGGTGGTTCGGGTCCGTCAGCACGTTCAGCTCGTTGGCCTCGAAACGGATGGCGAGGCCGCCCACCGCGGCCGTTTCCTGGAATTCGTTGACCAGGGAGCCGAACAGTTTCTCCAGCGAGATCGCTTCGTCCAGGGACGTGACCTGACCCGAGTCGAGGCGGGTGACGGCCATCAACATGGTCAGTGACTTCGAGAGGGAATTGACCACCTCGTTCACCGCCTCGACCTCCACCCGCTGGGACGACAGGGAGGCTTCACGCCTCAGACGCCCCAACATCAGCCCGAGCGCGTGCACGGGCTGCCGCAGGTCGTGGCTGACCATGGCCAGCAGGCGCGCCTTGGCCGCGTGCGCCTCCTGCAGATGGACGACCTGTTGCATGAGGTAGCCCTTTTCCTCCTGCCGCTCCTTCTGCACCCGCCGGACGTAAAAATGCTCCTGCGCCCGAAAAGTGGCCACGATGTACCCCAGGAACAGGAACGCCAGCAACGCGATGACCGCCGGATAGAAGCGGGCCAACTGCCCCGTTCCCACCACGATGCCCACCATGCAGAAGATCTGCATGAAGAGCAGCGTCCAGGCGGCCGTCTTCAGACGGCCGTCGACGTGGAACAGCGACGACAGCAGCACCCCGGCCTGCAGCGTCAGCAGCAATATCTGGAAGCCCTCGTTGGGGGACCTGAGGAACACATAGATGTAGATGCAGGCCGCGACCCAGACCACGCCATACAGCACCGTGAATTTCGTGAGCGACCGGAACGCCGACTGGTCGGCCATGACGAACGGCTGCAGCCGGAACGTGGACCGCAGCAGGCGGAAACGCCAGCCGACGAAGGCCACGACGCACACCATCGCGACAAAGGCAAACAACGAGGCGGGCAGGCTTCCCTCGTCGAGCACCGAGGAGGTCAGTTCCCAGATCAACACCGGAACGGACAGCACCTGGCTGACGGCCAGGGTCAACAACTGGGAAAAGGGCTGCTGGACAAAAGGCGATCTCACAGACTCTGCTCCACGGCTATCCGGGCCTGGGCGGCCACGCGGTTCTCACCCCCCCTTGAACGTCTGCTCGAAGGTGCGGCTGACGATCAGGCTTTCCGTGCGACCTTTCATGTGCACACGCAAACGACCCATCTCGTCACGGCGAAGGAAGTCCATGCGCTTGATGTTGACGATGGTGCTGCGGTGGATCCGCACGAACGAGCTCATGTCCAGCCTGGCTTCCACGTCCGAAATGCCGAAGCGCATGAGCGCCTGCCCATCGCTCAGATAGGCGATGGTGTACTTGCGCTCGGCCTGCAGGTAGATGATGTTGTCGGGATCGATCAGCACGATGTCGCGCCCACGCAGGCCGCTGAGCCAGGAGCCCGGCGAGGCCGAGGTTCCGGAGGGCGCGGAGCCCGATCCCATGCGGCCGCCACGCCGCGCGTACAGCAACTCTTCTGCGCGCCCCAGCGCCTGCGCGAGTCGCACGGGGCGAACCGGCTTCACCACGTAGTCGGCCACGTCGCTTTCGTAGGCTTCCAGTGCCTTGGTCGGGTCGCCCGTGATCAGGACCACCGTGGGCGGTACCGCGGTGGATCGGACGAGCGCCAGGATGTCTTGCGGATGCGGTGACGGATCCGGCATGTGCAGATCCAGCAACAACACATCAGGCACCACCTCTTCCAGTGAACGAAGCAGCTGGTCCCGGTCGTGCACCAGGTTCTGAACCTGCCAGTTCGGGCGAAGCTGGCGCAACATGACGGCAATGCCCTCCGCCTGCTGCTTGTCATCCTCTGCAATCACTGCTCTGATAGGTCTCACATTCCCCTCCTCGTGCCAGGGACCGACTTGGAGCGCCCTTTGCGGCACCCGCGGGAATCCCGAACGGACCGCCTTGTCATGCCCGGGTTCCGCAACGAAACCCGCGCACATGCTTGCCGAACCTGCCACCCCGGGGCGATGCACTCGAAAGCCTGTCAATGATCTGGGCATCCATGCTTCAACCGCGTGCGTTGGAACGAGTTGCGCTTTTATTGCAACCAACTGCGGGTTTTTGGCCCGAATCGTGCCGCACCGCCACCAGACTCCCTAAACGCAGTGCACAGACTCCAGCTCATCCAGGTTCACATCCACCTTCACCGGCCATCCGACCTGCAGCCGCGGTCGCCGATCTGGTGGCAGACACAGGCTCCCTGAACCCCGCTCACCGGTGTCCCGCTTGCTGGCGGCGCGGGCTGCAGTGGGCATGAGGTTGGGAAACGGCCTGATCTGGTGACGGTCGTACAACAGGTCGCTCACCTCGATGTCCAGCCGCAACCGGTCCAGGACGGAGATGCCGGCCTGCGTCGCGTTCATGGAGATCTCGAGCACGTCGTCGTCCGTGACCACATAGGTGAAGCGAAGGGTGTCGCTGCTGCTGCTGCCGCTGTACCGGGCCAGCCGGTGCAGGCCACCCAGACGCAGTCCGAGCCGGGGTGCATCGCTCACGAACACCGCCATGTCGAAGGTCACGGTTGCCTCGATCACCTGGTCGACACAGAGCCCGCTCAACATGCCGCCATGGGCCAGGCCGACGAACCACGACTCGGAACAGGATGCCGTCATCGGCTCGAGCGCGAGCGCGACCGTGGTGGCCCTGGGCACCTCGTCGTCCAGCAGAGGCTCCAGCGCCCCGCTCGACGGTCGCAGGGCGTTGCGCAGCGCCTCCATGCTCACCTCGCCGTCAACAAAGTTCACCTGCGATGCGCCGATCAGATACACGCCTTCGTGCCGCCCCCGCTGCCGGCGGTTCAAGCACACCACGGCATCCTGCATCGTCACGGCACAGTCCGCGAACACGCCGTCAACGGAGATCCGGGATGCCGCGTCAGCGGCATACACGGTTTCCACCCGGTCCAGGCTGCCGACCTGCAACACCGCGCCCTCCGGCAGCGTCGTCGCCCCGGGCATGTAAGCGGCATGCGCGCTGGGTTGCACCTGGCCTGTCAACAGAGCGGTGTCTGTCGAAAGGCGGGTCCCGGCCAGATGCGCCAGGGCAGTCGTCTGCGTCATGTAGCGCCACAGGTCACCAGCCCGGGCCCAACCGTCATCGAAAACGATGAGGTGAGGTCCACGGCCCGCCTGCAGCCGGACCACGGTGCCGTCTGCCGGATGGGTGAGGGTCATCACGTCGACCTCCATCGCCACACGGTAGCTCTCGCTTTTTCCGCAAAGCCGCAGTTGCTCCGCAGCGCCGATACCGCCTGTGAGATCGAAGACCCAGCCCCTGCCCAGGCTGAGACTCCGGGAACCGCCGAGGCCCCGGAATGCCAGGAGATGCCCCTCCATGGAGACCGTGCCCTGCGCCAGGTCAAACCTCGTCCCGGCCTGCGCAGGGGGCGCCAGGCAACTGACATCTGATCCGTCCATCGTCGTTCTCCTTCAAGGTCCATGCTCGGCGGGAACGCAGGTTTCCCTGCCTGGAGACGCATTGCATCAGCAGTGGTGAATGGCTGGCCGCCTCGATCACCAACTGCATGCAGACCTGCACGAGAACACGTCGCGCTTCAACCAAAATCTCCGGTGTGAACTAATACCGGAGACCTCAGCCACCAGCGGGCCCGCGGTGGCTGTCCACGCCGACGGGGCCGCTTCTTCATGGACATCCCGTCATTCGTCCCGCACATGGGCACCTCGAGTCAAAAAACCTGCGGTTCATGCATCCAGCGGCAGCCCGCACGCCAGTACATGGATGATGGGAAATCACTCTCCTCCGTCGCCGCAAGGGCCACCCAGGGGCGTCAAACCGGCCAACCTCCATCCCTGGTGAAGAGGCCAACCACCACCCTGGAACAACGGCCATGTCCAGCCAAGATCAATCCAAAGTCTCTTCCTGGGACATCTTCTCCCAGGCCGGCGATGGCCTGAGGGATCTGACCTTGCTGACCTCCCAGCTTGCCACCGACCCGACGCGCCGTGTGCGTCTGTTCATTGACGATCCGTCGCAGCTCAGCAACCTCAGCCCGCGGATCGATGGCACGTTGTGGGTGCAGCCGCTGATTCTCGGTGAGCTCTGGCGCACGCGCCTGGCCGAAGTCGTCGCCCCGGCCGACAACATCGTCTGTGTCAACGAGTGCGACATGCCCGCGCGCTACCGCGAGCGCATCGCCTACGGCGCAGGTGCGCAACGTCGCGTCCTTCGCGTCTGGTCGCTTGGGCGTACTCCGGTCGAAGCCGATCCGGACACCACCGCGGACCATGCCCCCAGCGCTCTGAGCATCGACGTGCTCCAGGACGAATCTTCCACTGGCACGGGCCTGATCAAGGCGCCACGCAGCACGGCAGATATGCGCGTGCGCTGGAAGGCGCAGTCCGACCTCACACAGGCCACCCTCGAGGGTCTGGGCCTTCGCGGGCATCTGGCGCGTGGCACGCTCATCCTGTTCTGCTGGGGCATCCGCATTCCCTCGCCCGTTCAGTTCTGCCGCGTGCTGGAACGCGCCTGCGAAAAACCTGTTCTGCTCATCACCGTCGACACGAACGACTCGCAGATGCAAGCCGTGTCGTGTGCCGGAGACAACCTCTCCTGCCAGAACCTGCGCATGCCTGGCTGGAGCCAGATGGACGAACTCGTGTGGGGAAGCGATCTCATCTTCTGCTCCCGCAGGGACATCGCCCACCGCGCCATGGAGGCCGGCACACCGATGCTCTGGATGCGCGAGGACGACGGCCTTTTCGACTGGTATTTCGACGGTCAGGACCCTGCCTTCAAGCGTTCCCTGACCATCGTCGCCTACCACCTGCGGCAGGTCGGCACCCCATCCTCCGAGCTCCTGTGGCTTCTGAACCAGCGGGAATCCCTTGAAAGCATCGCCCGCAACGCGGCTCGGCGGTTCGCGCTCGCCCCGCTGCTGGCCGACTCCCTGCCCGGCATCGTTCCGAAACTCGCCGAGCAGGCCCGGCAGCGGGACCAGGGTTATCGAAATTCGCACCAGCCCACCACCCCGATGACCTTGCAGGGCAGCTGACGATCCGCGTCTCTTTCCGGACCACATGAGGCAACAATGAGAAGGGGCTAGCCCCTCGGAGAAACCAATGACGACCTTCGCGATGATGGCTGGAGTGGCAATCACTTCTCTGATTGCGGGCATCCTTTCCGGTGCCCTCTACTGGCACAAGTGCTTCTGCTCCCGCACGCCTGCTGCAAAGTCGACCATACCGCCCGGCATGCTCATATGGGACATCCACAGCCTGCTCAACACCATGAGCCGCTTCGCCGTGGCCGCTGAACGGGGCAATTCGATCGATCCGGCGCTTGTGTACAACCTGTCCGACTACCTGCTGCACAGTTCCATGCTGCAAAGGGAGAACGGCTGGGTTGACGCCCACAGCCTCGAGAACTGGCTGCTCGCGCACCTGCGCATCGTGATGGAGTTCCGGCCTCGGGGTGGCATCCCCGCCGTTCGCGTCAAGATGGGCGAGAACATCCGGCGCGTGCAGGCCGGCGAGAGCATCCAGCAACTGCTCTGGTTCCTGCAGAAAGCCCACAGCATCGAATCGATCGAGGTTCGCCTGACTTCCCTGCCCAACGACCCCAAAGCCACCGTTTCGATCGACGTCTACGGCACGCTGGAAGAACTCCGCAAGGTTCCCATGGAAGACCTGCCTTCCATCTGGGAACTTGGCCCGGGCAGATGCTCCTGCGAGCTGCGCGCCGCCGTCGAGCTCCGGTCTCCTGACGTCCTCGCAAAAGCAGCTTGAGCCCGTCGATCAGGTCGCCCAGGAACAGGCGCCCGACATCTTTTGCTTCAACAGCGGGGCAGCGGTGTGGTCAGCACCACGGGCACTCAGGACCGGCCGGCGTTGCCAGAACGCCGTTGCCTCCTGGGATGAGCAGCCCGCTCCCCTCCAGGTGGTGAGGCGATCACGGCCATGACGATGCAGGCCGCGTGCCGTGAGATGACCAAAGAGCTGGCGTGCCACGGGAAGCAGGCGGCGCGTGTGGCCAGGTTCTGCGATCCAGTGAAGCATCCAGAGCCGGTCTCCCCTGTTCCAGTCGGTGGGCTGGATGAACCGGGCCGGGTTGGCGACGTATCGGCTCTCGGCATCGGCGTCGAACAGGGCGTAGGCGAGCCACCCGACGGCTTGCCATGCACCTGAGGCTTGCTGCATCGAAATGAGCACATAGGTGCCCGCGAGAATGGGCTCGACCATCATGCAATGCATGGCGGCGGCACTCAGGCAAGGGGCTTCTCCGTTGCGACGGGCGAGCGACATGACGGCGTCGAGAGCCGCACCGGGACTCAGCGGTTCGCCCACGAGGCCGGGAGCCTGCATGCGGAAGACCGCAGGCGAAGCCGCGCAGACGAAAGTGGCGTTCTGTTTCCAGTGGCTCATGGTGAAACGGCTCGACATCAAGAAGTGGCGCTGTGGGCGCAGATACCCTGGTGGGTATGAGCCTGACTTTTTCACGCTTCTCTCCCACAAAGTTTCAAGTGGAACGAAGCATCGAATAGCGAGCACGAAATGCAATGAACGCGGTACAGGGGCTTCTCAAGCCGTTGTATCCGGCTGAAGGCACGCGGGCGTTGGTTCGAGCACGTTCAGACCTCTGAGGTCGCCCGTTCCTGAAGAGGCACAGCCTGTTCACCTCACCGACTCCCTGTTCCGTTGCGATCTATAAAGCCCGGCGGCGTGACATGGTCCTGTGATGAACACCCGTTCCGAACCCGGCCTGGGACCGAGGAAGCTGTATCTGGAAGCGCTGCGCGAGGCGGTGCGCGTGATCGCGGACATCGATGAGGTGCTCGCCAGCAAGTTCGGTGGCAAGGGCCGTGGCATTCACAGCAAACTCGACAGCGTGCGCCCGGCGATTCCAACCCGCCTGGACAGAAGGCTGCGTTACCTGGAGGCGGCGCGCAACAAGGCGCTGGCCGAGAGGGAGTGGCGCATTCCGGACCACGAAAGCTTCATCATCGAGTGCCAGGAAGCCCTGGTTCGCCTGCGCAGCCTCTCGCGTCGACGCGAACAACGGCGTCACCTGTGGTGGCGGTTCTGCAGGCTACTGGGAACGGGTGGATCGTTTGCCTTCGCGGTGGCTGCGATGGGCTTGCTCTTGCTGCTGGCGAGCGGCACGGTCTCTCTCGTGGGCTGAGTTCGCGCGACCGGCAGGGCACGGCCTGCCCGTGCCTTATTTCCGATCGGGCAATTCGATCTTGACCTCGAGAACGTCCAGGTTGTCCTGGCGGTCGAGCTGGACCTTGATGTCGTCCGGATTGATCTTGATGTACTTGCCGATCACCGCCACCAGCTCGCGCTGCAAGGCTGGCAGGTAGTCGGGTTCGGACGCGCTGCGTCCACTGCGCTCGTGCGCCAGGATGATCTGCAACCGCTCCTTGGCGACGCTTGCGGTCTTCTTCTTTTCGCCGAGCAGGAAGGACAGGATCGACATGCCTTACCTCCCTCCGAACAGGCGCTTGAAGAAACCCACTTTTTCGGCTTCGATGAAACGCAGAGGCTTTTCCGCCCCGAGGAAACGGTCGATCACGTCGCTGTAGGCCTCGGCCACATCGGTGCCCTTGAGGTGGATGGCGGGCGTTCCCTGGTTGGACGCGGTGAGCACGCTCTCGCTTTCCGGGATCACACCGATGAGCTTGATGCGCAGGATGTCCTGGATGTCCTCGAGAGAGAGCATCTGCCCGTCGGCCACGCGGCCCGGGTTGTAGCGCGTGATCAGCAGGTGTTCCTTGATCGGGTCCTTGCCCTCGATGGCCCGCTGTGTCTTGCTGCCGAGCATGCCCAGAATGCGGTCGGAATCGCGCACGCTGGAGACTTCGGGGTTGGTCACGATGAGGGCTTCATCGGCGTAGTGCATGGCCATCAATGCACCGGTCTCGATGCCGGCTGGCGAGTCGCAGACGATGTACTCGAAGCCCATTTCCGTGAGATCGGTCAGCACCTTGTGCACGCCTTCCTGGCTCAGCGCGTCCTTGTCGCGCGTCTGGCTGGCCGCGAGCACGAAGAGGTTCTCGCACTGCTTGTCCTTGATGAGGGCCTGGCTCAGGTTGGCCTCACCCTGGATCACGTTGATGAGGTCGTACACCACGCGGCGTTCGCAACCCATGATGAGGTCGAGGTTGCGCAGGCCGACGTCGAAGTCGATGACGGCGGTCTTGTGGCCGCGCAGGGCCAGGCCCGACGCGAAGCTGGCGCTGGTGGTGGTCTTGCCCACGCCGCCTTTGCCGGAGGTGACGACAACAATCTTGGTCATGGTGAAGGGTCCTTCGGTTCGCAAATGGGAGAGGGTTCAGGTGCCGAGGGCATCGATGACGAGTTTGTCGCCGTCGGGCCCGGGCACCAGACGCACCTGAGCAGTCTTGCCCTGGACCGACTCGGGCAGGGCCACTTCGCTGGTGCGGTAGATGCCCGCAATGGAGATGAGTTCGGGCGCCATGGACAGCGCGAAGATCCGGGCGTCGGCGTTGCCGCGGGCACCGGCGATGGCCTTGCCACGCAAGGGCGCATAGACATGGATGTGCCCGTCGGCAATGACTTCCGCACCCGGGTTGACCATGGCCATCACCACCAGGTCACGGCCACGCGCATACACCTGCTGACCCGAGCGCAGCGGCTTGTCGATCACCAGGGCGCCCGGCATGGGTGGCGGTTGTGCTGGTGCAGCCGCTTCAGGAACGGGTGCGGTCTCGGTGGGTGCCACCGTGGGTGGGGTGCGCTGCACGGTGGCGTCGGGCGCAGACAGAAGCCCGGCCGCTGCCGCCAGCGCGGTCTGTTCGATGGTGCCGCCACGCACGGCAATGGGCGTGAGGCGGTACTGGCGCAACAGAGTTTGCAGCGCGCCGAAGTCGGGCAGGGCGTGCGCCTCGGCCACGTTCAGGGGATGCAGGTCGATGACCAGCGGATCGTTGTCGAAGAAATCAGGCATGTCGCCAAAGCGCTGGGCGAACTCCTCGGCCAGCCGCCCCAGATCGGACGACTTGAGCATCAGGGCCACCAGCGGCAGGTGGGCGCTCTTGATTTCGAAGGTGACGGGTGCGTTTCCTGCGAGAGCGACAGACATGGGCGAAACAGATCCAATAACGGGCCAGCCGCAGGAACACCGGATCGGCAGGTCTGGCTGAAGCGGCGCATCTTACCAGCCGGGTCGACCCATTCCGGGAAGTGGCCGCACACAGGTGTCAGGGCATGTTTCATGCGCCCACCCACCACTTCCCGCACAACCCTGTGTGTAACTTTTGAACAAGGCAGGTGTTATCCACAGGAGGGAGGCTTGTAGAAGGATTGTCCCCATCGCGCGACAGCGGCAACAGTCCGCTTCACACAGGCTTCTGCGCCCTGCAAGTCCTTGATGTGGCAAGGAAAAGGGCGCTTGTCCACACTGGACAGCGCCCTCTACTACTACTGCTATTTAATTTAAGTACCTATAGAAAGAGAGAGAAGGAACAACTCTCTCCGTCCCGGCGAAGCCGGTCAGACCGGTTGCTTCACCTGCGGCTGACCACCGTGCCGGAGGTGGTGGTCATGGTGTTTGCCATGACCACGGTGCATGCCGGCGCGCTGGAAACCGCCCAGGCGCTTGGTATCGAACACCTTCTGCTGGTCGGCGTTCAGGGTGGCGTAGAAGCTCTTGATCGCGTCAACGCGTCTGGCCATGACCGCGTCGCGCTCGGCCTTGAGGGCCTGCATCCTGTCGAGGCGCTGTGGTGTGGTCAATTTGGACCAGTCCTCGCGGGGAGCCTGGCGGACCGGTGCGGCTTGCGGCTGGGTGCGGGCGATGAAGGCGTTCCAAGCGGGCTCCTGCTCGGGGGTGAGCTTGAGTTCGGCCTTGAAGGCGGCCTGGCGCTCGGCCATCTTCTTCTGCATCTGCGCGTGGCGTTCGGCGCGTTTCTGTTCGCGCTGCTCGGCAGAGGGGCCAGCGGGTTGGGCCGATGGTTTGTCGGTGGGGGCGGCCTGGGCCACGACGGTGATCGCGTCAGCGGTGCCGGCAGACAGGGTGGTGGGGTGCAGGGCAGAGGCCTGCACGAGGGCGGTGGCGAAGGTGCCGACCAGGGCGGTGGCCAGCGTGGTGGCGATCAGGGCGCGTTTCGGAAGCGATTTCATGAGGACTCCTGGTGCTTGTTGAGGATCAACCTCCACAGGACCAAGGTGTCGGGCTGCGGAGTGGTTTCAGTGTCTGGCGCGCGTGTTTCCACCCCGTGCTGCCAACGTGGCGGCTTTGTAAAGTTTTGTGCCGCTTCTTGCATCAAATGTGCAAGCAGGCTGGCCGAGGTCGTCGAGGATCGGGCAGTCAGGCCGCTCGTCGCCCGGGCAGAGGTGCAACAGGTGGCCGAGGGTGCGCTGCATGGACTGCAGGGTCTCGATGCGCTGCGCGAGTTCGTCCATGTGTTTCTGCGTGATGCGCTTGACGCTCTCGCTGCTGCGGCGGCGGTTGTGCCACAGGCTCACGAGTTCGGTGATGGCTTCCAGGCTGAAACCCATGTCGCGCGCGCGGCGGATGAAACGCAGTGTGTGCACATCGGCCTGGCTGTACTGCCGGTAGTTGCTGTCGGTGCGGGGCACCGCCGCGAGCAGGCCCAGGGTTTCGTAGTGGCGCAGCATCTTGGGCGAGATGCCGCTGAGCTGCGCGGCCTTGCCGATGCTGACGGGCCAACGGATCCGCGCATCCTCTAGCTCCTGCCCATCTGTACGGGCGAGCTGGTTCAGAAGCTGGCTGGGCATGGCGATCAGCCCGCCACCGCCACCGTATAGCCTTCCTCGTGGATCGCTTCGGCAAGGGCTTCAAGCGGCTGGTTGCTGTTCACCTCGACGCGGTTCTGGCCGCGGTCGATGGAGATGTCGGCTTGGGGATCGAGGAGCCTGATGGCGGTGGTCACGGCCTTTTCGCAGTGGCCGCAGGTCATGCCCTGGACGTTCAGAATCTGTTTCATGGTGCTTTCCTTTTCAGAAGGGTTCAGGATGCATTCATTGTGATCCTTGACATGGTGTCAAGGTCAAGCGGCTGACGATCTCCGTCACAGTTCGCAACAAGCGCTTGACCTTCCCACGATGGCAAAGCTTATGCTGCCTTCCATGAACACGATCACGGTCCCACCTCCTGACGGCAGCGCGGTCTTTTCAACCTATCCACCCACGCAGATCGACCTGGGCATCGGCGGCATGACGTGCGCGTCCTGCGTGACGCGGGTGGAGAAGGCGCTGATGAAACAGCCCGGTGTGAGCGACGCGACGGTGAACCTGGCCACCGAGTCGGCGCGCGTGACGCTGTCGGGCGTGGACGCGACCGAATCGCTGGCGCGCATCAAGCGCGCGGTGCGCGATGCAGGCTATGAGCCGCGCACGCTCGAGGCCTCGGACAATGAAGACGACGGGCACGTGATGGGGGTGCCGCGCGATCTGTTCCCCGTGCTGGTGGGTGCGGTGCTGTCGGCACCGCTGGTGTTGCCCATGGTGGGTGACCTGTTCGGGCAGCACTGGATGCTGCCCGCCTGGATCCAGTTCGTGCTCGCCACGCCGGTGCAGTTCGTGCTCGGCGCGCGCTTCTACAAAGCCGGCTGGCACTCGCTCAAGGCGCTGACCGGCAACATGGAATTGCTGGTGGCGATCGGCACGACGGCGGGTTGGGCGCTGTCCACCTGGCTGTGGTGGCGCGCCGCACCAGGCGACATGCCGCACCTGTACTACGAAGCTTCTGCGGTGGTGATCACGCTGGTGTTGCTGGGCAAGTGGCTGGAGGCGCGTGCCAAGCGGCAGACCACGACAGCGATCCGCGCCCTGCACGCGCTGCGGCCAGAGCGTGCCCACCTGCTGCCCGACGGTGTGCGCCGCCTGGAAGCCACCGACGTGGCCGTGGACGAGTTGTTGCCAGGCGATGTGATCCGCGTGTTGCCAGGTGAGCGTTTTGCGGCCGATGGCACGGTGGTGCAGGGCCACACGCAGGCCGATGAATCCATGCTGACCGGCGAGGCCATGCCGGTGCCCAAGGAAACGGGCGATGCGGTGACCGGCGGTTCGCTCAATGGCGAAGGCGCGGTGGATGTGCGCGTGCGGGCCATTGGCGCACAGAGTGTGCTGGCACACATCATCGGTCTGGTGCAGGACGCGCAGGCCGCCAAGGCGCCCGTGCAGCGCATGGTGGACCAGGTGGCTGCGGTGTTCGTGCCGGTGGTGCTGGTGATCGCGCTGGCGACGCTGCTGGGCTGGCTCTGGATCGGGGCACCAATGGAAAACGCCTTGCTGCACGCGGTGGCGGTGCTGGTCATCGCCTGCCCCTGCGCGCTGGGGCTGGCCACGCCGGCGGCCATCATGGCCGGCACCGGTGTGGCGGCACAGCACGGCATCCTGATCAAGGACGCGCAGGCGCTGGAGATTGCGCACAAGGTCGACACGGTGGCCTTTGACAAGACGGGCACCCTCACCGAAGGCCATCCCCGGCTGCTGGTGATCGAGGCCGCGCCCGGCGTGGACGAGATCGCCGTGCTGCAGGCCGCTGCCGCGTTGCAGGCACAAAGTGCCCACCCGCTGGCGCGCGCTGTGCTGGAAGCCGCGGCATCGCGTTCGATCGAACCTTCGCCCGATGGGGCGCAGGACGTGCAGGCCGTCTCGGGCCGGGGCAGCCAGGGCCGCGTGAAGGGCACCCTGCTGGCACTGGGCAGCCTGCGCTGGATGCTGGAACTTGGCGCGCCCCTCGGCCCGTTGGAGGCACGCGCCCGGGCCTTGCAGACCGAAGGTGCCACCGTGTCGGTGCTGGCCAGCCAGATGCCGGGCGACGCGGCTGCCGCGGCCACCTGGGCACCGCTGGCCTTGCTGGCTTTCGGCGACGAACCCAAGGCGAGTGCGGCCGAGGCCATTGCCGACCTGCGGGCGCAAGGCATGCGGCTGTTCATGGTGTCGGGCGACAACCGCGGCGCGGCGCTGGCCATGGGCGCCCGGCTGGGCCTGCGCGCCGACCACGACGAGGTGATTGCCGACGTGCTGCCAGGCGACAAGGCATCGATGGTGCGGCGCCTGCGCGCGGCCGTGGTGGGTGACCGCCTGCACGTGGTGGCGATGGTGGGCGACGGCGTGAACGACGCACCCGCCCTGGCCGCCGCCGACGTGGGCATGGCCATGAGCCACAGCCAGGGCGCGAGCGCCGACGTGGCCATGCACGCCGCGGGCATCACGTTGATGCGGGGCGACCCGATGCTGGTCTCGGCCGCGCTGGACATCTCGCGCCGCACCGTGCGCAAGATCCGGCAGAACCTGTTCTGGGCCTTCGCCTACAACGTGGCCGGCATCCCGCTGGCCGCACTGGGTTTTCTGAGCCCCGTGGTGGCGGGCGCCGCGATGGCACTGAGCTCGGTCAGCGTGGTGAGCAATGCGCTGCTGTTGCGGCGCTGGCAGCCACCGCGGCGCAAGGTTCCCCCGTCGGTGGATTGACGCAGGTCAAGGCGCGGCCTGCCGCGTTGCGAGATGCTGGGGTCTTCCCGAGGAGACCCCCATGACACACGACGCCGTGCGCGTGATCCGCGACGAACACGCCGGACTGAGCGCGATGCTGCAGTCGCTCTCGCAGATGGTGCGCATGGGCCCCGACGCGCCGGGCATGGGCAGCCCGGAACGCTATTTCGACGTGCTGCGCGCGATGCTGTTCTACATCGACGCCTTTCCCGAGAAGAACCACCACCCGAAGGAATCGAACCTGCTGTTCCCGCGCCTGGCGCGGGCAGCGCCGCAGCTGATGCCGGTCATCGAGCAGCTCGAGCGCGACCACATGAATGGCGAGATGCTGGTGCGTGAGTTGATGCACCTGCTCATGGCCTGGGAGTACATGGGTGAACTGCACCGCGCCGCGTTCGAGGAAGAAGCCCTGCGCTACGTGAAGTTCTACCTGGACCACATGCGCCTGGAGGAGACGGCCCTGTTGCCGGTGGCCGAGGCCGTGCTGGCGGAAGAAGACTGGGCGGTGCTCGACGAGGCGTTCACGAGCCACGCCGACCCGTTGAACTCTCGCTTGCCCCGCGACGCCCGGTTCGACCGCCTCTTCACCCGCATCGTGATGCGCGTTCCGGCGCCGATCGGTCTCGGCGAGGCCTGAGGCTCAAGCCACGGAAAGTGCGACCAGCAGCTCGTCGAACACCTGCAGCAGGCGATCAGCATCGGCATCACCGGTGGCAGGCGAAACCAGCATCATGCTGTGGAACGGCGTGAGCAGCACGCCCCGGTTGAGCATGAACAGGTGCGTGAGCGCTTCGAGTTCAGCCTGCGCCTGGTCGCGCACGTCCTGGGCGTTTTGCGGTGTCTCGGGCATGAACTGCAGTTCCATGCGCGCGCCCAGCCGCGTCACGGTCCAGGGCATGCCTGCCCGTGCGATGCGCTCGCGCAGGCCCTGCTCGAGCCGTGCGGCCAGCGCCAGCATGTGGCGGTAGCTGGCCTCGGTGTGCAGGTGGTTGAGTGCGGCCTCCAGTGCGGCGAGCGTGAGCGCGTTGCCCGCCAGCGTGGTGCCGATGCCGCTGTGGCCTTCGGGTGCGGCGTCCTTGGCGGTGGCCATGCGCGCGGCCATGTCTTCGGTGAAGCCGTAGACCGCGCAGGGCAGGCCACCGGCCACGGCCTTGCCGACCACCAGGAAATCGGGTTCCAGCGTGTGGGCACGCGCGTGGCCGCCGAGCGCGGTGGAGATGGTGTGCGTCTCGTCGCAGACGAACAGCGCGCCGTGCTGGCGGCACAGCGCACGGGCAGCGGCCCAGAAATCAGGCGCGGGTGGCACCAGGCCGAAGTTGGTGAGCGCGGGTTCGGCCAGCAGGCAGGCCACATCGCCCTGCGCCAGCGCGGCTTCCAGTGCGGCGAGGTCGTTGAAGGGCACGACGCGCGTGAACGCGGCGTGGTTGTGCACCTGGCCCAGCACCGAGGGCCGCGGCAATGTGCGGCCGGTAGCGGGGTCCATGTCCACCAGGGTGTCGTCCACCGCACCGTGGTAGCAGCCGTCGAACACCAGCAGTTGCGGCCGCTGCGTGAGGGCGCGCGCCCAGCGCAGCACGAAGCGGTTGGCATCGCTCGCGGTCAGCGCCATCTGCCAGCGCGGCAGGCCGAACACACGCTGCAGGCCCTCGCCCACCGCCACCGCGTTGACTGCCGGCAGCATGCAGGTGAGGCCGCGAGCGGCCTGCTGCGCGATGGCTTCTGCCAGCGGCGGCGGGCTGTGGCCGAACATGGCGCCGGTGTCGCCGAGGCAGAAGTCCGCATAGCGCAGGCCGTCGGCGCAGTGCAGCGTGACGCCCTGCGCCTCGCGCACGAACAGGGTGGCCGGGCTGGGCCAGTCGCGCATCCAGTGCAGGGGCACACCGAAAAGGTAGTGCGCCTGCGCGGCTCGGGCCAGCGCCAGGGACTGCGGGTGCGCGGTGACGAAGCGTTCGCTTTCGGCCTGCCGCAAGGCAGCGATGCGGCCGGCAGGAAGGTGGGCGGGGGACGACGGCATGGGTGGGCTCAGCTCAGATCAGGCCCTCGGCTTTCAGTGCGGCCTGCACGGCAGGGCGGGCCGCGACGCGGGCGCGGTAGGCGTTCAGGTTGGCCAGGGCGGTGATGTCCACACCCACGCGCGGCGCCCAGTTGGTGACGGTGAAGAGGTAACCGTCGGCCACGCTGAAGTGCTCACCCATGAGGTACTGCTTGCCGGCGAGTTCGCCGTCGATCCATTTCAGGCGCTGGCCGAGCTTGTCCTTCGTGCTGGTCTTCACCTCGTCGGGCGTGGCCGGGTTGAACAGCGGCGAGAAGGTCTTGTGCAGTTCGGTGCCGATGAAGTTCAGCCACGACTGCAGCTCGTAGCGCGGCAGCGTGCCGTTGGCCGGCGCCAGGTTCTTCTGCGGCACCTGGTCGGCGATGTACTGGACGATGGCCGGGCCTTCGCGCAGGCGCTGGCCGCCGTCGAGTTCGAGCAGGGGCACGTAACCCAGGGGGTTGATGGTGTAGTAGTCGGTGCCGTCGGGCAGCTGGTGGGTCTTGGTGGGTGCGGGCACGGCCTCGAAGGGCAGGCCGGCTTCGTGCAGGGCGATGTGGGCGGAGAGGGAGCAGGCGCCGGGGGAGTAGTAGAGCTTCATGGTGTTGTCATCCTCGAAAAGGGCACCACCGGTTGGTGGTGCCGGGAGCGATGCTACCGGTGGCGGGGCTTTTCTGCAGGCGCGGGACATGCCCGGGTGGGGTGGTGACAATGCGCGGATGCGCCGCGTTCTCCGTCTTCTGGCATGGCTCGCCGGCCTGGCTCTTCTGCTGGGTGGCGCGGTGGTGCTCGCGCTGCACGTGTGGACCGGCTCCGACGGTTTTCGCGAGCGCGTGGAGCGCCAGGCCAGCGCGGCACTGGGCGTGCCGGTGTCGCTGTCGAGCGTGTCGGTGCGTGTGTGGCCGCTGCCGGCGGTGGCGCTGGAAGGCCTGAACATCCAGGCGACACCGCCGATGACCCTGCACCGCGTGGAGGCGCGGCCGGTGTGGGCGTCGTTGCTGGCCGGTCGGCTGCAGGTGTCCACCCTCACGGTGCGCCAGGCCGTGCTGCCGCAGGCCACGCTGGTGCTGCTGGGCGCACGTTTGCAGGACCCGGTGCGGCAGCCCGCCGCCGCGCAGGCCGGCGAGCCCCGGGGCGACGAGCCCTCGCTGGACCTGGGCTGGCTGCCGCGCAGCGTGGTGCTCGACGGCGTCACCTGGATCGACGAGCGCGGGCGCGGCACCACGGTGCAGGCCACCGCGCGGCTGGACGAGGACGGCTGGCCCGCGACGGCCGATGTGCAGGTGACCGATGGCGGCCTGCGTGGAACCCGGGCAAGCCTGCGGCGCGAGGCCGGTGGGCAGATCGCCTGGGCGCTGGACGCGGCCGTGGGCGGCGGCACGGTACAGGGGCCGCTGAAGATCACGCCACCCGCGGCGGGCCACCCGACGTCGCGCGAGCTGGTGTTCGAAGGCACGCTGCGCACGCGCGGCGTGGAGGTGTCGGCGCTGACCGCGCCCAGCCGCCCGCTGACGGGCCGCCTGGAAGCCGACACCACGCTCTCCGCGCGCATCGACCCGCGCGCCAGCACCAGCGCGCTGCGCGAGGCGCTGCACACGCAGACCCGTTTCAAGGTGGAGGGCGCGGTGCTGCAGGGGCTGAACCTGCTGGAGGCGGTGGCCACGGTGGGCCTGTCGCGCGGCGGCGTCACCCACCTCGACACCCTGACCGGCCAGGTGGCCACGCGGGGCCAGACCATCGTGCTCAGCGACCTGGTGGCGAACTCCGGTGTGCTCGCGGCCACGGGCGAGGTGACGGTGGCGCCCTCGCGCACGCTGTCCGGCCGGCTGCGGGTGGACGTGACGCGCGGCGCCAGCGGCGGCCTGGTGAGCGTGCCGCTGGCCGTGGGCGGCACGCTGGACGAACCCAGCGTCACCCTCACCCGCGCGGCGCTGCTGGGCGCGGCCATTGGCACGGTGATCGCGCCCGGGGTCGGCACCGGTGCGGGCGCCAACCTGGGCGACCGCATCGGCGAGGGCCTGAAGGACCTGATCCGGAAGTAGCGACGCCCGGTCAGCGGAACACGTTGGACCAGATGTCGCCGTGCGGCGGGCTGCCGTCGTCCTGGTCCCACACGGCGATGGCGTTGCCGGCCGCGTCGACCGCCACCGCGCAGCTGCCGATGCCGCCCGCCGTGGTCTCGATCAGCTGGCGCGTGCCCCAGGTCATCGCCGTCGCGTCGTAGCGGGTGGCGTACAGGTCGTTGTGCATCGCACCCGACAGCGCGTGGCTCCACACGGCCATGGCGTTGCCATTGCTGTCGATGCCCACGTCCAGCGGCCCGCCGCCGGAACTGCCGCTGCCGCCGTCCAGTGTCGCGTCGAGCCGCGTGGCCGCCACGGCCCAGTCGCCATCGGGGCTGTAGGGCTGGCCCCAGGTCTGCCGCGCATCGCTGTGCGATTCGCGCCAGATCACCATGGCCTCGCCGGTCGGCGCCATCGCGATGCGCGGGTCGAAGCTGCTCTGCGCGTTCACGTTCGACAGCGTCACCGGGTTGTTCCACGAGCCACCCGAGTAGCGCGCGGCCAGCACATCGGAACTGCTGCTGCCGGCGCCCGTGCCCTGCGTCCAGACCACGATGGCGCCGCCGCTGTCGTTGTGGGCGATGCGCGGTTCACCGATGGATGAGGTGGTGTTGGTGACCAGTTGCTGGGCGCTGGACCAGCCGGTGCCGTTGAAGGCGTTGTGGAACAGGTGCTGCTGGCCGCCGTCGGCCTGCAGCCACACCGCGAGCGCGAAGCCGCCAGGCATCACCGCCACCTGCGGAGCGATGGCCGGGCCCACCGCGCCGTCGATGCTGGTTTCGGTCTGCCAGGTGCCGGAGACGCGGCGGTTGGCGCGGATGCGATGCTGTCCGCCGTCGTTCCATGCCCACACGGCCAGCACGTTGCCGCCGGCGTCCACGCCCAGGTGGGGCGTGGTGGCCGCGCCGTTGTCGCTCTCCACCGGCACATCTGCGCCCCAGCTGCCGCCGGACCAGGTGGCCGAGCGGATGCTCATGGTGGTGCCGTCGTGTTGCGACCAGATCGCCGTGGCGTTGCCCGCGCTGTCCACCGCCACCGCGGGAGTCACCGCATTGCCACTGCCGCTCTCGATGTTCTGCGGCGTGCCCCAGCTGCCGCCCACGGTGTAGCGGTTGGCCCAGATGTTGTTGCGCGTGCCGTCGTGCTGTTGCCAGACGGCCGTGGCGTTGCCCGCGCTGTCCACCGCGACCACCGGGTTCTGCGCGATGCCCACGCTGCCTTCGATGCGCGCCGCCACCTGCCAGGCCTGCGCCGCGCCCGCACCGCAGGTCACGGCCACGTTGGTGATGTTGGCGCTGGCCGTGCCACTGCCGTTCTGCACCGTGCAGGTCTGGCCCGCCGGCTGGGTGCCGACGGTGACGCTGTAGGGCACGCCCGTGGCCACCGGCGTGGCGAAGGTGAACGCGCCGCTGGCGTTCACGGTGAGGTCGTCCGCGCCGTTGTTGCGCAACACCACCGAGCCGTTGAGTCCGCTGACGGTGCCGCCGATGGTCTGCGTGGTGGCGGGCACTGGCACGTCGACGTTGATCACGATCGCGTCCTGGTAGCGCGCCTGGAAGCCGTCGGCGCGCTGGCAGGCGACGTAGGTGGCGTACACGTGCCGACCGCGGTCGAGGTGGCTCAGCGCCACTGGCGGGAACTGGGCAGCGCCACCGGCACCCCGGTCGCCGTGGTAGCCGACGTTGAGTGTCAGCGTCTGGTCGAAGAGCGTCTCCAGCACCTCGGGGCTGCGGTCGAGCTGGCGGCGGTAGAAGGTGACGCGGGCGGCGGTGCAGCTGGGCCACATGCTGTAGCTGGCGCCGAAGTTCAGCGTGGCGGCGGCGTCGAGCCGGAAGGTGCCCACCGGGTTGATGTACGCGTTGGAGTAACTGGTGCGCACCAGCGCGTTGGCCGGGCTGGCCGTCATGAGGGTGCCGCCGCGCGGGCCGAAGCAGCGGTCGGGGTTGGGCGGCGCGTTGGCCGGGATGCTGCAGGCCTGCGCCACGTAGCTCCACGAGAAGGTGTTGCGCTCCACGGTGGCGAAGCCGCCGGCGACCACGGCCTCGGCCGGGATCCAGGCGGTGTCGGTGCCGGCGAACCACACCTCGGGGGTCGTGGCACCCGCGGCCACGGGCAGGCGGATGGCGACCGGCACCTCGAAGCTGATGCCGTGCGGTGTGAACTCGTAGCGCGTGCCCGGTGTGGCGAGCATCGGGTCGGCGGCGGGAGCGCCCTCGGCGGTGCGCGCGATGCCGATGGTGGTGTTGGCGCGCAGCGCCCCGGCGGGAATGACCACCTGCACGCCGTCGGGCCCGGTCAGGGTGCCACCGGCCGGGCCGATCACCGCCGTCGTGCGTTCGACCGGTGGCTCCGCGTTGTGGCTGCTGCCGCCGCAGGCCGCAAGCAGCAGCACACCAGCGAGCATCCAGAGGCGGAGGGAAGGTCGCCGGCGCATCGACCCCGCGGGGGTCGTGGCCGGTCGTTGTGGTGTGACAGCGAACATGGGTGATCTCCAGGCGGCCGCAAGGCCGGACCGGGCTCACGATAGGGAAAGCACCGCACGCGCAACAGTGCCGAAAGTCATGACCTGCGGCGTGCAGATGCCGCGCGGCCCGCCTCAGCGCGCCGCTGGTGGCACGAGATGGGCCAGGGCCTGCAGCAGCCGGTCCGGGTCGACCGGTTTGAACAGCACCGGCACGCCCGAGTCGCGCACGCGCTGCAGCCGCTCGGGTGCGGTCTCGCCGGTGATGAGCAGCACGGGCAGCGCGGGGTCGAAGCGCGCGCGCAGCCGCTGCGTGGCGGCCAGGCCGTCGGCGCCCTCGGCCAGCCGGTAGTCGCACAGCAGCGCATCGAAAGGCTGCTGCTGTTCGGCTGCGGCCTGCAGAGCCTGCGCTGCGCCGTCCTCGTCGCGCGCGGTTTCCGAGGCCACGCCCCAGGCCTCCAGAAAGGCGGCGAGGGCGTCGGTGATGTCCGCCTCGTCGTCGACCAGCAGCACGCGGCGCGGCAGTTCGTGGCTCGCCGACAGGGCCGCCGGCCGGCTGTAGAGCGTGGGCTCGGGCGTGGGCTTCACGCGGGGCACGATGACGCGGAAGCGCGTGCCGTGCCCGGGCCTCGAACGCAGCTGAACCGGGTGGCCCAGCAGCTGCGAGAGCCGGCGCACGATGGACAGCCCGATGCCCAGGCCGCGCGTGCGGTCGCGCCCCGGGTTGTCGACCTGGTAGAACTCGTCGAACACGCGGTCGGTGTGCTCGGGTGCGATGCCGATGCCGGTGTCGACCACGTCGATCCACACGCGCTTGCCGCGTGGCCGCGCCACCACCAGCACGCCACCGCGCGGCGTGTACTTGATGGCGTTCTCGATCAGGTTGCCCAGCAGGCGCTGCAGCAGGTGCGGGTCGGTGCGCACCCACACCGGCGTGGCGCGGATGCGCAGCTGCAGCTCGCGCTCTTCGGCGCGCGACGCGAACGAGGGATGCAGCGGCTGCAGCACGGTGTTGAGCGGCACGTCCTGCACGTCGGCCTCGATCACGCCGGCGTCCAGCCGCGAGACGTCGAGCATGGTGTCGAGCGAGGTGCCCAGCGAGCGCACCGCGCCCATGAGGCGCTGCGCGTGCACCAGCGCCGCGCGGCCGTGCAGTTCGCGCTCGATGACGGCGCCGAACAGCGCGATGGCGTGCAGCGGCTGGCGCAGGTCGTGGCTGGCGGCGGCGAAGAAGCGCGTCTTCTCCTCGCTGGCGCGCTGGGTGGCGGCCATCTGCTGCTCGAGCTGCTCGGCCAGCGCCTCCTTCTCGAACCGCATGCGCAGCGAGGCGGTGAGCAGCACGTGTTGCCGGCGCGCGAAGTGCAGCATGGCGCCCAGGTAGATGCTGGCGCAGGCCGCGAGGAACAGGTGCGTGGTGTCACCCTGCCAGAGCAGGGCGGAGATCAGGCCCGCCATCATGGGCAGCATGAAGGCCAGCACGGACACCCAGCGCGGCGCCACCGAGGGCACACCGCCGCTGATGAGGCCGAGCATGATGAGCATCAGCAGCGTGGTCATGGGCACGTCATCGGCCGGCATGAACAGCCACGGCGCCAGGCCCCAGGTGGCGCTGTAGTACACCAGCTCGCGCCACTGCCGCTTCGCCCAGAACGCGCTGCGCGAAGCGGCCTGCGGGTCGCGGAAGTAGGCGTGGATGAGCGGGTAGCGCAGCACCTGGATGGTGTGCAGGCCCAGCCAGACGAACACCATCGGGTCGCGCAGCTGCCAGTAGAAAAGGGCGCACACGCACCAGGCCAGCACGGCGTCGGCCGCGGTGGAGCTGAGCGAGGTGGCGTAGAGCGCGGCGACCTGCTCGCGCAGCACGCGCTGCTGCGTGAGGTCGCCGGTTTGCGGTTCCGTCACCGCAACAGACTGATCAGCTGGGCGCGGGACCTCACGCCGAACAGCAGCAGCAGCGCCGACACGTGGTTCTTCACCGTGCCTTCGCTCAGGTGGGCGCGTTCGGCGATGTCGCGGTTGGACTGGCCCGCGAGGATCCAGTCCAGCACCTGGGCCTGGCGCTCGGTGAGCTGCAGCAGCTCGCCGCTGGCGCTGCGCGCGGTGCGCAAGGCGGGCTCGGCCGCTGGCGTGGCATCGGCCGGCGGCAGCGGGCCGAACAGCCCGAGCGAGCGGATGTAGCCGATGACCTCGTTCAGGTCGCCCGACTTGGTGAGGTAGGCGCGGGCGCCGCGCGAAAGCGCGTGCCGCATGAGGCCGGGGTCGCTCACGCCCGAGAGCACCACCACCGGCGCGTCCGGGAAGGCCTTGACGAAGGCGGACAGGCCGGAGAGGCCGTGGGCATCGGGCAGGTGCAGGTCGAGCAGCACCAGACCGATGCGGTGGCGGTGCCGGGCGTAGAGCTCCAGCGCTTCCTGCAGCGTGCGCGACTCCAGCACCCGGATCTTGCGGCCGCTCTCGCCGGCATGCGCCTGCACCAGCGTGAGCAGGCCCAGGCGCAGCAGGTCGTGGTCGTCCACCACCAGCAGGCCGGTGGCGTCGCGGGTCTCGGGGTGGGCGGGCGGGGCAACCAGGGCGTGCATGGTGCTGGCATGTTAGGCCTTGGGCCGCTGGCCGTGAAGTGACGAAAGTCACCCCCGCGCGGCGGCGCGGGTGGACGCGGGCGCCACCGGTCAATTGGACTCATGGGCCGCACCTCCCGGGGGTATCTTCTGGCACCCTGTCGATTCCACCCCACCGAGGACGTTTTTCCATGGCCATGGGTCAGTTCGCCTTTGCCAACAACACCAACCGCTTCCTGGCCTGCGACCCGCTGGCCGACCAGCCGTTCGCCATCGCCGGCGTGCCCTACGACGGCGTGGTGACCAACCGCCCGGGCGCGCGCTTCGGCCCGCAGGCGATCCGCGCCGCCAGCCTGATGCTGTGCGACGGCACCCACCCGGTGTTCGACGTGTCGCCGCTGGGCCTGCTGGGCGACGCGCTCGACATGCGCCTGCCCAACGCCTCGCCGCTGCCGGAGGTGCGCCGCCACATCGAGGCGCAGGCCGCCGCGCTCATGGCGAAGCACCACTGCGTGTTCCTCGGTGGCGACCACTCCGTCACGCTCTCGCTGCTGCGCGCGGCGAAAGCCCGACACGGTGGCGAGCCGCTGGCGCTGGTGCACTTCGACGCCCACTGCGACACCTGGAGCGACCACTTCAGCGAGCCGTCCGGCCACGGCACCTGGACGTACGAGGCCTTGCAGGAAGGGCTGGCGAGCCCGGCGCACACGGTGCAGATAGGCATCCGCTCCAGCGGCGAGCGCGCGGCGCGCGAATACGTGGCCGACCAGGGCGGCCAGATCTTCACGGCCCGTGCGCTGCGCGGGCTGGACGGGGCCGGGCTCCAGCCCGCCATCGACGCCATCCGCGAGCGCATCGGCCAGCGCCCGAGTTACCTCACGCTGGACATCGACTGCCTGGACCCGGCCTTCGCGCCTGGCACCGGCACGCCCGAGCCGGGCGGCATGACGAGTTCGCAAGTGCTCACCTTCCTGGAAGAGCTGGCCGACCTGAACTGGATCGGCATGGACTGCGTGGAAGTGGCCCCGGCCTACGACCACGCCGAGCTCACCACCAACGCCGCCGCCACCTTCGTGTGGACCTACCTCTGCGGCCAGGTCGCGAAGCGGCAGAGGGCCGCCTGATGTCGCTCATTGGTTCCGACACCCAGCTCAACCAGAAGAGCTACTACGAGGCCAGCGTGCAGCGGCCGGATGCGCTGCCGCCGCTGGAGGAGCCGATCGAGGCCGACGCGGTGGTGGTGGGCGCGGGCTTCTCGGGCCTGAGCGCGGCGCTGGAACTCGCGCAGCGCGGCCTCTCGGTGGTGGTGCTGGAGGCCGACCGCATCGGCAGCGGCGCGAGCGGCCGCAACGGCGGCCAGGCCATCGTGGGTTATGCGAGCGGGCAGGGCCCGTTCGAGAAACAGCTCGGCGCGGCCGACGCGCAGCGTGCCTGGGACATGTCGCTCGAGGCCATCGACCTGATCGATGCGCGCATCGCCGCGCACGGCATCGAGTGCGATCGCGTCAATGGTTACGTGTACGTGGCCGACTCCGCGCGCAAGGCGATGGACCTGCATGAGGAAATGGAAGGCCTGAAGCACCGTGGCATTGCCGTGGACTGGGCCGAGGGCGCCGATCTGCCGCGCCTGATCAACAGTCCGCGCTACGTGGCCGCCGCGCGCGAGCAGCGTTCGGGCCACCTGCACCCGCTGAAGTACGCGCTGGGTCTGGCGCGCGCGGCGCAGGCCGCTGGCGTGCGCATCTTCGAACACTCGCCTGTGACCGGCCTGCAGCGCGGCGCCACGCTGGTGGCCAGCACGGCCCGCGGCCAGGTGAAGGCGCGCTTCGGGGTGCTGGCGGGCAACTGCATGCTGCCCGAGTACGGCCCGCGCGTGGCGCCGGAAGTCACGCCGCGCATCATGCCGGTGGGCACCTACATCGTGGGCACCGCGCCGCTCGACCCCGAGCTGTGCGCGCGCCTGATCCCGCGCAACGCGGCGGTGTGCGACAACAACTTCGTGCTCGACTACTTCCGCTTCAGCGCCGACCACCGCATGCTGTTCGGCGGGCGCGTGAGCTACACCACCCGCACGCCATCGAACCTGCAAGCGGTGATGCAACAGCGCATGGGCGAGGTGTTTCCCGCGCTGCGCGATGTGCCGGTGGAGTTCGTGTGGGGCGGTTTCGTCGACATCAGCATGAACCGCGCGCCCGACTTCGGCCGGCTGGGCGACAACCTGTATTACCTGCAGGGCTTCAGCGGCCACGGCGTGGCGCTCACCGGCCTGGCGGGCCAGCTGGTGGCCGAGGCGGTGGCCGGCCATGCCAGCCGCTTCGACGTGTACGCGCGCCTGAAGCACCGCCGCTTTCCCGGCGGCCCGCTGCTGCGCACGCCCAGCCTCGCGCTGGGCATGCTGTGGCACCGCCTGCGCGACGTGATGTGATCAGCCCCCCAGGGCCTGCCTGACGGTGTTGGCCAGCACCGGGCCGCAGCGCCCGATCTCGGCCAGCGGCGCGTAGCCGTAGCCGATCACCAGCCCGCGCAGGTCGGTGCGTTGCAGGCAATAGGCCGAGAGCGGGCGCACCGTGAGGCCATGCTGCGCGATGCGCTGGGCCAGGGCGCGGTCGTCCACCTCGGGCGGCAGGCGCAGGCACAGGTGCAGGCCCTGTTCGGCGCCGCTGATGCTGGGGCTATCGGGCGTGTCGTCGCGCAGCACCGGCTTGAGCGCTTCCAGCAGGCACTGGCGACGCTCGCCGTAGTTCTGCCGCGCGCGCCGCAGCGCGCTGGCGAAGTGGCCCATCTCGATGAACTCGGCCAGCGCGGCCTGCACCGGCATCTGGCCGGGGCGGTTGAGGTCGTAGTGCGCCTGCTTGAAGGCGGCCACCAGCGGCTTGGGCACGACGAGGTAGCCGATCTTCAGGCCTGGATAGAGCACCTTGGAGAACGTGCCCATGTAGAACACGCGGCCATCGGTGTCCAGACCTTCGAGGCTGGAGATGGGCGGGCCGCTGAAGCGGTACTCGCTGTCGTAGTCGTCCTCCAGCACCCAGGCGTCGTGCGCGCGCGCGGTGGCCAGCAGCTGGTGGCGCCGGGGCAGCGACATCACCGCGCCGGTGGGGTACTGGTGCGAGGGCGTGACGTAGATCAGCCGCGGCGGCTTCGCGTTGTCGGCCGTGCTGGGGTTGATGCCCTGCTCGTCCACCGCCACCGGGTGCAGCGCCAGGCCGGTGGCCATGAAGGCCTTGACCGCGCCCCAGTAGGCGGGGTCTTCCACCCACACGGTGTCGCCGTGGTCGGCCAGCAGGCGGGCGCAGAGTTCGATGGATTGCTGCGTGCCGCTGGTGATGACGACCTGGTCGGCCTCCAGGTGCACGCTGCGGAACACGCGCAGGTAGTCGGCCACGGCGCGGCGCAGCGGCGCGTAGCCGCCGGAGTCGTTGTAGTCGAGCATGTCCGGGTAGGTCATGCGCCAGTGCTTGTTCTGCAGGCGCTGCCAGAGCGTGAGCGGGAAGGCACTGAAATCGGCGATGCCGGGCGTGAAGGGCTGCACCTCCAGCTCGGTGGCGCAGAAGGTGCCGGCCAGGGCCTTGCCGCGCGTGGACAGGCGCCCGGCCTGCGGGGGCGCCGCCGGGCTGCCACCGTGCCGCGCCGCGCGCCCCGGCGTGGTGCGCGGCACGTTGTCGTTCACATAGGTGCCACTGCCCACGCGGCTGCCCAGGTACCCCTCGACGCTGAGCTGGTTGATCGCCGCCACCACCGTGTTGCGCGAGAGGCGCAGGTCCTGCGCCAGGTCGCGACTGGAGGGCAGGCGCTCGCCCGCACCGAGCTTGCCGTCCAGCATGGCGCGGCGCAGCGCCTCGTACAGCTGCCGGTGCAGCGGTAGCGCATCCTGCGAGCCCAGGCGGCTCATTTCAGCGAGAAGAAATTCAGACAGCATGCAAGGCCTCATCCGGAGTGAGAAGCCCCCTTCAAGGCGTACCGCGGAACCGGCTTCGCCGGGCCGCAGGTGCGGTCTCCCCACCGGGGGGACGCCGTGTCAGCGGCGCAGGGGGGAGCCATTGGCACCATAACATGGGGCCAAATGGCTCTCAATCTGATCCAATTGCCCCCCCACAATGAATGCCATTGTCTGGAGTCCTCATGAACAAGCCACCTTGCATGGTCTGGCTGCCCGCCGACCACCGCCTGATGGGCGATCACGGCCATCAGATGCCCTTCCTGCTGCTGGGTGACAAATACGCCCGCGCGGTCAAGGTCGGGTCGCAGGCCCAGCCTGTGATGTTCCCGCTCGCCGACACCGACCAGATCAGCGAGCTGCTCGCCCTGGTGGACGGCGTGATGCTGACCGGCTCGCCCTCCAACGTGCACCCCTCCCATTTCGAGGAAGACGTGGCCGACCCCAGCCTGCCGCTGGACGCCGACCGCGACCTGCTCACGCTGGCGCTGGTGAAGGCCTGCGTGCACGAAGGCGTGCCGCTGCTGGGCATCTGCCGCGGTTTCCAGGAGATCAACGTCGCCCTGGGCGGCACGCTGCACCAGCGCGTGCACGAGGTGCCCGGCATGATGGACCACCGCGAACCCAAGACCGCGCCCCCCGACGAGCAGTACGCACCGCGCCACGCCATCCGCCTCGCGCCCGGCAGCGTGTTCGAGCAGTGGGCCGGTGGCCCCGAGACGCAGGTGAATTCGCTGCACGGCCAGGGCATCAACCGCCTGGCCGCCGGGCTCGATGCCCTGGCACACGCGCCCGACGGCCTGGTGGAGGCCTTCGGCGTGCGCGGCGCGCGCACCTTCGCCTATGCCGTGCAGTTCCACCCCGAGTGGCGCTGCTGGGAAACCCCTTTCTACGCCGCGATCTTCGAAGCCTTTGGCCGCGCCTGCCGCCAGCGCATGAACCTGCGCCTGCAGCACGCCGACCTCGCGCGCAGCGCCGCCAGCGCCAGCGCCTGACCATGAACACCCCCCTGCGCCGCTGTGCGGCTTCCCCCCTCTGTGACGCGCCTTCGGCGCTTCGAGGGGGGACGGCATCTCGGGCCGGCGGAGCCGGACCCTTGATGCCTCTGGATTCACGCCCAACACCACCATAGGAGATGGCACATGACAGCCCCCCAAAAGATGAGCTTCAACGATCTGGAAAACTGGCTCAACCAGAACCGCGTGACCGAGGTGGAATGCCTGGTGCCCGACCTGACCGGTGTGGCGCGCGGCAAGATCCTGCCGCGTGAGAAGTTCACCGAAGACCGGGGCATGCGCCTGCCGCAAGGCATCGTGGCGATGGGGGTGACGGGGGAGTTTCCGGCCAGCGGGCCGTATTACGACGTGATCGAGCCGACCGACCGCGACATGCAGTTGCGCCCGGACCCGACCACCGCGCGCATCGTGCCCTGGGCCACCGACCCGACCGCGCAGGTGATCCACGACTGCTTCGACCATGCCGGCAAGCTGGTGCCGTTCGCGCCGCGCAGCGTGCTGCGCCATGTGTGCGACCTGTTCGATGCCGAGGGCCTGGACCCGGTGGTCGCGCCCGAGCTGGAGTTCTACCTGACCGCGCGCAACACCGACCCGAACACGCTGCTGAAGGCCCCCATCGGGCGCAGCGGCCGCGCCGAGACCTCGCGCCAGTCGTACAGCATCGACGCGGTGAACGAGTTCGACCCGCTGTTCGAAGAGATCTACGACTACTGCGACAAGATGAAGCTCAACGTGGACACGCTGATCCACGAAGCCGGCGCCGGGCAGATGGAGATCAACTTCTTCCACGCCCACCCGCTGGGGCTGGCCGACGAGGTGTTCTTCTTCAAGCGCACGGTGCGCGAGTCGGCGCTGCGCCACGACATGTACGCCACCTTCATGGCCAAGCCGATTGCCGGCGAGCCGGGCTCGGCCATGCACGTGCACCAGAGCATCCTGAACAAGGCCACCGGCAAGAACATCTTCAGCAACGACGACGGCACGCCCTCCGAATCGTTCTACCACTACATCGGCGGCCTGCAGCGCTACATTCCCGCCGCCATGGTGCTGGTGGCGCCGTACGTGAACAGCTACCGCCGCCTCTCGCGCCACACCGCCGCGCCGATCAACATCGAGTGGGGCCACGACAACCGCACGGTGGGCATCCGCTCGCCGATCTCCAGCCCCGCCGCGCGCCGGGTGGAGAACCGCGTGATCGGCGCCGACGCCAACCCCTACGTGGCCATGGCCATGACGCTGGCCTGCGGCTACCTGGGCATGAAGAACAAGATCAAGCCCAAGCCCGAGATGAAGGGCGACGCCTACCTCTCGCCCTACGCGCTGCCGCGCAGCCTGGGCGAGGCGCTGGACTGGCTGCGCCGCGAGACCGACCTGCACGACGTGCTGGGCAAGGAATTCATCACCATCTACACCGAGATCAAGGAGCTGGAGTTCGACGAGTTCATGAAAGTCATCTCTCCCTGGGAACGCGAACACCTTCTCCTGCACGTTTGAAAGAGACGCCCGCATGAACACCTCCACCCTCATCGCCCCGCCCGCCCTGGTCCGCCGCGCCGAGCAGCAGGACACGAAAGCCATCCAGGCGCTCGACAGCGCGCACTTCATCCACCCGTTCACCGACCACGGTGACCTGGCCACGCGCGGCTCGCGCGTGATCACGCGCGCCGACAACATCTACATCTGGGATTCCGAAGGCGCAAAGATCCTCGACGCCATGAGCGGGTTGTGGTGCGTCAACGCCGGCTACGGCCGCAAGGAACTGGCCGACGCGGGCTACCAGCAGACGATGACGCTGCCCTTCTACAACAGCTTCTTCCAGACCACCAACATCCCGGCGGTGCAGCTGGCGACCAAGCTGGCGCAGCTGGCGCCCGAGATCAGGGGCCGCAAGTTCGAGCACGTGTTCTTCAGCTCCAGCGGCAGCGAAAGCAACGACACCAACGTGCGCATGGTGCGCCGCTACTGGGACCTGCTGGGCCAACCGCAGCGCAAGGTGATCATCAGCCGCCAGAACGCGTACCACGGCAGCACCATGGCCGGCGCCTCGCTCGGCGGCATGAGCGGCATGCACGCGCAGGGCGACCTGCCGATCCCCGACATCGTGCACATCGGGCAGCCGCACTTCTTCGAGAACGCGCAACCCGGCGAAAGCCAGGCCGATTTCGGCCTGCGCGCCGCGCGCTGGCTGGAAGAGAAGATCCTCTCCATCGGCGCGGACAAGGTGGCCGCCTTCATCGCCGAGCCGGTACAGGGCGCGGGCGGCGTGATCATTCCGCCCGCCACCTACTGGCCCGAGATCCAGCGCATCGTCGACAAGCACGGCATCCTGCTGATTTCCGACGAGGTGATCTGCGCCTTCGGCCGCCTGGGCCACTGGTTCGCCTACGAGAAGTTCGGCTACCGGCCCGACCTGGTGACCTTCGCCAAGGGCGTGACCAGCGGCTACATCCCGCTGGGCGGCGTGATGGTGGGCGACCGCGTGGCCAAGGTGCTGATCGAGAAGGGCGGCGAGTTCAACCACGGCTACACCTACAGCGGCCACCCGGTGGCCTGCGCGGTGGCGCTGGCCAACCTCGAGCTCATGGAGCGCGAGAAGCTGGTGGAACGCGTGCGCGACGACACCGGCCCCTACCTGGCCGAGCGCTTCGAGGAGTTGCGTGGCCACCCGCTGGTGGGCGCGGCCGAAACCTGCGGCTTCGTTGCCGGGCTGGTGCTGGTGAAGAACAAGGCCAAGCGGCAGGTGTTCGACGAGGCGCTGGGCGTGGGCATGCGGTGCCGGGCGCACTGCTTCAGGAATGGCCTGATCATGCGCGCCGTGGGCGACCGCATGATCATCGCGCCGCCGCTGGTGATGACGCGCGAGCAGATCGACGAGATGATGGACCTGATCCAGCGCTGCCTGGACGCGACCCTGGAAGAGTTGCGTGCCGAGGGCCTGCTGGCTTGACTAGAATGTTTTCCGCATAAGCCACCAGTCATTTTTTCTGGTGATGTCCGCGGCAGCGGGTCTGGATATTGCTTGCAGCCGCAGGCATTTTCCAGCCCCGCCCCGGTAGGGTTCTTTTGGTCAACAACTTCCTGGAGTGAGCAACACCATGAAAAAGCAAGTTCTGGTTCTGGCGATGTCGGCGATCCTGCTGGCGGCCTGTGGCAAGAAAGAGGAGCCTGTGGCCGCTCCGGCAGCACCGGCTCCGGTCGCCGCTGCCCCTGCCGCGCCGGCCGGCCCGGTGCTGGACGATGAGAAAGTCCTCAACGTCTACAACTGGCCCGACTACATCACCGAGAGCCTGATCGCCGACTTCGAGAAGGAGTACGGCGTCAAGGTGAACTACGACACCTTCGAGAACAACGAAGCGCTGCACGCCAAGCTGGTGGCCGGCAATTCGGGCTACGACATCGTGATCCCCACCGCCGGCTTCGCCAAGAAGCAGATCGACGGCGGCCTGTACCAGCCGATCGACAAGAGCAAGCTGACGAACTACGGCAACCTTGACCCGGACTTCATGAGCAAGATCGCCGGCGTCGACCCCGAGAACAAGCACCTGGTGCCCTGGGCCTGGGGCTTCACCACCGTGGGCATCAACAAGCAGAAGGTCGAGAAGGCGCTGGGTGGCATGCCCATGCCCGAGAACGCCTGGGACCTGGTCTTCAAGCCCGAGTACTCGAGCAAGCTGCGCTCCTGCGGCATCGCCTACCTGGATTCGCCCAGCGAGATCCTGCCCGTGGCGCTGCACTACGTCGGCAAGCCGGCGTACAGCGAGAACGCGGAAGACTTCAAGCTCGCGGGCGAGATGCTCAAGAAGGTGCGCAAGGACGTGCGCCTGTTCTCCAGCACCATGATCGACGACATCGCCGGCGGCAAGGCCTGCGCCTTCATCGGCTGGTCGGGCGACATCAACATCGCCGCCGACCGCGTGAAGGAAACCGGCGGCAAGGACGAGATCGTGCCGCTGCTGCCCACCGGTGGTGGTCTGGTGTTCATCGACACGATGGCCATTCCGAAGGACGCCAAGCACGTGAACAACGCGCACGTCTTCATGGACTTCTACCTGCGCGCCGCCAACGCCGCGGCCATGGCCAACGAACTGAACTACCCCACCGGCAACAAGGCCGCGCTGGCCGACATCAAGGAAGAGGTCAAAGGCAACAAGACCATCTTCCTCGGTCCGGAAGACACCGCGCGCCTGATCGCCACCGGCGGCTTCTCCAACGACGTCTCCGGCGTGGTCAACGAGACCTACAACGCCTTCAAGCGCGGCAAGTAAATCGAGCTGGCCAAAGCCAAGGGCTGTTCATCCTGTGCGGTTGAACAGCCCTTTTTGTTTGATCCACCCCAGGAAGAAACGGACTTCATGATGGCAGACACAACGGGTTTTCTGGTGACCGAGAAAGTGGTCAAACGCTTCGATGAGGCGGTGGCGGTCGACGAGGTCTCGCTGTCGATTGGCAAGGGCGAGATCTTTGCCCTGCTGGGCAGCTCGGGCTGCGGCAAGTCCACCCTGTTGCGCATGCTGGCGGGCTTCGAGAAGCCGACCTCCGGGCGCATCCTGCTGAGCGGCCAGGACGTGGCGGCCATGCCGCCGTACGAACGCCCGGTCAACATGATGTTCCAGTCCTACGCACTGTTCCCGCACCTGGACATCTGGGAAAACGTTGCCTTCGGCCTCAAGCGCGAAGGCCTGCCCAAGGCCGAGGTGAAGCAGCGCACCGACGAGATGCTGGCCCTGGTGCAGCTCACGCCCTACGCCAAGCGCAAGCCGCACCAGCTCTCGGGCGGGCAGCAGCAGCGCGTGGCGCTGGCGCGCAGCCTGGCCAAGCGGCCCAAGCTGCTGCTGCTGGACGAACCGCTGGGCGCGCTGGACAAGAAGCTGCGCGAGCAGACGCAGTTCGAGCTGGTCAACATCATCGAGAAGGTGGGCGTGACGGTGGTGATGGTCACGCACGACCAGGAAGAGGCCATGACGATGGCGAGTCGCATCGCCATCATGAGCAAGGGCCGCGTGCTGCAGGTCGGCACACCCGAAGAGATCTACGAACACCCGACCAACCGTTTCGTGGCCGACTTCATCGGCAACGTGAACCTGTTCGAAGGCAAGCTGAGTGTGGACGAGGCCGACCGCTGCGCGGCCACCACCGGTATCGGCGAGATCCACGTGGGCCATGGCGTCAGCGGCACGCTCAACATGCCGGTGGCCATCGCCGTGCGGCCCGAGAAGCTGGAGATCAGCAAGCAGCACCCGGGCGCCGACGCCGGCCCCAACGTGTTCACCGGCAAGGTCAAGGAGATCGCGTACTTCGGCTCCTACAACACCTTCATCGTGAAGGCGTCCGACGGCACCAAGGTCAAGATCACCGAGGCCAACACCTCGCGCCACGACCTCTCCGACATCACCTGGGAGGACGACGTGTTCTTCTGGTGGAGCGACAGCGCAGGCATCGTGTTGAGGGATTGACCCCCCTGCGCCGCTTTGCGGCTTCCCCCCTGGAAGGGGGGACGGCGCGAGAGGCCCGGCGAAGCCGGTTCCTCCGCACCCCTGGATTCAACGTGTCTGGTGAACCTACATAACGGCGGGATTCCAAAATGGCTTCTGTTCCCATCCCCGGCAAGCGCTTCGTGATCGGTGTGCCCTATGTCTGGCTGCTGGTCTTCTTCTTCCTGCCCTTCCTGATCCTGCTGTACATCAGCTTCGTGGACATGGGCGGCGACATCAGCCCCTTCAAGCCGATCTGGGATCCGGTCTCGGGCATCCTGAGCCTGAAGTACGAGAACTACCTGGCGATCTTCCGCACGGCCGAGGGCGCGCCGCTGTTCCGCACGCTCTACATCGACGCCTACATTCGCTCGATCTGGTACGCGCTGTGCACGGCGGTGTTCTGCCTGGCGATCGGCTACCCGTTCGCCTACTTCATCGCCCGCTCGCCCGCCAGCATCCGCCCGGCGCTGCTGCTGATGGTGATGCTGCCGTTCTGGACGTCCTTCCTGCTGCGCGTCTATGCGTGGAAAGGCATCCTGGCCGACCAGGGCGTGCTCAACCGCCTGCTGATGACGCTGGGCATCACCAGCGAGCCCATTCCCATGCTGTACACCAACGTGTCGATGCTGATCGGCATGACCTACGTGTACCTGCCCTTCATGGTGCTGCCGCTCTACGCCAACCTGGTGAAGATGGACTTCCGCCTGCTCGAGGCCGCCTACGACCTGGGCACCACGCCATTCAAGGCGTTCTGGCTGGTCACGGTGCCGCTGTCCAAGGCCGGCATCGTGGCGGGCTTCATGCTGGTGTTCATTCCCTGCGTGGGCGAGTTCGTGATTCCCTCGCTGCTCGGCGGGCCGGAGAACCTGATGATCGGGCGCGTGGTGTGGGACGAGATGTTCACCGCCAACGACTGGCCGCGCGCCACCGCGCTGGCGGTGGTGATGATCGCGCTCATCGTGATTCCGCTGGCGCTGTACTACCACTACAGCTCTGACCCCGCCGAGAAACGCTGAGGAGCGCCAGACCATGAAACAAGTCCTTGAAAAGCACTTCGGCAAGTTCTGGCTCGTGCTGGTCTATGCCTTCCTGTACCTGCCGCTGGTCTTCATGATCGTGTTCTCGTTCAACAGCACCCGGCAGGACGCGCGCTTCACCGGCTTCTCGCTGCGCTGGTACGAAGCGCTCACGCGCGACACCAAGATCGTCGAGGGCTTCTGGCTCTCGCTCAAGGTGGCCGCGGTCACCGGCCTGCTCTCGGCCGTGCTGGCCACCTTCGCGGCCTTCGTGCTGGTGCGCTACCGCCGCTTCCTGGGCCGCACGGTGTTCAGCGGCATGGTGAACGCGCCGCTGGTGATGCCCGAGGTGATCATCGGCCTCTCGCTGCTGCTGCTGGCCGTGGGCGCGCAGAACCTCTTCGGCTGGCCGCAGCGCGGGCTGCTCACCATCATCCTGGGCCACACCCTGCTGGGCATGGCCTACGGCGTGGTGGTGATCCAGTCGCGCCTGACCGAAATGGACCGCTCGATCGAGGACGCCGCCATGGACCTGGGCGCCAGACCGCACCAGGTGTTCTTCCTGATCACGCTGCCCAACATCTTCCAGGCGCTGCTGGCGGCCTTCCTGCTGGCTTTCACGCTGTCGTTCGACGACGTGGTGATCGCCGAATTTCTCTCCGGCCCGGGCGTGAACACGCTGCCGCAGGTGATCTTCGGCTACGCGAGGCGCGGCATCAACCCGACCATCTACGCCGCGGCCACGCTGCTGATCGTGACCGTGACCATCGTGATCGTGAGCTATGCGATCTGGGTGGCGCGCGCCACGCGGCGGCGCGAGCGCGAGATTGCGGCCGCGCTGAAGAGCTGAGGCCCGCCGCACGGCAGCCCATGAGGCCACCTTCGGGTGGCCTTTTTCATGGCGCCGCACTGGATCGCTGGTGGCCGCACAAAGTGGATACGCGGTTCATCGCGTTTCGGGCGTAGCATGGGGCCACTTTCCCGCACCGCAACCCTCTGGAACCCGACTCCATGACCGACCCGACCTTCGACGGCCGCGCCTTCATCAACGGCGAGCGCGTTGCCGCGCGCGACGGCCAGACCTTCGATTGCATCTCGCCGGTGGACGGCCGCCTGCTCACCGCCGTGGCGCGTTGCGGCGAGGCCGACATCGATGCCGCCGTGGCCGCCGCGCGTGCGGCCTTTGAAGACCGCCGCTGGAGCGGCATGGCGCCGGCGCAGCGCAAGCGCGTGATGATCAAGTTCGCCGACCAGCTGATCGCGCATGCCGACGAGCTCGCGCTGACCGAGACGCTGGACATGGGCAAGCCCGTGAAGTACGCGCGCAGCGTGGATGTGAACAGCGCGGCCAACTGCATCCGCTGGTACGGCGAGGCGGTGGACAAGGTGTACGACGAGATCGCGCCCACGCCCAGCACCGCGCTGGCGCTGATCACGCGCGAGCCGGTGGGTGTGGTCGGCGTGATCGTGCCCTGGAACTACCCCATGATCATGGCCGCGTGGAAGATCGCACCCGCGCTCGCAGCCGGCAATTCCGTGGTGCTCAAGCCGAGCGAGAAGAGCCCGCTGACCGCGCTGCGGCTGGCCGAGCTGGCGCTGGCCGCCGGCATCCCGCCCGGCGTGTTCAACGTGGTGCCGGGCTACGGCCCCGAAACCGGCAGCCCGCTCGCGCTGCACATGGACGTGGACTGCATCGCCTTCACCGGCAGCACGCGCGTGGGCAAGCAGATCCACGTGATGGCCGGGCAGAGCAACCTCAAGCGCGCCTGGACGGAGCTGGGCGGCAAGTCGCCCAACATCGTGTTCGCCGATTGCCCCGACCTGGACAAGGCGGTGGAGGCCGCGGTGGGCAGCATCTTCTTCAACCAGGGCGAGAGCTGCAACGCGCCCTCGCGCCTGTTCGTCGAGGCCTCGATCAAGGACGCCTTCCTGGAAAAGGCGCTCAAGCTGGTGCCGCAGTACCAGCCCGGCAACCCGCTGGAGAAGGCCACCGTGATGGGCGCCATCGTCGACCGCACGCAGCTCGACACCGTGCTGCGCTACATCCACAGTGGCCAGGAAGAGGGCGCGAAGCTGCTCGCGGGCGGTGAGGCGGTGGAGCCGGTGAAGGGCGGGCTGTATGTGCAGCCGACCATCTTCGACGGCGTGACGAACACCATGACCATCGCGCGCGAGGAAATCTTCGGCCCGGTGCTCTCGGTGCTGTCGTTCACCGACGCGGCCGACGTGGTCAAGCAGGCCAACAGCAACATCTACGGCCTGCAGGCGGCGGTGTGGACGCGCGACATCAACAAGGCGCACGGCGTGGCACGCGCGCTGCGCGCGGGCACGGTGCACGTCAATTCCTACGACGAGGACGACATCACCGTGCCGTTCGGTGGCTTCAAGCAGAGCGGCGTGGGGCGCGACAAGTCGCTGCACGCGTTCGACAAGTACACCGAGACCAAGACAACCTGGATCCGGATCGACAGCCCCCTCTGAGGAGACCTCACATGAACGCACCGCAGAAAGCCGAGAACCTGAACGCACCGCACACCAATGCCGCCTGGCACGCGCGCCGGCAGGCCGCCACGCCGCGCGGCGTGGGGGTGTTTGGTGACTTCTTCATCCAGAAGGCGAAGAACGCCGAGTTCTGGGACATCGAGGGGCGGCGCTTTATCGACTTCGCCGGCGGCATCGCGGTGCTCAACACGGGCCACGTGCACCCGAAGGTGCAGGCCGCCATTGCGGCGCAGCTGGAGCGCTTCACGCACAGCTGCTACCAGGTGGTGCCCTACACCGAATACGTGGATCTGGCCGAGCGCATCAACGCGCTGGTGCCGATCGACGGGCCGGTGAAGACCGCGTTCTTCTCGACCGGCGCAGAGGCGATCGAGAACGCGATGAAGATCGCGCGCTCGTCCACCGGGCGCACCGGCGTCATCGCGTTTGGTGGCGCCTTCCATGGCCGCACCATGTTCTCGGTCGCGCTCACCGGCAAGGTGCAGCCGTACAAGGCGGGCTTCGGTCCGTTCCCGCCCGAGATCTACCACGTGCCGTTTCCCGCCGAGGGCGCCTCGCTGGACGAGACGAAGCACGCGATGGAGCAGCTCTTCAAGTGCGACATCGAACCCTCACGCGTGGCGGCCATCGTGTTCGAGCCGGTGCAGGGCGAAGGCGGTTTCAACGTGATCCAGAAGGACGCCGTGCAGTGGCTGCGCGCGCTGTGCGACCAGCATGGCATCCTGCTGGTGGCCGACGAGGTGCAGACCGGCTTCGCGCGCACCGGGAAGATGTTCGCGATGGAGCATTTCGGCGTGAGTCCCGACCTCATGACCATGGCCAAGAGCATGGCGGGCGGCACCACGCTGTCGGCGGTGAGCGGCAAGGCCGCCGTGATGGACGGCCCGGCCCCCGGCGGCCTGGGCGGCACCTACGCCGGCAACCCGCTCGCCATCGCGGCTTCGCTCGCGGTGCTGGACGTGATGGCCGAAGAGCGCCTGCCCGAGCGGGCGCAGAAGCTGGGCGACCAGCTGGTGGCGCACCTGAAGCAGCAGCGCGGCACCTACAAGCGCATCGGCGACGTGCGCGGCCTCGGCGCCATGGTGGCCTGCGAGTTCATCGACCCCGCCACCGGCGCGCCCGATGCCGACGTGACCAAGCGCGTGCAGCAGGCCGCCCTGAGTCGCGGCCTGCTGCTGCTCACCTGCGGCGTGTACGGCAACGTCATCCGCTTCCTGTTCCCGCTCACCATCGAGGACAGCGTGTTCGCCGAGGGCCTGGCCGCGTTCGATGCCGCGCTGGCCGAGGTGCTTGCGTGAGCCTGGTGGCCACGCTGGACGAGCGGATCGCGGTCCTGCGCGCGCAGGGCATCCACTCCGTGCTGGCCACGTTCACCGACCTGCTCGGCGCGCCCAAGGGCAAGCTCGTGCCACTGGAGCGGCTGGCGGCGTCGGTGGAGCAGGGCGCGGGCTTTTCCGGTCCCAGCATCGCGGGCACCGGCCTGCCGCGCATGGGCGCGCGCAGCGAGTACATGGGCCGCGTGCGGCCCGACACCCTGCGGCCGCTGCCGTTCATGCCCGGCGTGGCGCACGCGGTGTGCGACGGCTTTGCCGGCGGCGAGCCGCTGGACACCTGCCCGCGCCAGGTGCTGCGGCACCAGGTGGAGCGGCTGAAGGCCGAGCGCGGCTGGACGCTGTGGGTCGGCATCGAACCCGAGTTCTTCCTGCTCCAGCGCAGCGCGCAAGGTGCGTGGCGCGTGGCCGATGGCGAAGACCAGCTCGCCAAGCCCTCGTACGACCTGCAGGCCATCGGCCGCAACTTCGGCTTCCTTGACGGCATGCGCCAGACGCTGGATGCGCTGGGCTTCCAGCTCGAGCAGATCGACCACGAAGACGCGACCGGGCAATACGAGATCAACTACCGGCACGACGACGCCCTGGCCGCCGCCGACCGCTACCAGCTCTTCAAGCTCACCGCGCAGGCGGTGGCGCGGCAGCACGGCATGGTGTTCTCCACCATGCCCAAGCCGCTGGCGCACGCGCCGGGCAGCGGCCTGCATTTCCACCTCAGCCTGACCGATGCGCAGGGCAGGCCGGTGATGGCCGATGCGGCGGGCGTGCTGGGGCTGAGCGAAACCGGCCACCGCTTCGCCGCCGGCCTGCTGCACCACGCTGATGCACTCGCCGCGCTGTGCGCGCCCACCGTCAACAGCTACCGGCGCCTGGCCGCGAGCCGCAGCGCCTCTGGCACCACCTGGTCGCCGGTGTGGAAAGCCATGGGCGACAACAACCGCACCTGCCTTGTGCGTGGTGTGGCCGGCCGCATCGAATGGCGCCTGCCCGATCCCTCGTGCAACGTCTACGCGGCCCTGGCCGCCACGCTCGCCGCCGGCCTCTCGGGCATCGACCAGGCGCTGCCCGCCGCGGCGCCCTGCGAGGACGACCTGTACGAACGCCACGCCATGGGCGACACCTTGCCCGACCGCCTGCCGCGCGACCTGCTGGCCGCCCTCGATGCGCTGGCCGCGGACAGCGCCCTGCGCGAAGCCGTCGGCACGGCGTTCTGCGCGCAGTTCCTGGCGCTCAAGCACGACGAATGGGCCGCCTGGAGCCGCCACGTGAGCGACTGGGAAATGCAGCGCTACGCCGACGCGCCCTGACTCGCTTATTCCAGTGAATTTTCATGCGCTGTCATTTCTTCACGACAGCGATTCCGGTGCACTTCAAACCCTGTCTCCGAGACGGGTTATCGCCTTGCTGGATCGAGTCACAGATCACGGGAACGAGGCGGTCTATATCAAGAATGAAATTCTTGAATCGCTGAGATCAAGTGGCTGAATTCCGTCAATCCTGTCAGTTTTGACGGGACGTGACAGCGCATCCGCTTTCGTACATTCTTGCGCGCTCTTACGAGCTACAGGGTGCGCGAATGACGAGGATTCTTCTGAATCGAACCAAGAGCGGTGAACAGGCATGAGCCGCCGAATCATCGTGGTGGGAGACGGCGGCAGCCATGCAGGATCCCGTGTGATCACGGGCTCGCCCAACGACAGCATCGGAGGCCGCGCCATTGCGCGCAAGGGTGACCTCGTGAGTTGTCCGCAGAGGTATCCCGGTGGAACACCTCACGGAGAGAACCGGATCGTTGGCGGCGCTGAAGACTACACGCTCGATGGCATACCTGTGGCGCTTGAGGGGCACAGCACCGAGTGTGGTTGCACTCTCATCGGCTCACTTCCCGACTCGATCGGTTGAGCAGCAGGAAGAGGCACACACATGCATACACACCATCTGACCCCGCGCGCACTCACTCTGAGTGGGGCCGTGCTGAAAGAGGAGGGCATTCCTCCGCTCGAGGTTGTCTCGCTCAAAGGCCGCGAGGCCATCAACGCATTGTTTGAGTACACGCTCGTGGTGCAGACACCCGAACACGAGCCGGGCCGGCCGCGATGGGAAGTCGACAACAAGGCACTTCTGGGGCGCGAGATCACGGTGCATCTGGAGCTGGAAGGCGCAGGCACTTTCGCCACGGGTGCGCTGGGAAATGCGGGCCGTTCAGGCAAGGGGGCCGGTGTGCGAGAGATCAGCGGCGTGGTGGCCGCTGTTCGGTACCTGGACGCGGATGCACGTCATCTGAGGCTCGAGCTGATCTTGCGCCCTGGCGTTTGGGAGGCGACGCTGTGCTCCCATCACCACGCGTTCCACGACATGACGGTCATCGAGATTCTTGACGCCGTGCTCGAGCAGCACCCTTGGCCGGTGGACAAGAGGCTCAGTGAAACCTACCCGACCATGGACCGCATCACCCAATGGGGAGAAAGCGATTGGCGGTTCTGTTGTCGTCTGATGCAGCAGTGCGGCATCAACCACCATTTTGAACACGCAGGTGGGACCCACAGACTCGTACTCTCTGATTGCAACGCGGCGTTCACGCCCTTTGGCGACGAGGATGGCCCGTACCACCGCATTCCCATCCATCCGCCAGGCCACCGTCTTGACCGGGAGTACATCCACGCCTTTGTCACCACGCGGCTGATGGTGAGCACCAGCTGGGAGGCCCGTGACCATGACTACACGCGTCCCCGAACCGAGATGCGGGCACGCCAGGGCGAAACCGTGGCAGAACATTCACACCCCCGCCGTGAGGTGTATCAATGGCGGGTGGCCGGCGGTGCGACTGGCGCCCTCTGGAGTCAACCCAACGCGGGAAGAGACAGCGAGTCAAACGCTGTCAGCAGCGAGCACGCAGTGTGGCTGGCCCGTATCCGTCATCAGGAACTGACCCAGACCTCGGAGCGGGGACAAGGCGAGGGGCATATCCGCGGAATCGTTCCGGGCCGCACCTTTCATCTGGAAGGCCACCAGCATTCCGAGGTGAACGCAGAGCACATCGTCCTGGGCGCGGAGCTGTCTGTTCATGCGCCAGGGCAAGAGAGCCAATCTCCGCTCGCACAGGGGCAGTGGCTCATCGAGACGCGGTTCACGACGCAACCGGCCCGGGCCATGTTGCGTCCGGCCCTCACCCTGGCAAAGCCCAGCGTGGCCGGTGCAGAACCCGGCATTGTTGTGGGTCCCGAGGAGGGACAGGTCCATACCGATCACCTGGGACGAGTCAAGGTGTGGCAGCCCTGGCAGCGCACGCAGGCGCAGGATGCGACGTCCAGCCCCTGGCTGCGGGTGTCCCATCCCTGGGCGGGGAACCAGCAGGGCGCTGCGCTCCTGCCGCGTGTGGGGCAGGAAGTCATGGTCGGCTACTACGGTGGAGATCCCGATCTGCCCGTGGTTTTCGGCAGTGTGCACAACGGTTTGAATCTGCCGGGCTGGCAGCTTCCTGGTCAGCATGTTCTGACTGGCTTGCGAAGCCGGGAACTGGGTGATGGTGGTGGAAACCGCGCGTCGGGCCGCGGCAATCACATGTTGCTGGACGATACCCCCGGCCACATTCAGGCGCAGATCAAGAGCGACCACCAGCACTCCAGCCTGAGCCTTGGTGATATCTACCGGGTGGAGGATCGGGAGGGGCGCAAGGACGCACGCGGGCAGGGCGCGGAACTGCGCACCGACGGACACGCGGTGGTGCGCGCTGCAAAGGGCCTGCTGGTCACCACCGAACCTCGGGAGGCCGCCAGGGCGCATATTCTGGAGAGTGCGGAGACCCAGGCTCGCCTGCAGGAAGCAACCGAACAGCACGAGCGTCTGGCCGTGTGGGCAATGGAGAATCAGGCGCAGGACGCGGGCGACCAGGACGGCGTTCATGAGCATGCACAGCTGCAGCAGAAGCAGGTTGCTGGCAGCGGCAAGGCGCTGGGTGAGTTGACGCAACCGCACGTGGTGATTTCGAGCGCGGCCGGCATTGCGAGCACGGCCACCGGGAGCACCCATCAGGCCAGCAACGTGCACCATGCCATCACCAGCGGTGCGCACACCAGCGTGAGCGCGGGAGGAAGCCTGCTGGTCGCGGCGCGCCATGCGGTCCGGATGTTCGCCGGCAAGTTGGGCATGCGTTTGATTGCCGCGGCAGGCGACATCGACATACGCGCGTTGAGCCAGAGCGTGCATCTGCTGGCCAGGCTGGAGATCACGGAGACCGCTGAAGTCATCCGCATCAGCGCGACCAAGCAGCTGGAAGTCAGCGGAGGTGGCAGTTATGGCCGCTGGAACGCTGGTGGCATCGAGTTCGGCTCCTCAGGACCGCTTGTGATGAGAGTCCCCAAGCTGGTGAGGTCTGGAGCGCACAACATTCCGTTGCCACAGCTTGCCGTGCACACGCTGTCCGACATCAATCCCCGTGAGCGCATGGTGGTGCGACTCTCCTCTCATGCGCAGGCCGGGTTCGCACGTGGCAACGAACCCTACGAATTGCTGCGAAACGGCCAGTCCGTTGCGAAGGGAATCACCAACGCCCAGGGGCAGATCGAGCTCACGGGGCCGTTCGACGGTGTGAGCAAGTACGAGGTTCGCACCTCCGATGGTCATGTGTGGGGGCTTCCTCTGGTGGAGGGTATGAAGTCTCAAGACCAGCGTTATGCAGAAGCCGGTCTCAGGGATGCGGCTGGCGCCGCGGTGGCGCGGCGAGAACACGCGCAACGGCTTCATTACGAGACAGGAGAACCCCAATGACCGCAAGCGGCGTATCCACCCATCGCGATGAGATCGTTCCCGTCTCGAAGGCCTCTGGCAGGGCGACCCTGAGTTGCCAGTGGCTGCTGGAGCGGGAGGAAGATATGAGGGCATCGCGCCCGTTCGAGCGCACAGTGGTCGAGCCGCTGATCTGCGGCGAGGAAGGGTTTGCCCGCATCGCTGCAGATATTCGCCGGGCGCGGTCCAGCATCGACATCATCTGCTGGGGCTTCGACCCTGCCATGGAGCTCGAGCGCGTTGGCAGCACGTGGCCACGCGGTGCGACGTGGGGCCAGTTGCTCAAAGAGGTGGCGCAAGGCCTGCACAACGGGGGGCGGGGCGTGCAGGTGCGGCTTCTGGCCTGGCACGGCGTGATCGGCAGCCACCTGGTGGGCAACCTGCCTGGCCACGCAGGGGCATCCACTTACGAGACGCGCACGGCAGCGCAAAGCGGGATGGCCAACGCCCTGGGGGTGGGGCCCCGGCAAGGGCGGGCGGCCCCGCCGCCGACCACCCCGCGGGACCGCAGGGAAACCTTCAACTCGAGCTGGTTCCGGGAAGTGCGCGACGGGCAGATGCGCGGCGTGTTCATGCGCACGCGAGAAGGCGATGCGTTGGCCATCGAGCGCAGCCTGAGCCACCTGGATGAGGCCTTGGGCAAAGACGCCGAGCGGCGCTCATTCATCGAGACGCAGGGCATGCAGAGTGTGGCCACGGCCCACCAGAAGACCATTCTGATCGACTACGAACACGAGGGTGGCGCGCACGCCGTGGGCTACGTGATGGGCCTGAACAGCGTCACCGACTACTGGGACACCAGGGAGCACGTGTTTCACGACCCGCGCCGTGGCGAACCCTGGGAAGGTGCCGCCGAGAAGGGGCATGCCACCCTCAAGCCCTACCAGGACGTGGCCTGCCGCCTGCGTGGGGATGCGCTGGTGGCGGTGAGCAAGAACTTCACCACCGAATGGAACCGGGCGAGTGGGCTGGGGAGCGGCAAAGGGGACGACCTCCAGCGCGTGCACGACCTGACCAAGCCCCCCCGGGGCCTGTACGCGGGCTTGAAGGGCCCGCTGCACGGCGCGCAGATCGTGCGCACCGAGGCCCGGGACGGCGACCAGAGCGTGCGCAGGCTCTACCAGCAGGCCAGCCAGACGGCGCGGCACTACATCTACATCGAGAACCAGTACATCCAGTACGCGGCGTGGGCCAGCCAGCTGAGGGAGGTGCGGCAGAAGTTCTGCGAGGCCTGGAAGGCCGGGTGCAAAAGCGGCCCGGGGCCGGCCACGAAGCCGCCCGATCTGCACGTGTTCATGGTGGCGCCCACCGCGGAGCGCACGCAGATGGTGCCGCGCACGCACGACATGGTCAAGGCGCTGGGCAACGGCGAGAGCATGCCCAACCAGGACAAGGAAGTGGAGAAGGAACTGCGGGAATGGCGCGCCAGGCAAGCCGCGTACGACGCCACGCCCGTCAACCGCAGAACAGGTTCACCACCGTCTTTGAGCGAGTTGGCAAAAACCTCGCTCAAGGCCGGCCAGAGCCACACCGCCATTCGCAAAGAGCTCGACGACATGGGCCTGCGCGTGCTGATGGCCAGCCTGTGGAGCTTTGACACGGACCACGCCGCGCGCCAGCGCGAGCAAGCGCAACGGGCGCAGGCCTGGCAGGGCATGCCCGCCCTGCAGGAGCGCCACAAGCTGCTGCAGGAGCGCCTGCTCAAGGCCCGCTACCGCGAGATCTACATCCACAGCAAGCTGATGATTGCCGACGACGCCTTCTTCACGCTGGGCAGCGCCAACCTCAACACCCGCAGCATGGCGGTGGATTCCGAGATCAACGTGGCCAGTGCCGACCCGCAGGTGGCGCATCGGTTGCGCAGCGAATTGTGGGAGATGCACACGCGGGGCGCGCGGGACTGCAACCCGGGGAAGTTTGATTGGAATGGGGTGAAGCTAGCCCATGGGGAATGGGTAAGGCTGATGAATAAGAACAAGGAGAAGATGAACAAAGGCGAACCATTGCAAGGCCACCTGGTCCCGTTCTACGACGACCGCACCAGCAAGATCCGGCTGGGGTAGCGCATGTCATTCAGGAACACCTTCAAGAGCCCATCCGGCCAGCCCAGTTTCTGGAAAGCCCTTCTGGTCTTCACCCTCCTCGTTGGCAGCGCCACCGTCTACTTCATGCACCACCTCAGCTACCCCCGCAACATGAACCTGCGCAGCTTCGAGCCGCACAGGCAGGGCTTTGAATGCAAGCGCGAGGCGGACGTGGTGCCGCCCATCGACCCGCAGGCCAACGAGTGGTTCCTGGAGGCCAACGCCGCCATCAGCTGGGACCTGGACAAGGCCGAGCGCGATTATGTGAAAGCGTTCGAGCTGACGAAGAAGGCCGCAGAGCGGCGGCACTGGAAGGCGATGATCAACCTGGCCACGGCGTACGCGTATGGAGAGGGGACCGATCGCGACAGCGAACTGGCGGTGCAGACGCTGGAGGAGGCGATGAAGCTGGGCATACCGGCGGCATTCGACCTGATGGGCACGTACCACCTGGAGGGGCTGGGGGTGAAGCAGGACGCGAGCCGGGCGTATGCGTTCTGGCAGCTGGCGGCAGAGATGGGCAGCGCGTCCGCGCAGTCGGCCATCGGCGAGAAACTCAAGGGTCTTTACAGCAATCCGGAGCGTGGTTTCTGGGGAAACCGACCGGTGGGTGTCGCGATGCTCGAATGTGCCTACTCGCAGCAAGACCAGAAAGCTGCGTACCAACTTGGAATCATGTTGAGCAGCGACACAGGCATCGACGGAAAACCCGATCACCCCAGAGCCCTTCGTGCCTTTCATGATGGCGTCAAATGGGGCTGCATCGAATGCGCTGGTTGGCTCTCCATCTCGTTTCATGGCAATGAAGCCATGACAGGTTTCCTCGTCGACAAGGCCCGAGAAGAACGCTACGACGTTCTGGAACGGGCACTGCGTTACAACCACGACCTTCGCCTGCCCAACCTAGACAAGGTGCTGCCGCTGCCGCCCGCCGCGCTGCCGCAGTGGGACGGCAACCCGCAGACCCTGGTCAACGCGGCCAAGGCGGTGGTGCCACTGCTGCCGCCCGCGCCGCCCCACCCCGGCACCCAGCGCAGCGGCCGCGCCCATGTGCCGGCAGGCCACACCCTGGGCGAGCCGCGGTACGCACTGCAGGGCCACAGGAACTACGCCCGCGATGCCGGCTACTGGCAGCCCCGCCTGAGCCCCGAGCTGTCGTTCGGCTCGGCAGAGTTCGTCAACGGGATCGTGCCGCAGCGCTACGAACCCGGGGAGGCGCTGGAGAGCAGCGCGGCCATGTCCCGCCCGACACGCAGCACCCCCTGGCACTTTCTGAGCCGAGAGCAATACGAAGGGCTGATGTGGCAGTACCTGGGCGAGGCCGTGCCCATTCCTGTGGCGGCCACGCCCACCCGGGTGCGCCACGGTCTGGCGCGCAGCGTCACCCTGGCCAGTTACTTCGTGTGCCACGGCCTGCGCCCCTGCCCGGCCACGGGCATCTGGTGGGGCAAGGTCGCACCCGAACACCCGCAGGCGGCCAGCTTCAACGGCTGGAGCCGCCAGGCCTACCTGGAAGAGAACGCGGCCTTCCCCGATCCGAGGCAGCAGGGCCTGGAGATCGAACCACAGGAGGTGCAGTGGGGTTACCTGGGTGAAGCCAATGCGCTCGGCCAGAACGGCATCCTGCAGGTGCCGGGCGGGTGAAACGTCGTGCATCAACCCTCACCGCTGCGGGTTAGTGCCCACCCTCCCGGGTTTCCGGATAATCGCGGCCTTGTGAGCCCGCCCCTTCCACTCCCCCATTCGCC
>VFQP010000319.1_pt1 | contig 108103 bp, 97 predicted proteins | sample 3512351 | NCBI WGS metagenome assembly VFQP01 (sample SAMN10412372, study PRJNA504923) | tailings metagenome | isolation source: Relicate 1 Philex TSF1 revegetated site | place: Philippines: Tuba, Benguet | collected 2017-08-29
CAAGATCGGCGCGGGCAAGTTCAGGCCGCTACGACCGCTGCAACCGGCTTAGCGTGCTTTATTTTCCGTTTTCTGAGGCGACCCCAAGTAGAGCCTTGCTTAGTTGATTGTCGACAAACCAGGAAAGTGCTTCATCATCCATGACATTGGATGTCACCGTATACGCCAGGATAGGGGCACCGGTGATCTCAAGTTTTTTAATGATGGGGTCACGTATATCAGACGGGAGCTGAGCGCGAATGCTGGAGACGGCATCGCTGACATCATTCACGGCTTGCTGAATCGGTTTCTCCAGGCTGAACTCGACCATGATCATGACCTGGCCGTCGCTCAAGTTGCTCTGGATGTGCTTGACGCCTTGTATCATTGCAACCGCATCTTCAATCTTGCGAGCGACATCATTTTCCAGTTGTGCAGGGGATGCGCCCGGCAATACGGCCAATACACTGACAGTGGGCAGATCGATATCAGGGAAATTTTGCACCTTCATTTCCCTGTATGCCATTGAGCCAAGGAAGGTCAGCAAGACAAACAGGAGAATGACCGGTGTAGGGTTGCGGATTGACCATGAGGAAATGTCAAAGCGCATATTGTTGCCTATCAGCTAGCTGTGCATTTTTTTGCGTGTTTGCATGACCAGTCACTTCACGCACAAGATTGCCATTGCTTAAAAACTCGCCGCCACTGATAACCACACGGCTCGAATCCTCAAGACCTTCCAGAATTTCAACCTGATTGCCAACCTTTCTACCAGTCTTGATTTTGGTTTGAACTACCCTGGAATCTTTACCAAGGCAAAAGACATAGTTGTACCCATCGCGAAGCAACACTGCGCTCTGTGGCAAAGCCAACACCTGCGCTTGATTAATCTCAAACTCGCCGCGGACAAACATGCCCGCACTTAACGCGGAGTTAAGCGGCAGATCGACGTAAACCATGCCCAGCCTAGTCTGGGTATTAATCTGCGGGGCAACCTTCCGCAACCGTCCTGCCACATACAGCCCCTCTAAGGTCTGCACTCTCACAGTCTGACCCACATGGAGTTTGGAAAACTCAGTGACAGAGAGCTCCGCCCGCCATTCCAAACGACGATGGAGAAAGAGACGAAATAACTCCTGCCCTGCAGGAAATACCGCGCCCACTGTTGCGCTTCTGGCGGAAATGACACCATCTTCTGCTGCACGCACTTGCGTCTGGGATAAGCGTATTGTTTGGATTTTTTCAGCAGCAAGGGCCATCGCCAGTTTGGCTTTTGCCGTTTGTTCTGCAGTGATGTATTGCTGAATTTGCTGGGCAGACAATGCGCCTGTGGACGCTAGCTCTCGTGCTCTAGCCACATTTGCTGCAGCGTCTGTCAACATGGCTTGCGCCTCTGCGACCACTGCTTGGTCTTGAAGAAGTTGGGCCTCGACAAGCTCAGAGGAGAAAGTAGCTAATAATTGGCCACGCCGTACCCTATCACCCACATTCACCTTGACCTCAGTCAAGCGTAAGCCACTGGCCTCACTCCCAATACTCGCCTCTTGCCACGGCATGATGTTGCCGTAGGCAGATACATGCGCAGGCAAATTCACATGCTGCGGCGAACTAATTTTCACCGTGGCAACAGCTTGCTTTAGCTTGGCAGGCACTCTCAATTGGCTCGGCTCAGGCGCAATCCAGACACTGTGTAAAGCGATACCCATCATGATGCCAGCTATCACTAACATGCCATGAAATATGCGCCTGCGTTGAGGATGCATGGGTGAAGGGGTAACCGTCATTCTTGGTCACTCTGCTTGATTGATGCGCTTGACCAACCACCGCCAGTCGCACGGTATAACCTGATCCAAGCAGTGATGCGCTCTCGCTCAAGTTCAATCAAGCTACTTTGAGCGGAAATCATGCTGCTACGCGTTGCCTCAAGATCAAACAAGTTCGCTGCGCCTGAGCGATATGCAGCTTCAGTGATCTGATATGCATTTTCATAGTGCATAGCAGTGGCATAGCTATCCCTGCGGCGCTTGGCGGCACTATCCAATGTTACGAGTGCCTGCTCTACCTCCCGGATCGCCTCACGTAACAGGCTGGCATAACTCAATATCACTGCTTGGTATCTGGCCTGCGCTACACTCACATTCGCCTTGCGTACGCCACCATCATAAAGCGGGAAAACCACGTTGATGGGCCCTATGCTCCATACCGTGCCATTGCTGCTGATACTTGTTGAACTGAGATGTGATATCCCGATAGTTCCGTTCAGCGTAATCCTTGGCCAGCGTAGAGCCTTGGCCTGAAGCACATCCGCGCTGGCAGCCTCAACTGCAGTTGCTGCCGCGAAGATGTCTGGCCGTTGTGCCAACACCTCTGCTGGCACCGTGCTGATCCCGAACTCGGCGGGTGTTGGCAATATTGAGGTAGCTACGGCAAGATCGTGACGCAGAACGGACTCCTCTAGGCCCGTCAGCGCGACCAGCGCCTTGGTTAGTAACTCACAGCGCTCTTGCTGCTTAATGATGTTCAGATTCCCACTAGCAGCCCCAGCACGCGCTAGCTCTACCTCGGCAAAAGATTGCAGGCCACTGCCTCTCATCAGCTCGCTTAATTGCAATAGGTGAGATAAGGATTGGGCAGCTAACTTGGTTTTTACTAACTGCGCCTCACATGCGCGTAAATCAACATAAGTAGTCACCACCTCCACAGCCATAGATAGCGCCGCATCTTGCAGCGCTGCCTGGCTAGCCCCAAGACGCGCTTGGGCTGCACCACTTGCAGCTTGCTGAGCTCCAAAAACATCCAAATCCCAAGCAGTACTCAAACCAATCGTGGAAGTACTAGCCATAGGCATGATCAAATTGGCTTGGCCACGATTAGACGCAACGCTAGCATTGACCATAGGCAACAGTCCCGCTTGTTCCATCACGCTATACGCCCGTGCATCAGCAATACGAGCGTATGCTGCCCCAATAGAAGGACTGGCCATTTTCGCGGCTGCGACAAGTTGCATGATCAGCGCATCATTGAGCTGATCCCACCAATCAAGACTTGAGACCACCTCAGCACCCTGGGGCAATACTGTTTGCCATCGCGCAGGCATAGTTTGATGCCTATTTCTCGGCAACTCAGCCAATGAGTGCGATGCACAAGCACTGAGCAAAATCACTACGCTCATGCAGACCATGATGTGAAGTGACGCCATAATTTGAAGTTTCCATTTGTTCACATGTCATAGTGCTTAATCAAACGCTGTGCAGGGGATGCACCGCTATTTGAACGCCACTTTAGGCCAGGTAAACTTTCTGAATCCTTACTGTAGAAAAGGTCAATTGGTAAGTAAGTAGTAAGAGTCAATCTACAAAGATGGGAACATTCTTAACTCAATCTGGAGTATTCCCATGTCATTCCCTGCCGTTTTTAGCCTCAAAAAGGCTGGCCTCGAAACTCACGGGCTTAAGGGATTAGCGCTTATATTTCCGCTACTCACTTCCAGCAATGCATTTGCTGAACCACCTCCACAAGACAAAGCAAGCTGGGGGCTATTAGGTGCCGTCATTACGCAACAAAGACCTTATAAAGGCATTGATCGCGACACGATGGCCTTCCCTTTTATCTATTATGAAAACAAATACATCAGGGTATTTGGCCCATTTGCGGATCTGAAATTACCTAGTTTGGAATTGAGTGATACACAGAAAATTGACTTCTCTATCGTCGGTCAATTTGAGTTTGGTGGCTATAATAAAGATGACACTAAAGACACTTGGATACTCCGAGGCATGAGTGGCCGGAAGGGTGGATTCTGGGCGGGGCCAAAAGCTGAATGGCACACCGAGTTGTTTGATATCAGTGCTGAATGGCTAGCCGATGTATCCGCCAACAGCAAGGGATATCGTTTCAATATTGGCCTGGAAAAAAGCTGGAGATTTGGTCAGCACATGATGCTAACGCCGCGAGTGGTTGCAAAATGGCAGGACAAGAAATTTGTTGATTACTATTATGGCGTTCGCGATGAAGAAGTACGTTATGACCGAGCCGCATACCGTGGTGACTCTGCGACCAATATTGACTTTGGCATACGAGGTACTTACATGTTTAACCAGCGCCACTCCATGTTCCTTGATCTTGAGGTCACTAGCCTTGCTGATGAAATCAAAGATAGTCCACTGGTAGACAGGTCTACTCAAAACTTCGTTTTGTTCGCCTATATGTACCGCTTCTGATGAGCCGCATTCTTCTCATTGAGGATCACGAGCGTCTTGCTGATTTGATAGCCACCAAAGTCAGTGATTCAGGCATTGCGATTGATGTGCTTAGTCGCATAGATACAGCTTGGGAAGCGCTTCAGCATATGTCTTATCAGGCCATCATTCTTGATCGGGGTTTGCCCGATGGAGATGGCCTAATTCTGCTAAAACGCTTAAGGGAGGTTGGCAATCATACCCCTTGCCTGGTGCTTACTGCGCGAGATGCTTTACATGACAGGTTGCATGGCCTAGATACTGGCGCTGATGACTATCTTACCAAGCCCTTTGCCATGGATGAGATGGTGGCACGCATCCGAGCATTGTTACGGCGTCCAATAGAAAGTGTGTCAATAGAGCCTTCACACGGTGATTTGCAGGTCAGGCCTTCTCTCGGCATGATGTTTTGTGAAGTTGAAAGCGTAACGCTTGCGCCAGCTGAGTTGCAGATCATGCTGTTATTGGTGCGTAAGCAAGGTGAGGTTGTACGCCATCATGCACTAGAGGCAGCTGCTTGGGGATTAAGTGATGCGGTCACCCCGAATGCACTGGATGTTGCACTTCATCGCTTGCGCCGAAAATTAAGTGCGATAGGTTCAAAGCAACGCATCATCAACATGAGAAGCTTAGGATATGCACTTCGCGAAGCCACAATGGCTGAATAGTCTTAGCATCAAAATACTGCTTGCATACCTAGTAGGTGTTCTGCTAAGCATTATGCTCGTGGTCATGTTTGCTTACTGGATCATGGTGTCACGTAGCCACTATTTTGCAGGTATCGATATTTTGCAATTAACCCAGGAACGTGCGCAGGCAATAGAGTTTGATGCCAAAGACAACCCTATTGGCTTCAAGTCCAGTGAGGATGAATTATCCTGGATATTTGATAGCCTCAAGCAAGAAACGGCCTATCGCCTGCTCAATGCATCCGGACAAACTGTTTTAAGCTCTGCAGCAGGCGAAGCATTCTGGCATGGCAGTCAGGTAGGCAAGCCTAACTTGGCACCCGGATCATTTGAGTTTGATTATCAAGGGGCCCTAATTCACGGTGCCACTGCCCTGATCAGTCATCGAGGTCAAACCTGGTATCTGCAATTTGCAGTCAGTGGCCGGCTGCATTATCTCCTTCATCGAGGTTTTGCCTTGCCATTTATGGGCATCGGGATTCTGGTGTTTAGTGTGGTGCTGCTCGTTGTGTTTGGCATTAGTGGTTTTATCACCATGCGTTACACCCTCAAACCGTTGAGAGTAGTGTCTGAATCAGCTGCCGCTATTTCACCCAGCTCTATTCACACCCGCTTGCAACTTAAAGATGTGCCCTCCGAGATAACGCCACTGGTGGAGAGCTTTAATCGTGCGTTGGACAAGCTGGAGCAAGGTTACCGTGCGCAACAAGAATTTCTTGCCACCACAGCGCATGAGTTGAAAACACCACTGTCCCTGATCCGTGCCCAGATAGAAATGAAATCAGCAAGCGAGCATAGAGATGCGCTCTTGAATGATGTTGAGCATATGACGCGACAGGTTCAGCAATTATTGCTACTTGCTGAAGTCAGTGAAGAACAAAACTACAAGCTTATTGACACTGATATTGCTGAGGTGGTGCAGGATGTAGCCCGTTTCCTCAAGCCCATGGCCGAGAAGGCCCAAGTCACCATCAGCGTATTCACTCGCTCACAGTCAGTCTGGCGAGCGGATCATGCAGCATTGTTCACTTTAATAAAAAACCTGCTCGAAAATGCTATTCAGCATGCGCCTGTGGGCAGCGAAGTGCATGCATTGATAGATAAAGAAATCATTATCGTACGCGACTGGGGGCCTGGAATAGAAACTTCGGAATTGCCCAGAATATTCACACGTTTTTGGCGCGGAGCTCACCGCAGAGATCATGGAGCTGGCTTGGGCCTAACTATTTGTCGAGAAATAGCACTGGCCCACCGTTGGACATTAGCAGCCCATAACACCGAACCAGGTTTGTCTTTTCATTTATCAAACTCAAACGCTAATTTTGAGCTTAATCAACTTCGTACGCTGCGAGCTGATAGTAATAATGCCCATTAACTGCACGCAAATAGTGTAGAGATGCTTTTAAAAGCGGGTGCATAGCCATATCAGGCAGGATTCAGATATCGTCATCCGCCTCGGCATCTAGCACATCACCAGCCTTAAACCCGCAATCCTCCTTGAACATCTAGGTGCGTAGCCAGTTGTTTAACTTGTTAATCTTTAGAATGGAATTATCCTAGCTCCAACACTGGTCAGATGCTTCTCAGGCGTAGAGTTCGTTGAGCAAGCCAACATAGGCCTCACGCAAGATACCTGTCGGACAGAATGCGAGGTTATGAGCAAAGACAACTTCTTGACTGTCGGTTACGATCGCTCCCCAATATAGGGTCTCTATGGTCACACTGTAATTGTCGGTCAGGCAGCCTTTGATAGCTTGCTGAGCTAGTCGGATCAGCCTCCCATCGAATGCGAGCTCTGGCGTCGCCATAAATGACTCCCGCTCGCCCTCGTCCAGTTGAGATAGTATCGAATTTTCTCTGTTTGGCTCCGCAATTCGAAAGAGGTTCAGCACGCCACTTATCGCATGGTGTGACAATCGCTCGTTGGTGAAGTGACTAAAGTCATCGTCGCTTGGAAAGTAGAGGTCGTGCTGGAGGCTCTCTAGCTTTCCGCCAGGGAAACTAGAGCGATAGAAAATGCAGCTGACAAGCAGGGCACTGAGGCCAGTTTTCTTTGCCAAAGGTCAATAAGCGGCTGGAGTTGGAGGCCATATGAAGGTAGTCCAGTCCCAGGGCTCATAATCCCTTGGCCAAGATGATGCAATGACAGCTTAAGCGCGGCTCAGGCTTCAAGTAGCGGGAAATTGCGGCAAGACGAACTCGGCTAGCTCCTCTAGGGCGTCCTCGGCCGGTCGGCGCAGCGGTTTGAGATTAAAGGCAACATGGCTAATGCCCAGCTCCTGCTGGTGCTCTAAGAGTGCTATCAACGCGTTACGGCCTGCGAGCAGTACGTTGCCACGTTGGCGCAGTGGTGCCTGAGGGTCATCGGCCAGATCGAAGAACGCACCGTAGCCATAAGGCCGCAGCCAAGCGTTTGCGTGGCTGGCGTACCATTCAGCCAGTAACTCGGGCAATTGCCTGAAATTGCTTAAGTGCCACAGCCAGGCATCGCTGTGCTTGGCAATCCAGCCCATCTCCTGACGGGCACGACCAATGGTGAGCATTGGGATACGCCCGTAAACGGGCTTGGGTATCAAATCGAGATGACCAGTCAGTTGCCCATAATAGGTCGTAGTCAGATTGGGGAAAGATTGCTGGCTGGCGGTTTTGATCAGCGCAAAAGCCTCGCGGAAACGCTCGCCACGATTGTCGTAGTCTAGGCCGAACGCCGGGTACTCGATTGAGCGGTCGCCTGTGGACAGTCCTAGTAGCAGTCGGCCTTTAGTCAACTGATCTACAGAGACCGCTTGTTTAGACACGATCAAAGGATCTCGCAACGTGAGCACGATGCCTGCGGTGCCCAAAGCAATGCGTTGCGTGTGCGCCGCAAGGAAGCCTAAGTAGACCATAGGGTCAAACATTTGGCCAGTGTCACCAAAGTTAGGGTCGTAGAACGGAACATCCCGCATCCAAAGCGCAGAAAAGCCAGCTTCGTCGGCCCTGCGCGCCAGGCGCACGTGGTTTTCAAGCATCGGGAATGGGGAGTCCGGATAGCCCTCCAACGGCATTATGAAGCCGAAAGTCAGTTGCCCTGGTTTGAAAACTCGGCTGTAACCTGGGTGAGTTTGCAACTCTGCGGGAAGAGGGCCAATTTTTGGTCGGTTCATAATGTCTAGGTTCCTGAAGGTTGGGCACGCACAGCAGCGGCCAGGGTAATGACGTACCCGTCGTGCAGGTCGTGGTTGTCGAGGGCACGTTCGAGTTGCAGTAAGTAATCACGGTTACTGCCCAGATGCCCGCTTGCACGGGCGATGATTTTGGATGTGTCGGCGATGGATGTCTCTGCTTCGTATGCCTGGTGCGAGGTGTCTACGACAAACGTGAGCGTTGACACAGTTCTGCCATCGGCCAGATACGCCTTGGCCCAGATCGGGCAATACAAGCCATGTACCATCTCGCGAACCCAGACCAGCCCGAGTTCATCGTTAATGGAGTCTTCGCCAATCCGCAATACCAGGCCGGCTGTTTCGCCACCAGCCTGTAATGCCAGCATACGGCCTGGCAGCTCTGGGCTCGCCCGCCCATCTAGCAAGCGGATGCAGAAGCTTCGATGCCAGCCCTGTAGCACGGCCCGTTGCTTTTCTTCGTATCGGACGCACGGATTCCACATCAACGAACCATAGGCGAATAACCAGACTGGTTTTGCAGGGTCGCGTTGCGTCAGCGCTTTGTGCATCGAGGCTGCAATACGCCAGGCTGGCCAGCGCGGTTGCTCCGGCAGATCCTGGAATGAATCCAGATACGCACCCGTATGCAGTAATTCTCTCGTGAGCATGGTCTTTTCCTAGTTAGAGACGAGGGTGCAACCCGTTCTGAGAAGCGACACCTGACAGGTGATCAGTGACCAGTCCCAGCAACAGCCTTATAATCGACACCGCGGTGGCGTGTGATCAAAACCAGCAGCAGCACTAATCCTAGGGTGGAGACAATGGCGCCGGCCATGCCCATGTAGCTAATACCAACGGTGCTGATGGTTACTCCGCCCAGCACTGAACCCAATGCAATACCTGAGTTGAAGCCAGCGATGTTCAGACCCGCAGCCACACCATGGGCGTGCGGAGCGTGCTGCTCAGCGACGCCGATGAGGCGGGCCTGCAGCGCCGGCACCGCAGCAAAAGTGAACATACCAAGCAAAGCGACCAGAATGCCCATGACCACTGCGTAAGAGGCAAATATCCACATGCCCAGAGCCACTAGGGCGATGGCGGAGATGACGATTAGGCTCGAACGGTTCACGCCCATCCGGTCGGTGACCTTACCGCCGATGACGTTGCCGATCGCAGCCATCACGCCGTAGACGAGCATAAAGATGCTGACAGTGGCGGCACTCACCTGTGTCACGTCTGTCAATAATGGTGCAATGAAAGTGTACGCAGTGAAAGAACCAGCATAACCCAGCACGGTGACCAATGCGGCGAGCAATAGGGTCGGGTGAAAGATAGCTTTCAGCGCCTGCCCCACAGATTCGCGGCTTTCATGACCCGCCGCCCTGGGTGGCTCCTTCATGCCCAACAACAGACCTAGAAGACCTAGTGCGCCGAAAGCGGCAATCACCCCCATCACTGGCCGCCAGGAAATCACACCACCCAGGTAGGTGCTGATCGGCACTCCGATTGCCATCGCCACGGTGAAACCACCGAATACGACCGCCACGGCGCTACCTGCTTTCCTAGGCCCGACTAACCGAGCAGCCGTGCTCGAGGCCACGGCCAAGAAAAGACCGTGGCCGAGACCGGCTACGAAACGGGCGACTAGCATCATGGACATGCTGGTCGCGAACGCGGCGACCAGACTGCCCAAGGTGAACACCATCACGGTCACTAACATGGCCTGCTTGCGGGACCAGTCGGCTGTCAAAGCGGTCAGTACCGGGGCCGCGAAGGTTGCACCTAGAGCGTACCAAGTCACCGCTCCTCCGGCTTGCTCGACATTGACACCCAGACTGTGGGCTATTACTTCTGTCAGGCCTATGGGGACAAATTCTGCAAGGCCTAGTGCGAAGGCGCTGAGGGTGAATATGTAAACGATAAGTGGCATGATAATTTCTCTCGATTCTTAGGAAAAACGGCAATTCGCCGCAGTTGTCTTTAATCGTAAATAGCATTGAGAAATATGAGAAATTAATATTTAATGCAATTGGTATAAATATATTTATAGGTAGCCCCTCCAATGACTCTTGCACATTCCGTAAGGAAAATTGAATTAGTCGCTCAGGAATTCGTAAGAGTTAGAAAGGACATTGATAAATGAGCCATCTTGACCATCTGCGCACCTTCATCGAGGCTTATCGGCTTCAATCGTTCTCTAGAGCAGCCGAGTCCCTGGGCATGACGCAGCCAGCAGCGTCTCTTCACATCCAGGCACTGGAAACTTTCATGGGTAAACGTTTGTTCGTGCGGCGCCCCCGTGGCGTCACAGCGACTGAAGCAGCCGATGAGTTGGCTCGCGCGATTGGTCCCATGCTAGATGGCTTGGAAATGCGAATAGCCTCCTACCGCATGGGCGGTGAGGTGGGGGGCACGGTGCATATAGCTGGACCGTCCGACTTCATTTACTCTAAGATAATGACCGGTCTAGCCCCTTTGCTGTCACAGGGCTTTCAGCTCCGTGTACATACCGGTAACCGGGACCGAATTTACGCATTGCTCAATGACTCCACGGCTGATTTGGCGATCACCGCTTCAATGCCTGATGAGCATTCACACGGATTCGCGCGATTGTTAACCGAGCGACTTCTTCTGGTGTTGTCCCCGCAAATTGCCAAGCAACTCGGCCAGCATCCTTCCGCAGAAAAGCTGGCAAACCTCCCGCTCATTGCTTTTGACGAAGATCTGCCGTTGATCAGACCGGTGTGGACGATGATGTTTCAGTTTGCGCCGACAGCACAAGCTGCCCTGACCATTCCTGACTTACGCATTATTCAAGACTTGCTCATCAAAGGCCTGGGGTGGAGCGTCTTACCCGACTATCAATGTATTGATGCACTGGCATCGGGGAAGTTGGTGTCGCTCACCTCTAACCATGATGCACCAACAAACAATCTCTACCTGGTATGGAACAAAGCATCAATGCGTAATCCTCGCATTGTTTACGTACGTGATTTTATCCTTGGCTTGTTTGACATCAACACATGAGACTGATACGAAAACTAAATACCTTTCTTAGTCATACCATCGCAATCTTTAAAAGCTACTTCGCGACACTCTCTCGCCATTGATAATGAAAAATGTCTGCTGTCAGATTGCTTGTGAAGCAGAAATATCGTGCGGAGGGTCTTGCAGGGCAACACGTTCGGCCAGTTTCCGGCTACTAAACGAAATTGTCGTTTTTTGATCTTGGTGTCACCTATGCTCTTCGCGATGGAAACTCTGTTGCAATAACGTCAATCAATGTCCTAACGCGCCTAGGCTGCACACTAGCTAATGGATAAACAATCTGCAATGCAGTGTGCCCCGCAGAAAATTCTGCCAATACCTCAACAAGTCGCCCACTATCTAGGTCGGCCTGTACATCCCAAATGGACTTAAGACACAAGCCATGACCTCGTAGGCACCAACTTCTGACGAGCTCACCATTGTTGGCAATTCGTTTTCCACTCACTTCAACCACATGCAACTTGCCATTGAGATTGAATGACCATGCCCGATCACTATGAGTGCCAAATCGCATCACAATGCAGTCATGATATTGCAGATCATCGGGATGTTCCGGTATGCCAAAGTGCTGCAGATACTCAGGTGAAGCGCAAACGACCCGCCGGTTCTCTGCAATGGGTTTGACCTTAAGTGTACTATCGGCAAGTACTCCGTAACGCACTGCAAAATCAATACCGTGGGTTACCAAATCAACAAAACCATCCGTCAGATTGAGGTCGATTGTGATATCGGGATGCTGATTTAGAAATGTATCCAAGATAGGCACGATGCGATTTTGACCAATGTCAACCGGTGCACTTAATCGTATCGGACCAGAGATATTCTGGGCTCCGAACTTGATACGACTCTCCAGTTCATCCGCTTCGGCAATCAACCGACGAGCACCCTCGGCCAACGTGCGCCCTTCGTCGGTCAGACTAATTGAACGTGTCGTCCTAGTCAGGAGTGCCACACCATAGTATGCCTCCAATACGGCAAGTCTCTCCGACACTGATGCGGGTGATAGCCCAAGTTCTCTACCTGCGGAAGACATTCCTCCTTTCTCAATAATCATGAGAAACAATTTAAGGTTATCAAGCATTTTTCGACAAATCCGAAATATCATTTAAGAATTAGATCAATTATCAGATCAATTCACAAGGTTTACACTTGCTACATCGAATAGCAGGAGAGTCATGATGCACTTGGATCACGTAACTATCAGAACGCAGGATATCACTGGTACGCTCGCCTTTTTCAAATCTGTTTTTGACCTGCGTGTTGGGCCTCGCCCTCAAATACTTCAGCGCTTTCCAGGGCATTGGCTCTATGCTGGCAATGATCCGATTGTCCACATCATCCTATCCAATGGGGATGACTACGCCCTCCCTGCTGAAGCCATAGACCATGTGGGGTTCCGTTTGCATGGCTATGATACTTTCTGCGCCAAGCTGAAATGCCTAGGTGTCTCCTTCTCAACCATGGACATAGAAGAGATACAGGAACGCCGGTTGTTTTTCCGCTCTCCTGGTGGCCCTCTACTTGAAGCGGTGTTTTCGGAACCAGTTCCCATGAGCAATCCAGAATGAAATCTAACCTCCCTGTTTCTAAAATTAATGATGCTGTACCAAGCAATTGGTGAATCATCATTGATGATCAAAGCCTTTTCCTCAAGCCACGGAGAATAAATATGTCACATATCCCGAAACTCTTGACACCAGTCCATGTGGGCCAACTCGAATTGCCCAACCGTGTTGTGATGGCGCCAATGACACGCTCGCGCAGCACGCAGCCAGGGGACGTACCCAATGCGCTAAACGCCACCTACTACGCCCAACGCGCCAGCGCCGGCCTGATCGTCTCGGAGGCAACCCAGATCTCGCCACAGGGCAAGGGATACTCGTTCACACCTGGTATACACGACGATGCCCAAGTCGCCGGCTGGCAGTTGGTGACCCGCGCCGTGCACGACGCGGGCGGCCGTATATACCTGCAGCTATGGCACGTAGGACGTATGTCGCATCCGGCTTTCCATGACGGTGAACTGCCGGTAGCGCCGTCGGCAGTGCCATTCGAGGGTTCGATCTGGATGGTAGATCCATTGACCGGAGAGGGTGGCATGCATGCATGCCCGACGCCGCGTGCATTGACTGTTGAGGAAATCCACGAGATCGTCACTGACTATCGCCACGCAGCGCGCAACGCGATTGCTGCCGGCTTCGACGGTGTGGAAGTACATGCCGCCAACGGCTACCTAATAGACCAGTTCCTGCGCACGACCTCCAACGTACGCACCGACGAATACGGCGGCTCGCGCGAGAATCGCCTTCGCTTCCTCAGGGAAGTGATAGATGCAGTGAGCGACGAAGTCGGCAGCAATCGCACGGCTATCCGCCTGGCTCCGTTCCTGACTGCACGCGGCATGGCCTGCCCCGATATTCTGCCGACCATTCTGGAAGCGGCGAACTACCTGGATGCCAAGAGCATCGCCTACTTGCACCTTGTCGAGGCCGACTGGGACGATGCGCCCGAATTCACTGAGGACTTCCGACGTGACATCAGATCACGCTTCAAGGGACCCATCATCGTTGCAGGCAAGTACAACAAGCTCCGTGCTCAATGGGTATTGGACAAGGGTTACGCTGACCTAGTGGCATTTGGCCGGCCGTTCGTGGCCAATCCAGACTTGCCGCGCCGCTTCGCCGAAGATCTGCCGCTGGCAGACTTTGATGGTACCGCATTGTTCGGTGGTACAGAGCGAGGCTACAGCGACTATCCAGTCTGGAGCCAGTCGAACTAAATATATCTGCCACAGGCCAATTGAGCATGATGATTACACTGAATATTATGAAGTAACAATTGGAGAGAATGAATGCATATTGATTTAAATGGAAAAACTGCAATAGTCACCGGCTCAACAGCAGGCATTGGACTCGCTACTGCCAAGGGGCTGGTACAAGCTGGTGCCCATGTGATAGTCAATGGGCGAAGCGAAGCCAGTGTTAATCTTGCTCTGGCTGATATTACTGCACACTTGCCCAAGGCTAGCATTGAGGGATTTGTGGGTGATCTTGGTAACGTCGAGGATATCTCCGCCTTGGTAGCAGCACATCCTGCTGTAGACATTTTAGTTAATAACCTGGGAATATTTGGACCCATGGATTTCTTCGAAACACCTGACGAGGAATGGTCACGCTATTTTGAAGTAAACGTCCTATCAGGCGTACGCTTGTCGCGCGCATATCTTCCTGGAATGGAGAAAAGGTGTTGGGGGCGAGTCGTGTTTATGTCATCCGAGTCGGCCTTCAACATCCCCGCAGACATGATCCACTACGGTTTCACAAAAACGGCGCTGGTATCAATTGCTCGTGGGTTGGCCAAGCGAATGGCTGGTACAGGTGTGACCGTGAATTCGGTATTGCCCGGTCCGACACTATCTGAGGGCGTTGCTGCGATGCTCAAAGACGAGGTTGATAAAACTGGTCAGCCCATTGAGGAAGTCGCTCGTCATTTCGTCATGGAAAATAGGCCATCCTCAATTATCCAACGCGCAGCCAGTGTCGAAGAAGTAGCCAATATGGTGGTTTACATCTGCTCGCTGCAAGCCTCGGCTACCACGGGTGCCGCACTTCGCGTTGATGGAGGCGTAATTGATAGCCTCTAGAAAACCGGCATCGTCCAAAACTCAATAATCAGGAGATAGTCCATGAGCACACTTATAGCCCCAGAATTACAACATCGAGATCAAACTTCTTCCTCAGTAAATCGTCGACAGTTTCTTACTGCCACAGGTATGTTGGCAATCGGCACGGCACTTCACGCCCCGGCTACAAATGCAGCATCGCAATCAAGCGGGACAACAGTACATTCGCTTGACCCTGCACCTACACCTCAAGGTGAATTCTGGCCGAATAATGCCCGTCTTGTGATTTCGATTTCCATGCAATTTGAGGCTGGAGGGCAACCTCCAATCAATCGCGACAATCCATTCCCAGCAATAGAGTTTCCAAAGCACATCACTACTGACCTTGCTGCACAGACATGGTTTGCTTATGGTTATCGCGAAGGTATGCAACGTATGCTTGAACTCTGGGATCGCCATGAAGTGAAAGTGACCTCCCACATCATCGGCGAAGCAGCCAAAAAGAATCCGCATCTTGCCAGAGCAATTGTGGAGCACGGACATGAAGCATCCGGTCATGGCCCTCGATGGAGTTCTCAATATGCAATGTCACGCAACGAAGAACGGGAATTTCTTATCCAGGCACGAAGCATGGTCAAGGAAGCCACAGGTCAAAGTCCTATCGGCTACAACTGCAACTGGTTGCGTCGGGGGCCCAACACCCTTTCATTGCTGCAGGAACTTGGCTACCTCTACCACATTGACGATGTCAGTCGTGACGAACCATTTATTGAGCAGGTGAACGGCAAAGACTTCGTCGTTGTTCCCTATACACTGCGCAACAACGACATTGTGCTGATTGAAGGTCGTAATTATTCGCCTGCCCAGTTCCTTGAACAAATCAAGTTCGAGTTCGACCAGCTCTATAAGGAAGGTGCGACTCGTCGACGATTGATGTCAATCAGTGCACATGATCGTATTAGCGGCACGCCACAGATGGTTCACGCCTGGGATGAGTTTCTCAAATATGCAAAAAGTCATGAAGGCGTGGCTTTCATGCGCAAGGATGAAATCGCACGCTACGCCTTGAAGAGTCCACTGACTTTGCGTGAAAGTGAAACTATATGAATCACTATCCAGACATTGCCTCGCAGGAGGATGCTTTAGAGGACGGTGGTGCGCTGAGCGGATGGAGAATCGGTTAGCTTGACGCGGTCGGCAGATTCTTCGCCGTTGCCACCTGCGTCAACGAGTCATTCTTAACCACGCGGGCCGGTGGCGTGCTAGCCAGCGCTTACGGCTGGCACGTCGGTGCTCTTCGTCAATGTGTTGCTGGGAGGCATTGTCGGGAATGGCATCTTTGCGGTTGTTGGTGTTAATTAGCATAATAAAACTACTTAAAGCGGTAGTTCGAAACTTTTGGCAGCTTACTATCGGAAGTTGCCTGCAATTTTCCACTTGATGGTACTACTTTTGTGCTGTTGGCTTCATCGACATCAATGAGCGCATTAGGAGAAAATCATCTGGCGCCAAGAAATCAAGTTGGCCATCTTGTCCCACGAATCCCTGTGCCAGCCTTGTATGACCAAGCGTACTTGGGCTCAATTTGTGTATTGCAAATGGATTGTGCAGAACACAAAGACCGTCAAGCAGATGCTCCTGATAATCCTCCTTCTTTGCAGTACGCATGATTGGAAAAAGATCGTCAGGATTAGGGTGGAGGGTTGTGTAAACCGTCAAAGCTTTGGGGTTATCAGCAACAGCCCTTACTTTCCCCCAAGTAGCAAGACTACTAAATATTACCGCGCTGACGTCTGCGTATTCCGGGGTACAAAAATATCCTAAATCAATGTTTGTGTTTTTATTCTTCATGACGCTCCTCACATTGTAGCTCGCCATTTTCTGCATCCCCAACGCTATTGTTTGCTCCTCATCATGATAGAGGCCATACAGGGCGCTGATGATGGGGCGTATCGCCGCTAGGTGCGAAAAAGGCCTATCGAATGAAGCTATAGCCAAAACAAACGGTTTGCCCTGACATTGTGGAAGTTTCGAGTAACTTTGCCTCAGCTTCATCACCTTGGATGTGAGACTGTTACATATTCGGACTGCCGCTTCGGAATTGAATCGAGTTAAGTCGGTTGGCATGTCGTCGATTGAGTATCCATGCGGTCCAGCTTGACCTTTGGCAGGAGCAGCAATGGTTGCTTCAATACAAAATGGCTCCACCCCACCCACCACAAAGTCAGGCGACCGATAGGAAAAGTCAACTGAAGCGTTAATTTCCTTAAGGTAGGCATGGAGATATAGTTCCCACAAACATGGCTCAAAACTAACCTGAAACTCTTGGCAAAATTTACCATCTCGGTCTTCAAACCCTTCAGACCAAGCAAGCAGTACCGACCGCTCAGCCTCGTAATTCCCGTCTCGAATCATCCGGTAGATTGGGTGCTGCCGCTCTTTATCGGATATGTCATCAAAAAGTGGCAATGGCTTCATTACAGACATCTCAATCAAAGGGGCCAAGATAGCATTCAATCATGTCCATAACCAATCACATTAACTCCCAATAATGTGATTGCCAGCTCCTGGTGGGCGAAGCAAAAGTAACCATTGGCCGAAAGCTTTGGCAGCAGCTACCCATCAGTTGATCATGGATTCACGATCCATATGCCGGAAATGAACTGCAAACACGTAGATGAATGGTCTCCCGCCCATCATTGAAGTGTGGTAATTCTTTAGACCTGCGGGCATAAAGGTCATCAATCACATAGTCATGCTCGTGTATCAAACGAACCCATTCAGGACGACAACACTAGATACTGTAATAAATTCAACAATGGCTGAAATTGATAAGCGAGTACCTAGCAATGCTGTCATGACAATTGCAGATAAGCGATATGTTTTGGACCTTTCCAGTTGAGATAGGATGAAAAGCCATGTCAGAGAGCCAATCACCCTAGCAGATATCTGAACATCGCTGTTGCCATGACACTGATCATCACAGTAGGCAAAATGCTCATCCGCATTGCCACAAAGATTGTTACAGCCAATCCCAATAGATTGGCGGGCTGATCAGACGCAAATGCTGGTGCGATCATGGCAATCAATACACAGCCTGGCACGCTTTGCATAACCCTGCGCAGCCTTGGGCTTAAAGTACGTTGACGTAATGCCAGATAGCCTACAATTCTTGTCAGATAAGTCGTAAACGCCATCAAAAGAATCGTCAGTAGAGTCAAGCGATCAATCACTCGCATCCTCCATGAAGGCTGCAGTGATCAACCCTGAAATGGTTCCGGCAGCCACATACCAGGTACCTGAAAAATAAAACGAGGTAAATGCAGCAACGATCAAGCTAGTCAGCCAAGGCATGGCAGCTTTGGTCGTGGTCCACATGCCTTTGAGCAGAATCAGAAAGACAGCAACAAAAGCCATATCCAGCCCCAAGCGATCCACATCCCCCAATACGGGGCCGACCATAGCACCCATCGTCGTAAATAGTATCCACCCTAGATAGAGACCTGTGGAGACTCCAAGATAATAGGGCAAGCTGATAGTGCTGCTGATACGCTGTTTGGCATCATTGATTGCGATTGCCCAACTTTCATCACACATCAAAAACAAGGCTGGCAATGCCTTGCGTTTTGGGAGGTTTGACAAATAAGAAGCAAATGCAGCCCCCATCAGGATATGGCGACTGTTTACCAAACAACTCATCGCTACAATCAACAGTACAGGAGGAACGATATCCCAAAGGCTGATGGCGGCAAATTCTGACCCTCCTGCAAAGTTTAAACCTGTCATTAATGACACTTCGATTGCACTGAGTCCTTTTTGAGCAGCCTGAGTACCAAGGAGCAAGGCAAATGGAATAAAGCCAAACAATACTGGGATGCTCGCCCAGAGCCCGCGCTGAAACTCAGTACGGGCAGTCAATGAATGTGAATCAGGCATGATAATTTTTTTGATAAAACAAAACGAATGGGATAAGTCTTCAGCCAATTATCTACATCAAGCCAACCTATCAAAGTCGACAACCGTATTTAGCTTTCCAAGACTTTTCCTTGAAAGTCACTAATACCATGGCGTTCCGGTACCCGTAATGATTCATTGCCCGTGAGCCTATTGACCATGCGTCCCCTTTGTACGGCAGGTCGATTAGCTATTACGTTTGCCCAACGCTGCACATTGGAATATTCGTGTACCGAAAGAAATTCAGCACTGTCGAAAAGCCAGCCTTTCACCATTGAAAGATGAGTCAATCGAAATGCCAGGCAACTGTTGGGGATTCAATGGCAAGAAAGATTGCCACTGCTGGATAAGAAACACCACCAACAGTCCGACAAGGTTAAAGAAAATCAGCCCAAGGGAATATACTTTCCAGCCCATTTCCTCTTGAGCACTTATACCGCATAGTTTGTAAATGAATGTTTCAACTGGGTCAAAAATTTTACTCAGGAATGGTACTTTTTCCATTGATTGACTTATGAATGTAAATACCGATTGGCTTGGAAACCAAGAAAAGGACCACAGTGAATAGTCCAAACTGAAGAATGGTGTTAGCAGTCATTAGAAAGTCTCCGGCTTGAACAATGCATACACCAGGTATGCAAACAATCCGAGAGTGACAAAACCACCAATCACATATACAACATTCATATTCTTACTCCAACAAGTTAAACATCCATCATGGGATGCCGCCCTCATACAGAGTAATAAGCTAAGAATAAAGAAGTTGTAATAATAACTGCTAAAAAAGTAAAAATAGCGTAAAAATTTCTTTGATCATCCTATACAAACACATACAAAAAAAATATTAGGATAAAAATTTTTATATCCATTTCCTATATAGTCAATATCACTATTTTTATTGATTCTCAACAACAGGAATAGTAGTTCCTTCTCGCACCTCTTCAGAAGCCATTTTCAAAATTTTATCGCCCTCTTTCAGAAGACCAAATACTTCGAAGTTTTCAGCCATTACACGGCCTTTTCTTACTGGTATATTTTTTGTTTTTCCATCATCCACAAGTATTACATACACACCAATTCCACTATCAACCACAGCTGATTTCGGAACAAAAAAAGTAGACTCTGTGTTTTGCAATGGAATAATTGTTTCTGCAACCATATAAGATTTCAACGCTTGATTACCATTCATAAAATCTGCCTCTATTCTTTCAGATCTAAGTTTGATATCAAGACTACCAGACCTCCTACTTACCAATGCATTATATTTATACTGCGGTTGAGATTGCACAAAAAAATCTATACTATCCCCCAATTTAATATATGGTGTATTGACTTCAGGAACAGACAAACTCAAACGTAATTTTTGATTATCTTCAACAACCAATAACGGCTCTTTTTTCATGGGTCCTACATAAGAGCCAACATCTACATTTCTACTCGTTATTACTCCATTAAATGGAGACTTTATGACCAAATATTGATTGATATTGGCACTCTCATTATATTCAGAGAGCGCCGCATTTAATTTAGCTTGATCCGATAACTTACGAGCCTTAATTTGATCCAACGCATCTTGAGCAATGGCGCCCTGAGTTTCATTTGCCTTCAGCATCCGATCATATGTTGACTTGGTTGATAGATAAATAGCTTCCTGAGCATCTAGTTTCGCTTTTGCACTGGCTACCTGCGATTGGATTTCAGGGGCTTCCAATACTATCAAAACCTGGCCAGCTGAGACCCTGTCCCCGATATCCACGCCAATAGACTTTACATAACTGTTTACTTTTGCAAATAATTCAGTTTGCTTATCAGGTTTAAGCTCACCTGTCAGCTTTAACATTACCAAGGGATTGGTTTTTGAGATTTCAATAGTTTCCATTTGATTCATCATTGGTTTGACAGATATACCACCTGTATTTCTTGTACCTTCAACAGACTTATCATTACAACCAACAACAAGAAAAGTTACTAATAATAGAATAATAAAATTAAAATTCATTTTTTACACCATTTGAGTTTGTGAAAAATACACTGCTTTCATCTTCAGGATCCAATGATGGAGATTTGATAGTCGCTTTATTCTGTACCCATGCAAATACCATTGGAAGTAATATCAATACAGAAAACGTTGATGCAATCAGCCCACCTACTACAGCTCTGCCCAAGGGGGAAACTTGGTCTCCACCCTCGCCAAAACCTATTGCCATTGGCAGCATGCCTGCAGTCATCGCAAAAGTGGTCATCATAATGGGGCGAACTCGTAAACTAGCAGCCTCAATAGCTGCACGCATGGCATCTCCATCTTTCAATCTCAGTCGTTCTGCGTTACTGATTAACAGGACTGCATTGGCAATGGAAACTCCTACCGCCATAATCACTCCCATATATGATTGTAGGTTGAGTGTTGAACCAGTCATATTGAGCAATATCAAAGAACCAAGTATTACAAAAGGAACCGTTGTAAGAATAACAAATGAGACTGTAAATGACTGAAAATTTGCAGCTAAGATGAGAAAAATTACAACGGATGCAATCAATAACCCACCTGAAAGACTCTTCATTGCATCATCAAGAATTGGCGTCATACCAGCAACCTGAACATTGACACCTTTTGGCAAATCTCCGAGAGAAGAAATGATAGCGCTGATATCTTTCTGTGCTTTGCCCAAGTCAGATTGATGGACATTAGCCGTCACAGTAACATAGCCCAATGTTCCAAGATTATAGCTTTCACCTAATGTCTTCGTAGGCATAATGGTAGCCACATCACCTAATACCGGCCTGTCTGAATTTTTAGACAATGGGATATTTGCCAAATCCTCTTTGGTATTTAGTAAGTTTTGCGGCGTCTGCACTTGCACATCATAAGCAATACCCATCATGCCACCCACCCACATATTTTTACTGGTATATCTTGATGAGGCAGTACTGGCTATCAAAGATTTAGCTATATCCTGTACATCCAAACCGAGCTGTGCTGCTCTTTTTCTATCAATATTAATTTCTAATGCTGGATAATTCATCGACTGGGGAATCTGCTGATCGCGCATATACTCCACTTCACTAAGTTTTGCCAATATCTTTTTTGCCGTCATCACATTCATCTTTCTCATCATTCCAGAAACACGAATCTCAATTGGCGTATTGGCACCTTGACTTAATGTTTTCTCTGTCAACCCTATTGGCTCAAAAGATAATTTTATATCAGGAATTTTTTCCTTAATATGTTGCCTGATATTATCTTTAAGTTCGTCAGAATTTCCACTAAATTTTTTCAAGGAGATCTGCACCAATGCCTCATGAGGTCCTGCATTATATAAATAAATTGGACTGACTGAAAAACTTGAGGGATGCTGACCAACATATGCTGAGGAAATTTCTATATTCCCAATACCGACAATTGACTCCACCTCTTTAATAAATTCTTTTACTTTTTGCTCTGTCCTTTCAATTCTTGTTCCCTCATTAGTGACAACTCTAACCTGAAACTGTTTTGAGTTAACCACAGGTAAGACATCTTTTCCTGTGAATTCAAATAGGAAATAACAACCAACCAATGCTACAGAAAAACTAATAGTGACAATAATTCTTTTCTTTTTGATTAAATGAGAAATAAAAATGACAAAATAATTTTTAAAAAACAAAAACCAGTCATTTATATCTGGATTATTTTCACAATCATGAAGCTTATGTTTCATTATCCAATTTGCCATCACAGGAACAAATGTTTGTGATAATAAAAATGAAACTATCATTGAAAAACCAATTGCCAATGCCAATGGCATGAACAGTGATCCTGGAATACCTGTCATCATGAGGGCAGGCGCAAACACAGAAAGAATACAAAGCAATATCAATAATTTAGGAAATGCTAATTCTTTACATGCATCGAATATAGCCTGTGCCTTTGTTTTTCCCATTGAGAGATGCTGATGGATATTTTCTATCGTTACTGTACTTTCATCGACAAGGATACCAACTGCCAACGCCAAGCCAGACAAAGTCATGATATTAATTGTTTGTCCAAATACTTTTAAAAACAAAACACTCGAGATTATTGATATCGGGATAGTCATGATGACTATCAATGCGGCTCTTCTATCTCGCAAGAAAATAACAACCATAAATCCTGTCAACAATGCACCCAATACACCTTCCAAAATTAAACTTTTTACAGCATTAACGACATAAACAGACTGGTCAAACTCATACGAGACTGTGACGTCTTCTGGTAAATTATTTTGGATAGTAGGTATGATACTTTTGAGATTTCTCACGACATCATAAGTTGAAGATTTTCCAGACTTTGCTACATTGATGTATACAGAACGCTTTCCATCAACCAACGCATATCCAGCAGCAACATCAGCTCCATCTTTTACAGTTGCAACATCTCGTATATAAAGATTATCTACTTGCCCCTTAAAAATAGGTATTTCTCCGAACTCTTCCACAGTTTTTAAGGTGTTATTGATTGGTGTCAAATAATTAACATCATCGATATACACATTTCCTGATGGGGAAGTCACGTTGTGACGACTGATAGCGTCCACAATCTGTTCTGGCGATAATTGGTGAGCATGTAGTTTCTTCGGATCAATGTTGATTTCAATGGTTCTTGGACTACCGCCAAATGGTGGTGCCGTAGTTAATCCAGGCACTGCAATCAAAAAAGGGCGAGCTGTAAAATTGGCAATATCCTGTAGCTGATTATTGGTTTTCGTTTGGCTACGAAACACAAGTTGACCAACAGGTTGGGAGGAAGCATCAAATCGGATAATAAATGGAGGTGGTGCTCCGGGTGGAAGAAAAACCTGAGAACGATTGGATAAGGCATTCAGCTGCGCTATAGCCTCTCCCATTTCGGTTCCTTCATAGAAATTAATTTTCATCAAGGTTAATCCTTGGCTATTCTTGCTTTCTATGTTTTTTATTCCATTGGTAAACAACATCATATTTACATACATCTTTGTGAAATATGATTCCATTTGTTGAGGAGTATATCCATTGAAAGAATGAGCTATATATACGACTGGAAGATTCATTTCAGGCAAGATATCCACTTGAATATCTTGTGAAGAACGTATTCCAAAAAACAACAATCCCAACACAACAACCATCACTGATATGGGATTTCTTAGTGAGAGCCTTATCAAGTTCATTGGCTTAGTTCCTCATAATATTATTGAATTAATATCTCAATGTCGCCCTGAGAAGATGCAACCATCAAAAGTGCTTGCCATACATTATTCTGTGCAATTTCATAATCAATCTCTGCACGATTTAGGCTATACAATGCTTGTGTATAATCAACTAAATTTACAAGGCCATTTTCATACAATGCCGTATTCTGCTTGTATGCCATCTGTGCAGAATTTAGCTGTATTTTTGTTTCCTCATAATTCTCATAAGCATTGTCTAATTTAGATTGTGCCAATTTTGATTGCGCATTCAACTCTTTATGCAACAACTCATAATCATGTTCCAAAGATCGGGTCAGATAATATTGCTCTTTGGCTTTGCTATCGAAGCGGAAAAGATCAGTAATATTCCAACTCACACTAAATCCCACCAGATAATTCTCACGATCAACACCTACTCCTTTAAGATAAGAGGTTGTATATGCATTGTTATCCTGTGCGTAATTAGATGAGAATCCCGAACCTCTTCCTTGAACAACCCCGAATAAGGATAATTTTGGCAACGCTTGGACTTTCACCAACTCCTCTGCCTGAATACTCTGATCTACTTTATTTCTTTGCAACTGTAACAATGGATGTGTTTTTATTTTAGGATCAAGATTATTGAATAGATTTTTCGGCTTTATTGGTATCGTCGTACTGTACAAACTATCCAATTCATAGCTTTGCATTTCATCATTCAAAAATACGGCAAGTAGCTTGGAGTACTCCAGTACTTTATCAAGCGATTTAATATGTAATGATCTAGCGTTGGATAATTCAGCCTTTGCCAATGATGCATCCACTTCAGGCACAAGACCACTCTTTGCCCGAGAGTCGGTAATACTAAAAAAGACTTGAGCACGTTCAAGATTTCTTTCCTGAACAAACTGTATGCGCTGGCTCGCCAATAAGTTCAGGTAGGCCGCACTTGTCTTTATTTTATGTTCGAATATTTCCTGCCGTAGATCAGCAATAGCAGTATTTTCTTTTGATATACCGAGTTTTATTTCATTTTCCACTCTGCCAAATGTAAAGATATTCCAATTCACATTTACAAAATATAATGATCCAAAAGCAGCATTCCAGTTCTGCTCTGCCATGGGCATCGAAGTAGAGGCTGATGCCAATCCACCATACGAATACATTGGGCCATTCAGCATATTGACAGTGCCATAGCTTTGTTGCGCAGCCACAGTCACATCAGGATAAAATTGTTGACGCTGAAAAATTGTGTTCTGCTCAGCAGCGAAAATAGCTGATTGTTTTGATTTTATTTTACTGTAGTTCTCAATGGAGCGTTGTAAAGCACTCTGCAGTGAAAGTACCTGAGCATAGCCCTCAAGGCTATAGCACAGCACTACACTAAGTAATGTAATGGCTTTTATATTCATCGTATTTGCAATCTACATATGACATAACAAAATAAGCTTACCTCTGCAGGTATGCTGCTGTTGGTTTTGTTATATCAAATGTTAAATTCTAAATACGCAGTGGAGGATGTATAGAAGAGTCCCTTTAACAGGGATATTTAGAAAAATATAACTTGGTTTTATTTCTTTGATTTTATGATTCAACAAATCAAATGATACTTCCAACGTATCATTGCAAACTAACTTACCCCAGTATTGAATAGACCACCCAGAACCAGAATAGCTCTGTATGATGTTATCGACCTTAGCAGCATTTACTTCATATTTACAGCAATCCTTCACTTTCTCCTTATTTTTCTTTAAACAATTCGGACATGATGTCTCAACACTTTGAATGCTATTTTCCACAAAGCTGTATACATTCATCTTCAATTCCTTACAATAATGAGAATACTGGGTAAGTCCAAAAGACAATACCAAGTAAACTAAAGTAAAGAATATGACGAATGTTTTTTTCATTAAGTCTATTAAATTTTAAAACTTTATCCAATATTAGATAAACTTTAATTTTTAAGAAATTACTCAATCATTACATTTAAGTAATGAATCATAAATCCCCTCAATTAACATCTTTAGCTCAGCCAATAATTTTCCTTGAAAAAACATTCAAACGGCCGTAAAACCACCATCAACCACCATTTCTGATCCTGTCATATAAGAAGCACGATCAGAACGCAAAAATGCCACTGCCTCAGATACTTCTTTCGGTTGACCGATACGCCCCATTACTGTTACACCAACAAGCATGTCATGCTTGGATTTATCGGCCTCATATTCTGCTGTCATAGGTGTGGAGATAGTACCTGGATGCACTGAGTTCACTCGGATGTTATGGCGGGCATAATCTACAGCTGTCCCCTTTGTCAGTAACCGAATGGCACCTTTGGTCGCACAATAAGCAGACATTCCTTCCATGTTGGCAACATAGCCTAAAGTCGATACCCAGAAATAGTCCTGTTGGCACTTTTTATCAAGCCGACCTGCTCGTAATAGCGGATCATTTTGGCTGAAACACCTGATGCCTTGGATGCTCTACCAATATTCATGTGTCAACTCCCCCTCAATCGCGCACCAACTCACCGTCATAACTTGGCACGCGAAATCTGCGCAAACGCAAAGCATTACCCAACACAAACACACTGGACAGCGCCATCGCACCAGCAGCGAATACAGGGGATAACAATAGTCCGTATTTAGGATAAAGGACGCCAGCTGCCAAAGGGATGAGCGCTGTATTGTATGCAAAGGCCCAGAACAGGTTCTGCCGGATATTGCCAATGGTGGCATTGGACAAGGCAATCGCAGTCGGAACGCCCTGCAGATTTCCGGACATCAACACAACATCGGCAGCCTCAATGGCGACGTCTGTTCCAGTGCCGATGGCGACACCCACATCGGCTTCCGCCAGTGCAGGTGCATCGTTGATACCATCTCCGACAAAAGCAAGCTTACCGTAGGTCGATTTCAACCTGCGGATTGTATCCACCTTACCTTCTGGCAACACTTCGGCCACCACTTCGTCAATGCCGAGCTGCGCCGCAATAGCCTTGGCCGTCTGAGCATTGTCACCCGTAATCATGGCGACTTTGACACCCAGTTCATGCAGCGCCTTGATCGCTGCCGGCGTGGTCTGCTTGATAGGATCTGCGACGGCAATGATCGCTGCCAGCTTGCCACCGATTGCTGCGTACAATGGCGACTTGCCTTCGCTGCCTAGACGTTTTGCTATCGCTTTGAACATCCCTACGTTCAGCCCGAGTTTCTCCATGTACCGATCCGCACCCACTTCCACGCGTGTTCCATTCACCGAAGCTCGCACACCAAAGCCAGTGATAGACTCGAAACTTTCGAGGGTTGCAGGTTCGTTGCCTTCTTGCTCGGCAGCCTGGACAATGGCGCGTGCGATGGGGTGCTCAGACCTTGATTCAACAGCAGCAACCAACGCCAGCACATGCTTGCGTTCAAACCCATCGGCAAGATCCAAATCGGTGAGTACAGGATGCCCTTCAGTCAACGTACCTGTTTTGTCGACGGCCACGACTTGCGCATCCTTGAGAAGCTGCAAGGCCTCACCCTTACGAAACAGAACACCCATTTCAGCCCCGCGTCCTGTACCAACCATGATAGAGGTCGGGGTAGCCAGGCCCATTGCACATGGACACGCGATGATAAGTACGGCGACAGCGTTCACCAGTGCGAAGCTGAGCGCGGGAGTTGGACCGAAGACGAACCACACGCCAAATGTGAGTAGCGCTGCCGCCATTACAGCCGGAACGAACCACATGGTCACCTTGTCCACGACAGCCTGAATCGGCAGCTTCGAGCCTTGAGCCTGCTCGACCATCCTGATGATCTGGGAAAGTACCGTGTCACCACCGACCGCCGTAGCGCGCAACGTAAATGACCCAGTCTGATTAACTGTGCTGCCAACCACTATTGCACCCACGGTTTTCTCGACTGGAACCGGCTCGCCAGAGATCATGGATTCATCAACATAGCTCCGTCCTTCGATAACCTCGCCGTCAACCGGTACACGTTCGCCCGGGCGCACATCAATCAGATCACCTGACAGGACTTGATCCAGCGGAATGTCGAGGCGGCGACCATCGCGAATCACATGCGCAGCTTTCGCTTGCAGGCCCACCAAGTGCTTGATGGCATCGGAGGTTCGACCCTTGGCACGCGCTTCCAAGAAACGTCCGAGCAGAATCAAGGCAACTATCACCGCAGCGGCTTCGTAATAAACATTAACCGTGCCGGCTGGCAACAGCTGCGGTAAGAAGGTGGCGACGACGGAATAGGCATAGGCGGCGATGGTTCCAACCGCCACCAAGGAGTTCATGTCAGGTGCCAGTCGCACCAAGACCGGCAACCCTTTGCGGAAGAAGCGCAGGCCCGGCCCAAACAGAACCAACGTAGTGAGTACGAACTGGAGATACCAGCTCTGCTGCATGCCGATGGTAAGCATGATCAGCTCATGCACGCCATGAATGATGTGCGACCCCATCTCTAGAGCAAAGACCGGAAGGGCAAACACGGTCGCCACGATCAGATCGCGCTTGAGCGTCCGGAGTTCTGCGTCCTTGCGAGCAGTTGCTGCCGTATCAGCCCCTCCAGTGATGTAATCAACGGGACGTGCCTGATACCCTGCATGATCTACCGCACTGATCAGCACTTGAGGATCGGCCGTCCCACGGATGGTCGCTTTCTCGGTTGCCAGATTGACTGTGGCCTCGGTAACACCAGGAACCGCCTTCAACGCGCGTTCCACCCGGGCTACACATGAGGCGCAAGTCATGCCCTCAATAGAGAGTTCGATGTTGACTTGCGGCACCGAATAGCCAGCCTTCTCGACTGCGGCAGTCAATGCGGCATGATCGATCGTCGCATCCGAGCGAATGCTGGCCCGCTCCGTAGCGAGATTGACTGAGGCATCAAGGACCCCGGGGACGGCTCTCAGTGCGCGTTCAACTCGCCCCACGCAGGAAGCACAGGTCATTCCTTCGATGGGCAAGATTAGGATATCCTCGCGCTTCGCATCTTGATTCATTATGTTATCCATAACTTTCTATGGCGGGTTGCCTTGCAGCCACAATCAAAAATTCAGTGACATCCACAACCGCAGCCACCAGGTTTGGCAACAGGCACTGCAGACTTTGACCCTCCTCCCAGCAAAGTGGAGGTATAACCGGCATCAGAGATCGCCTTCTGAATAAGGTCAGCATTTGAAGAGGTAGCCACGCTTACGATGTGGCGAGTTAGATCAATCTGAACATCAGCCCTTGCGTCAACAGACTTTAAAGCGTTTGTGATTGTGCTAACACAATGACCGCAGGTCATATCGTTCACTTCGAACTCAAGCATCGGTTTCTCCTTTTAGGTTATGCTGCGTTAGTTATTCTAAACCTTGCCATGGTGGCAAAGTCAACAAAAAATTTACTTTTCATAATTCGGCAAAGTAGATTTACCTCTACGTTAGTAAAAAGATATCAACCTTCAAGAAATTATCAGCATCAAAAATTGGTTGTTTCACCTTATGCCTAACGACTCTGAGAAAGCCTATCAAAAAGCGTTTTTGGATGAGCCATGGTCTGTGCAAGCTGCTTTGCTGCCTCTCGCCACCGGACCAAAGGTACAGTTTCATTAGCCAGTAAACTTGTATATCCACACTGAATCAGCATACCAAACTGATCAGGTAAAACGGGACCAGCAGCCCTGATGTCCCCAATATACTGATGTCGTTCGCGCAGGTTTCTCGCCAGAGTAAATCCACGACCATCCCTGGATTTTGGGAATTCGATCACAATAAGATGTAGTTGAGGCAGCAAAGGGGTTAAAGTTGCCAGATCCTGATCGCCATTTATCCACACACCAGGAGCAGGGATAGCAAACTGTTCCTGATACTGCTCCCATTGCGGCAAGTGTATGACGGCATGCTGATGTTGAGCGAGCTCCTCCGTTGGAGCAGCATAATGCCATTGATCTATTAGGGGCATTCCTGCGATGTCAATGAGTGTCATGAAGCGCTCTCCTGAATGGGACTATGCCAATACGGCGGTAAGTATCAATAAAGTGTTCATTTTCCTGTCGATTGTTGAGATATATATTCACAATGTTCTCAATGGTTTCAGGTACTTGCTCGTAACTCACTGACGGTCCCAGGATGGTACCAATAGCAGCATTTTCATCAGCACTGCCTCCCAGCGCTATCTGATAAGACTCTTTTCCCGCCTTATCCAATCCTAATATGCCGATATGGGCAACATGGTGGTGTCCGCATGCATTGATACAACCAGACACATTCAGTTTAAGCTCACCAATCTCTTGTTGCTTTTCTTTATCAAACCTTGACATGATACGCTGCACAACAGGAATCGATCTCGCAGTAGCCAAACTACAATAGTCCATCCCAGGGCACGCAATCGAATCAGAGATCAACCCAATATTCGATGTCGCCAATCCCATTTTTTGCAATTTCTTCCAGACGATATAGAGTGCACTTAGCTCGACGTGTGGAAGCACAAGATTTTGTTCGTGTGAAATGCGTACCTCGTTAAGAGAGTATGCTTCTGCCAGGTCAGCAATCGCCATCATTTCTTCGGCGCTGATGTCACCGGGAATGCCGCCAGGTGGCTTCAACGAAACGACAACACTCATGTATCCCGGGATCTTGTGTGGATGAGTGTTAGTCTTGACCCATTGCTTGAAGTCGGGATTAACCTCCAGCATCAATTCGTATTCGGTAGATATTTCCGGCGTGGTTTTGAAAGTAGGCTGAACAAAGCGTTCCCGTATCGCCTGGACGACTTCAGGTTCAAGGTACTGACGATCCGCAGGAAGATTCTTGAACTCATCCTCGATCATTTCTATAAATCGTTGTGGCTTTAGCTCTTTCACCAGTATTTTGATACGCGCCTTGTAGATATTGTCTCTACGTCCGAGCGCATTGTAGACACGCAGAATAGCTTCTACATAGCGGAGCAGATCACGCTCTGGCAACCAGTCCCGCACCTTGGTGCCAACGATGGGCGTACGCCCTAAACCACCTCCAGCATAAATCTGAAAACCAACCTCGCCACGTTCATTCATGTTGGCCAGGATACCAATATCATGAAATCTCACTGCAGCCCGATCAATCGGGCTACCTGTAATAGCAATTTTGAATTTTCGCGGAAGATAAGTAAATTCAGGGTGATCCGTAGACCATTGCCGCAAAATCTCAGCATGCACCCGAGGATCTACCACTTCATCAATCGCGGCACCAGCGAAGTGGTCGGTCGTGACATTTCTAATACAGTTTCCACTTGTTTGGATGCAATGCAGATCCACATCTGCGAGCACAGAGAGAATCTCTGCAGCATCGGACAGGTGTGGCCAATTAAACTGCATGTTTTGGCGGGTTGTGAAATGACCATACCCTTTATCATAAGTTGTCGCTACATAAGCCAACTGTCGAACCTGAAGCGCACTCAGTGTTCCATAAGGAATTGCCACACGAAGCATGTAACCATGAAGTTGCAGGTACAAGCCATTCATTAACCTATAAATCCTGAAAGCTTCCTCATCAAGCTCTCCTGATAAGCGTCGCTCTACCTGCTGGGAAAACTGAAAAGCGCGATCTTTAAGAAACTCGCGCTCTGATACGTCATAGCGGTAGACGCCAGCATGCTCTACATCCACAGAAATGACTGGCCGCGTTGCCTGGCTGTCGAGGATAGCAGTATGTCGAGCTTGTTTACCCAGGTCAGTGCGTATGGACGGTCCCTGTGATCTTAATTGCTCACGGTAATCTAAGGGGATGGGAAACCCATCAATGAGCTTGACGGCACGAGGGGTGGGAGCAACAACCAAGTTCAGTGAAACATCCGACTGAGCTGAAAGTTTTGCTTGCTCAATGCGCTCATGATCAAATGCACAAGCAAGCTCCAAGGTATCTACCCATTTCAAGGATTCGTTAAGCCACACAACGGATCCATCATCCAAGCGGTTGGCAGATATCACATGATGCATATTCATAAATCATCTCCATACAACATGGTTGTTGTGGAGCATTGTAAATAAGCGCTACCCAACAACCATAAACATACATAACTATTTATGTATGTATATTATATTAATTTTGTATGGATTAACAATTAATGAATACCACATTCACTTGACCATCAATGATGGTAGTGATTACCTACATTCCATGAAGGAGAAAACTTAATTTGGTGTGAATAAACCTAAAGCACGGAACAGAAGGGAAATCTAAGACTTTTATTAATAATCAACTAGTTTTTAATGGATAAAATCTTACCCCAGCATGTTTCGGGCAAAGCTCATCTTAGTCAGCATCAGCTAAATAACAACAGATCGCCTTAGTGATTGCTCGGACGAATCCAGTATTGCAGAAAGTTTTTTCAGTGCGACTGTCAAGCGTACTTGATCAACCGCCCCTCCAAGCGAAAGCCGAATAGCATGAGGAGTTGTGGTTTCCTGCACACAAAAAACATCCGAATGCGCTACGCCAAGCCCGTGTTCTTGGGCTGTCTGAATAAATCGATACTGATCGAGTTTTTTTGGCAAAGCATGCCATAGATGCAAGCCGTGAGAATGGGCATGCAAAATATCCGGAAGAATTTGGGCCGCCAGTACCTGGCGCTCTTTAACTTCAAGGCGGATTTTTTGCAACATGTCCTGAGCCAATCCATTTCGGATCCATACCGTTGCCATCATTACCATGCTTTGATTGGTCATGAGGGTAATTGCCCGCAAGGCATCAAGCATTGGCTCCATGGATTCATTTTGAGGCATGACAACATATGCAGTTCGCAAGCCTGGAGCCAAACATTTGGATAATGTTGAAATATAGAAAATACGGGAAGTGTGATTAGGACCTGCCAATGTGGCTATCGGCTGGGGAGCATCACCTGCCAAAAGCCAATATGGGTCATCCTCAATGATGGCAATCTGATGACGCATGGCAACTGCGCGGATTTCTTCGCGGCGCCTAGCCGACATTGTGGTCGCTGTGGGGTTATGAATTGTTGGAACAAGATAAATTAATTTGGGTGCTTGCGTTTGGCATACTCTGTCCAGATCATCAGGCAGCATACCTTCATGATCTGCAGCAACCGAAACAACAGTGCGCTGCAATACTCGACAGGCGGCAAGTAATCCTGGGTATGTCAGATAGTCAGCGGCAATCGCATCACCTGCTTGGGAATAAGCCAGCAATATCGCACTGAGTGCTGATTGTGCTCCCGGGCACACAACTATTCTGCCCGGACTAACTTTCCCTAATATAGGTTCCAGCCAGATAGTTGCCGCCTCACGGTCGGCCTTGGAGCCGGCTCCCACATGATAGTTCATCAAAGAGCTATCATAGGCCTCATCTTGCACTTGCGCCAACCCCATTCGTACCAGTCGTCCAAACGCATTACTACCAAGAAGCGGCGGAATGTTCATGCTCAGGTCGGTAGTCTGCTCTCGCTCACTCAATGACCTTGCAATATAAGAACCACCTGCACCTTGAGCGTCAAGAAGTCCTGTATGCCGCACTTCCGCGTATGCGCGAGTCACTGTTGTAAGATCAACACCCATTATCTGGGCCAAATCACGCTGTGGCGGCAACCTGTCTCCAGGTTGCAATACACCATCCTTCACCGCATTAATGATTTGGTTGGCAATTTGCTGGTATCGTGCGCCGGCCCCACTTTGGAAGGGCTGTATCCACGTCCGATTGGCTTTCTTGGGTTTATTTCGACCTTGGGGTGGGTGATTATTCATCACTGAAGGCTTACTCCTTTGGTTTCAATCCATACAAATCTACCATATAATTAATATTGTATGGACTTACTTGAGATTTTTGTACGTTTTTAATGTTGTTTTGTTCTTTCAAGTGATTAATTCTATATGTTGAATGTATCAATACTTAAGAAATCGCTATTTTGCAACGGTCAGGTTCAGGCACATTTCATTTCAAAAGGTCTGAGCAGAATGAAAAATTGCCGGAACTGTAGGTCATGAATCCTACAGTTCCGGTATTGCAAAGAAAGTTGTGGATATCTAGTTTAAACAGTTGACCTAACACTAGTTAGAACACCTAAATTTTGGTACCAACCAATAAGTAAGCACATGATTTTTATTAAATAAATGGCATTTAATTTGATGGAGGTAGATAATGGACGGCAGCTGGACTGACATCTTTCCATACTTTGCTGGAGCTTTTAAGCTTATTGTATTAGGTATTGGAGCCTACTTTGCTATCAAATGGCATTTTGATGAAGAGAGGCGGGTTAAGGAAGCAGAAGGCGTGGTATTTGTTGAACCAAGCTTCATGAAAAAGTTGGCCATGATGATAGCTCTCCCAGTTCTTCTAGTTTCTGTACTCGTTTTAGTGATTTATATTACTAAATGGTTTTACGACTGACGTGAATCGCCCCCACTTTCCTAGACAGCTCAAACGATGAGAGTTGAGTGGACATCATGAGCAAGCAGAAATCCGTCGCCTTCAGGCTGAGCTGCGTTGCGTCACTGATGAGTGAGGTATCCTAAAAATGGGCGCCGCGAACTTTGCCGAGCTGTCCGAGTAAAATACACATTTATTCAAGAGCACACCTGCTCTCACCATATTCGACGCCTCTGACGCATGATGAGTGTGCATCCTAGCGGTTATTACGCATGGCGACAGACACCACAGTCTGCAAAAGTACCTGCCTGGAGTCGTGGTGATGCTATTAGATATATTCCCCGAAAGAAAAGGGACTGCTGCTACTGTGCAGGCATAGTCGCTAGTGTTCATACTGATTTCCTCAATGGTTGTTCCACACGTCTTGGGCCAAGGGTATTCGTACGTCACGGCGATGGTGGCAATGGCGGCCTGCAGTTTTATGCCGTGGCTGAATACTCGTCACCTATCGAAGTTGGTCTGGCTTGTAACAGCCACGATCAGGCATGGCCCAAGGCCCAGCACAAAGCGCTACATGCCCACGCATCATGTGGTTTGCAGAATGGATACACCGCACGGAACTGGCGCAAAGGGATAAGCAGGCGCAGATCAGCCGGGGTATAGAATTGCGCGCGATCAAATGTGCCTCTGATGCTGCCCTGGCAGTGCAGCAATCCGCCAAGTGGATGATGTGCGCGGCTATCGCGGCAGCGGCTGAGGTACTGGTTTTCATCGTCAATAACATCATTTCCTGGTGGCTGGACCCGTACACCATGTTCTGAGCTTGCTCCCCTCGCATGCCACTGCTCAAACGCTAGTCACATCAAGGCTGATGGCACGGTACTGCGTGGTCAGCCCTATACGCTCGTTAAACCTGACACAGCCTTTACCACCCACGACATCGGGTTCGGTTCCTGAATATCGCGTAATAATTAATTCATTAATGGACAATAATTTCATTGACTATGAAAATTGAAAATTCATTACCCAGTTTTTACCCATTTCAACAAAATACCTATACATAATGGGACATAACGAGTCCTGACGGGGACACCATAAGACACTCCAAACAAGTCCAGCATAATCCAAAAAACCCCGCCATATCACTGTGATTGCGGGGTTTTTTGTTCAATACTGTCCAAATACGTCTATTGACATCCAGTATTCAAGAGGGGTAACTTTGGGGGTAACGACACTTACCCCACAAATCTGTTACCCCAAAATGGCCCTGACGAACATATCGCTACGCAATGCCAAGCCCAAGGATAAGGCCTACAAGCTTTATGACGAGGCAGGCCTGTTCATTCAGGTTACCCCAGCTGGGGGTAAGTGGTGGCGTTTCAAATATCGCTTCGAGGGAAAAGAGAAACTACTGTCCCTGGGCACTTACCCTGAAATCTCTTTAGCAGATGCTAGAGAGCGCAGAGACGAAGCTAGAAAACTATTAGCCCAAGATCCATCCATTGATCCAAGCGCGAATCGTAAGGCGGTCAAATCAGCTCGCGACAACTTAACTGCCAATAGCTTTGAAGCCATTGCCCGAGAATGGGTTGCCTCCCATATGGCCGACAAGTCAGATACTCATAGAAAACGTACATTACGGCGCCTAGAGCTATTTCTCTTTCCGTGGCTTGGCAAAAAACCCATAGGTGAAATGACAGCCCCCGATGTTCTCCATCCAGTAAAACTAATTCAAAATCAGAACAAGCTTGAGACAGCACATAAAGCCCTGCAGATTGCTGGCCAGGTTTTCCGCTATGCAGTCCAAACAGGGCGAGCAGTCAGGGATGTTACATCTGACCTTAAGGGCGCGTTACCCTCCTCCACTGTTACCCACATGGCTTCCCTAACTGACCCTAAGGATGTAGCTGAGCTCCTGAGAGCCATGGATGGGTTTACCGGATCATTGACTGTTCAAACAGCCTTGCGCCTCGCCCCGCTTTTCTTTGTGCGACCTGGTGAGCTGAGAACAGCACGCTGGGCAGATATGGATTTAGATGCTGCAGAGTGGCGTTACCGAGTCAGTAAGACCAAGACAGATCATCTTGTCCCGCTCTCTAGCCAGGCCATTGCACTGCTGAAAGACTTACACCCGCTTTCAGGTCATGGTGAATGGGTATTCATGGGTGGCCATGATCCTAAGAAGCCAATGAGTGAGGCAGCGATCAATGCGGCCTTGAAGCGAATGGGATATGACACCCAGACTCAGATCACTGGCCATGGTTTCAGGGCAATGGCTCGCACTCTACTCCATGAGCGTTTGAATATTGACCCGCATATTATTGAGCATCAATTAGCCCATAAGGTACCGGATGCTTTAGGAAATGCCTATAACCGCACACGGTTCATTGAACAGCGTAAGGCGATGATGCAAGCCTGGGCAGATTATCTAGATGAATTAAAAGCTGGCGCAAAAATTCTACAAATGCACCAAAAAATTTAGCTAAATATACTTTTCTACAAATACACTTGTAGAAATACCTTTACAAAAAAGTAAACACTTCTTTTAATATTTAATAGGTTACAAGATTTTCTTGTACTTACAATCCAAGGGCATTGTACTTAATGGCACCTCAGTTTGTAGATCATCCTCTCAGGATAGTTGCTCCAGGTTTCGACTCCCCACTGACCGACGTGGTGATTGAGCTTGATCACTTACGGAGACTACAACTCGCAGGTGACACTCCTCCGGCAGTATTTTTCCAGTTAAAAGAGATTTTTCATACTCTGGAGAGCCTGGGCTCAGCACGTATCGAGGGTAACCACACTACTCTGGCAGACTATATCGAAACCAAGCTAGAGGCTCCAGCAGAGGCTAGTGAACATATCCAAGAAGTCAAAAATATTGAAGATGCAATGGATTATGTTGAGCAATCCATCGAAGCCGGAGGCCACATTACTGAGCAATTCATCCGTGAGCTACATGACCTGACAGTCAGGGGATTAAGGCGCGAGGGTGACAACACACCAGGCCAATACCGAATTACCAATGTACAGATAAATGGTGCCGAACACTTACCTCCAGATGCAGGCCTAGTGCCGATGTATATGCAGCAGCTTGTGGACTTTATCAATCACGGCCACCCACCTAAATATGATTTGTTAAAGATGGCATTGGCACATCATCGGTTTTGCTGGGTACACCCATTCAGTAATGGAAATGGCCGTACTGTACGTCTGTTGAGCTATGCGATGCTGATCAAGTATGGATTTAATGTTCAGTTAGGCGGTCGGGTACTAAATCCTACCGCTGTGTTTTGCAATGACCGCAATGCCTATTATGAAATGCTATCGAATGCTGACCAGGGCACCGATGAAGCATTGGAAACATGGTGCTTATATGTGTTGGGAGGCATTAAAGACGAGCTGCAGAAGGTAGACCGGATCACTCAATATGACTTCCTACGTGATCGGATACTGCGTCCTGCCCTGTCCTATAGCAAAGAGCGGAAGTTGATTACTGACCAAGAGGCTGCCGTTATAAGTTTGGCGATAACTCACAAGACATTCAAGTCTGCCGATGTGGACAAGGTGTTACCTAAACTTAGTGCGCGACAAAGAACCTATCTGATTGGTAGATTGCTAGAACGACAAATGATTCGCCCCATTCAAGAAGGCGGCAGAACATATACGATTAATTTCTCAAACAGCTATTTACTGAGAGGAGTTGTTCAGGCGTTGGAAGTAGAAGGATTTATACAGCCCATGATCAAGGCGGGCTGAAGAAGTAAGACCGACGCCTGACGGGTTCAGGTAATAGCGGCAGCACAGGTAACTTTCGACGGACACCTGCACTGCCTAACCAAAATGCAATACTTAATAGGAGTATTACGTCATGGGTGGAAGCAATTCTATCGCAAACACAAGCACCGAAATTGAAATTAAATATTCAGCATGTGTGCTTTTCGAACCAGATGAGGAGCATGAGTTTGGTAGCTCAGCCAAAGTTGGCGGAGGGTTGAATTACGATGATGCCCTAGCACTTGCCAAGAAACGAATATTTGAAATGGGATCTAAAGCAATTGGCTTTTGTGCTGTTAAGGAAAAAACAAGGCCTGAAGGAGGTGATCATGTGTAATCGAAAGAAAATTGCTGAGTGGCGCAAAAGTTATTTAGCTAATCGATTTTCAAATGTGCCTATTTTTGGAAGGTCTCCCACCACATCAAGATGTTGCGTGTTATATCTGAAAAATGGAAAAGAATTTAGCTCTCCATGGCTATCAAGGACTAATGCAGAAACTGCTTACCAATTGCTTAAAGCCAGATATGGCAAAGCAATAATTTATGTTGATTGACACAATAAAAACCAAATAATCAGCTGTCCTGGCAAAAATAACCAAGCCAGCTGATTAAACAAGCTTCATGGGCTTAGACTGATGGAAACATCTAAATTCCCTACACTACTTAGTACAGCCGCATCTCTATCAGCTGATGAGGATTTTTCACCTTGGTGGAAGAATGATTATAAAATAATCATGGCTGCTCTTAATCCGGCCCGCAGAGACGAGCTTGTAAAGGAGTTGATAGCACTAGCTAGTAACGATATTGAATTCCGCCATAAACTTATGGATGAATTCAAGCATTTAGGAAAAGGGCAAGTTGGTAAAAGAAGTAAACGTCCAAGATATCTTGATCATTGGATTCATGGTCATGTTGAAAGTATATTACGTGCACATCCTGAACTATCTCTAGAATCCGCCTTTGATAAAACATCTGAGTTTTTTGTCACTTCTTCAATTAGAAGCATTTCACCTTCCTCTGTAAAATCAATCTACTACACCGTAAAAAGAGCAATTAGTACAAACAAATAGTATCTGTTTGTACTGAATAAAAAATTACTTAACGACATCATGACTCCATCGTCCATCCCCGGACAGCAATGGAGTCAAGAATGCAAACAGCAAGTCAACTTCCAGCAACAGGATTTGTCCGCCTCCCCCAAATCCTTTCTGTCATACCCATAGGTAAGTCCACATGGTGGGCTGGTGTTCGTTCTGGCCGCTACCCCAAGGGTGTCGCCCTGTCAGAGCGTACTACCGCCTGGCGTGCTGAAGACATTCACAAGCTGATTAATGAGCTTGGCGGCAATGCCGATGCTCAGCCATCTGAGAGCCGCTAGTCATGGCTCTTGGCCAAACCTCCCAGCCTCAAGCTATCCAATTCCATGGCGAACTGACGCTGCAGAACATACGTGGCACCTGGCATGCCTCAGCACGAGAAGGCTCGTTTGTCGTTCTTTGGGATGGCGGCAAGAATAAGTGCTGGGCGTACCTGCATCAGTTTGATCCTCTCTCCCAAGACATCCTGATCAACCACTGCCGACGTCGTGTTGCCTACCAAAAGCACGACCATAGCAAGATGGATTGGGTGGCGTAATGTCTGTCAAGGTCATGGCGAGGGTATGGGAATACTATCCAAGCGGCGGCACTGAGCTTTTGGCTCTGCTCGCTCTGGCTGATTGGTCTGATGACGATGGAAACTGCTTCCCGTCAATGTCGTCTATTGCCAAGAAAATTCGACTTTCAGAATCCCAGGCAAGACGTGCCGTCCATTCACTTATTAATTCGGATTACTTAATCGTATTAGCAAATGCGATGGGGGGAGCACCTGGATCTTCTCGTAAATATCAGGTCAATCTTAGCCTCTTAACCCCTAGCATAGATGCAACCCCTACCCCTGTCATAGATGACACCCGTAGGGCTAGCGTAGATGCAAGGGGTACGCCTAGCATAGATGACACCCCTATTAAGAGGGAGACGGGTGTCATGGATGCGCGAGACGGGTGTCATCCATGCGCGGAGACGGGTGTCACCCATGACACCCTAACCACCATATATACACCATTAACCACCAATAAGGTCAGCAAGCAGGTTTCACCTGTTGCTTCACCCTCTGGAAAATCTTCAACCGAAAAGAAGAAACCAGTGACCCTGGATAGCTTCCTGGAAGAGTGCAAAGTTCAGGGCAAAAAGCCCATCTTGGATGACGATCCAATTTTTGACTATGCAGACAAGATTGGCATCAGTCACGAAATGCTCAGCATTTGCTGGACTGAATTCAAAACTAATTTCCTAGCGAGTAGAAAAACCCAGAAAGATTGGCGAGCTCACTTCCGTAACGCTGTACGTCGAAACTGGTTCAAGCTCTGGTATCTACGTGAAGGCAACCTTGCCGAGTGGACGACTCAAGGTGAACAGGCACGGAGGGCTGCAGCATGAATGCGCTAGACCTTCCATTGACTCCCCAGGCTGTAGAGGCGGAGCAATCGATCATTGGTGGTTTACTGATCGACAACAACGCCTTTGATCGCATCAGCGATGTGGTTTCGTCTTTCGACTTTTACCGCTATGAACACAGGCTGATATTCCAACACCTAGCTGAGACGTTGGAGGCTAACAAGCCTGCTGACCTGGTAACTTTGGCTGAAGCCCTTGAGACCGCAGGCGAACTGCAAAACATCGGCGGCCTTTCCTATCTAGCAGGCATCGTTCAAAGCACAGCCTCCGCTGCCAATATCCGACGCTATGCCGAGATAGTGCGCGAGAAATCCATTTACCGCTCATTGCTCGCCATTTCCAGTGAACTGCAGCAGGAGTGCATGCAAGCGACAACCCCTGCTGAGCAAATCGCGTATGGCATCGAAGGTCGGATATTTGACCTCTTCCAAAAACAGACTGGTGGCGAGGTGCAGCTGCAGGATGCTATCAGTTCCCTGCTTGTGGAAATCGACAGCAAGTCCGGGGAAGAAGGCGGCATGTCTGGGCTCCCTACAGGCTTTGCCCACTTGGACTCACATACCTCAGGTCTAGAGCCTGGCCAACTGGTGATTGTTGCTGCTCGCCCCAGCGTGGGCAAATCAGTTCTAGCCTGCAACGTTGCTGATCACGTCGCCGGAAGTGGTCATAGCGTCCTGCTACACACCATGGAGATGAGCGGCAAAGAGATCGGCATGCGAATCCTGGCGGCCCGCTCCGGCGTCAGCATGCAGTCCATGCGCTCGGGCACCAAGGACAACCATCACTGGGACGCAATGCAGCGCGCTAGAGCTTCGCTCAAGGCCTCTCGCTTGGTCATTGATGACCGCCCTGCTATTTCTGTAAATCAGGTCCGTGCCAAAGCCAAGCGTGTGCGTAGACAGCAGGGCCTGGATTTGATCGTTATCGACTACCTTGGCCTCATGACCGGCAAAGGTGACAACCGTGCCCAGGAAATCGGCTCCATTTCCCGCGGCTTGAAGAACCTAGCGAAGGAAATGAACGTTCCGATTATCGCCTTGGCTCAGCTCAACCGTGGTGTTGAAGCTCGTCAAGACAAGCGCCCACTCATGTCCGATCTCCGTGATAGCGGAGAGGTTGAACAGGACGCTGACATCATCCTCATGCTTCATCGAGAGGAAATGTACAACAACAATCCGGAGTTTGAAGGCATTGCTGAGCTATTGATTCGTAAGAACCGTAATGGGCCAACAGGTGAAATCAACCTGCGCTTTGAAAAAGAGATTTCCAAGCTTTCGGACTACGAGGGACCCAGGGTTAGGGGAAAAAGCTTACACGCCCCCTCCTCTGCTCGCCGGGGATTTTCAGATTAGCAACGTGATTAATCGTGAGAACTGGCCAGAGATTCTCTGGGAAGACCGAATTCTCAGTATTGGAAAGACCCAGACCTTGCAGTTAACGGGCATTCCTGAAGGAACACTCGAAAGCTACTTGAGAATGCGCAATGAACCAAGCTACCGCAACGGACGGATGATTGTTGAGCTTTGTGAAGGGAAAACCCGGCCAACAATGGCCCAGGTCGATTGGTTCAGAGTGATTAGCGATCTGAAGTGCTTGGGCTACAGCACGTACCAGATTGCAGCTGCAACAGCTATTCCTCAAAGCACGCTGATCGGCTTCAAGTCTGGCTCTGAACCAAGGTTTAGCGATGGAGAAATACTGATTGAGTACTACCGCGCAATGACTGGAAAAAATTTAGACCAAGTGCCTGAAAGGCCAATTGAAATATCAGCACATAAGGCAATGAAAATGTCTGCAAGAAAGGACAAAAAGTGAATTTACAAGCCGCTGTAGATAAACCAGATTCAGTGATCATACGATCGGCTGTGCGTAGCGACATCAAGCAAATCGTCGAACTCGGCAGGCTCATGCATGCTGCTTCCAGATATCAAAACCTGGCTTTTTCACCAGTCAAAGTTTCAGACACCCATTCGGCAATTCTCAAGGGAGCTGGCTGTGTGTTTGTAGCTGAGAAACATGGACAGGTTATCTCGAGCATTGCGGGATATTTGGCCCCTACATGGTTTGGAGTTGATCAAACCCTGACAGAACTTTGCTTATTTTTCGACCCAAGTCAGCGAAACGAAGAGGTCATGTCTCTGCTGATCAAGAGTTTCGTGGAATTTGGTCGGCAGCATAACTGCCGATTGATCCAGGCAGGTGTAGTGGCGGGAATTGAGCAGGCAGAGACAGAACGACTTTATCAAAACCTAGGTGGCCAGAATCATGGCTCCCTGTATGAATTGAGGGGAATTTAATTATGGGATGGGTACAAGCAGGTTTAATGGTTGCAAGCACTCTGATGTCAGCAGCTGGAGAACGCCAAGCTGGTAAAGCTCAGAGCGCCCAGTATCAATACCAGGCTGAACAGGCTGAAGCTGACGCCCAGGCAGAACGCGAGTATGGGATCAACCAAGCAGCAAAAATCCGCAAAGCTGGAGCAAGGCAGTTAGCAGAAACACGAGCCTCATACGCTGCCAGCGGTGTGGATGTTACTCAAGGAACGCCTCAAACCGTCAATAGAGCCATAACTCAAGACATTGAAGAGGATGCTCTCAATGCAATGCTTGACGGGGATTACCGGGCGAAAAAATTGATCGCTCAATCACAAGGCTATTCGGCAAGTAGCCAGAACGCTCTCACTGCCTCAAGAATTAACACTGCTGGCACCTTGATGGAGGGTGGTTATCGCCTGAGCAAAGGTTATGACGACGAGGCTGGTAATACCTTGTTGAGCCAGGGTGCGAAGCTAACCGGTTCTGGATGGAGGCGCTAACCATGAAAATTCCAACCGGAAATTTTGGATATACAACTGCCAAGCCCCAAGCTGGAAGTGCCGCTGTAGCCAACGCAGGCGCTGTTGGTGAAGCTGTTAGCAAGCTTGGTAAAACTGGCATGGCGATGGCATCCCACCTAATTGCTGTAGATGCTGCTGAAAAGCAAAAGCAAGAACTGGAGGCCGCAAAGTCCAGAGAAGAGGCTGACAAAATCCTAGCTGCGCGCGTCATGGTTGATGCTGAGAATGGCTTTCAAGATTTGAACCAAAGAATCCAGTTAGGGATTCAGGATGGATCTATCAGCAAAGACGCCGCGGAAGACACGTGGCTTAAAGAATCTACAAAACTACGCGACAAATACTTGCCGCAACTACCTGACGGCGGCCGCGCCACTGGCGAAACCCAGATGTTAAAGCTTACTGGGGGCCTAAATCGGGACATCACTGGTGCTGTCCATAAGCGGAACTTGCTGGATGTTTCCTCTAACCTCTCAGCAACCTTGGAGGGGCTAGAGCGTCAAGCAGCTGCCGACATGCCTGGAAGCGTTGCCAGGGCTGAAAGATTGCTGGACACAATGGGCCCCAGTGCAGGCCTTGCCCCTGACCAAATCCAAGTGCGCAAACAACAATTTAAGGAAAAGACTAGCTACACCTTAGCCTGGGATTTGATCCACCGTGCTCGCGATGATATGGCCGGGCTGAACTTGCTTGATGGGCGGCTGAACAGTGATGAGTTTTATGCTCTGGATCCTCAGAAAAAGGCCAGCCTCCACAGCACCATTGCAACCTACCGGGCAAGTATAGAGCAAAAGCAGGAAGCGCAAGCCCAGCGTGCAGAGCGTGATCGCGAGCGTCACCTCAAGAATGCAGAAGCGTCGTTCAACACTTTCCAGTCATTGGTAGATAAGGGCTCATTCCTTGACCCGTCCTATGTCGATGCAACACTTGCTCAGACTGCAGGCACTCCATTCCGCCAGGGCGTTGCCCTACTTGCCCAAACCGCAAAGGAAACAGGCGGTATTGCTATGCAGCCTATTCCCCGTCAACAAGCCATGCTCGACAGGATTGATCAGGAGATTGCTACTCATGGTAGATCGCCTGCTCTGGATAAGCGTAGGGAACAAGTTTCAAAGGTTGTGAACGGTAGCAAGCAAGATTTACAGGACGATGCCCTACGAGCAGGCTTGGAGCGTGGTGTGATTAGCTCACTGCCTCCGATTGATTTGACCAATCCATCCAATATCGAAACAAATCTAAAAGAGCGATTAACTCATGCTGAGACAGTATCGTTATGGGCAGGCCGCACAGTTTCCCCACTTGATGCCTCAGAAGCCGCTGCACTCCGCGACATGCTGAGTGGGCTTCAGCCGAAGAATCGCTCTCAGATGATTGCCACGATCACTAATGCTTTACCTCCTAAATTCTCGACTGCCCTGGCCAAGCAACTTGATAAAGATGATCGTGCACTAGGCCTTGCCTTCAACCTTGCGAACGCTAGCACCACTGGCGCAACAAACTTTGGGGGGAAACAAACTGTTGCGCCTCGGATGACTTCCGAATTAGTCGTCAAAGGGGCACAGGCGCTCAAGGACGGGGTTGTGATGAAAGACTCAGCTAAGGTTACTGGCTGGAAAGCTTCCATCGCCAAGGAATTAGCTGGCGTCTATCCGGATGCCAATATGGAAAACGCTGTAAAAGATGCCGCCTTTTACATCCTGGCAGGCCTAGCCAGCGAAGATAAGTCTGGTTCAAGCAACGATATCAAGAAGGCCGTTCGCCTTGCGGCAGGTGGAGACTTTGTGGAGCACAACGGCAAAAAAATTCCGCTGATTGCTGGCATGGATCAAGAACAGCTAGACAAACGCCTCCGAACTATCACCCCCGAGGAACTCAGTGCACAAGCCCAAGACGGCAAAGTCAGAGCAGGCGGTCTTGAGGTATCACTCCCTGACTTCATTAGATCCCTACCAGGCCAGCAATTGATGTATGCAGGCCCTGGCCGCTATACCGTCATTGTCAGAGGGCGACCAGCTTTAAGCTCGTCGGGCAGACCAATCGTGATAGGAGTTAGCAATGGGACTCGGTGATGCATATCAGGATAGCGTTGATTTAACGCTCAGCAACATGGCCAGCATGCCGCTGGATCCACTACCACCCAAAAAGAACAATGGTCTCGTTACCGCTATTCCTAGAGCAGTTGCGGGCGCCGCCTCGGAAATATCCGGGAATGTCATGGATTTACTTGGTGCGTATGGCAAATCAGTTGCCGCGTATGGCGCCCCTTCAGCATCCCCTTTGGGTCAAACTGATGAGGAACGCGCAGGCTCTGAGCGTCAACGCCAGGCCTTGGCTGATGGCGAGGATTTATTCCGCAGCGATGCCTCGCAACCGCTGTATGACTTCGCACGTGACCTAAGACCCGATCCCAACACCGCCAGCATGGCAGAGTCCATTACCTTTGGTTTAACAAAGGGTTTAACCAAAGCCTTGGGGGCAACAGTTGTAGGCGGCCCCATAGCCGGGGCTAGTGCATTTGGCCTTAGTGAAGGCATGACCACTTCCGAGGAGTTAGCTCGCGAAGGCGTTGACCTGAGCACTAGAACTAAGGTCGGTGCAGTAACAGGGGTGCTTACTGGTGGGAGTGCCCTTCTCCCCGTAGCTGGTACCACTCTGGGCAAAACTGCCGCGCTTGCCCTTACAGGAGGCCCTGCAGCCTTTGTTACTGAGCAGCTGGCTAGCAAGAAAATATTGGAGGGTGCGGACTATGCAGAGCTGGCGGCACAGTACGATCCTTTAGACCCCGTCGGCTTAGCAGTAGCTACCTTGGTTCCTGTTGGCTTTGGTGCCTGGGCCCTGCGTGGAAGAGTTGGCCAATCCCCTGCAAAAACTTCTACAACCGCGATGCCTGGTCCCAAACCTAGCAATGAGCAGGTAGATGCATTGATGGCCAACAACCTTACCATTGCTCGGGATCTACATGAAACCGTTGAGCCTAAGCCTGCGATGCTCAGTGTCCTGGAGTTGGAGCAATCAAGGCTTGACGCTGAGTCCTTGGAACTGTCTGCAGCAGCTGCCAAGACACTGGATCCTGAGACAGCCTTGCTGACTCAACAACGCTTCGACGAGTTGGACACAAGTCGTGCTCAGCAATCAAGCCCTGATATTGAAAGTCAGCGCCTGGCACTTGAAAAACAACTCATCGCGCATGAAGAAGGACTGTCCGCATCAAGGAGATTAGAAGAAATCAATCAAGAGCGTGCGGGCATTAGCTCCCAGATTGAACAGTTACACAGTGGACTAATGGAAGAACCAAACACCCCTACTCTCGCCTCTCCGGTATCAAGCCCAAGTATTGCCAACCTATCCCCTGTTGAGCGTGCCGGAATACCTCAGCAATCTCCTATTCAGCAGATGGCCAGTAGGGTAATGGATCTATTGCAAGTTAATACTCAAGCACCTGCTGCTCGTATCAAACATTCAGACCCGCTTATTCAAGCAACTGTGAATCGCGTTGAGGCGTTGAATCGTCAAGCGCCCGACATGCATGTGGCTTTGCGTGATAACGGCGAAAGAGTGAATTTAGGGGATGAACTTGAGGCTGTCAGGCGTGAAGCCCAGGAAGGTACTGACACCAGTTTGGGGATGCTTGACTCTGAGTTGCTACAGGTTGCAGCTGAATGTTTTGTCAGTGTGGGATCGGCAGGATAAGAAACAGCACTCCTGCTAAAGCTAGCCCAACCACTGTATAGCCAGCCATCTGCTTCAACCATAGCTTGGTGAGTGCAAAACCTGATTTCACCCCTCCTAAAGCGAGGCTAGACATGACAAACAAAAATGTCACCAGAACAAGTAAAGCGCCAATAAATTTAAGGACTTGAATCATGCACAACAAATGTATCACAGCCGTAAGAAATGCAGCAAATGGTCGCCATATCAGTGATGCCAAGCTGCAGGTCATTGAGGATGCTATTCAAGACAGCATGCGGCATCTAGCGCGCATGGATCGAGCACGATGGTCCTCCCTCAGTTTGGATCAGCGAGTAGCTGAAGCAGCTGCCCAGGCGGTTAAGAAAATCGAATCAGACGCCGCCCGTAAGGAATATCTAGCCTCCCAGCAAATACTCAAAACGGAAGAAACTAACAACCGCATTAAAGCGTTCATGGAGCTCAATAAGCTTACCCGCTCCAAAGCCTTGGTGCGCGACATCACCCTATCGAACAACTACGTGGAGAGTGTTCGAAATGAGGCATTTTCAGGACTCACAGATTTGATTGATGCAGTTTCAGATACCAGCCAAGTGGGAGCTGGTCGCTCACTGGCAATGCACATCTGGTCCCTAGACAACCCTGCTATGACATCAGATGTAATCCGAGAAATATTTGCACGTGGGCAAGGTAAAACTGGCAACAAAGCAGCGCAAAGCGCCGCTAAAGCCTGGTTAAGCACGATTGAACAATTGAGGCAGCGATTCAATGCTGCTGGCGGTGATATCCGACGTCTTGGGTATGGGTATCTCACGCAGATGCATGATGCTTTCAAAGTTCAACAAATAGCGGCGTCCGAGTTTGCCAGGAAGGTATTTCCGCTGATCAATCGTGAGTATTACCTACGCCCAGACGGACGCTTAATGGATCAGGCTGAAGTTCTGGAAGTGCTTAAGAAGTCACATGAAGCAATCGCATCTGATGGATTGAATAAGATCGAGCCTGGCACATTCCGTAGCACTAGCGCTACTGCAAACCACGGCACAGATGCTCGAGTGATCCATTTCAAAGATGGGGATGCTTGGATTGCCTACACGCAAGAATTTGGTGAAGGCTCCCTCTATGACGCCATGCTAAGCCATATTGGCGGCATGTCTAGGGACATAGGTCTTATTGAACGATATGGCCCCAACCCTCAGATGCAGTTTAGACTACAAAACGACATTGCAGAGCGAGCCGATGGCCGTGGCACCCTCCGCAATCGCAACCTGGGTAATACACCCCAAGCATATTGGGACCTACTAACTGGCAAAGCTTCCGCCGCGGAAAACCCAGCAGTTGCTAAGACATTCCAAAATCTCCGTAATCTGCAGGTTGCATCCAAGCTGGGACGCGCGGTCATTTCATCCCTCACCGACACTGTCACCATTGGGTCATCCCTGCATTTCAACCGAATTCCTTATTTGCAAATGCTGCAAAATCTCGGCCGCCAATTCAGCCAAGAACATCGTGACATGCTGACAACCCACGGAATCATCGCTGAAAGCGTTGCTAGCTCCATGAATCGATTTTCTGGGGATTACCTAACTCATAGCATTAGCGGCCGCGCTGCAGCCAGCGTAATGAAGCTTTCTTTCATGAATGCTTGGACTGACACTCTACGATCTGCTTTTGCATCGACCATGATGCAGAACTTTTCTAGGAAGGCTGGCACTTCCTGGAGAGAGTTGGATGAATGGGACCAGTATCTGCTTCGCCGTAAAGGTATCGAAGAAGCAGACTGGAACATCATTACTCAAGCTGCCCCATCGGAGAGCAATGGCGTTCGTTATCTCACACGCGATAGCGTCGCAGCAGTTAATTCTGAGGGTTCAAAGCAAGTTGCGACGAAGTGGCTTGCCTTCGTATCTGACGAAAGCCAGTTTGCGGTCATCAATCCAGATTTAGCCACCCGAGCAATTGTTACTGGCGGAGGCATGCCAACCGGAACGCTCAGAGGTGAAGCTGCTCGTTCTATCGCACAATTCAAGAGTTTTCCGATCGCGATGATGACCAGACACTGGGAACGCATATTTGAAACGCCACAGGGGCTTGATGGGGCTCCTTTGGGATATGGAGCTCAATCTTCAGCAGGAGCCGCTGTAAATCGCCTAGCGTTGCTTGCAGGGCTGTCCGTGGGTGGCATGCTGATGGGTTCCATAATTATTCAAGCCAAATCCCTGCTTTCGGGTAAAGATCCTCAGGATATGACGGAGCCCGATTTTTGGGTTCGCTCGCTCTCTCAAGGCGGCGGCCTGGGATATTTTGGCGACTGGCTGTTGAAGGATCCGACAGAACCAACTGGCAATAACTATCAGCAAGGCGTTGGCTCGGTACTGGGGCCGGTAGCTGGAATGATGGCGGGCCTAGCCGGGGACATCGCCTTAACTAACACCTGGTCAGCAATTAAGGGGGATGAGACTGACCTTGGTGCCGACTCCCTAAAACTCATCAATTCAAATCTACCCTATTCTAGCCTTTGGCAAATCAGTGGTGCCTGGGAGCACTGGGTCATCCACAACATGCAAGAAATGCTGAACCCTGGTTACCTAGCACGCATGCAGCAGCGTGCAATGAAAGCCTATGGGCAAAGTTACTACTGGGAGCCAGGCGAGATAGCACCTGACCGCGCTCCTGATTTTGAAGCCGTACTAGGAGAGTAAATATGAAAACCACCACGGATATTTTGGTACTACCACTTGGTCAGTTCCTGCAACTCGACATCCTAAGCAGGAAACAGCTTTTTACTGAGCTTTCCATACCACAGAGACTTGCCTACATCGAGGCATTCTGTGACTTTGATCCGTTGGATATCGCAGGTAAAGCACCTCTAAAAAACAACGATTATGACCCCCTGGCCACGATCCTCTCAGCCACTGATCGTACCAAGATTGAGAATGCTAGCTTTGTGCAATCTCAAGTAGCGCAGCCATCTGAACCTGCTGTCACCAAGTTGACCGTTATTGATGGAGGCAAGCAATGAGCAGAGAAGAAATCGGAGCAATCAGGAAGTGGGACCAATCAGAGGTTAGGGTTGCCACTGACACCTACAAAGACCGCAAGGTAGTCGATATACGTGTGTGGTTCAGGCCAGACGGAGGTAGCGAATATATTCCAAGCAAGAAAGGCGTAACCATCGACCTTCATAAGGTTGAAGACTTGATTGACGTTTTGGAGACAATCAGAAATGGCCTATAGATTTACGAAACAGGAAAGAGAAACCATCAAGCAGCTGATCAGGAAGCATGCTGAGCCCTATCGCTTTTCAACGCATTACATGTTGGTTCGGAAATCATTCAAGATAAGGGTAGAGGTCATTACCAGGCTACTTCGTGCTGAGGGGCTTTCTCTGGAAATCATCATCCAAAATCTGGATGAGTCAACCTTCTCAATAGAGGACCTTCAGCTAAATGAAAAGCAGAAAGCTGGGCTTAGAGGGGTTAAGTTCTTGAGCGAAACTTACTGCCCTCACCCATTCAAGAAGATTCCAGGGCAGCCATATTGATTCCAAAAGGGGCTAATTTAGGGTGTTCTCATATTATTCAAAAATAAGTATTGGATGATCGAAATACCCCACTTCTCCCCTCTTCATCCTCGCGTACACACGCGCTTTATATATAGGGGAAAAATCAGGTCATTTTTTGACTTTTATGCACTAATAATCCTTGAGACTGGTTCACCCTTCCCGACGTCTATCATATTAAAAATAATCCCAGCATGGCTATCTCACATGAAAGCAAAAATACAAATACAACGGGCAGAAACCATATAATGCCGTCACTCTCAAGCCACTGATGAAACCAGCGCTTGAGCTTGTGAAATGCCTGAGAAAAGTGCATCGCGCATTATTTTCTTGGGTCAAACTCATAACGCAATGTGAACCAAGCTGCTCTTGGCGCTCCAGGTGCAACAAAAGTGGAATCAAGCCAATCAAGAGAGTTGTGGTTATACCCGTCAGGCCCACGCGTCCCATAAATCGAGGGTGAGAACGGATTGACGCCCAGGCGCCCTGCTGTGAAATATTCCTTACCAAGTAGGTTCATCACCATCAGGCTTGCAGACCACTCAGATGTGAATTGATATTTGGTATTGAAGTTCAGCGTTGCATAGCCAGGGACTTTACCGGGATTGTTGGACGCAGGCCTTGCTTCAGTGCGTTGAGTAAGTGTAACGGGGTCGTCGAAGGTGATATATTTAGGTACGCCCGGCCTATGCTCGTTATTTTCGTTTCCACGCAGATAACTTTCTGAATGCACTACCGCACTCAAGCCCACCGACCACTTGTCACTGACCTGATACTGCACACTGGCGTTGAGATTATGTAATGGCACCCCAGGCATTCGATTGCCGGGCTTGACGGTGATGGAGCGTGGCGGCCGCTCCCCGGCCTCGATTCTGCCGCGGAAAACATTTTCTACCGAGCTACTGTTGTGATCACTCGCCATGGTGAAGGTATCCTGGAATGTGGCGTCGGTTAGGGAGTAATTCAGGTGGAAAGTTGCCTTGCCAACACGCCCGGATATACCGGCTTCAATACCCTGCCTGCGTGTATCACCTATGGTGTCAAAAAAGCTACGGTTACCTGGCAAGGTGATCATATAGATATCGTCCTTGAGGTCGGTACGATATACGCCCAGGTTCCAGCTAATGTCCTGACCCCAGCTGCCGCGCACGCCAATATCATAAGATGTCGCCTTAATCTGGGGCAGATAGGGGTCGCCAGAGAGCGTCGTCGGCATGGAACATGAGCGATTTTCAACCACACTCTTGTAGCCGGCAGGACGGGAAAGATCTGGAGACCCATCTTGATTACTGTCGTAAACCATGGTTTTATCCAGCGCGCAGCCCAGCTCAATGACGCTGGGAGTTCGAGTACCGCGTGAAAGATTACCGAACACATTCACTTCTTTAGTGACTTGCCAGCTTGCGCCTAGGGAAGGATTAAGAGAGTAATAGGAAAATTTCTCGGTCTCGGAGGGGTTAAGGACACGGGAAAAGTCCGGTATTTTATAGCCGGTCTCGCAAGGGTCGCCCGGCCTGCAGATATTGTATTCATCAGGCTGGGAGACAAACTGGTGCAGGTTGATGACGACACCCCCGTGTTCCCTGGCAGCCAGCTTGTTCTTGACGCTGGTCGCGTTGTAACGCATGGCCCCAGTGAGATGTAAGGTATCAACCGGACTCCAGGTTTCGCTCAGATACAAGCTTTTGGTAATCGAGGTGCCGTCAAAATCATTACTGCGCACTTCAACATCCGCAGGCGTAAAGGCATCCAGGGCGCGCGCAGGGTCAAGATAGGCATGCCGCTTGGCGTCAAAAAACCCCATGCGTTGCCCGCTGCCATATGCCGCACCTGCAGAATCTATGGAAGCGCCCACCATGAATTTATGATGCTCAAGGTTCCAGTTCAGCTGTACTGAAGCCCCATGAACAATCTGGTCGATTTCTGTGTTTGTGATGACCGCAGTAGGAACGCCTTCCACCATGCCGCCACTACCATTGATTGCCCCATCGTAATATAGCGGTGCCCCTGTGATGGGGTCAAAAGCTTGAATACCACCTTGATCATTGCCTCGGTATTTGGCACGGGCAGCACCGCAGGCAGCGGCATTCTGAGGCGTCTTGAAAATCAGTTTGTAGGTGCTGTAATTTCCATTGCCTTCATCCTGCATGAAATAAGTGGTATATCCTGAATCAAAATCAATGGGGTCAGTCAGCGCACCAGTCACCATGCCCATGCCGAAGGCATTGTAGGCTTGCGTACCATTAATGATAGGAGGTAATGGTGGTGCAAGCGGAGGCCCTCCCGCCTGCGGCACATAGACATTTTCCTGCCGATAATTCTTGTATAAGTCGAACTGGTATTTAGCGTAATCAACGAAGTAGCCAGGCAACTCATGATTGAAACTGCTAGGCGAAAGTAGGCTAGGATCTGCCCCGAAACCCACCATGCCATTGATCAGGCAGGTCACCTCCGGATTACTGACATATTCTTGATACAGCGGGTGTGCAGCTGGATCTTCCCCATTGCCCAATACCGCAAACACTGCATCGACAATTTCAGGCATATTGCTGGGCTCTTTCACCAGATAATAATCCGGTAACCCATACTGGTTATTGCTGTCGTATAGGCAAGTGTACTGATCACCTGCATCCAGATTCCTGGTGCCTCCAGAATTGCCATACTCGGTGTACACATCTGAATTGACAGACTTGCGTTTGCTGTTTCGGCGATAGACCTGTCCGGTAATCGTAAAATTGTCATTCACGAAGTAACTACCAGACAGTTGAGCCTGCCATAAGCGATTGTCGGTTTCGTCGGGAGAGGTAAACACCCCACTCCTGGTTTGCTTGTACATTTCAGTAGGCACCAGGCCATTGCCTACCAAGTCATTCCACGCCACCAGGCCAGTGAGTGAGTATTCTCATTAAAACAGCCAGTCGTTCGCATTTGAAAACCGCCACCGACTCGCGTGTCAATTCCGCCACCTGTTCGCGTCACAAAACCGTCACCGAACCGCGTCACAAAACCGCCACTAGCGGAATTTCAAAATATTTTTTGAATCGTTGCTCATATAGACCGGTGAGCGCCTGCAACGCATAAAACGTCCACATTCTGCGGTCACGCAGGGTCGCATGTCTTTCCTTGACCCGGTGTGCAATCCCCACCAAATGATTTGCTGCAAAGACATAGTCATAGTTGGACAGGTCCATGCGCTTTCCATCAAACGCTGCCAAGCTGAATATTCGCTTCGAATAAAGCTCAAACACTCGCGCAGCTACGCCATGCCGCTCAAGGTATGGGCCGATAAGGAGCAGCACTCGAAAGATGCTGTAGGCATGTAACCATACCCATTCAGGCTCATCTTCTTCATAGCGAACTAACAAGAGAATGGTTAGCGCAGCCAAGCTATCTAAGCTGGCACGCCGCTCAAGCGATCCCAGCGTATGACGGCTTGCGCCACCCACTGACAATCCATAAGGCCCCAACACAATCTGCTGCACATCAAGATCAAGCTGACGTATCCATTCCACTGCATGCTGTTTCATGGGGCCAGTGGATCGCAATACTTGCCAGACTACATGGTGTAGAACCCAGCTTGATCTAGGAACCACCTCTTCAGCTTGGCGTACCAGGGCAGCATTAGGTACATGCTTGCCTAACGAGTAACCCAAGAACTTGTTGTTCTTGATCCTCTCTCCGTTTATATCGACCGCCAATGTTTGCGGCGCAACGGCGCGTTGCACATCACGTGGTGCGTTGGTTTCTAGATGATTGCTTAGGCATCGAAACCACCAAATGGTACGAGCTTCATCAACAACATCGTCACGGCGAGCCGCTCTTTTCTTGATTTTCTCTGCCATGAAAGTATTAAATGAAATCTAATAAATCAATTTAATTCAATTGATTATATATTCATACCGGCCAAAAAAAGAGCAACGTTAAGGATAAAGGTATAGGTTTCTTGTCGAGTTCGCGGTTGATAGCATCAGGTCACTACTGAGCGTGACGGCGCGTTACCGAAATGACTGAACCTGAATTCGATGAGCCTTTGGCAGTGTTGCTAGAGCGAGAGCTATTGAGCAAACACGGCCCAATGATGACGAGCGAACCGCTACGGATCGCGCTGGGCTATCCATCCAAAGAAGCGTTTAGGCAGGCCGTTGCTCGCAAGACAACACCGATTCCGGTATTCGGGATCGAGAAGCGGCGCGGAAAGTTTGCGTTGACCAAGGATGTCGCAGCATGGCTTGCTGCGCAACGTGCTCGTGCTGTGGCAGAGCAAATAGCACCTCCGATGGAAGGAGGCAGCACATGACATAGCCCCATTCGGAGGGCACAAAGAGAAAAGGGCCTGCGAGTTCCCGCTCGCAAGCCCTTGTACAGCTTTGGATTACCAATTCAGCGCTGAGTATCTTTTATCCCTCTTCCCCTGTCAATACCGAACCCGCCTTTGGGGGACCGGTCACGCCTATTTAACGCGTGTCGTATCCCAGGGTGCCGAGCCTGTTGTTTTTTAAAAGGCTAACTTATGGCTAACAGGAGGATCGACATGCGGCATATCCGCAATGTCCTTACATGCCTATTCGAAAAGCGACTTTCGAAACGGAGGGCTGGTGAAGTTACCGGCGTTCATCGCTCTACCGTCAGTGAATATTTGGAGCGGTTTAACCAAGCGAATTTGTCCTGGCCGCTTCCCGCCGATATGGACGATAGTGCACTGGAGAAGCTGCTGTTCCCGAATCAGACCATTCGACAACATATCGGTGTCGTCATCGATTTCGAGTACATCCACGAGGAACTGAAAAAGCGTGGAGCAACGCTTGCCACGCTGCATGCCGAGTGGATCGAGCAAATGCCGGAGGAGCAACACATCAGCTACTCCCAATTTTGTAAACGCTATGACGCCTACAAACGCTCACTGCGTATATCGATGCGACGCACTGAGGTCTATGGAGAAACTGCTTACGTGGATTACTCCGGGGCGACGATAGACATCACCGATGCCGCATCAGGAGAGAGTCGCGCTGCTCAAGTCTTTATCGGAGTCTTAGGCGGATCAAACTATACCTATTGCGAAGCGACCTGGACGCAACGCTCTCGTGATTGGCTTAGTTCACATGCTCGGATGTTCGAGTATTTCGGCGGCGTATCTCGCGTCATCGTGCCGGATAACCTAAAGGGTGCTGTTACAAAGGCTGATCGGTTTTCTCCCGTCCTCAATGAAACCTACAGTGCCATGTGCCGGTTCTATGACACGGTCCCGTTTCCTGCGCGCGGTTACAAGCCGAAGGACAAAGCACGTGCGGAAGGTGCCGTACTGCTTGTTCAACGATGGATTCTTTTTCGCCTGAGAAAACGGAAGTTCTTTTCGTTAGAGGAGGCCAACCGAGAAATCCGGGCCTTACTTGAGCAGTTGAACCATAAGCCTTTTCAAAAGCTATCTGGCAGTCGCTATAGCCGTTGGATAGAACATGAGCTGCCAACACTTCTGCCATTGCCTGCCACCCCCTACGAATATGTAGAGTGGGGGAAGACTCGTGCAGGCCTTGACTATCACGTGAAGGTAGATGGGCATCACTACAGTGTTCCGCACGATCTACGCGGCAAAGAGGTTGATTTCCGGATGACGGACAAGGTGGTGGAGCTGCTCTACAAAGGGCGTTCAGTGGCGGTTCATCAGCGCAGTTTTGCCACTGAGCAAGTCACCACCGCGGACGCGCATCGCTACCCCGCCCACACGGCAGTACAGCGTTGGGATAAGGAGGAAGCATTGTCCTGGGCAGCGGAGATTGGGCCGAACACGCATGCACTATTGAGTGCTCACCTGGCAAAGGCCTTTACCACCTTGATGGGGTATCGCGTCACGCAAGCAATGAAGCTACTGGCAAAGATACATGGCGATGCTCGATTGGAGGCAGGCTCTGCCTATGCGTTGCAGAACAACCTCATGAAAGCGGCCGTGCTGCGAGAAATCCTCGATAAGCATTTGGACCAGTTATTCGCCAATGATGCTAATGCTGAATCCATACCGGACATTAAACACGAAAACATTCGCGGCGCTGAGTACTACGAGCGCCTACTGACTACGGAAAAGGAAACTCAAGAATGATGAATAACCCGACCATCGACAAACTCCATAACCTTAAACTTTTCGGCATGGCGGATGAGCTGGCGCAACAATTGATGACGCCTAGCGCCAATGAGTTGACCTTCGAGCATCGTGTGCGCAGCATGGTTGATCATGAAATCACACTCCGCGATCACAAGCGTTTGAAGCTACTCTTGAAGAAGGCGTGCTTGCCGATCGATGCAAGTATTGAGGATGTAGATTATCGGACCCCGCGAGGCTTGGACAAGGCGGAGTTTCAATCGCTCTGTACATTGGATTGGATCAGGAATGGTCACAACCTAGTCATGACCGGCCCCACTGGGACAGGAAAATCCTGGCTAGCAAGCGCGCTCGCCAACCAGGCTTGTCGCAAAGGGCTGTCTTGTCACTTTGTTCGCGTGCCGATTTTGGTTGAGAGCCTGATGGCGGCGCGAGCGACAACCACCTTCATTCAAAAGCTGGCACAGCTCAAAAAGTTCGATCTTCTCATCCTGGACGACTGGGGTATTGAGCCGTTCTCCAAACGTGCGCAGAACGATTTGCTGGAGTTAATCGATAACCGCTTGGGCAATCGTTCCGTCCTCATCACCAGCCAGTTGCCGATGAATGTTTGGTATGACGCCTTCGACAACAAAACGGTCGCTGATGCAGTCATGGACCGCGTGATCCATGGCTCCTACCAAATCCAGCTTTCCGGGGAGTCCATGCGGAAGGCGCGAGGTTTGAACGCCAAGGCCGCAAGGAAAACATCGAAGTAGTGCAGGAGGTAGACGGCCTCCAGTGGAGGCCGTCTGAGTTATCGATTGGCCCGTACCTGGTCACGTCTCTTAACAATTACATTACGCCAAGCATCCAAGGTCTCAATGTCGTTACGAAGCTCATCAGGGTCAGGGATAGGCAAGCGGCCGACGCGTGTAGCTGCGTCATGTTCGAACTTCGAACTCTTCGACATACCAGCGTCTATTGCCTTGTAGTCGTCGTCAGTCACGATAACTTGCTGGAGCCGTTTCGTTAAGACGCCCTCGCCAAATCGTTGCACAGCCTCATTGAACAATACTTCTTCGATGCATCGCTCCCAAGCCAAGCGCAGCTCACCATAGGCTTCAGAAGTCAGCTTACGGTGGCCATCATCATCACCTGCCGTTTGGGCCGCGCGAACTTCCTCGACCTTGCGCCGTAATCGGGCAACTCGGTCCTTTGTGCCAAGCACGTCAAATGGCAATTCATCGGCGGGAACACCAAACCCTGCTGGAGTTTTTCGAATGTAGTTCTTTTCGAGAGTGGTTCCAGCCTCTTCTGCTTTTTGCTCCAAGATGCAAAGGAAATAGATATCGTGGGTAAAAACGATCACTTGCCGAACCAGCGACTCCTTTGCCAAACGCTCGGCAAGTTCCCAACGACGTCGGTGATCTAAAGATGAGACTGGGTCGTCGAAGACGATCCCACCACGTCCCTTACCAAGCCGCATTTCAGCCAAGAAAGACGCGATAGCGATAGCACGTTGCTCACCTTCACTCAGGATAGCCGCTGGGGATTTCCCTCCGGGTAATTGGAGCGTGAGCTTGAATTGTGTCCGACCTCCGGGAGATTCGGGCTTCATGACGACTTTCAACTCATGAACTTTTAGCAGCTTCAGTTCTTCAGTCAACGCGTCGGCCAGTTCCTGGCTCGCCATCGTCTGGGACAAGTCTGTAGCTTTCTTGGATATGGCTCGGGTATCCATACCGGTCATACAATTCTTGAGCTTGTCGCAATAGCTATGCTTCTCCAAAACCTCTAACACCGCAGCTTTAATTTCTTCAAGCCTGCGCCTGGCATCAAGCTCAAGATGTTCAGCAGTCATGGCCGCCTTGGCCTTTTCATCAGCAGTGGCATCAAGGGCTTTGGCCTGATCTTGGAAAGCAAGGACATGAGCATCCAGTGCAGCACCGGGGTTTTCGGATAGCTTAGGTATGTCTCCCCAAGGTAACTTTTCTCCGGCTGCACCTATCGTCGCTTTTTGCCGTGCTTTCAACTCTGTTTGCAATGTGTCGCACGCACCCGCAAGAGCAGCGTCAATTTCTTGCAACTCTTCTTTCAGGGCGTCATCTAGAAGCAGATCAAGGGTGGCTTCCTGAATGGTCCTGTATGCCGTAGCCGCCACATCCCGCGCTTCTTTAGCGGCAGTTTCTACCGCTTGCTGCACAAACGTTTCAAATCGGATCAGCCTTTCTGAGCCATCAGCGCCAAGAGGGTTTTGGCAGAGAGGACAAGCTGAATCTTCGGGCAAATCAGGAAACTCGCTTCCAGCGTGCGAAATTTTCGCGAATTCGCGTGCAGCTTCAAACAGTACTTTCCATTCATCGCCGCCTGTACCAGGCAATTGACCTGGAACTTGCTTGAATTTGGTTGCGGCTAGTTCGGCCGCATTCTTCGCGGCTTTTGACTTGGCAATTAAGGCGCTCAGCTCATTTACCTTGTCGTCGGACACGATAGCAATGGCGGCAGTAATACGATCTTTCAGTCCGCTCACCCGTAACGCTTTTTGGCGTAAGGTCTGAGCTTTTTGCTTTGGATCAGCCTCTGCGAGTGTTTTGGTCAGTAAAGCCAAGCGGGCTTGATCCGCCTCTGACATCGCGGCCAGGGCTTCGATATGTTCCGGCTTAGTCTGGGCCGGAATATTCTTGAGTGCCTCGGCCACCTTCGTTTGTTCATGCGTTAGTGTGGCATACGCAACATCAGTCGGTGTATTGGCGGCCCGCTCTTGCAAGCCCTTAGCCTTTAACTGATTGCAAACTGTGACTAGTCCTTCAAGAATGTCCAACCCATAAGGCACATAAGCAAAGTCGCCCTGGTTATCGATATAGGCACGCGCGCAGTGGGTATCGAAGATAGCGACATCCGAAAGGGGCTCTGGAGATTCGCTCTTGTCGTTCCATGCTAAGTCTTCCGCTTTACCATCAATAATGGTCTGGAATACCGCTTGGGCCACACCTGCGGCTTTGGGATCCATTTTGGCATCGGGCAGAATTGATTCGCTTTGATCTCTAGCGCGGCAAGCCCGCTTAAAGATACGAGAATAGCCTGACTTCCCGGCTCCGTTCTCTCCATAGATGACCGTTAACCCGGTCGCCGCAATGGGAAGCCGTTCGCCTGCGGCAAGCGCATTGACGTGTTGTACGTTCTTGACGCCCACGATCTGCACCAGCCTCGATGGGTTTGGAGCGGGGGCAACCTCGGCATCTTGTAACGCCTTGGGTTGTCGATTTTCAGGATCGGGAATACCGGCCTCAGCTTTTGCTAAGGCATACAGATCGTCTATATCTGCCGGTGTCAGGGTCCGGTTAGCATAGAGCCTAGCTATGGCATCTTGCTGCCATGCGGAAAGTGCTTTTTTAGACCAAGACTGAATTTCCTGAATAATCGACACGTAAGCCTCCTCCCAGAGAGAAGGCAATAATCGCATCCTTTTTAAGGTTATTGCAATTATTACAATACTGGCGCTAAGAGGCAGAAGTACCTAGATTTCCAAGATCAAAGCAGCATCAAATGCTCTATTGCCAACGAGTTGCTCACGTGGATACCCTTTCTGGTTGCTAATCACGCGACATCCGTTCTCAGTAAGGAAATCGGTATTGGTATGAGTATGTCCGTAGCACCAAACATCAATCCGGTATTTGGTCATGAGCCAGGAAAGGTCCGTTACAAAGTAAGGCGATAAGTCGCTTCCTTCGTATTCAGTCGCCACGCATCCGGGGTGCGGAGCGAAATGTGTAATCACGACAGTCTTGCCATTGAATGGCTTAGCCAGCTCTGTATCGAGCCAAGACACGGCTTTCTTATGAAGCTCAAGAGTATCGCGTGTTGTGATGGTCTTTCCTTCGCGCCCATAGATCACATCATAATCAGCGATACCGCGCTGTGCGACTTCCATATAAGCGGCCTGACGCTCTCGGCCGTACAAGTTAAAGTCGCTCCATAGGGTGCAACCGAGAAAACGCACGCCATCGATTTCGACCGCACGCTTTTCCAGAAAAGTGACCCCGGCATTTCCCCAGCTAGGCTTTTGAAGTTCGGCCAGCATGCCTAGATGTGCGCCGTAATACTCGTGGTTCCCGGCAACGTACAAAAGCTTAGGCTTACTCGGCCATTCCTTGAATGCCCATGTTGCCCAGTCCAGGCCGTAGGTATGACTGCTTATGTCGCCAGCAAGAATCACGACATCCACGTCAAGCGGTTCGGGCTTCCAGGAGGGTCCTCGCTGGAACTCAAGATGAAGGTCCGAAAGAAGGTGAATTTTCATGTGGCACATCACACGCGATTGATAGTGATCACATGGTGCAGGCCGTTCTCTTGCCGCGTCAAATTTTCGCGGAATTTTCCGAGTTCAACACGTTTGATTATCTGGTCCGCTCCCCATGTAACGTGACCCTGCGTAACCTCGCGCTACTGCGCTTCAGGATGGCAAGCGCAAGCCTCTTTATGCGCCGCTGCTACAAGCTCGTGGAGAATTCCACACTCTCCTGCGGTGTGATTAGCTCCGCATCGGCTTTTCAATGCGGAAAGCTGTTTCTCCAAAGCACGCATGCTCGCTAGACGGGCCTTTACCTTGACTAGTTGAGCATCGATTAGACGATCAATATCCCCACAGTCAGCTTCAGGCCGAGCAATAAAGTCTAATAACCGTTTCACTTCGGCCAACGGAATATCGAGTGCTCGGCAATGACGAATAAAGGCCAGCCGCTCGACGTGCTCAGCTCGGAAGACCCGATAGCCATTCTCGCTTCGATCCGGTTCAGGTAACAAGCCTTCCTTTTCGTAGTATCGGATGGTCTCTATGTCTACGCCCGCCATTTGCCCTAATTCACCAATGCGCATCTCAATTCTCCAGGCTGAGCTTGACCCTGTAGTGGCTACAGGGTGTGTAATGGAATTGTAGACCACTCAGGAGAAGGAAAATGGCCGCTTGTGGATGTGATTCAGGATGCAGCACGACTGCTGTGAGCCCTCGATTTCGGAAGGCATTGTGGGTCGCGCTGGTGCTGAATGCCGTGATGTTTCTCGTTGAACTTGGCGCAGGCATTCATTCAGGTTCGGTATCGCTGTTGGCCGACGCCATCGACTTCGCGGGCGATGCCGCCAACTATGGAATTTCGCTGGCAGTCCTGTCGATGGGGCTGCTGTGGCGCTCGCGCGCCGCCTTGGTGAAAGGATTCACAATGGCCGGCTATGGCGTATTCGTCATCGGCAAAACCATCTTCAGCTTGATCAGCGGCACCGTCCCCGAACCCTTCACGATGGGGGTGGTTGCCGTACTGGCGCTGTTGGTGAATGGCGGCGTGGCTGCGATGCTCTACGCTTTTCGTGACGGAGACGCCAACATGCGCTCGGTCTGGATATGCAGCCGTAACGATGCCATTGGCAATGTCGCGGTGATGCTGGCTGCAGCTGGTGTTGCCGGAACGAGCAGTGGCTGGCCAGATCTGGCGGTAGCCGCCATCATGGCAGCGCTTGCTTTGTCAGGCGGGCTCTCGGTAATAAGGCAAGCACGCCAGGAGCTGGACACTCCTCCGGCACCAGCTCCCGCTGTAACGCCGATCAAAATCCAGATCAGTCGGGGAACTGTTCCCCCCAAAAGCATCTAAAGTCAGTCCCGGCTTTACAAAGGCCGGGAAAACATTCTAGAATCCGCTCATGCGTAAGTTCCGCCTGTTCCTGCTGATGCTGTTGTGCCTAGCGGTCCCTCTCCAGGGCATTGCTGGCGTACACATGCTTTCTGCACCATGCCCCATGGAGCAGTCGGGCGGCATGGCGCAGATGCAGATGGCGGATATGGATCAGCAGGCAATGGCTGACCATGATTGCTGCAACGATGCGGATACCGCCGCCAAGACCGGCAAGATGTGCAAGACCGGTCAGGATTGCCCGGTCTCAGCCTTGTATCCCGCCAGTGTCGTTTCCTCACTTCCCCCGTCGGTAGCCCCGACAACGCAGTATCCCTCCCTCGTACTCTCCGTACGCACCTTCGACGCCTCCAGCGTTTGGCGACCGCCAACGCGCGCGTAATTTCCTCCCGCAGATAACGCCGTGCCTTTGCACGGAAACGCGCTTTGCTTTGGCGATGCGTGGCCCTTGCCGGTCTTGCGCCGCAAGGACACCGCCGCCGATTTGGAATTCGAAGGAAATTACATGAAAACCGCTTTCCCCCTGATTGCCGCGCTGGCAATCCTCCCGGCTGCGTTCGCACAGGCCGAAACCATGAAGATGCCCGCTGGCGACATGAAAACCATGCCTGCATCCGCCGAAATGACCAATGGCGAGATCAAGAAGATCGACCCGGCAACCGGCATGCTGACCATCAAGCATGGCCCGCTGAAGAACCTCGGCATGCCCGGCATGACCATGGCCTTCGGCGTCAAAGACCCGGCCATGCTGAAACAGGTCAAGGTCGGAGACAAGGTCAACTTCGTCGCTGACATGGTGAACGGTGCGCCCACCGTCACCAAGCTCGAGCAGGCCAAGTAATCCACCCGGTTCCGCTTCCGCTGCTGAGCCAGTGGAAGCGGCTTCTTCGATGCACCCGAGGTGCATTGATTCTTAGGAGCTGGAAATGCTTTTACCTGCTTATACGGCCGCGCGGCCGTCACGCCGTCACGGCCTGCTGCTCGTGGTTTTGATGGCTTTGGCATCGAATGCCTTTGCCCAATCCTTGACCTTCCAGAAGGCCCTGACGACGGCAGTCAGCGACACGCCGGCCTTGCGCGCCAATGCGGCGCAAGTCGATGCGGCGCGCTATTCCGTCACACCGGCCGGCGAGCTGCCCGACCCGAAGCTCGCGCTCGGCATCGACAACCTTCCCATCCAGGGTCAGGATCGTTACAGCCTGAACAAAGACTCCATGACGATGCAGCGCATCGGCATCAGCCAGGACATCCCCAACGGCGCAAAGCGCGATGCACGGGTCGCTGCTGCCAACGGGCGGGTGGAACTCGCAGAGGCGCAGACGCGGGTGACGCGACTCACCGTCCTGCGTGAAACCGCAACTGCCTGGATCGCCCGCAACACCGTCGAGCAGCAGCTTGCCCGTGTCGATGCGCTCGTTTCAGAAAACTCTCTTCTAGCCAATGCCGTTCGCGCCCAGCTCGCTGGCGGCAAGGGTTCGGCGGCGGATGCCGTCATGCCGCGCCAGGAGGCGGCGATGATCGAAGAACGCCGGGACGAACTGGCCGCGAGACGCCAACAGGCCGTGGCCGCCCTGAAGCGCTGGCTGGGTTCGGATGGCGAACTGCCGCTGGCCGGCGACCCTCCGGACTGGAATCTCAGTCGCGATCGATTGGTGCACACTCTGCATCAGCATCCCGAACTCGCCTTGTTCGAGCCCAGAACCAAGGTTCTGGATGCCGAACTCGCCGAGGCCAAGGCCGGCAAGCGGCCTGACTGGGGCGTTGACGTGGCCTACCAGAAGCGCGCCCCGGAATTCGGCGACATGGTTTCCGTGCAGCTCCGCCTCGATCTTCCGGTGTTCTCCGGATCGCGCCAGGATCCGCAGATCGCGGCGCGCCAAGCCGAGCGTAGTGCCCTGGATGCGGAACGCGAAGCCACCTTGCGCGAGCACATCGCCATGCTGGATGCGGACTGGGCCGATTACCAGCGTTTGAGCAGTGCCTCAAAGCGCCAACGCGACATCCTGCTGCCGCTCGCCGAAGAAAAGGTCCGTCTTACCACCGCTGCCTGGCGCGGCGGCAAAGGCATGTTGGCCGACGTTGTCGCAGCTCGTCGGGAACGCATCGATACCGAACTCAAGGCCATCGCCGTTGAAGGCGAACGTCAGCAGATGGCGGCACGGCTGCACTACGCCTATGGCGAAGTTTCTGGAGAACAACAATGAAACGCATGAACAAACAAACCCTGATTTCCGCCGCCGTCGGCGCTGCACTACTGGCTATCGGCGCAACCGGCGGCTGGTGGTGGTCGCAACGCTCGATGGCCTCCATGGATATGGGCGAGCCTGCGCAGGCGAGCGGCCAGGGCAAGGTGCTGTACTGGTACGACCCCATGTATCCGCAGCAGAAATTCGACAAGCCTGGGCAGTCGCCCTTCATGGACATGGCGCTAGTGCCCAAGTATGCGGATGGCGATGGCGAGGGGGCCGGGGTCAAGATCGATCCGACCATTACGCAAAGCCTTGGCATGCGCTTGGCGCCGGTGACGAGCATTTCGCTGGCATCCCAGATCGATGCGACCGGCGTCATTGGCTTCAATGAGCGAGACGTCGCGATTGTGCAGAGCCGTGCGTCTGGCTTCGTCGAGCGTGTGGCCTCTCTGGCACCGGGCGATGTGGTCAAGGCCGGACAGGCACTCGTCGATGTCCAGGTGCCGGACTGGCTTTCTGCCCAGCATGAATTCTTGGCGCTCAAGTCAGCCGGCGATCCGGCATTGTTGGCCGCAGCGCGGGATCGCTTGCGTTCAGTCGGCATGAGCGACGGCATGATCCGTGAGGTCGAGTCAGCCGGCCAACCACGTGCACGCTTTATCGTCACTGCGCCGATCAGTGGGGTCATTCAGAATCTCGACGTACGCAATGGCATGACGTTGATGGCTGGGCAAGCCCTGGTCCGCATCAACGGCCTGTCCACGGTTTGGCTGGAAGTCGCCGTGCCCGAGGCACTGGCCGCGCAAGTTCAGCCCGGTGCAAAAGCGACTGCCATGGTGGCAGGCAACGACACGCCGGTGACCGGCAAGGTGGCGGCCATCGTGCCTGTGTTGAACGATGCCTCCCGTAGCTTGCGCGTTCGGGTCGAACTGCCCAATGCCAAGGGAATGTTGCATCCGGGTCAGTCGGCCCAGGTTTCACTCGGCAATGCGTCGAAGGGGAGCGCGCTATCCGTGCCGACCGAGGCAGTGATTCGTACTGGCAAACGCTCCTTGGTCATGGTTGCTACGGAAGGCGGTCGATATGAGCCGGTGGAGGTGGTGCTGGGCAACGATGTTGGCGACCGGACCATCATCAAGAGCGGTCTGTCTGAGGGGCAGCAAGTCGTCGCCAGCGGCCAGTTCCTCATCGATTCCGAAGCCAGCCTCAAGGGCATTACCGCCAAGACGGCGGCAAGTACTCCGGCGGCGATGTCGTTGCATGAGGCCGATGCACGCATTGTCGATTTCAGCGACAAGGAAATCATCCTGGCGCACGGGCCTTTCAAAACCCTGTCCATGCCCGGAATGACCATGCCGTTCCCCTTGGCGAATCCGGAACTGGTCAAAGGCTTCAAGGCCGGCGACCGCGTTCGGGTCGGCGTACGTGAGGGTGACGATGGGCTCGTTGTTGAGCGTCTACAGAAGCTGGAAGGAACAGCCAAATGATCGCCAAGCTCATACGTTGGTCGGTGGCGAACCGCTTTCTGGTACTGCTGGCGACCGTCTTCATTGCGGCCTGGGGCATTTGGTCGATCAAGACGACCCCCATCGATGCCTTGCCCGATCTCTCGGACGTGCAGGTCATTATCCGTACCAGCTATCCGGGACAAGCACCGCAGATCGTCGAGAACCAGGTCACCTATCCGCTCGCAACGACTATGTTGTCGGTTCCTGGTGCGAAGGCGGTCCGGGGGTTCTCCTTCTTCGGCGATAGCTTCGTCTATGTCCTGTTCGAGGATGGGACCGATCTGTACTGGGCGCGATCCCGTGTGCTGGAGTATTTGAATCAGGTCCAAGGCCGCTTACCGGCTTCGGCCAAGGCTTCCCTGGGGCCTGACGCCACAGGTGTGGGCTGGATTTACCAGTACGCGTTAGTGGACCGGACAGGACAGCATGATCTGGCCCAATTACGTTCGCTACAGGACTGGTTTCTCAAGTTCGAGCTGAAGACCTTGCCCAACGTCGCCGAAGTGGCGACGGTCGGCGGCATGGTCAAGCAGTACCAGGTCGTGCTCGATCCGGTGCGACTCGCCAGCCGAGGCATCACCCATGCGCAGGTCATCGAGGCCATCAACATGGCCAACCAGGAAACTGGCGGTGCGGTACTTGAGCAAGGCGAGGCCGAGATGATGGTGCGCGCCAGCGGCTACCTGAAATCGGTAGCCGACTTCCGCTCCATTCCCATCAAGCTTGCCGGCAGCGTGCCCATCACGCTGGGCGACGTAGCGACCATTCAACTCGGGCCGGAGATGCGCCGCGGGATCGCGGACCTCGACGGCGAAGGCGAGAGCGTCGGCGGCGTGGTCATCCTGCGTTCGGGCAAGAACGCCCGCGAGACGATCGCCGCCGTGCATGCCAAGCTGGAGGAACTCAAAGCCAGCCTGCCTAAGGGCGTCGAAATTGTCACGACCTATGACCGCAGCAAGCTGATCGACCGCGCCGTCGAAAACCTCACACACAAGCTGATCGAGGAATTCATCGTCGTGGCGCTGGTCTGCTCGGTGTTCCTCTGGCATCTGCGTTCCGCCATGGTCGCCATCGTGTCGCTGCCCTTGGGCATCCTTGCCGCCTTCATCATCATGCGGCATCAGGGCATCAACGCCAACATCATGTCGCTGGGCGGGATCGCCATTGCCATCGGCGCCATGGTGGACGCTGCGGTCGTCATGATCGAGAACGCCCACAAGAAAGTCGAGGCATGGCAACACGCGCACCCAGACCAGGAGCTTAAAGGCGAAGCGCACTGGCACGTTATGACGGAGGCAGCCATCGAAGTTGGCCCAGCACTGTTCTTCTCTCTGCTCATCATTACCTTGTCCTTCATCCCGGTCTTTACCCTGGAAGCGCAGGAAGGCCGCTTGTTCGGCCCCTTGGCCTTTACCAAAACCTACGCGATGGCCGCAGCGGCTGGCCTGTCGGTGACGCTGGTTCCCATCCTGATGGGCTACTGGATACGCGGCAAGCTGCCTGACGAATCGCGCAATCCGCTCAACCGGGTATTGATCCGCGCCTACCGTCCATTGCTCGACAAGGTGCTGGCGCGTCCCAAATTCACACTGCTTGTCGCGGGCATTGCCTTTCTAACGGCGCTATGGCCGATTAGCCGCCTCGGGGGTGAGTTCCTACCGCCGCTCGATGAGGGCGATTTGCTTTACATGCCTTCGGCCTTGCCCGGCCTGTCTGCCCAGAAGGCCTCGGAACTGCTGCAATTGACGGACCGCATGATCAAGACGGTGCCGGAGGTGGCGCATGTCTTCGGAAAGGCAGGACGAGCTGAATCCGCCACCGATCCTGCGCCACTGGAGATGTTCGAGACCACGATCCAGTTCAAGCCGCGCGATGAGTGGCGTCCCGGTATGACCCCGGAAAAGCTGGTCGAGGAACTGGACCGAACAGTGAAGGTGCCGGGTCTCAGCAATATCTGGATTCCGCCGATCCGTAACCGTATCGACATGTTGGCAACGGGTATCAAGAGTCCGATCGGCGTGAAGATTGCCGGCACCAACCTCGATGACATTGACCGGGTTGCCCAGGCTGTCGAGCATGTGGCGAAAACAGTCCCTGGCGTTTCCTCGGCGCTGGCCGAACGGCTGACCGGTGGACGTTACGTCGATGTCGACATTGACCGCGTCGCCGCTGCACGCTACGGCCTCAATATCGCTGACGTTCAATCGGTGGTCGCCAGCCTCATCGGCGGCGACAACATCGGCGAGACAGTGGAGGGGCTGGCGCGCTATCCCATCAATGTGCGTTACCCACGCGAATGGCGCGATACCGTGGATCGGCTGACGCAACTGCCCATCGTCACCGCCATGGGCAGCCAGATTACGCTCGGCATGGTGGCGAAGGTCAAGGTATCGGATGGGCCGCCCATGCTGAAGAGCGAGAATGCTCGTCCGTCGGGCTGGGTGTATGTCGACGTCCGTGGCCGCGACCTGGCTTCCGTCGTGCACGACCTACGCGCCGCCGTCGCCAAGGAGGTCAAGCTGGAGCCGGGGATGAGCCTTGCTTACTCGGGTCAGTTCGAATTCTTGGAACGCGCCAATGCACGTCTCAAGCTTGTGGTGCCGGCGACTTTGCTGATCATCTTCGTGCTCCTGTATCTGACCTTTGCACGTATGGACGAGGCGCTGCTGATCATGGCGACGCTGCCGTTCGCGCTGACCGGCGGCGTCTGGTTTCTCTACCTCATGGGCTACAACCTATCGGTTGCGACCGGCATCGGCTTCATTGCGCTTGCCGGAGTCTCGGCCGAGTTCGGCGTCATCATGCTGGTCTACCTGAAACAGGCTTGGCATGAACGTATCGATGCAGGCAGGGAAGATGACGAGGGCTTGCTCGATGCCATCAGGGAAGGGGCCGTGCTGCGGGTGAGGCCTAAGGCAATGACCGTGGCCGTCATCATTGCGGGCTTGCTGCCCATTTTATGGGGGAGTGGCACGGGCAGCGAGGTGATGAGCCGGATCGCGGCGCCCATGGTGGGGGGCATGATTACCGCGCCGTTACTGTCGTTGTTCGTGGTGCCGGCGGCATACCGGCTGATGAGGCGAAGGAGATAGGCTAAAACTGGCTCATTGGAGCCAGTTTTAGGGCGCATTGGACGCTAGGGGCGCCGTGAAACCCGCATGGTTGAGCGATGCACTTAGCTAACCGCCAAATTCAGCACGAAAAGTACGGGAACCCTATTTTTCACGGCTGTGCGCTATGAAATCAAAACATGCAATTTGCAGAAAAATGGTCTGCACTTTTTTAACAAAATTTAGTTCCAAATCACTATTTGCCCTAGGTCGTTCCTACCCAAGCACATATTAGATATCACCTTGGTTGGAGCTTCTTGTTCAATTGAAGGATCGCACGATCTCTTTGCTTTAAAATCAGTTTAATACTCGTTAACTCCCCTTTAAGCCTCCCATTCTGTTCAACCAGAGGTACCAGTCGCTTATTTGTCATTGCGACTTGTTTAAGATGCTCTCTTAGCTCTATATCCAGTTTTTTCTTATGCTTAACAAGTTCACTTTCAGTCTTAAGGCGTGACTGCCGCTCACGATCAAGCTCCATCAGCGACCTGCTTTCAAGATCTCTGTATCTACCTTCAGCCAACTGCAGCGCCTGGTCCACCGTAGATAAATCCTGTCTAAATGCAGACTGAGTGTCTACAAGCTGCTGTTTGCAAATAGATAATTCGCTCTGAAGCGCTAGGATCGATTTTTCAGCCCCAGCTAATGCTGAGATATCAGATGCATGTTTTTTTTCGCTCTGGCTTATACGATCTAAAGCATTTTCTAGTTCGGATTTGAGTTTTAGTTGCTCCTGCCTCATATTCACCACCTGGCTCTTCGCGCTCTGAATATGCTGGTCAGCTTGGAGGGTTTGTGACTTAAAGTTTGATTCAGCTGCATCAGAGGCTGTTTTCCAAAGTGACATGAGCAGCTGACCGGCAGCATCTTTAATGGGCTCTGGTAAATCATACCCATCCAGACGCAACCGACTCTTATCTCTAAGCTCAGCCCAAAACCTTTTAACTGCTTCAGTCGGAGCCGACATGCTGCCTTTACGTACATAGTGGTACAGCTTATTAGCCGTTGGTGAAATGCCGTATCTAAAAAACAAGACCAAGCAAGCTTCTCGGTAAAGCTCTCTAGTTATTGGCCATTGCGTTTTGAGCTGATCAATGTCTGCTTGGATTACCAGCTCATCATTAGTAGTGGATATCATATTAAAACCACCTGGCAGTGGGTAATGAATAAATAATATAACGTAATACGTTGAATTATATACACCCTATTCCACATATTTTGACATTACTACTATAATGTCATGTAAATGTTGCTAATGGATACTAATTAAATGCACCCCATTTCAACCAACCAAAAAATACTATCAATTGAGCTCTTGGTCTTAGAGCCCCACATCGATGGCACCTCCGGCTCTAATCGTGCAAGTGTTGCCAATCCCCCAATCTCGGCAAATACAGATATCGAGGCCATTAAGGCTTGGCTAGCGAAATATGTAGACAGCGCAGCTACATTTAATAGCTACCGGAAAGAAGCTGAGCGGCTGCTGCTATGGTGTACATACACTTTAGGAAAAGCCTTGTCCTCGCTCACGCATGAAGATTTATTGTTATATAAGCGGTTTATTCAGGATCCAGCTCCCAGAGCTCTATGGGTGATGACAAATCAAAAGGTATCAAGGGGAAATCCAAACTGGCGGCCATTTGCAGGCTCCCTCTCCTCTTCTAGCCAAAGGCAAGCAATTGTTATTCTAAACAGCATGTTTTCCTGGTTAGTAAATGCAGGATATCTTGCTGGCAACCCTTTATCTTTGTCTAGACAACGGAAACAAAGTCAAACTGCCCGAATCACACGTTACTTAGACGAAGATCTTTGGCTCGAGGTAAAAATGACGATCGAGGGACTGCCCCGCGAGTCTTTTAGAGAACGAGAGCATTACTCCAGGAGTCGTTGGCTATTCTCATTGTTTTACATCACTGGCATACGTATTTCTGAGGTGGTCAATAATTCAATGGGTTGTTTTTTCCAAAGAAAAAATAAAGATGGAGACATATTATGGTGGTTAGAAATAACTGGAAAAGGTAAGAAGATTAGGCTTGTACCCGCAACAAGCGAGCTAATGGCTGAAGTGCAGCGATATCGTAGTCAATTAGGATTAAGCCATGAACCTATTGAAGGAGAGGTATTACCACTTGTATTTCCCATCGGGGGGCAAGCTAAGCCAATGACCCGGGCTGGAGTACATCTTGTCTTTAAAAAAGTATTTCAGCTAACTGCAGAGAGGCTCGCATCGCAAGGAGATACAGGCAAAGCTGACATAGAAAAACTTAATAGGGCATCAGCACATTGGTTAAGACATACAGCCGGCTCGAGAATGGCAAATGCAATGGATTTACGTTTGGTTAGAGATAACTTAGGGCATAAATCCATTAATACAACTAATATATATTTACATATAGAGGATGATAAAAGACATGAGGAAATGGAGAAAATCCACTCATTGGAGTGGTAGTAAATTTCGTATACATGTAGAAATCTAAATATTATTAATCAAATTAGTAACGCAAGAAATATCTATAAAGTGCAAGTTTGGATAGGTGCCATTAATCACCATTCCTGCAAGGAAGTATTGAGGGCCAGATAAAGTATTATTTAGCCTTAAGACAACAGGACTTCCACTTAAGCCATTTGCATCATTAATAACTTGATTGTCAGGAGATATTCTTAATGATTTTGTATGAGGATATGGCCCATTTCCAACGACCCTACCCTCCAAAACAACACCTTGAGTAACAATTAAATTTCTATCATATCTTATTTCTGTAGCAGTGCCATGCAAAGGATAGCCGATGACTCTAAAAATGTCAGCGTGCGCTTTGTCATCTGCGCTACGAAGCCGGGGGATGGATCGTGTTAACCAATCGCCTGTTGGAGGCAATTTAAATGCTCTTGAAAGTAGATGCTTGTATATTTTAGTTTCACTTGAATCAATTGATAATATCGCGATATCTAAATCACCACTGTCAACAAAGCTATCAGGATCATTTTGTGAAAACCCAAAAGATATTGCAGGGAAATTTAATAAATCCTTATTTAATACTTTCCCATTTTTTATTTTATATGGAATAAGCAGTTCATTAACTTTTTCGATTGCAGCATCTCTATTTACTCCCAAGCAATGCCTAGCAGTTACAAAGTAGACATTAGCACCACTTCGTACAAAAAACCCAGTTCCATGAACCCCGATCGTAGAGTCAATGCCAGATATGTGGCTTGCAATGATGGCTGCAGGACTATTTGGAAGGCCTGAATGAGAAAATTCACACATGATATGTCACTTTGGATTAAGTTTTTTCAGATAGCGACTGTTAACCCACCCCTCAATTAATACACCATCATCATTAATATATCGAATATTTGACCAATTCAGTGACGCGTCTTTGGAAGTTATTGTCACCACATCTCCACGGTAAAGCTCGTCTATTATTTTACTTTTTTGGGAGAATGAATTTCTAACATTAATTTTATCCCCTGTTACAAATCTCATGTGTTCAAAACTATCAATATTTAATATATTTGATAGTTTTTTTATTTCATTGTTTGAGGTATGTGGCTTTGAGGATATCAGCTCTTTTATAATGGGTTGCAAATAACTACTTGCTAAATTGATGGACAAGTCCCAAGCAACTTCATAAGAAAACTTAATTAACACTATAAAAATCAATACAACATAAATTTTAACCTTTTCAGGGAGTGTATTTATATAATCAAGAAAACTTTGAGAAACTACATTGTTAGATGCTGTTTCATTTGGCAATACTTCCAGATTTGTAGCTGAGCTAACGGTTATTTTCTGTATAGCTTCTAGAAATACAGGAGTAACGTGTACCTGCTTCATTAAACTAGATATTTGTTGTTTATCAATCAATGAACTAGCGAGCTTTAGCGATCCTGCATCATAACTTTCTTTTAATGATAGCTGCGTGTACGCTTTAAAAATATCATTTAACCCATCTAAGTTTTCCTTATGCATTTTTAAAGTGCTAGTAAGGCTAGAAAAAGTTTCGAACTTTTCTGCTATTTCCTTTCGATAAAATAAGTCAAATATTTTATCATTATTAAATTTTTCAAAACTTGAGGCACTGTGATGCCCATGAAGTATGCCAAATAGACCTTTTCTATCAGACATTTTTGAATATTGATCTTTATAAGCTTGTTGAAGAGTTATTGCGCTATTGATTTCAGAAATTTTTTCCCATATTTTTTGTTGTTCAGCAGAACCAAATATATTGTCATTAATTGCTCTGGCTGAATTCATAACATGAGATAAACCTGAAGTTTTATCAAGAACACTAAACCGTTCCGCAGCAGATAACGCTTGGTCATATAGTGCTTTCGCAGAGCTAGCAACACTACTTAAGCCAGAAAATGGATCTTTATAATCTTTGTCATTCATTTTAAGTAAATAACACCACTCGAATGTTGAACTGCATGAATTATTGCTTATTACCAATGTAGACGAAACAGACATTACTGTATTCGCCAGAAAAATTTCTACTAGCCTCTACGTATGTTTGCACAAAAATCAATCATTTGAAATATGTAATGTAAAAACCAGGTCAAATTTATTATATTTGCAATATTATAAGCTTATGCTTAACAAGGATCAGTATTAGTCAAATCTTGCAATTTAAGATTTTGGCTAACTCCTTAATGGAAAGAAGAAGACTTAATAGATTAAATAGTGCAAAATAATCATTAAATTAACTGATACTGAGATAATTAAATGAATTCAAATGACAAGTTAGACCATGCAAAATGGTTGCTAGAAAGGCAGTTGCAATGGATTGCTGCAGCTGAAGTTAAGATCGGATTTGTCATTACACTAGATTTGGCTATGCTGGCCGCATTAGGAGCCATCATAATGGATATGGAAAAAATCTCCATAGAGGTTGGCTTACTTTTTTTGCTCACTACCGCAATATTATTCGCTTCAATATTGTCAGCAGCTGAATCATTCAAACCCAATCTATCTGGCCCAGAAAAGTCTCTAATCTTTTTTGGTAAAATCGGATGCGAAGCCGGAGATGTATTTTTGGACTCTTACAAGCAGCAAACCGAAGCTGACTACTTGAATGACTGTTTACTACAGGTTCATCGAAACGCACAAATTGCGACTGCTAAGTTTCAAAGTGTGAATCTGGCTATCCGCTGGGGTGTTGTTGCTTTGCCACTTTGGTTTGTTGTGATATTTATAGCAGCGTTTAATCGGTAATTTTTAATGGACAGTTTTTCATTGAACCACAGCATTTTTTTCCTTTGAATCCACTCCAGAAATCCTTAAGATACGCTTCCTGCTCATTGATGCTAATAATAAGTCGGATAATTTGGGACGCATGATCAAAGCAATGCTTTATTTTTTTTGGTTTTGATTTTGATGGTAAAGAGCAAATGCAGGGTTTGCGTTTGTTAGTTAGGAAATTATTCCGTTTCCACACTGAGCAAAGATGTTGATCATTCAGATACAGTTTAAGAAGATTGCCTTTGATACCTGACTTTTGTTTTTCCACGACTCGGATAATCTTATTATCAAGAGCATCCACATACCTTTTACCCAAAGCAGCAGCAGCATTCTCCGCCCGCTGTTGAAAGATTGCTGCCGCGCCATGGGCCCACTCTTTCCCTGGCCATTCTCCTTTTTTTTCGGCTCTTGCTTGCAAAGAGAGGAATTTGTGCAGGTACGACCACCACATCACTGCAGAGTCTTTCGAAGTTATCTGCAAATCGGTGTCCCCCTCCCACCCCAAGCAAAAAGTCCCATCAAAATTGATATGCCGTTCTGGGCAGGATGAGGGTAAATGAAGGGGGATAACCTCTTTTACGTTAGGCTTTCCATTCTCTATCTTGATGTGAAATTGATAATTTTTGCGCTTGCCATCGGCCAATCTGACCTGCATTTCAAATAAGCCACTGCTAGAAGACTCTTCTTTTAAAATTTTCGCATCAAGCTTTAACGCTTGAGAGGCAATTAATGCAAAAGCCTGTTCGCTCGAGCTCATTTACAATGGGGTTTAATAATCAATGATGCCGCTGCCGCAACTTGAGGCTTGCTAGTTTTGAATGACTCATCACGAGCACTTTTTGCAGTTTCATCTGCGTCAGCCAAGCTCTCAACAGCATCCAGGTAGTCTAGGTTCGCAACCCGCCTTGATGCTCCGAATAAATCTTTGACGGCTTGCCGTGCTTTCTTGTATGCCGACTCCCCAATTGCAGTCGAAACACCATCACAACCTGACTGGGCTGTTTCAGCAGCAATAACAGAACGGCTGACTGCGCATCTCACCCGATCACCTTGAATTCCTAGGCGTGTGATTGGAGTAGGACCAAAATCGAAGCCAATCCCAAGCCCCAAGCCAGCAATTGAAATATCTTCAGCTTCTAACTTCTCAATAGCAAGATCAAAGCTACTTCTTAAAGCTCCACAGCATAATGTTGCTTCGCTAATGGAATTTTCAACTTCAGTTGTTTGTGCTGTACCTAAACACAACACCCCATGAAGGCAATCCCCGATGAAGCGAATTTTTCGCCCCTCGAAATCTTTGGTGAGCACATTGTCTAGCTCACTTCTGACAACATGCAGCACCTTAATAACATGCTCAGTATGGGAATCAATGTGGTCAGCCACATATTGAGTAAATCCCGAAATGTCGGCGTAAATTGATACCAAATCTTGTCGCCTTGAGTTTTTGGGAGTAAGCGCAAGGATGTCGAGCGAGGACATTGGTGGTGTATGTCCACTAAATTCGAAAACCCCTATGGGGTTAGTTTCCAGGTCATTTTCCCACTCGGTAATAATTTTTTCTTTCGAAACATCTAAATCTGCGTCGTCAGATGCGTCTTGTACTTCGTTAGTGCTCAAGGGTGTTGTTTTGGGATTGACTGCTTTTGCGAGCCCGATAGTAACTCGTGCGTGATTGGTGAGATATATCCCGGCTTTGGAGTGCTCTGATGCTAGTTTTGCTGCTTCATTTGCCGGCGGACCTAGGAATAATGGCTCTTTGCCACTTCTTCGACCGTTATTCACGATCAGGGAAAGGCCACTTGCTATCCCAACCCTAACTTGAGCATTGGGGATATCTTCGGAAGCGTCTCCAGTTTCTTTCAGCACATCAATAATCAACTGCCCAATTGCTATGGCTTTATTGATACGTTCAGCCTCAGAGTCGTATGGTTTAAAGATCACAGCATGTAGCCGCTGGTTATGGAAATCCACTTTTAAAGCGTCACATTTTTTCAGTATTCGATAGACAGCACGATAGTGAAGGTTAAGGAATCTCAACGCACGTTTGTGAGAGTTTATGCCCTCAGTATCAGTAGTTTCTAATATTTCTAATAAGTTTGTTATATCCACGTACAAGTGGACAGAATCAGTTTTGTAAGCGCGATTTTTTGGGATATTTTCCAGCGACATATCCCTCGCGTAGTCAAGTACTTCAACAGTTTCAACATCTTTGAGCAGCTTTTGAATGCGTTCAGATGCAGTATCGTTAGACCATGTGTGAGCCATTGCATAACCCTTTGCAAGGATGAGGTACTAGCACTCTACCCCCGACTCTGCCAATTTTCAATATGTAGTGATAATTTTTTTCAACGGTCTATATATAGTGCTTTTGGAGTGTGCCACAATACATACGTCAGATACGTTTTCAGGACTAAGGGGAGGCTAGAATGCAGAGTCGTTTTACTGGCGATAAGGGCCGGCGTGTGCTAGTTGAAGCTTTAAAAAATCAACGGATTGTTTCTGGAAAGCAAGATCTTGCTGAAGCTATTGCTGATGTTTCCGTAATCGAAGATATTCCCAAGCATCAAGAGATCATCACACAAGATGACTTTACTAACGACGTGTATTTCATTCTCTTGGGCGAGTTTTCAATTTTTGTGAATGGTCGACATATTGCAAATCGCTCTGCAGGAGAGTTAGTAGGTGAAATGACTGCTGTAGAGCCAACTCAAAAGCGATCTGCGACTGTTTCAGCTTTGGAAAACTCGGTCGTAGCTAAAGTGAGTGAAGAGAATTTCGATGCTATTGGTAAAAGGTTTCCGGAAGTTTACAAATCGATAGCACAAGTACTTGCAAAAAGGCTATTGCAGAGAAACTCACTAATTAATCACACTCACCAACGAATTCGCGTTTTCATTATTTGTTCCAAAGAGGCCAAATCTATTGCAGAACTTATTCAAAGCGCTCTCCAGTTTGAAGATATGGATGTGATTGTTTGGAAGGATAATGTTTTCAAAATTTCAAATTACTTTTTACAATCATTAGAGGATCAGGTGGATCAAGCAGACTTTGCTATTGCAATTGCTCATGGAGATGATATTACCCATTCAAGAGACCAGGCCTGGCCAGCCCCACGAGATAATGTAATATTCGAGTTGGGATTGTTTATGGGGCGACTAGGCAGGTCAAGAGCAATTCTTATGGAACCTAGAGAAGAAAAGCTTAAGCTACCAAGCGATCTGGCTGGAATAACTACAATTGGGTACAAATTCATACCAGGACCCGATGAGTCCTCCCATATTGCTCCTGCCGTATATGCGTTAAGAACTCACATTAAAAACCTTGGGCCTCAATAACTTTTTAGAAAAGTCCTCCTATGTCCTTAAAAGAAGATCTACTTAGAGAGGTTAGGCTAGTATTTTCATCACCGTGGGAGGAAACCCTAGGGCGGGTTGTGCCTGACCCACCTGTAGTGGGTTTGGGGAATAAAGCTACGCTACTGAATCAAGCCGTTGTGCTTTATGCTGACCTGGATGGATCTACTAACATGGTAGATTCTAATTACTGGCAATTCAGCGCTGAAATATATAAGACTTTTTTACATTGCGCTGCCAAAATTATTAAATCAGAGAACGGTGTAATTACAGCATATGATGGCGATAGAATTATGGCTGTGTTTATTGGGGACTCAAAATGTGATCGTGCTGTTAAAGTAGCGTTACACTTACAATTTGCAGTAACTGAAATAATACAACCTGCAATTAACCAGCAATATAATACTGATTTTGTGATTGGTCACACTGTGGGTATTGACATGAGTGACATTAGAGCGGTTAGAACTGGAGTTCGTGGGGATAATGATCTCGTTTGGGTTGGTAAAGCTGCAAATTATGCAGCCAAGTTAACTAACTTGCCAAGGCATTATCCTACCAGAATTACTGAAGAAGTATATTTTAATATGACAGAGTATTCTCGCCTATCAGGTCAAAAAAATATGTGGGAGAAAGCAAACTGGGTTGCAATGAACAATACGCCTATATACAGATCATCCTGGTCTTGGACATTTTAATATAAATATTTAGAATATTATGAAAACATTTTTGATATGCTCTTCTGATGAATCTGTCACTCGATTTCATCCATCAAAAATTTCTGCCGATAGCGGAACTAAAGCTTTAGATTTGTACTTAAAAAAAGTTTATTCAAAAGATAAAATTTTTAGAGAAACAGTCTTAGATTTATCAGTAAATGTAAGCTTTATTGAGAGATTTTATCTGGCTTCTGATTATGAGAAATCCAGATTTATATCTACGGGAATAGTTGGAACTGAGGCGGAGATAGTAACCATCAGAATTAAAAAGTATTTTTCAGGCCACGCGGCTCTGTGCGAAAAATTTCTTAAATATATGGAAACTGCAGACCAAACTCTAATAGATGATGAAATGTTTGAGTTTATTGCAACAAATGAAACCGAAAGCCAACATGGCTTTGTGGCGATTGACTTAGATACGATACCTACCATTGCTTAGTATTAAAACTAGCCAAACTCATATCAAATTCATCCTTCGCAATACCAAGCTCTGAATTCCCTCCCGCATTAGTATTGTCTGCTTAGTTACTAAAGCGGGGGGAGTCCATTAATTAGCCTTATATCATTATGGCTTCTATTACTTTATCAATTATGCGTATGGTCCGAAGGATGTTGCTGAGTTGGCTTCTTACCTTCTGCATCACATTTTGATTTTAGTGCTTTGACTTCTGGGTAAGCCGAATCGGTAATGTATTTTTGCTTGTTCGCTAACTGGGCACAGGTTGTTGGGATCGATTTTTCATCATCCCCATCATGCTTACCTTCATGTGCCTGGGCCGCAGCAGTGCCAAATGTCAGAAGTGCTGCCAGGGATAATGTTGCAAACTTAACTTTCATGAATGTATCTCCTAAAGTAATTTAAAGTGCCGAAAAACTCGGCTGAGATTAAGGTGACTGAGAATGCCACCTATGCAACTGCTGCCCTAATAAGCGCAGCAAGTATTCTGTGTTACATGACGCGCTTCATTTCACTGTATTGGCCACGGGCCTGAACCTTTATCGTGACATCCGCATTTCCACGGTTTCTCCAGAACCAGCCGTGATGTCCGTCGAACTTGGCTGTAATGATTCCTTCATTGGCTAAAGCATCTCTGCCCTTTTCATAACTGATAGATTCGCCATCGGCGCCTCCATCGCCATGCATGTCATAGTTCACGCCTCCACCTTGGACAATCCAGCTGAATTGAGCCGCCTCTCCAGCAAGCATGGTGAGCTTGACCTCAGCCCCCTGGCCTGGACGAAGATGTACCTCCACGCTATCTCGCCATTCGCTGCCATCAGAAGCATTCGTCTCTTTCGCATTAATAGCTGGCGCTTGTTTAGCAGCAGCATCCAATCCCGCGTCTACAGCGGCGGCTTCCGCTAGCTGCGCCTTAATCTCGCCCATTTCCGTCAAGCCTAAGCTTTTACCTAAGCCAGTAGGGTCAATCGCATACTCGGCTGGCAGCACAACAATGACCAGCAAAGTTGCTGCAAGTCCTAATGCAACAAGCGTCGATCGGATAAGTTGCTTAGAGGTTGGCAAATCAGAAGGTTGTGGTTTTGTAGTCGTGTTCATTACTTATCTCCAAGAGCAAATGCATTAAGAAACAAAATAGCCGGTTAATTGGAATCCAATCAGAGTGAAGCCCGCTGTCATCAGTGCGACATTCGCCCGATAAGCGTTTTTCCAGAATCCCTTGGTACGTCGCCAATAGCCCATCAGAATCAGAATGGCACCTAAAGCCAGAAGCTGTCCGATCTCGACGCCTATATTGAACGCAAGCAAATTCGGGATCAGGCCTGCAGGATCAATGTTGTATTCGATAATTTTGGTAGAGAGACCAAAGCCGTGGCAGAAGCCAAAAATGAGGGTGGCGAGTTTGGTGTTAGGTTGAAAACCAAACCAACGTTGATATGCGCCCAGGTTATCCAAGGCCTTATATACAACCGACAGGCCGATAATTGCGTCTATGAGATAGCTATTGATGCCAATATTGAAATAGACACCCAAGAGCATTGTGGTGGAGTGCCCAATGGCAAAGAGGCTCACATACAGACCTATTTGCGTCATTCGGTATAAGAAGAAAATGACGCCTAGCAGGAACAGGATATGGTCATATCCAGTCGCCATATGCTTTGCTCCCAGATACATGAAGGGCAACAGATGAATCCCGCTGATTTCTTGGATATACCCCTTATCCCCCTCGGCAACCGCATGTGCCAAGGCTTCAGACAACCCCATAATCATCATAGTGATGATTACTAAGGTAATAAGTAGGTGTTTGAGACCAATTCCTTCAGTTTGGAGATGTGCTAAATAATTCATATGCATAAAATTGTCTTCTTGAATGGTTATGTGTAAGGGTTACTTAGGCCAACGGGTATGCAAGTCATCAATGACGAAATCGTGCTCATGCATCCCATGGGCATTGGTTTCTAGCAGGTGGGGTGAATTAGGGGCTAGATCATCATGATGGTGTGCAATTGCACTCGGGTCGTGCTTAGCCCAAACCATGGCAGCAACTACTAATGCCGTGATCGCAACTACTGCCAATACAGCAAAAGTTGCAGATAGGCCCATCATTGCTCCCAGCCAGCCAGCGATTGGATAGGTGATTAACCAGCATGCATGAGAGAGAGCAAACTGCGCGGCAAATAATGCTGGCCTATCCTCCGCATGGCTGGATCGTCTAATCAATCGCCCTGATGGTGTCTGGATCAGCGAATAGCCTAAGCCCAAACCAAACCACAAAGGCAGCAGTGCGGCATAGCTGTTGATGAGTGAACCTATCAAAAGGCTCAGGCAAAGAATGATGGCACCAGCCAGCATGACTGAACGATCAGACAGCCCATGCAATATCCTGGGCATCACTAATGCAGACAGCATTGAGCCAACGCCAAATGCAGCGAGTGCCCAGGCTGTGTCATGCTGGGTAAGGCCAAACTTGCCTTGTACCAGTACCACCGTATTCACGATGACCATCGCACTGGCAGATGCAGCTACCAGGTTCAAAGCCAGCAAGCCGCGCAAACGTGGAGTGGATAAATAAATGCGCATCCCCCTCGTCGTCCTGTCGTAGATGCCTCGCTTCACATCCGATGGAATCGACTTCGGAAGCAAAACAGAGACGACAAGAACTGCTGATGCCAGGAATCCGATCGTTGTCCCCACAAACATCCCATGGAAACTAATGACAGTCAGTAAAGCTGCAGCGATCATGGGACTGGCCACACTTTCGAGGTCATAGGCCAAGCGCGATAATGAAAGCGCCTTTGTATAGTCCTCTTCATCAGGCAATACATCAGGAATAGTGGCTTGAAACGTAGGTGTGAATGCAGCAGAAGCTGACTGCAGTACAAAGATCAGCACATAGATTTGCCAGACTTCAGTGACGAATGGCAAAGCCAGCGCCACTGCTGCCCTGACCAAATCCAGGGCAACCAGTAGGCTACGGCGCGGCCAGCGGTTGGCAAAGGCGGTCGCAATAGGGGCCACCCCAATATAAGCCACCATTTTGATGGCTAATGCTGTTCCCAATATCTGGCCAGCGTTACCGCCAGCCAGATCAAAGGCGAGTAGACCCAATGCTACCGTGGCAAGCCCTGTACCCAGCAAGGCTACAACTTGTGCCAGGAATAAGTGACGATAGGTACGATTTGCGAGTACTGAAAGCATCTCACGCCTCCTTTTTTACGCGCTTGAGCAGCATTGTGGTCAATGCTGGTAGCACAAAGAGTGTGAGGGCCGTGGCAGTTATCAACCCACCAATCACCACTGTCGCCAGCGGCTTTTGCACTTCAGCACCAGTGCCGGTCGCGATGGCCATGGGGATGAAACCCAAGATTGCGACCATGGCTGTCATCATGACTGGCCTGACGCGCTCCATTGCCCCCTCCTCGACTGCCATGGCGACCTCGATGCCTGCATCTAGCCGTTTCTTGATCGCAGACACTAATACCAAACCATTCAGCACAGCCACGCCCGAAACGGCGATGAAGCCTACCGCAGCTGAAATCGAGAACGGTATACCGCGTAATGCCAGGGCAAATACTCCACCGGCCATAGCCAGCGGCACAGCGGTCATGACGATGGCAGATAAGCCAACATTCCCTATCGCAAGATAAATTGCGGCAGCGATTAACAGCATGCAAATTGGCACGATCAAGGACAAGCGCTTGGTGGCCTCCTGCAAGTTCTGGAATTGACCACCCCATTCGATCCAGGAACCACTCGGCAATTGCACTTGTTGTTCTAGGCGCTTCTGGGCATCGGCAACAAAGCTGCCCAAATCCCGGCCTTCAACGTTAGCCTCAATATATATCCGGCGCTTGCCGTTATCACGGCTGACCTCATTCAGGCCTTGGCTAAAGCGGAACTGCACCAGTTGCCTCAATGGCACGGTCATTTGCTGACCATTGGACGAAATGCTGATGGGCAATGCGCCAAGAATGTCCAGATTATTGCGTTGCTCACCTGGCAACCTAATCATCACATCAAAGCGCTTGTCGCCTTCAAACACTTGCCCTGATGGCAACCCTGCCATAGCAGCAGAAACGGTGTCAGCTACCTCCTTTACGGTTAAGCCATAGCGGGCAATTGCGACACGATCAAACGCAATATCAAAAGTCGGGAAACCACTGGTTTGCGCGACCCGCGTATCAATAGCACCAGGCGTCCTGCGCAGCACATCTGAAATGCGCTTTGCAGTCAGAGCCAATTGATCTACATCCTCGCCGTAAAGCTTGACCGCAACATCACTTCGTACCCCACCAATCAGCTCATTGAAGCGCATCTCGATGGGTTGAGTCACATCATAGTTATTCCCCACGATAGGCTTGGTAGCTTCGCGGATACGATCAATCACCTGTTGCTTAGTAGTAATCCCTTCAGGCCACTCTGACTTGGGCTTCAAAATGATGTAATTGTCTGAAGCATTCGGTGGCATTGGGTCTGCCGCCAGACTTGCAGTACCAGCCTTGGAATAGACTGTCTGCACCTCAGGCAAAGCAAGCACTGCTTTTTCCAACGGCAAATCCAGGGCTACTGACTGCTCAATCGAAGTAGAGGCTATGCGAACAGAGGACAAGTTAAGGTTCTGCTCATCCAAAGTAGGCATAAACTCTGATCCCACATTGCGGAAGGTGAAGCCAGCTAAAACCAGCACCCCAATAGCCACAGATAAACACAACCATGGCTTGGCAATAACCCTGCGCAGCAAGGGCTCATAGTGGTGCTTGGTGACCTCAACGATCTTGGTTTCCTTCTCCTGGAAATCTCCTCGCAGCAGGATAGCAATCAGCGCAGGTACAAAGGTCAGCGACAATACAAATGCTGAGGCCAACGCCAACATCAGGGTAATCACCATAGGTGAAAACATCTTGCCTTCCACGCCTTGGAAAGTGAGACAAGGCAGGAACACTAGGAAGATCACAGCCTGACCATAAACCGTAGGCCGGACCATTTCCTTAGAGGACAACACAACCTCATCCAAGCGCTCGCTCAATTCCAACCTGCGCCCCACTTGCTTCTGGCGTTCAGCCAGCCTACGCAGCGCATTCTCGACAATAATCACAGCACCATCGATGATGAGGCCAAAGTCCAGCGCTCCAAGACTCATCAAGTTGCCTGAAATGTTCAGAGAGTTCATGCCGATGGCACTAAAGAGGAATGACAGTGGGATCACAAGCGCAGCAATCAGCGCAGCACGCCAGTTACCCAACAGGATAAATAGCACCACAATAACTAGTAGTGCCCCTTCAACTAGGTTCTTAGATACTGTCTTGATGGTGGCAATCACTAATTGTGACCGATCCAGCGTGGGCACAATGACGATACCTGGAGGTAGGGTTTTACCTATCTCCTTGAGCTTGTCACCCACTGCGCCTGCCACGGTCCGACTATTGGCACCGACCAACATTAAAGCGCTGCCCACCACAGTCTCATAACCATCCCGGCTGGCTGCACCGGTTCTGATCTCACCGCCGATACTGACCTTGGCAAGCTGCCCGACCATCACCGGTACACCCTGGCGCGTGGCCACCACTGCGCGAGATATTTCTTCAAGCGTCTTGATCCGACCATCTGCTCTGACCAGATATGCTTCACCAGAACGCTGAATATAGTTGCCACTTACCGAGACGTTGTTGTCCTCAAGTGCCTTGCCCAGTTGCTGCAGCGAAATACCATAGATCGCCAATTGATTAGGATCAGGCTCCACGACGTACTGTTTTACATACCCACCCAGGCTATCTACGTCGGCCACACCTGCGGTTGTTCTCAGTTGGGGTCTGATGATCCAGTCTTGCACTGTACGGAGATAGGCCAGCTGAGCGATGCGATCAGGTAAACGAGTACCTTCATCCGTCAGGAAGCTGCCGTCTGTTTGCCAGCCTGGCTTTCCATCTACCCTGGGTGCATTGGTGCCATCGGGGAACTGATATTCGACGCTGTAGTGATAAACCTCGCCCAAACCCGTTGAGACTGGGCCCATGACAGGCTCTGCCCCATCTGGCAAGTTAGCTCTAGCCAGGCTTAAGCGTTCCGCCACCTGCTGGCGCATGAAATAGAGGTTGGCGCTCTCTTTGAAAATCACAGTGACCTGACTGAAGCCATTGCGAGAGAAGGAACGGAAGTTCTCTACCCCGTTCAGACCCGCGATCGCCGTCTCAATTGGGTAAGTCACTCGCTTCTCCACCTCAACAGGCGTAAGAGTTGGCACAACCGTGTTGATCTGGACTTGCTTGTTGGTAATGTCTGGCGTGACATCAATAGGCAACAGATTAAGCTGCCATGCGCCCACTCCAGCCATAATGGCCGTGAAGAATATGATCAGCCAACGGAAGTGAACGGCAAATGAAAGTATGCTGTTCATCAATCTTCCTCCGGGGCATTTTTGATCATCTCAGCCTTGATCAAGAACGCATTCTGAGTGGCGATGATTGCCTTGAGATCAAGCCCAGACAAAATCTGCGCAAAGCCATTACTTCTCTGACCAACTACAACTGGATGGGGACGGAAACCTGATTGCGTCCGGATGAACACAACATCCCGTCCTTCAAGATTTTGGACGGCATCCTCAGGCACAATAAAATCATTCTCGTTGGTTGTCGCCGCGTGCAACCTAACTTGCACCCCCTCACCAAGTACCAGAGACGGAGCATCGTCCTCAGGTATCAATACTGCTGTAGCAGTCTGGTTAGTTCCGCTCACAGAGGGAGTGATGGATCTAACTTTTGCTGTGACTTTCGCCCCATTGCGACTAAAGATGGTGGCTGAATCCCCGGCCTTGATCTGCGTCAAATCGCTTGCTGTAATATAGGCTTCAATTTGGATATTGTCGTGATTAGCCACCTTAAAGAGCTCGGCATCTGGTTGAACAAATGCCCCAACTATGGCTGACTCACTTGTTACCTTGCCACTAACCGGGCTGATGACACTGACAGTACGTCCATCTGAGCCAACATTCGCAGTTTTCAAAATCATCGCAGCTCTAGACGACTCGGCCTCAGCTACTGCCAATGCGGATTGTGCTGCTTCCATTTCCTGGCGAGGTGTCACTCCTTTTTCAAATAGGGCGGATTCACGCGCGAAGACCTTCTTTGCCAACTCAAGCTTAGTGATGGCAGTACTCCGCTCAGCCGTCATCCGCGTGGCTTCGAGGCTATCAACCCAGGCAATCGCCTCACCAGCCCGAACATCATCACCAAGCCGTTTATTAATCTTTGTGATGGTTCCGGCAGCTCTTGCTATAACAGTGGCTTCAGCGCCAGGTATGGGGGCAATGATGGCAGGTGCGAGAATTTCCCCGGTAACTTTACCGGCCCTGACTTGTTCTACCTTGATCCCAGCCGACTTTATATAAATGTCATGAATACTGATTTCTTGGTCTAAAGCAGACTGCACTTTTACCTGCGGAGTCCGAACAGTGCTGGCAGGATCTTCATCGTCACGCCACTCAGCAATCTGATAGCCAATAAGCGAAAAAGCCATGGCGGTAAACAACAGCGAAACTCCAATGAAAACGCGCGAATTCATTATTTTAGATCTCCAAAGGCAATACGACCTTCCGCTATAGCAAGGGAGGCCAAAGACTTCACCAGCGTAAAGCTGGCATCAATGGTCATCAGTTTTGCGTCGGTCAAAGATTTACGTGTAAGTAGAAGTTCGATCAAAGAGGTTTTCCCAGCTTCGTAGCCGGTCTTTGCCAATAGATATGCTTGGTCAGCAGCCTGCTCACCAGAACGCGCAGCTATCAACCGGCGTTCAGATGCCGTGACCTGGGCGAGTGCCGACCGTTGTGCAGCACCTGTATCGAGAATGACGGCATTAAGACGAGCCTCAGCAGCAATGGCTTTCTCTTTTGCAGAGGAAATGCCTCCTCGGTTTTGATCAAATACAGGAATGTCAGAGCTGAAGCCGATGACCAAAGCATTGTCACTACTGCCTTCAAAACGCCGGATACCGGCACTCAGGCTAACGTCTGGAATCCACTTCTTTTCCTCAACCCTCACTTGTGCCAGGTAAGCCTCACGCTCAGCTTGTGCTCGGAGGATGAACGGGGATGATGAGATGTCTCCTATAGCGCCAGGAGTAAGCTGAATTACCCGCTCAGTGAGATTGGTACTAAGGTCGGTGAAGGACTTTCTCGATCCAGAAAATGCGGACAGACGCTCCAAGGCTTCAGTGAGATTTGCGCGAGCAGATTGCAATGCAGCTTCAGCAGCAGAGACATTTGCCTGCGCCTGAGACAATCGCAACTGTGCTTCCTTACCAGCCTCAACCAATGCCTTTGCGGCACCAAGGTCATCGCTAGCTCTGGACATATCCTCCTCAGCGACTTTGACGCGTGACTTCATGGCTTCAACTAGGCCGTAGCTGGATGCAAGCTCGGCAGCATATTGAACCTGAATTTGCTTTTCCCTGGCCTCAGCAACCAATAAATCTTTAGTTCTGGCCTCAATACGCGCCGCTCTTTTACCACCTATCTCAAAAGGCTGGTTGAGCATGCCAGTATGCTGAACAAGGTCTGCCCGTGTATTCAGGTTTTCGATGGTGCCACTGAAATTAGGATTCCGGTATGCCCGTGCTTGCTCAATATCCGCGCTTGCTGAACGAACATTTGCTGCCTGCTCTAATAACAATGGTGCTTGGCTTAAGCTTTGGCGCAATAACTCTGGATAAGCTGGTGCCTCTTCAGCACTGGCGTGCGAAGTAGCGAGCATTCCGCCGAAAAGGAGGACGCAATATGCGCTGAACCTTAACCGGTTCAGCGGCTTTGATAAAACATTCATGGACTAGCCCCTGCAAGTTAAACAGACGAACGTGCATAGCACCAAGCCCCACGCTAATGCGTAGAGAAGGCGCTTAAAGGGCTATGTAAGGAGGCTTTAAAGGCGGAGAAGTTATGGGGTTGAGGTAACCAGCCAAGGTGTATGAAGGTACGTGTCCCTTAAGCTGGTTGAACACGAGCTCTGCCCTTGCCGTAGGCAATAGTGAGATATTCAGGCTGTGTTCGAAATCAACTAGATGAGTACTTGATTGAGTTGAGTCATCTTCATGGGGATCACCATCAGCATCGTGGTGATGGGCTTGGTGATCCAAGTGGTCCACCATATGCGAGAAGGTTTTATCATGGTCACTTTGCGAGCTAGTGAAATGCGCAAAATCTGCAGTGGCCGCGAAAAGCGGCTGCAGAGGCAGCATCAATGCAAGCAAAATGATTAGAAACCGTTTCATTAAATCAATTCTACATCGAACATTCAAAAATTGGTATCTCCCTCCTTTTTAAATTCTTGTGAACGCCCCCTCTGCCATTATTAGGCCGCATGAATTCACTGAAACTGCAAATTATGTCTGCATTTTTTGCAGGAAGAACACTCTCAAGGCCTTAATGCCCAAACGAAAAATTAACTTAAGCTATTGTTTTAATTTTTAATTAATAATTCATTGCATGCGTGGCATGCAAGTTGATTAGACCATATCGTCGGTAAGCGATTTGATAGTTAACGCTCCCCCATATCGTCTCAGTAATGGCGTTGGTCTACACGCGGATTGATATTGAGACCGAGCTTAATGAGATATAAAAGCTATTTCATAGAATTTTAGTTGAAAAATCATGTTCAATTTAAATGTAAAGAATGCATTATTTTTTTTAATGCTGATGTCTTCATCACTCATTAGCGCTTGCACAGGGTCTCTAAGAGATACCTATCATGCTTGGCAAGCTGAAGTTTCCAGTTTGCATAAGATCATTACAAATAAAGTAAAAATAGACTCAATTGAAATAAAATATCCCAATGAAAATATAGGAGAAAGCTACACTCCATCTCTTTTACTTTTTGACGTTAAGCAATATCAGTCTATGCATTACCTTTCTGTCAGTAAATACTATTTTATTTATCCTTGTGACAAAGAATCATAAATAATTGTTTCTTCCCAATGTTATATTGCAGATTAAATATAATTAAAAGATTGATTTAATTTTGATATTAAATACCAATTATTTATTTTTAAAAACTTACAACTTTTTACTCACAGTCACAATAATCAGTGCAATAACTGTATTTGTAATTGGTATTGGTGATATTCCTCTTTTATCCTTCAATGAAGCAAGAAGGGCAATACCAGTTTCAAATATATTTACTCAGGGGAATTGGTTAATTCCAAAAATTAATGATGAGATATACATAACCAAACCTCCCTTGTTGTATTGGCTGTCCACTATTGCATCAATGGCAATCAATGAAGTAAACGAGTGGAGCCTTAGGATAGTATCGGCATTATCTGCCAGTGCAACTGCTTGGCTTGTGTTCGTATATGCTCGCAAAAACTTCGGATATTGGTCTGCACTCTTTGCATTGCAACTAATTGTTGCGAACGTAGGATTTTCAATGCTGGCCCGTCAAGCTGGTATTGAAATGCTACTCACGTTTCTATGCTTCTCCTCATTCATCTGTGCTGTGAACTACATATATGAGGGAGGCATGAAATGGATATTTTCCAGTTATGTGCTACTTGGATTGGCTGTATTAACAAAGGGGCCTATTGCATTCCTGTTTGTGACAGCACCATTGCTAGTCATTGTACTTGCGCAGAAAAATCAGCGCAGATGGGATGTACTGACCAATATCCCCGCCTGGATCTTAGCTTTACTCATTGGTAGTTCATGGTATATAGCGGTTACTTATTCCCTTGGCCCTGATGTGTGGTCTCAGATAATTAAAAAAGATCTACTGCAGAAAGTGAATGGTAAAGATGGTGAAGCTATATATAGCTATTTAGTTTGGATGGCAACAGACTTTTTTCCAGCTATTATTTTAATTTTATTTTCTTTTAAAAGCACCTACCTTCGATGGAAATATAACAAGCTTATAATTTCATTAGCAATTGGGATATTAACCCCATTACTTATATATTCAGCATTTAGTGATAAACATGCTAAATATATGCTGCCTGTTTATCCTATATTAGCAATTATATTAGGACATAGACTGGGTGAAATATATATAACCGGGAAGGATTTACAAAAAAAAATATTAATCTCGATTTCGCTATTAATAATGTCTGGATATGCCTTGTTTTATTTGTACGGTCAAAAAATTGCTTTAAACCATAGGTATCAAGTTTTACCCGAACTTCATCAGTGGTCCACGAATATCAATAGTAATACTGAAATTTTTGCTATTAATCATTTAGATGAGCGAGCAATTTATTACTTAAATAGATCGGTTCCTATTATTAATGAGCATCAACTTAAGTCATTACACAGTAATGGAGCTATTGTTCTTGCTGAAGATACAAATATCCCTATCGCAAAATCAATGGCTGAGTGCACATTAAGAGTTTTCAAACCCTATCTTAAGAAGAGCGGCATCCTTGTTGCATTTGGATATGGCTCCATATGCCATGCCTCAGCACAGGATTTGAACTAACGGCATCTCACAAACAACTTCACTAGCACATTTTGATAAACTGATATAGATTTATGATATGAAACGTTTTTTCAATAACGCTTTGGTAATCTTACAGCTAGTTTGTTATCTAGCAGCATTATCGTGGGCAGCCAGTCCAGCAGCGTTTGCAGAAGAGCTTCATGAAGTTGGAATTGAGCAGACTATAAGCTCATCAATGAACGTCAGTGCCGATAGCTGGAGTAACTCCTCTCAGGTCATTGATGCAGGATGCAATCATAGCTGCCACCTGGCTAACCACATCGTTTCGCTGGATCTACCCCACCCCTTTTCTCTTTCGAAGCTTCTCACTTTCAAATCCTTCCCAATACAAGAGTATTCAAAACTGCCTGCTGCCACTCTCCCTGGGCAGTATCGCCCACCATCTCTTTAGCATTTCCATCACTAACCTGCATATAGGTTAAACAAAGACCCGTCTTAATTTGGCTTTCGTGTCTGTCCGTCCAAGCATGGACTTACGGCCAATTTAAGCTTCTGACTGGATTCAGTGCAGGCTAATTCTGGCTTTATCGAGAATTCCTGAACTGTAGATGCTATGGAGATCATGATGGCAATTGATAAAACAATTGGCATTGACGGTGGGACATCACCTATCAATAAACCCAACTTAAGTACGAGAAATAACCTTAACTTTAAAGATGCATTTGAAAAGTCCAGAAACAACTTAGAAGCGCAATCATCAGGATTTGGCAACTATTTGACGAAGCTCAATAATGAGGAAATAGGTGTCTATGAAAAAGCCCTAAAACTTAGGGAAATTAAAGCAGAAGTCATAGCCGCCAATATCGCAAATGCAGATACACCTAATTACAAAGCCATGGATATCAATGTTGAAAAAGCGCTTTTAAGTTCCAGCGCCCCCCAAACGCTCTACAGCACTCCTAGCCAAGGAAGTGTAGACGGAAATACTGTTGAGGTAGATTCTGAGCAAGCCAAATTCGCTGACAATGCTCTTAGGCACCAATACCTTGTGAGCAAAATTTCTGAACATTACAAAGATATGGAAAACTTACTTGGCAGCATTCCTTATTAATAGCTGACATCATTTTGTATGTACATCAATTGGATAGGGCTGCCGCCAATTGATGTACATTTTCAAACTCTCACTTTATAATTGAAAAATATGTTCCGCCGAATCTTCCTCGTTCTGTTAATGCTAGCTCTTCCATTCCAAGCTTCTTGGTCGGTTGCTGCTGGCTTTTGTCAGCATGAGCAAGGTAAGGCCGCCAGCCATTTTGGACATCATGACCACAAGAACCATGACGCAACTAATGGCGATGCAACGGACAAATACTCATCTCAAGTTGATCGGGACTGTGGCTACCACCATCAAGCGTCCCCTCATTGGCTACCCACCTTGAATCAGACTCCTGATTCATTTACTGAATCTCAAAATCTCAATCCAGATATCCAACTATTACTTTCTGAAGCGATAGTGGAACGGCCTGAGCGACCCAATTGGCTGCTCGCTGCTTAACGCGGCGAGTGATGTGCCTTCCTAATTCGTTTTAGAGAACCTTCGCTCGCCATTCGTTTAACGATTGGAGACAATGCGATGAGATTCACAATGTGGCCGCTAGTGGTAGCAGCCATTCTTTATGGCAATTCAATTTTTGCCCAAACACTGGGGCCTGAGCCTCTTTCCGAAACTAAAGGCCGCACTCAAGAGCCCGCGGCAAATCTAACACTTGATCAAGCCTTGCAGCTTGCAATCAGTGCCAACCCAAGTTTAGTTGTTGTTCAACGTGAGGTTGAAGCAATGGCTGCAACTAGAGTTCAAGCAGGGTTATTCCGCAATCCTGAATTTTCCATGGAAATGGAAGATACACGCGCTTCTAGGCGTCAAACGACTTATTGGTTTGGCCAACCTTTTGAGCTGGGCGGAAAACGTGCAGCGCGTATTGAAAGTGCTGAACGAGCCAAAGATGTCGCCACGGCTGATTTACAGGTTCAACTCTCAGAAACTCGAGGTGAGGTTGTACAGAGATTCTATGAAGTTCTGGCAGCCCAGGAGCGATACAGGCTAGCTCAAAGCTCTATGGATCTTGCTAACCGCGGTTTAGATATCGCCGGTCGCCGGGTTACCTCTGGCAAGGTATCTCCCGTAGAGGAAACGCGAGCCAAAGTTGCATCCTCAGGCGCAAGAATCGAGTTGACACAGGCGAATGCTGAGCTGGTTAATGCAAGAAGGCGGTTAAGTGCACTATGGGGCAATCCCTCGCCACAATTTAACCAGGCTGAAGGTGAACTGGAAATTCTCCCCAATCTTCCTGCACTTTCAGATCTCAATGCCCTATTAGAGCAATCTCCTCAAGTACTCCGCGCTCAAAAGGAAACTTTCCGGCGTGATGCAATGCTTCGTTCTGAAGAGGCTAAGAAATATCCAGATCTCATATTACGCGGCGGTGTTCAGCGTAATGAGTCCATCAATGACACGGTCAATGTAGTTGGGCTTGCAATTGCGCTTCCGATTTTTGACCGAAACCAAGGCAATATCCAAGAAGCCAGGGTTCGTGTTGATAAAGCGAGGGATGAGCAATTTGAAACAGACGTGCGCCTGCATCGTGATATTGCGCAAGTTCATGAGCGCCTCTCCGCCGCCATTCAAGAAGTAAATTACATTCGCAACGATATCCTACCTGGCGCCCAAAGTGCCTTGGATGCCACCACTAAGGGATTTGAGCGGGGCAAGTTTGACTTCTTAGATGTGTTGGATGCCCAACGCACCCTATTTGGTGCCAGAGGCCAATACATCCGTGCATTAGGGGATGTTCAAAGAGCTGTTGCTGAAGTTGAGGCCATATTAGGCCCTCAAGGCAGCTCATTGTTCAACGCCTCACTCCCACAGAATTAAGGATTTAAAAATGGAAAAACAGCAAAAAATAGTCATCGTAGGCATAGTCTTAGCCGCCGCCCTACTCATTGCATTTATTGTTAGTAAATCAGGTTCAACAAGTACTCAAGCTGAAAATAAAGAAACTTCAAGTCAATCTGCGTCAAAAGAAGGTGATAGTGGCAGCAGTCACGAAGATGAGCCTGACTCAGTAGATATGACTGAAGAACAAGCAAAGTCTGCGGGTATCGTTCTCGACGTTGTGAAACCTGCTCAAATTACATCCACCCTCACGTTGCCAGGAGAAATTCGCTTTAACCAGGACCGCACTGCTCATATTGTGCCAAGAGTCGATGGCATCGTAGAGAGTGTGAACGCGGATATTGGGCAACAGGTTAAGAAAGATCAGCTGTTGGCCGTGATTGCGAGCACCGCGATATCTGAGCTTCGCAGTGATGCAATGGCAGCGCAAAAAAGGCTTGCGCTTGCCAAGACCACCTTTGATCGAGAAAAGGAGCTCTGGCTTGAGAAAATATCTGCAGAGCAAGACTACCTTCAAGCGCAACAAGGCTTGCAGGAAGCAGAAATCAATGTTCAAAACGCTAACCAAAAACTACAAGCACTTGGCACATCAGCCTCTTCTAAAGGTGGTCTAAACCGCTACGAATTGCGTGCTCCTTTTAGCGGCTTGATTGTTGAGCGCCATATCACCTTAGGAGAGTCGACCCAGTCTAATGTCAACGTCATGACTCTCGCAGACCTCTCCTCCGTATGGGCGGAAATCGTTGTTTCGGCGAAGGATTTAAATGTTGTAAAGCTTGGTACGCAAGTTACCGTCAAGGCAGCATCGCTAGACTCTGCGTCAACAGGGGTTGTGTCTTTTGTAGGTTCATTGCTCGGAGAACAAACCAGAACTGCAACGGCGCGGGTCACTCTGCAAAACCCAGATGCAGCTTGGCGGCCAGGGCTGTTTGTTAATGTTGAGATTGTCGCTGGCGAATCCTCTGTTCCCATGGCTGTCGCTGTGGAGGCAATCCAGTCTTTGGAGGGTAATGACGTCGTCTTTGTGAAAACCTCAGATGGTTTCAAGGCAGTTCCCGTAAAGACTGGGCGTACCGATGGTAAGCAAATCGAAATCCTTGAAGGTTTAAAGCTTGATACCCCTTATGTCTCTCGTGGAAGCTTTGTAATCAAATCAGAACTCGGCAAAGAATCTGCCGAGCATGAGCATTAAGCCAGGGAGATCAGCATGTTTGAGAAAATTTTACGCGCTGCTATCGATCAGCGATGGTTGGTCCTGATTGCCGTCTTCGCGATGGCCGCATTAGGCATATTCAGTTATCAGAAGCTTTCTATAGATGCAGTTCCGGATATCACGAATGTCCAGGTTCAGATCAATACCAGAGCCCCCGGCTACTCCCCTCTAGAAACAGAACAAAGAGCAACCTTCCCCATCGAAACAGCGATGGCTGGTTTACCGCACCTTAAGCAAGTGCGCTCTCTTTCACGATATGGCTTATCCCAAGTCACGGTTGTTTTTGAGGATGGGACCGACATTTATTTTGCTAGGCAGCTTGTAAATGAACGCCTTCAAAGCGCCAAGGAAACACTGCCTGAAGGGGTCATACCCAACATGGGCCCTATTTCCACGGGCTTGGGGGAGATTTACCTCTGGACTGTAGAGGCTGAAGAAGGTGCCACTAAACCGGATGGCACAGCCTATACACCAACGGACCTCCGAGAAATCCAAGATTGGATCATTCGGCCGCAACTACGCACCGTCCCTGGCGTCACTGAGATCAACTCCATTGGTGGATATTCAAAGGAGTACCAGATAGCCCCAGTCCCCTCTCGACTCTCGTCTTATGGCTTAAGTTTGCAGGATATCGTCAACGCTCTGGAACGTAATAACAAGAACGTTGGTGCGGGATACATAGAAAGAAATGGAGAGCAATATCTTGTTCGCGCTCCAGGCCAGGTAGCCTCAATTGAGGAAATCGAGAATGTGGTTGTCACCAACTTTGGTGGTGTCCCAATCAAAATAAAAGATATCGGTGAGGTTGGCATTGGCAAAGAGCTGCGTACCGGTGCCGCTACTGAGAATGGACGTGAAGTCGTTCTAGGGACGGTATTTATGCTGGTCGGAGAAAATAGCCGTGCAGTGGCAGAGGCTGCGGCAACCAGGTTGAAAGACATTAACAAAACGCTTCCAAAGGGAGTCATTGCAGTTCCTGTCTATGACAGAACGGTATTGGTAGACAAAGCAATCAACACTGTTAAGAAAAACCTGATTGAGGGTGCAGCCCTAGTTATCGCCATTCTGTTCATGTTCCTTGGAAATTTCCGCGCAGCATTGATTACTGCGATGGTCATTCCATTGGCCATGCTGTTCACCTTCACCGGGATGGTCAGCAATAAGGTAAGTGCCAATTTGATGAGTCTAGGAGCTTTAGACTTTGGGATCATCATAGATGGCGCAGTCGTCATTGTGGAGAACTGCATTCGCCGCTTGGCTCATGCACAACAAGAGAAAGGCAGGCTACTCACCCGTGAAGAAAGATTTGCCGAAGTTTTCGGAGCCGCTCAAGAGGCTAGACGCCCTCTGATATACGGTCAACTCATCATCATGATGGTGTATTTGCCTATATTTGCCCTAACTGGCGTAGAAGGAAAAATGTTCCACCCTATGGCATATACGGTTGTGATGGCTCTTGTAGGCGCGATGATTCTATCTATGACATTTATTCCTGCGGCGGTCGCAATTTTTGTTAATGGTCCCGTAGCTGAAAAAGAAAATGCCATCGTAAGATTCGCAAAACGCAAATACGAAGTCATTTTGCATTGGGTCATGGTGAATAAAGCAGTGGTCGGTGTATTCGTCGCAGCAATGCTGGTAGTCACTGGCTTTATGGCAACGCGTATGGGTAGTGAATTTGTACCCAGCTTGAATGAAGGTGACTTTGCTATCCAGGCACTACGCATTCCCAGCACCAGCTTGACTCAATCGATTGAGATGCAAAAGGAAATAGAGCGTACGCTTACCTCGAAATTCCCAGAAATTGAACGGGTGTTTGCCAGGACGGGTACCGCAGAGATCGCTTCTGACCCCATGCCACCCAATATTTCAGATGGCTACATCATGCTAAAACCTAAGGATCAATGGCCTAATCCTAAAAAGCCAAGAGATGAGTTGCTGGCGGAAATCCAAGAGGTGAGTTCCAAAATTGCGGGTAACAACTATGAGTTCTCACAGCCAATCCAGCTAAGATTTAATGAATTAATATCAGGTGTGAGAAGCGATGTCGCAGTAAAAGTCTTTGGTGACGACATGGAAATACTCAATGACACTGGGAATAAGATTGCCGCTGTCTTGCAATCCATTCCCGGGGCATCTGAGGTCAAAGTCGAGCAAACAACTGGCCTACCCTTACTTAACGTTGATATCAATCGAGAAAAGGCAGCACGCTATGGTCTCAATGTTGGGGATGTACAGGATGCAATTGGTGTAGCAATAGGCGGCAAGGATGCAGGTTTGCTTTTCCAAGGTGACAGAAGGTTTGATATTGTTGTCAGGTTATCCGAGTCTGTACGTAGCGACCTTGCTGCTCTCAGGCAGTTGCCTCTTCCCATCCCTAACGCTGGCAATCCAAGCAACGTGAGTTATATACCATTGGGTGAAGTAGCAAACCTAGAAATAATTCAAGGCCCTAATCAAATAAGCAGAGAGAATGGCAAACGACGAGTAGTTGTCAGTGCCAATGTGCGAGGACGAGATCTTGGCTCATTCATTAGCGCTGCCGAAGCTGCCATCAATAGCAAAGTAACCATACCTGCAGGGTATTGGACAATTTGGGGGGGGCAGTTTGAAAACCTACAATCCGCCAGCAAAAGGCTCAAGATCGTGGTGCCTGTTGCACTCGCCTTAGTCTTCATCCTGCTGTTTATGATGTTTAACAATATCAAGGATGGATTGTTGGTATTTACAGGAATACCATTCGCGTTGACTGGCGGAATTGTTGCTTTATGGCTGCGTGATATACCGCTATCCATCTCAGCAGGAGTGGGCTTTATTGCGTTGTCCGGGGTTGCGGTACTCAATGGCTTAGTGATGATTTCATTTATCCGGCATCTAAGGGAAGAAGGACGATCCTTACCAGACGCTGTGAATGAAGGCGCGCTAACTCGCTTGAGACCTGTGCTGATGACTGCACTAGTTGCTTCCCTAGGTTTTATCCCAATGGCCATTGCGACTGGCACTGGCGCTGAAGTGCAAAGACCATTGGCGACAGTTGTGATTGGTGGAATCTTATCCTCAACCGCATTAACCTTGCTGGTATTGCCAATGCTTTATCAACTGGCGTATAGAAAACAGAAGGCTCAACAACTCAACTCTGGTCAATAGTCCTAAATTTTTAAACTTTCACAATAATATTTTATATCTTTTTCTTCATACAATTTTTGCACACCCCGTAATAATTGCATGAAGTATCAAAAACTCACAGATTAAACCCCATTGATTCTATGGGGTTTTTTTATTTTATGCATTGGCATGGTATTTGTGTGTGTTCGAAGTTGCCCTAAAAATCATCTAAAAGCAAAAAAAGTATGAAAATGTTGTTTTTTTCCAAAAAGTTGCGTGATTGCAACATGTTGATTAGAAATCAAATTTTGGTAGAATTTCAACTGTTAAGTTTCAATCCCCTTACAATCAATCACAATAATCTTATTGCCAATCAAGACACATCAAGCACCATCAATTTATGTTGAAAATATTTTTGAAATTTAGAGCAGGAGTAATCATGTTGATATTATCAACATTGATAATCATTCCCATTCTAGACTCATTAATATGCATTACTGAGGATGCAGCAGCTCACTCTGTTGAAGTGATAAATTCAGACTTTCTCACTAGTAGCTTGGGTGAAGTAGATGAACACTGCAATCACGACCACTGTCATCACAATCTGAATATTTTTGTATCATTCCACTCCCCCAAATCATTCTCAAAGTTGAATATCAATTATCAGCTTCCAGAGAATGATGTTTTTACATCTCACTTCCCATTAGGATCAGAACGCCCTCCTAGAGCGTGATTTGGATCTACCGGCCTGTCGTCGGTTTTTGATTTGAATTACATTCAACTGGAGTGAGCCATGTTATTGCCTACTAAAGGCCAAGGTACGCCATCAAGCTACCCCTATCACTGTGTTTCATTGATTACTTGCAATCAATGGCTAGTGCCTAAAAATCCCCTCAAGTCGTATTTTGAAAACAAATTGCGAAAGGCGAACTATGAATGCCCTAGCTAAACACTCGGTTTATCAAATGCGCCCAATATCAAAAATTAGATATAAAACGGCAAAACAGTATTTATTGTCTGTTGTGATTCCAGTGTTCAACGAAAGATCTGTAATAAGCCAGTGCTTTAGCAGAGTTTCTTCAGTGCTTGAGAAACTGGATTGCAGATACGAAATCATTTTTGTGGATGACGGAAGTACTGATGGCTCAACCGAATATATACAACGCATTGCGCTAACAAGTCCAAATACCCGATTAATTAAATTGAGTAGGAATTTTGGCAAAGAAGCGGCCATGACGGCAGGTCTTGACCAAGCTAAAGGAGATGCCGTCATCATCATTGATGCTGATCTGCAAGACCCCCCTGAGCTAATTCCCGAGATGGTCGCTGCTTGGAAGCGTGGTGCCGATACAGTTGTTATGAAACGTGGCTCACGAGCAGGTGAAAGCTTATTCAAGCGTGCTTCAGCTCACTGTTTCTACAGGATACTGAACAGACTTAGTGACCTGACTATCCCCGAGGATACGGGTGATTTTCGGCTATTAAGCCGCAAAGCGGTCAACACGCTAGCAAAGCTCCCCGAGCGCAGCCGCTATATGAAAGGGCTTTTCGCATGGATTGGACTTCCGGTAGAAGTCATCACCTACGACCGAGCGCCCAGGGCTGCAGGTGAGACTAAATGGAGTTTCTTTGGCCTATGCAGACTAGCACTTGAAGGGATTGTGTCCTTCTCAGTATTGCCCCTGCGTGCAGTCACTTGGCTAGGAGGTATCACCGCACTAGGGAGTGTTGCATTTGGCGTATGGAGTATGATTAAAACGCTAGTGTTGGGAGAGATAGTTTCTGGTTATCCCTCCATCATTGTTACCGTGACTTTTTTAGGCGGCGTACAGCTCCTCTCCATTGGATTACTTGGTGAATACATGGCCAGGATATACGTCGAATCTAAACAGCGACCAATCTATGTCATTGAAGACGAATTCAGCGTTAAGACAGAAGCAAAACGCAGCATTCCTTTAGCTAGAAGTGGGGTTGGCTGTGGTGCTTAAAGTAACTAATCCCCTATTTATTATCATTTTTATATTGATAGCTTTACGATTAGTCAGCATGGTGATCTTTCCATACGCTGACACTTCCGAACCTCGCTATGCTGAAATTGCCAGAATTATGGCCACGTCAGGAGATTGGATCACTCCTTGGTTTGAGCCAGGTAACCCCTTCTGGGGGAAACCACCACTCTCATTCTGGTTCCAGGCAATGTTTATCAAACTATTTGGCGTGGCTGAGTGGACCGCAAGATTGCCCTCTTGGTTAGCCATGCTTGCCACTAGTTGGGTAATTTTTAAGTGTGGTCTGGATTATGCCGGCAGGCGAACAGCATTTTGGGCATTTGCTATCTATGCCACTTGCGCCTTGCCTTATATATCTTCAGGCGCTGTATTAACTGATCCTTACCTTGCTTTGGGTACCACGCTGTGTATGGCCGGCTTGCTAAATCCATCTACGTCATGGCGGCTTCTAGGTTTCTTAGGGCTGGCTATTGGCCTTCTAGCTAAAGGCCCCTTGGCATTGGTATTAGTTTTAGGCCCAATCATCATGTGCCTACTGGTCTTCAAACAGAGGTTTTGGCCACCTATTCCCACCTCCACGCTAATGTTAGGCATGAGCCTAATAACAATTCTGGTTTTGCCATGGTATGTGCTGGCGGAACTTAAAACACCTGGCTTCCTGGACTACTTTATCGTAGGGGAACATTTCCGTCGCTACCTTGATCCAGGTTGGGCTGGCGATATCTATGGCTCAGCTCATTTAAAGCCATACGGAAGCATTTGGCCTTTGTGGATAGTTGCTACATTTCCTTGGGGGATTATAGGTCTAGTAGTCGTTTCACACTCCCTAGTTAAGAAGAGTGCCAGACAATTTTTCTTCAGTGCAGTGAAGGACGTTAAAACGTTTTATTTTCTCTGCTGGGCATTATTCAGCCTAATATTTTTCACTTTTGCGGGAAATATATTATGGACATATGTGCTACCAGCTATCCCTGCATTTTCTATCTTACTTGGCAAGAAAATTGCGGAGAGTAGTAAATGGAAGGAATTGAGCAGCAGGTACTCAGCTGTAATCATGGTGTCAGCACTATTAATACCAACTGCAATTCTAGGATTAACAATTGCAGTTAATCACAATATAAACATCCTAAAAACTGAAAAAGATTTAGCGCAATACGTAATGAATGATAAATCATCCGGAAATGAAATTTGGTATATAAACAATAGGCCATTTTCTGCCAGATACTATTCCAACGGCAATGCAAAACTAGTCAAGCCAAATGAATTTGATCAAAAACTATCTCACATCCAAACTGAGCAAGTCTATGTCGCAGTGCCAAAAGACATAGCAAAAGACTTTAAGAGCCAACATCTTGAATCAAAATCCTGGGAGTCTATCCCTCATGCAAGCAGTCGGAGATTCGAGTTGTTGAGGATAACACTCAGTAAGTAAAACAAATTTCGAGATCATCCATGGCCACTATTACCATCATAGATATCACAAGCACTTTTCCAAATATCTCTGATAATGACAGTATATTATTCAAAGATTTAACAAAGTCTATTGATTCAATTCCTGGAATATATAGCTCATCCATCATTGAAGATAATGACTCAGGAATAAATCTAATTATTCAATACAATAACAAACGATACACAGAACCCCAACTAAGGGAGATTGTTAAGGCCTGTTTTGATGGAATGATGTCTATAAACAATGCCATATACCCTCCCATAGAAGCAGGAGAAAATGCTGTAAAATCAAGCTTAATTAACTCTGAACTTTTAACTATTAAGATGATGGAAGATAAACCTAATCAAAATTCTACCGAGGAATATAATAAAATTAATTTAGAAGAAAAATCTGACAACTACGAATTGATTTTCACTTTTAGTTGCGGTGTATTTTTGCTATTAGGTTATGGGGTAGAGAAGTTGGATCCGTCCTTCGGCATGTTACTACCAAAGGCCTACTATCTATTGGCTTACTTTTTTGGTGGCTATTATGCCCTCAAGGAATCTATTGAGAATTTAAGAAACAAGAAATTTGAAATAGATACCTTAATGCTAGTTGCAGCAGCTGGAGCTGCAGCGCTGGGAGCATGGGCTGAGGGAGCGCTTCTATTGCTACTTTTCAGCTTGGGACATGCTTTAGAACACTATGCCATGGGGCGTGCTAAGCGTGCCATCGAAGCTCTAGCTGATTTGGCCCCTGAAGTAGCAACTGTCAGGCGACAAGGTATTGTTGATGAAGTCTCAGTAGGTCAACTTGTTGTCGGGGATATTGTGTTGGTTCAACCGAATGCAAGATTACCTGCTGACGGATTTGTCATTAAAGGGACATCATCAGTAAATCAGGCTCCAGTAACTGGTGAAAGCATTCCTGTCGATAAGAAGCCTGTACCCAATCGTGAATTCGCGCGTGCCCGTTTAGACAGTATCGACAGCTCCTCTAAAGTCTATGCAGGGACAATCAACGGCGCAGGCGGTATTGAAATTGAGGTCACAAAAAAATCAAGCGACTCCACACTGTCTAGAGTCATCAAGATGGTCAGTGAGGCAGATACTAGAAAATCAAACTCTCAGCGCTTTACTGAGAAGTTTGAAAAGGTGTTTGTGCCAACTGTCCTGATCGTCGTATTTGTATTATTTTTCGCCTGGGTGGTTATAGATGAACCCTTTACCGATAGCTTTTACCGCGCCATGGCGGTCCTGGTCGCTGCTAGTCCCTGTGCATTGGCAATTGCAACCCCAAGTGCTGTTCTTTCAGGTATAGCCAGAGCAGCGCGTGGGGGTGTATTAATCAAGGGCGGGGCTCCACTTGAAGAGCTCGGTTCATTAAAGGCAATGGCGTTTGATAAAACAGGCACCCTCACTGCGGGGCAACCTAGCATTTCTGATGTTATGCCAGGGGAAAAAGTTACAGGAAATGAATTACTCGCGATTACTATCGCAGCGGAGTCTCTTAGTGACCACCCATTAGCCAAAGCATTGAGTAAGGATGGCCGAGTACTGGTTGGAAAATTCCCAATTCCAGTAGCTGAAGATTTACAGAACCACATTGGTAAAGGCATATCGGCCAAGGTTGGCGGCCAACCCGTATGGATTGGTAAGCTGGAAATGTTTGGTGCCAATGATATCCCTCCACTAGACATGGCAACAATCGATGCACTAAATCGTTTACGAGATAATGGCCGCACGACGCTAGCCGTCAAACAAGGAGACCGAGATTTAGGTGTCATTGGATTACTTGATGCAGCTCGGCCACAAGCTAAAGAAGTGTTAAATAGCCTCAGGGATTTAGGCATCAAACGCATGATTATGATTTCTGGCGACCATAAGGTTATTGCAAAAGCTGTAGGTAATGAAGTCGGGATTGATGAAGTTTGGGGCGACTTGATGCCTGAAGATAAGGTTGAAGCAATAAAAAGCCTAGGTAAGGAAACTAAAGTTGCAATGGTGGGAGATGGTGTGAATGATGCACCGGCAATGGCAAATGCAACCGTTGGTATCGCGATGGGTGCAGCTGGATCAGATGTCGCTCTAGAAACTGCAGATATTGCGTTAATGGCGGATGATCTAAAAGGCCTTCCATTCGCCGTTGGACTTAGTCGGAAGACTCGAGGGGTAATTCTTCAAAACATATTTATCAGCTTGGCTGTCGTTGGATTCTTAGTTCCAGCTACTATTATGGGATTAGGCATCGGCCCTGCCGTGGCAGTCCACGAGGGATCAACATTATTAGTTGTAATGAATGCATTGAGGTTATTGGTATATCGCGATAAAACTGCGACCTAATGATCAATAGGTTGCTTTGCAACCTATTGATCATCTTTATACACTTAGTTAGAAGCTATTAAGAACCCTTCCTATAACCAGACCCTACATGGGATAAAGCACGTCTCAGGGCTGACTAAAGGTCAGTTCACTCGCTTGAACTTAGATCCGCTCAACTGCTACTTTAGAATTGGGATGCACGACTTTCCCTTAGGCTATTTCTAATAACTCGATGGGACGATCGAATGAGCATGATTGATAGAGCTGCACCTACCACGATATCTGGCCATCCAGTATTTACTAGCCAAACCCCCACGGACGCAGCAATAACAGCCAAATTCGTTGCTATATCGTTCCTTGAGCATTCCCATACCGAACTCATGTTAATGTCGTCGTGCTGATGCTTCCAAAGAAATGCCAGACAAATGCTATTAGCGAGCAATGCTAGCAAGCCGACCACTCCCATAGTTTCGAACACTGGTGTTGAGGGTTCTATGATGTGGTAAATGACTTGGCCAAGAACAAACAGCCCAGCAACTAAAATGAGTCCGCCTTTCAAAAGTGCTACCTTAGCCTTTTCTTGAGCAGTACGAGAAACTGCATACAAACTCAAGGCATAGGTTATCGCATCCCCTAGGTTATCCAGACTATCTGACATAAGTGCAGTTGAATGCGCCCACAAGCCAGAAAAGAAGACTACAAAAAACATGACGGCATTGATCAACAATACAATGGTCAATGTGCCCTTTTGACGCTTCTTCAACTCCTCGATGGCGCAAGACTTATCTTCGCAGCAATCAGCCATAATTTACTCCTTGTTTCATTCAATATTGGATGACTTCAGCGAGTTTTGCAGACAAGGTGCAGAGAAACTCAAGTAACAGCAGGATGTCTCGCTGAACTAGACAAAGAGAGACCAGTTGGGGCGATCTGGCTTTCGGAGGACAATATGAGGATAAACAAGAAGTACATCGGCAATGACATGATTCGTCGCCCCATCTGGCATAAAGCCAGTCATGGGCAACATGGACTTCATCGCACCAAGATGACAATTCTGACAACCATGTTCGAGATCAACTGAATTTGCGCTGTCATCTGATAGCACTGGCTGGCTGATACTCTCCACTCTATCTGTGCTTGACTTGTATTGGAGGCTATGCAAGCCAAACTGTTGAGCATCAATGCCTAACTCATGACGGCAATATTGCGCTGCTGCAGCCCAAGTAGACTCCATCAGGAACATAACAATCAATAGTCTAAGGATCATTTTGACCATGCGCACAGTTTAGGCTTTTTGTGTGCAGGGCTCAAGCAAGCTGCATTAGCAGAGTGTTTGACACTAGATCGAGAGCATGATCAGAGTCGGCGGTATGTGATCTAGATGTTTCAGCGTTTCGTGCAACCAATAGAGCGTCCTCATCTCACAGATTTATGTCGATCTTTAACTCACTTGATCAAGCTAGTATCGACACCGCCCTGTATTGGCCTTCGGTTGCCGCCGAGCTAGTAAAGTTTTCTAGTAGGTATACGGAGGGATCTTGGGGAAGCTGGGGTGCCTATGACTGTCGTCAAATTGAACGCGAATGTGTTCAACATTCGATTGAGAACCCTTTGGCACTGCTTTCGCATACCAATCTCAAAGTAACTTTCGCCAAAACACGTAAGATTAAGCAAGTTGGTATGGCCACGGCCTTGAAGATTGCAGGCCTAACCCTGACAGGTGATCACCATAGAGGGCTTGCAGATGCTCAGAATATCGCTCAATTGCTACCATGGTCTATCTAATCAACTTCGCTCGTTGCCGCTTGCTGATTCAAGTCAGACTGCAATATAAAGCGCGTGGGAGGTATGTATTCTCTTCTAAAGAGCTCAAGACAGTTATCAATCTCTCTATCTGAGCTATCCACCACCATAATTGCACTTGACCTCAAGTGGCTTAGCGCTTCGTCCAAGGGTGCCGTTGAGACTAGTGAGCTTTGACATCCTTTCTTTCACTTGGGATACCTCTTTTCCCCCACCTGATTCATGCATCAATACTATCGCTTACCACCACAGCCTCTGCTACGGAACGTCATACTCAAATAAAAATGATTCAAGCCTTGTATTGATAATCTATTTTATTTATATTTCGTTTCTTCAAATTATGTAAATTTTTGTTAACGGAGCCCAGGCGTGATTTCCATTAAACCCAATATTGCTTTAAAGCCGGTTGTTGCAGCAGTTACTCTCATCTTTGCGGGAGCTTCATCTGCCGCTGAAGAAGCTGGAGTTCTGCCTGAGGTGCAAGTTGAAGCCAAGAAGCACAACCCTTACAAGGTGGAGCAATCCTCCAACCAGAAATTTACTGCCCCCTTAAAAGACACTCCAAAGTCGGTGTCCATTGTCCCTGAAGAGTTAATTCAAGATACGGGCTCTAACAGTTTCCAGGATGCCCTACGCACAGTCCCAGGCATTACTTTTGGTACTGGTGAAGGTGGCGGTGGCGGACCAATAGGAGATCGGCCTTTTATTCGTGGCTTCGATTCACAAAGCGCGATTTTTGTTGATGGTTTACGCGATATTGGCCCACAGGTACGCGAAGTATTTGCCATTGAGCAAATGGAAGTGCTCAAGGGCCCCAGCGGCGCTTTTGATGGTAGAGGTTCGGCAGGTGGTAGCATAAACATTGTGACCAAGCGCGCAAAGGCCGGTAATTTCACTTCAGGCACTATTGGCTTTGGCACCGATAGCTATCGACGCGCTACTTTTGACGGTAATTACATGCTGGGTGACAATGCCGCCATACGCCTTGTCGGTATGTTCCATGACGCAGACGTACCTGGCCGTGATTCCGTAGACACCAAGCGCTGGGGCTTCATGCCATCCATTACTCTTGGCTTAAACGGTCCTACCACTGCAACAGTAAGCTGGTATCACTTGGAAACCGACGATATGCCGGATCGTGGCTTCCCTTATAAGCAAAACCTGAACACAGCTACCGGTAGCAATCCAAGCAGCAGGCCAATCAGCGTCAATAAAGATAATTTCTTCGGGCTTAAAGACCGCGATTATCATGAAACCACAGCTGACATTGGTACGCTGGCATTCAAACATGCCTTCAATGACAAAGTAGAGCTACGTAACACAACCCGCTATGGCAGAACTACCAACGAATATGCAGTCAGTAGTCGTGTGAATAACATCAATCTAGTTAATAACACTGGCACGCGCGCTTTCCAAGCATGGAAGAGTGAGACCAGCTCTCTGATGAACTGGACAGACCTATCGATTGCCTTTGACACTGGCAACATCAAGCACCAGTTAAACACGGGGGTTGAGTTTAGCCGTGAAGAAACCGAGGTATTCAACCCCACCGCTGCCAGCGGATTGGCTTTAGGTGCTGGATCAGTCAGCTTGACAAATCCCAACCCTGATACTCCTTGGCCCGGCCGAGTCTCATTTAATGGAAATGCAGATGCCACGACCAAGAGCACTAATCAATCCATATATGTGTTCGATACCATCACACTGAACGAGCAATGGCTACTGAATGCCGGCGTAAGGTATGACAAGTTCGAGGTGGAAAACGATACCGCCAAGGCTGATCATGGTTTCTTCAACTACCAAGCAGGTGTGGTTTACAAAGTGCGCCCTAATGGCAGTATTTATGCCTCCTATGCCACCTCCTCTACTCCTGTCGGAATCTCGAATGGTAGTGGTAATGGTGAAAATGGTGGTGCGCTCACTCCTGCGCTAGATAATCTTAAACCCGAGCGCACCAAGAGTTTTGAGGTGGGTACCAAGTGGGATGTTTTGGACGGTCTGTCACTGACAGCTGCGGCCTTCTATACACAGAAATCTGATGCGCGTGTCCTGATAGGTGGCACCAATAACTTTGAGAATGCAGGCGAGTTTGACGTCAAAGGTATCGAATTTGGTGCTGCTGGTAAGATCACTAGCAAGTGGGATGTGTATGCTGGCTATACGCACCTCAATAGTGAACAATCAAAAGTTGGTACATCTGGTCTTGAGCTTGACTTAGGTGGTGCGGCCAACAAAGGCAATGCTATGCCTGGTATCGCTAAAAACAGCGCGAGCGTATGGTCCACCTATCAGGTAGTACCAAAGCTGAAGGTGGGTGGTGGTGCCTTTTATGTTGACCAAGTCTACGCAGATCCAGGCAACAAGCTGTCAGTGCCCTCTTATGTGCGCTGGGACGCCATGGCCACATATAAAATTGATGACCGTATTAGCCTTCAGTTGAATCTTCAAAACCTGACAGATAAACGCTACTTCAATCAAACCTATACCCGCCACTTCGCAACAGTGGCACCAGGACGATTGGCATTTTTATCCCTCAATTTCAAGTTTTAAAATAGAGTGAAACGGTAGTTCAATCACAAAAAGCCTCACCTGGCCTAATCCAGTTGAGGCTTTTTTACATTATGAAACGCTCAATAGCGAAGATTAACCTCTCAAAGTGTTTGATCGTTTTATCGAACAATCACAAAGATTTATTGAGGATGAAGGTGTTCCAAGGGAGGCCGAGTTAGTCGACCGCACATGGAGTATGTCAGCAAGAAAGGTGGGCCAGATAAGCGACTCTAGAACAATCCTGAAATCCCTATATGTTTATATGATGAGCTACATTTCAGCAGCTCGTCTGGTGTCAAGGAGATAATTAAAATCTCAAAATGTGGCATTGGGGCCAATTTTTCTCTTGCGGTTAGGAATCTCTAAGATCTGGATTTTGAATCGCCCCGTCTGCACTAGACACTTTCGAGCCTGCTGAAATACTGCTTTTCG